>Ga0194128_10002466_pt1 | contig 29918 bp, 31 predicted proteins | sample TA2KigCa65mmetaG_FD_148650 | JGI IMG/M metagenome (GOLD analysis project Ga0194128, IMG submission 148650) | Freshwater microbial communities from Lake Tanganyika, Tanzania - TA2015037 Kigoma Deep Cast 65m | ecosystem: Environmental > Aquatic > Freshwater > Lake | place: Tanzania: Lake...
CGGCATCCCGCTGCCGATCGGGCCCGCGTGGTGCGCGGCGGACGCCGCGCGGCTCGAGCGTGAGCTGCCCCACGTGCGCCTGGAGCTGCGCGTGAACGGCGCGCCGGTCGACCTGACGCGCTATCCGGGCGCGCGCCGGCGGCTCAGCGACGGCCGGGAGTGCGCGTGGATCGGGGTGGTGTCGCGCGGCCAGCGCGCGAGTCAGAACCAGTTCGTGTACACGATCGTGCCGGTCGACGGCGCGCCACCCGACGTGAAACCGATGCGTGTCGACGTGACGGTGGTTTTCAAGGATCCTTGAATGACATGGGGGGCCGAGGCCCCCCCACGCTCCAGGCCCCGGAGTGAATCCGGGGCCTGCGCGACTGCCGTATTGAACATTACACATTGACGGCGCGCGCAATGGGCTCGACGCTCGCGCCGTGCTGCTCCACGATCTCCTCGCCGCGTGCGCGATCTCCGGGTGCGTCCTCGCGGCGACGTACACCATCCTCGAACAGGGCCTCCGAACGCACGCCGCCGGCATGGCGCGCGCCGAGGGCCAGCAAGCCGCGCGCGCGGCGCTCGCGCGCCTGAGCGCCGAGCTCCGCAACGCCGGGCGCGGCGCGAAATCGACGGCGCCCGCGATCGCCGTGGCCGAGCCCGCGCGCGTCGTGCTCGTCTCGGATCTCGACAACGACGGCACGACGACCGACCGTGGCGAGCGCATCACGTGGCAGCTCGTCGGCTCGATCCTGCGCCGCAACGCCGGCGCCGGCGCGCAGCCCGTGGCGAACGGCGTCCGCGCCTTCGAGCTGCAGTACTTCGATGCCGCGGGGCGCCCGACGTCGGATCCCCCGGCGATCCGCGCGGTCGAGGTCGCGCTCGTCACCGGTGTCGCGGCCGGCGAATCGGGGCTCACGCGCGGGACCTCGACCCGTATCACGACCCGGGTGCGGCTGAGGAACCGGTAGGGCCCCCGCCGGCCCCTTCGCCCCGAGTTCCCACCACCGGGTGGGTGGGGCGGCAGCACGCGGCCCAACCCGTCGCCAATGTCCGTATGTAAGGGATTTCCCTAAAAAATCGCGCTCTTTTCGCTTGACGGTCTTTTTGGCATCCCGTATATTCACCCTCGAAGTGGAAGGAAGTGTATTGAGGTGGGTCAAAGAGGGAGATGGCATCTCAGGTCTTCAGGGGTCGGGTGGCGCAGGCGCTGGACCCGAAGGGCCGGATCACCGTGCCCCGACGGTTCCGCGACGTGCTGTCCGAGTTCAGCAGCGGCCCCACGGTCGTCGTCGTCTCCGACGCGCAGTGCCTGCACGTGTATCCGCTCGAGGCGTGGGAGCGATTCGTGGAGAGCGCGATGCGCAAGAAGTCGCCGCTCGATCCGAGCACGCGCGAGTTCGGACGCTGGTTCGCGTCTCGCGGGCGCGACGTCGACATGGACAGCGCCGGTCGCATCCTGCTCACGCCCGCGGAGCGGCAGCACGCGGGGTTGACGCGCGACGTGATGCTGATCGGCCCCGCGCTGGAGTCGTTCGAAGTCTGGGATCGCGCGCGGTTCGAGGAACACGAGCGGCAGGAGGAGCACAAGGTTCCCGAGCTCATGGCGAAGTTCTCGGCCGGGCAGGGGAGCTAGCGGTTCACGTTCCGGTTCTCGTCGACGAGGTCGTGTTTCTCCTGCGACCCCACGACGCGGGCTGGATCATCGACGGGACGGTGGGGATGGGCGGTCACGCGGAGGCGATGCTGAGCGCGGCGGGTGACGACATCCGTCTGCTCGGTCTCGACCGCGATCCCGAGGCGCTGCGGCGCGCGGGCGCGCGGCTCGCCCCGTTCGCGGATCGCGTGCGGCTCGCGCACGCGAGCTTTCGCGACGTGGCCGACGTCGCGCAGGCGCACGGCGTGCGCGCGGCATGCGCGATCCTCCTCGACCTCGGCGTCTCGTCGTATCAGATCGACGACTCGGGTCGCGGCTTCACGTTCCAGGACGACCAGCCGCTCGACATGCGGCTCGATCCCGGAGCGGGGGAGCCGGCGGCGGCCCTGTTGAACCGGCTGCCGGAGCAGGAGCTGGCGCGGATCCTCTTCGAGTACGGCGAGGAGATCCACGCCCGGCGGATCGCGCGCGAGATCGTGCGCCGCCGCCCGCTGGCGACGACCGGCGATCTCGTGGCGGCGGTGCGCGCCGCGGTTCCACGCAAGGCGTGGCCGCGCCGACTGCACGTCGCCACGAAGACGTTCCAGGCCGTCCGCATGGCGGTCAACGACGAAACCGGAGCGCTCCGCCACGCGCTCCCTCACGCCGCCGCGCTGCTCGATTCGGGCGCGCGGCTCGGGGTGATCTCCTTTCACTCAGGCGAAGACCGCATCGTGAAGCAGACGTTCCGCTCGTTACGCTCGTCTGGCTATGCCGAGCTGGAGCCGTCGCCCCTGACGCCCGGGGCCGACGAGGTGCGGGCCAACCCCCGCGCCAGGAGCGCGAAGCTGCGCGTGCTGGAGCGGCTCTCGTGACCACTCGTCAACGTCTCCATCGTGATCCTGATCCGCGCCTGCGGCGCTCGCTCGCCGCCGCGCTGTGCTGCTCGGCCCTGCTCGTGGTGGGACTCCTCGTCGTCGTCGGACTGCGCGTGCAGCAGGTGCACCTCGGCTATCAGCTCGACACCATGCGCGCCGAGCGCGCGCGCGTGGACGTGCTCCTCCGCCAGCTCGAGATCGAAGTGGCGACGCTCAGCTCTCCCGGCCGCGTGGAGACGCGCGCGCGGCAGATCGGCCTGACCGTGCCCGCCCGTGAGCAAGTGCGGCGCGCGCGCGAGTACGTCGCCGGCGGAGCGAGCGGTGTGGCCGCGGCGCGGCTGGTCCGCGCGGAGAGTGTGATCAGGTGAGGCGCGCGAGCCCGTGACCTCCCCGCTTCGGACGCGGGTCCTCATCCTCGCGGCCCTGCTGGCCGTCGCGTTCGGAGCCGTCGTCTCGAAGCTGGCCACCCTGCAGATCGTCCGCCGCGCCGAGCTCGCCGGTCTCGCCGAACGCCAGTACTCGCGCACCATCAGCCTCCAGGCGCTGCGTGGTCCGATCGTGGATCGTCGCGGCGCGCCCCTCGCGATGTCCGCCGCGACCGAGTCGCTCTTCGCGCAGCCCCGCGCCGTCGGTGATCCCGTCCGGGCCGCCGCGCGCCTCGCGCCCGTGCTCGGGATGCCGGAGGCCGAGGTTCACGCGCTGCTCACCGTGCCGAAGACGTTCGTGTGGCTCAAGCGCCGCCTGCCTCCCGCCGTCGCGGACCAGGTCCGTGCGCTGCGCGAGCCCGGCCTCGGCTTCGTGGCCGATGCGCTCAGGCTCTATCCGAATCGCGAGCTCGCCGCGCACGTCATCGGTTTCGAGGGGGCCGACGGCGGCCTCGAAGGCGTCGAGCGCGCGTGGGACAAGGACCTCGGCGGCACCCCGGGCCGCGCGGTCGTCGGCCGGGACGCGCTCGGACGCGAGGTGGTCACGCAGCAGGTGATCCAGAAGCCGTCGCCCGGGCACGGCGTGATGCTGACGCTCGACACGACGATGCAATACATCGCCGAGCGCGAGATCGACGCCGCGTATCGGCGCACCGGCAGCAAGGCCGCCATGGCCGTCGTGATGGATCCGAAGACCGGCGACGTGCTCGCCGTCGCGATCCGGCCGACGTTCAACCCGAACACGTTCGCCGAGGCGAGGCAGGACGAGATCCGCAACCGTGCGGTGACCGATCCGTTCGAGCCCGGCTCGACGTTCAAGATCATCATGGCCGCCGCCGCCCTCGAGGAAGGCGTCGTGAAGCCCGACGACCGGATCTTCGGCGAGAACGGCTCGATCACGATCGCGCGGACGACGATCAGGGACTGGAAGAAGCAGGGCTGGATGACGTTCGCCGAGGTCCTGCAGCAGTCCTCGAACGTCGGCTCGATCAAGGTCGGGATGGCGATCGGCAAGGAAACGTATCACCGCTACATGACGGGCTTCGGCTTCGGCGCGGTCACCGGCGTCGGGCTCGCGGGCGAGAGCCGCGGGCTCCTGCGCGAGCCCGGGCGGTGGTCGGCGCTCTCGCTGCCGACGATGTCGATCGGCCAGGAGATCTCCGTCACCGCGCTGCAGATGGTGAGCGCCTTCAGCGCCATCGCCAACGGCGGCGTGTTGATGCAGCCGCGCCTCGTGCGCGCGACGTTCGACGCCGAGGGCCGGCAGACCGCCGCGATCGGGCCGCGCGCGCTCCGCCGGGTGATCTCCGAGCCGACGGCGCGCACGCTGATGCGGCTGATGGTCCAGATCGTGGACCACGGCACCGGCCACGCCGCCGCGATCGCGGGCTACGAGGTCGGGGGCAAGACCGGCACCGCGCAGAAGATGGATCCGGCGACGAAGCGCTACTCGCACGCGCCTGGGGTGCTGTCGTTCATCGGCGTCGCGCCGGCGGACGACCCGCGCTTCGTCATGCTCGTGATGCTCGACGAGCCGAAGAACGAGAAGTGGGGCAGCGAGGCCGCCGCGCCGATCTTCTCGTCGATCGGCCGCGAGATCCTGCGGTACCTCGAGGTCGCGCCGCGCGACGCGCAGCCGGTCCAGCTGACCGAGAGCCTGGGCGGCGCGATGCGCGCCCCCCAGGCCCCGCCGCTCCGGGCGCAGACTGAATCCGTGCCTCCCGCGAGTCCCGATCCCGGTGTCATGCCCGACGTGCGCGGCAAGCCGCTGCGCCAGGCGCTGGCGACGCTCGCGGCGCTGCGCGCCGACGTCGAGCTGGAAGGCCACGGCCTGGTCGTCCAGCAGGTGCCGGCGGCCGGCGCGCCGCTCGCCGCGGACGCGCCGATCCGCCTGACGCTTGCCCGCGGAGGCTCGAGCGAAGCGAGCCACGCGAGCGGGCGGGCGGGCGCTTTCGAGTGGAGCGAGGCACGCGAGCGGGCGGGCGCTTCAGCGCCCGGGGCCCGCGAGTCCAGATGAATACGGCCGAGCTGCTCGACGCGCTGCCCGCCAAGACGGTGATCGGAACGCTGCCGCGCGTGATCACCGGCATCGCCGACGACTCGCGCAAGGTGGGCGCCGGCGAATGCTTCGTCGCGGTACCCGGCCTTCGTCAGGACGCGCGGCGGTTCATCCCTGACGCCGTGGGGCGCGGCGCGGCGCTGGTCGTGACCGAGACGGCGGCGGTGCCGGGCGTCGACGTCGCGCAGGTCGTGGTGCCGTCGGCGCGCGAGGCCGTGGCGCTGCTCGGCGACGCGTGGCATCGCCATCCGACGCGCGCGATGACGGTCGTCGGCATCACGGGGACGAACGGCAAGACGACGACGTCGTACCTCGTCGAGGCGCTGCTCCGCGCCCTCGGGCTCAGAACCGGCGTGCTCGGCACGATCCGCTACGTGGGCGGCACGACGGCGATGGACGCGAACCAGACGACGCCCGATGCGCTCCAGCTCCTGGGGCTCCTCGCGCAGATGCGTGACGACGGCGTGAACGGCATCTCGATGGAAGTCTCCTCGCACGCGCTCGCGCAGGCGCGCGTCGAGGCGCTCGCGTTCGACGTGGCGGTGTTCACGAACCTGACGCAGGACCACCTCGACTTCCACGGGACGTTCGACGAGTACCGGCGCGCGAAGCGGCGGCTCTTCGAGCTGCTCGCGCGCTCGCCGAAACCGCGCCGGACGGCCGTGGTGAACGTCGACGATGCCGCCGGGACCGCGATGGTCACCGGCCTGCCGCTCGACGTCATCCGGTTCGGGCTCACCGAACGCGCGGAGGGGCACGCGGACGTGCCCGAGGGGCACGCGGACGTGCCCGAGGTCCGCGCGCTCGAGTACAGCTCGGCGCTCGACGGGATCCGGATGATCGTGTCGACGCCCGCAGGACGGTTCACGCTCACGTCGCCGCTGATCGGCGAGCACAACGTGATGAACCTCCTCGGCGCGATCGGCGCCGGCTTGGCGCTCGGCCTCGCGCCCGACACGATCGCGACGACGCTCGCGGACGTCGGCGCCGTGCCCGGTCGCTTCGAGCAGGTCAAGGCGGGGCAGCCGTTCCTGGTGGTCGTCGACTACGCGCACACGCCCGACGCGCTCGAACGGGTGCTCACGACGGCGCGGAAGCTGACCGGTGGACGGCTCGGCGTCGTCTTCGGCTGCGGCGGAGATCGTGACCGCACGAAGCGCCCGATCATGGGCGCGATCGCCGCGCGCCTCAGCGACCAGGTGTGGGTGACGTCGGACAACCCGCGCTCCGAGCAGCCCCGCGCGATCATCGACGAGATCGTCGCCGGTGTCAGGGAAACTGCCGGCGCCGCGGGGCGTTACGTCACCGAGCCGGACCGCGCCGCCGCCATCCGCGCCGCCCTGGCGTGGGGTCGGGCCGGTGATACCGTGGTGATCGCGGGAAAGGGTCACGAGACGTACCAGATCGTCGGCACGAAGGTCCTCCCCTTCGACGACCGTGAAGTCGCCCGGCAGGCGTTGACCGGTGGCTAACCGCAGGCCGGCGCCGTTCACGGTGCAGGACATCGTCCGCGCGACGCAGGGCGCGCTGGTCGGCGGCGACCTCGGCGTGCCGGTGACGGGCGTGTCGATCGACTCGCGCTCGATCGGCGTCGGCGAGGCGTTCTTCGCGATCAAGGGCCACCGCCTCGACGGGCACGCGTATCTCGCGGAGGCCGCGGGACGCGGCAGCGCCTGCCTCGTCGTCCACGAGCTGCCCGACGAGGTGCCGCCGAACGTTCCGCTCGTGCTCGTGCAGGAGACCACGAAGGCGCTCGGCCGCCTCGCCGGGTGGCATCGCGCGCGGTTCTCGATGCCCGTGGTCGCGGTCACCGGCTCGAACGGCAAGACGACCACGAAGGAGCTGATCGCCGCGATTCTCGCGACCCGCTGGAACACGCTGAAGCCCGAAGGAAGCTTCAACAACCAGTGGGGCCTGCCGCTCACGCTGCTGCAGCTCGGGCCCCAGCACGGCGCGCTGGTCGTCGAGCTCGGCACCAACCAGCCCGGCGAGATCGCCGCCCTCGCGGCGCTCGCGCTGCCGACCGTCGGCGTCGTCACCGTCGTGGCGCCCGTGCACACGGAGTTCCTCGGCTCGATCGAGGGCGTGCGCGAGGAAAAGGCGGGCCTGGTGCGCGCGCTCGGCCCGGACGGCTCCGCGGTGTTGAACGCCGACGACAGCCGCGTCGCGAGCATGGCCCGCGACACGCGCGCGCGCGTGATCACGTTCGGCACGGCAAGCGCCGCCGACGTTCGCTCGGTCGGCGCCCTCGAAGACGGACCGGGCGGTCTCGCGTTCACGATCGAGCACGCGGGCACGCGCCAGGCCGTCGCGCTCCACCTGAGCGGCCGTCACAACGCGACCAACGCGCTCGCCGCGGCCGGCGCCGGCGTCGCGCTCGGCTTCAGCCTGGCCGAGATCGCGCGGGGCCTCGCGGCCGCGCGTCCCGTCACGGGCCGCTGCGTGTGGCGCACGGCCGGCGACGTGCGGATCCTCGACGACACCTACAACGCGAATCCGGCGTCGGTGCGCGCGGCGCTCGACACGGTCGGCGTGCATCGCGGCGGCGCGCGGCTCGTCACGGTCCTCGGCGACATGCTCGAGCTCGGCGCCGGCGTCGAAGAGGCGCACCGCGAGATCGGCCGCTACGTGGCGGGCGCCGGCGCGGCGGTCGTCGTCGGCATGGGCCCGCACGCGCGCGCGCTCGTCGAGGCCGCGCGCGCCGCCGGTGTCGGCGAGGCGCACCACACGGAGACGTTCGAGGACACGGTGGCGTTCCTCCTGAAGGAGCTGGTCCCCGGCGATCTCGTTCTCGTCAAGGGCTCGCGCGGCATGCGCATGGAGCGCATCGTCGACGCGCTGGTGGCGCGGCTCGCCCGCGCCGGAGTTTCGTAGCAGGCCCGGCATGCTCTACCACTTCCTCGTCCCGCTCGCCCGCGACCACATCATCTTCAACGTCTTCCGCTATCTCACGTTCCGCTCGTTCATGGCGCTGATCTCCGCGCTGGTGATCTCGCTCGTGATCGGCCCCTGGATCATCAACAAGCTCCGCGAGCGCCAGCACGGCGGCGAGACCGTTCGCGAGGACACGCCGGAGCGCCACCGCACCAAGCGCGGCACGCCGACCATGGGCGGCGTCATCATCCTGGTCGCCATCCTCGGCTCGACGCTCCTGTGGGCGAATCTGCGCAACCGGTACGTGTGGGTCGTCGTGCTCGCCACGCTGGGCTTCGGGCTCATCGGCGTGTGGGACGACCTGATGAAGCTGCGCACGCGCAAGGGCGTCTCGGCGCGCAAGAAGTTCGGGCTCCAGCTCCTGCTGACGCTCCTGCTGCTGCAGATCGTGTTCTGGCAGCCGCCGCAGAACAGCTGGGCGCCCGTCCTCGCGGTGCCGTTCCTCAAGGGGTGGCTGCTCGATCTCGGCTGGCTCTGGATCCCGTTCGCCATGCTCGTGATCGTCGGCTCGTCGAACGCCGTCAACCTGACCGACGGCCTCGACGGCCTCGCCATCGGGCCGGTCATCATGGCCGGCGGCGCGTTCGGCGTCATCGCGTATCTCACGGGCAACTTCAGGGCCGCGGACTACCTCAAGATCATCAACGTCAAGGGCGCGGGCGAGCTGACGGTCTTCTGCGGCGCGCTCATCGGCGCGGCCATCGGCTTCCTCTGGTTCAACTGCCACCCGGCGCAGGTCTTCATGGGCGATGCGGGCTCGCTCGCGCTCGGCGGCGCCATCGGCATGCTCGCGGTGCTGACGAAGGCCGAGCTGCTGCTGCCGCTCATCGGCGGGCTCTACGTCGTCGAGGCGGGCTCCGTGATCATCCAGGTCGCGAGCTACAAGCTCACGGGGAAGCGCGTCTTCCGCATGGCGCCGCTCCACCACCACTACGAGCTGCAGGGCTGGGCGGAGCCGAAGATCGTCGTGCGCTTCTGGATCGTCTCGTTCGCGTTGGCGCTGCTCGCGCTGACGACGTTGAAGCTCCGGTGAGGACCCCCATGACGCAGCTCGAGCTGGTCGACGGCGTGCTCCGCGGCGAGGCGTTCCTCGCCTCGCTGAAGGACGCCCGCGCGACCGTGATCGGGCTCGCGCGGCAGACGGCGGCGGCCGCGCGATTCCTCGACCGCGCGGGCGCTCGCGTGCGCGTCGAGCCCGTCGGAACGACCGCGAAGCTCGCCGGCGAGCAGCTCATCGTGGTCACGGCGCCGGCGGCGGTCGCCTCGCCTGCCGTCGCGGCCGCGCGCGCGGCCGGCGTGCCCGTGCTCGGCGACCTCGATCTCGGGTGGTGCGCGACCGAAGCCGACACGCTCGCGGTCGTCGGGGCGCGCGATGTACGCGCCGCCGTGCGATTCACCAGCACGGTGCTCGGGCGACAGGGCCGCCCCGTGCTTGCCGCGGGGGGTGCGGACCCCGATCTCCTCACGGTCGCGCCGGGCTTCGGCGGCGACGGGCTCGTCTTGCTCGAGCCCGCGGCCGCGCAGCTCGCAACCGTGCAGCTCTTCCGCCCGCGCGTCCTGGCGATCCTCGGCGGCGCCACGAGCGATCTCGTGGCGTTGCCCCGACCGGACGGGACAGGGGCGATGACGCCCGAGCTCGTCACGCGGGTCCTCGCGCATCAGACGTCCCGCGATTGCGTCGTGCTCGACGCCGACGACCTGAGTGCGCGCGAGCTCGCGCGGCACACGCGCGCTCGCGCGCTGTGGCTGCGCACGAGCGGCGCGCTGGATCACGGCGTGTACGTCGCGCGCGGCCGCATCGCCGCCCGTCTCAACGGCCGCGTCGAGGAGGTCTGCCCCGCGGCCGAGCTGCCGCGCGGCGTGTTGCGCGCGACGCTGGTCGCGGTCGCGTGCGCGCTCTGGGTGGGCATGTCGCCCGAGCGCATCGCCGACGTCCTCGCGCCGGACACGGTGACGCGCACAGTGACACGACGGACCGTCACGACTGCCGAGGGGGCGGGCGAAGCCCGGGAGCCAGCGAGTTCAATGACGCCCGCGAGTTCAATCGTCTAGTGCCGCGCAAGCTCGCGCCCGACGTGTGGCTCTTCGCGGTCGCGATCGTGCTCCTCTCGACCGGCGTGGTGATGGTCTATTCCGCGAGCGCGATCGTGGCGGCCGATCGGTTCCGCGACCCGTACTTCTTCCTCAAGCGGCAGGTGTTCTGGGCCGCGCTCGGCTGCGGGGCCTTGTGGCTCGCGCTGCGCACGGACTACCGGCGGCTCGAGAAGCTCGTGCTGCCGCTGCTCGCGCTGTCCGTGGTGCTGCTGATCTTCGTCCTCATCCCCGGGCTCGGCGTCTCCGTGAACGGCTCGCGGCGCTGGCTGCGCCTGGGCCCGCTCTCGTTCCAGCCCGCGGAGCTGGCGAAGCTCGCGCTCGTCGTCTACCTCGCGGCGTTCCTCGCGCGCCGCCGCGACGACATGCACGATCTGCAGCGGGGCTTCCTTCCGCCGCTCGCCGTCGGCGGCGTGCTCGCCTCACTCGTGCTGCTCCAGCCCGACCTGGGCAACGCCGTGACGCTGCTCGTCCTCACCGTCGGCCTGCTGTTCCTCGCGGGCGCGCGCGTGTCGTGGCTGGGGATGCTCACGATCCCGGCCGTGCCGCTGGCGGCGCTCGCGGTGTGGATGGCGCCGTACCGGATGCGCCGGGTGTTCGCGTTCCTCGACCCGTGGCAGGATCCGCGCGGCAGCGGCTTCCAGATCATCCAGTCGTGGCTCGCGTTCGGCAGCGGCGGCGTGTTCGGCCGCGGCATCGGCGAATCGAAGCAGAAGCTCTTCTACCTCCCGGAGGCGCACACCGACTTCATCTTCGCGATCGTCGGCGAGGAGCTCGGCTTCCTCGGCGCGTCGGTCGTCGTGCTGCTCTTCGCCGCGCTCATCTGGCGCGGGCTCCGCATCGGCCTGCGCGCGTCCGAGCCGTTCGGCGCGTACCTGGCGCTCGGCATCACCGTGCTCGTCGCCACGCAGACGCTCGTGAACCTCGGCGTCGTGACCGGGATGCTGCCGACCAAAGGGCTGCCGCTGCCGTTCCTCTCGTTCGGCGGCTCCGCGCTGCTCGTGACGATGCTCGCGACGGGTGTCTTGCTCAACATCTCGCAGGACGTCCATGTATAAGCGCTACCGGCACATCCACTTCATCGGGATCGGCGGCATCGGGATGTCCGGCATCGCCGAGATCCTCCTGAACCTCGGCTATACGGTGTCCGGCTCCGACCAGAAGCGCTCGGAGACGATCGAGCGCCTCGAGCGCCTCGGCGCGAAGATCTTCATCGGCCACGCGCCGACGAATGTCGAGGGCGCCCACGTCGTCGTCTACTCCTCCGCGGTCGCGCGCGAGAACCCCGAAGTGGTCGTCGCGCGCCAGCACCAGATCCCCGTCATCCCGCGCGCGGAGATGCTCGCCGAGCTGATGCGCCTCAAGTACGGCATCGCCGTCGCCGGCACACACGGGAAGACCACGACGACCTCGATGGTCGGCGCCGTGCTGGCGGAGGGACGGCTCGATCCGACGATCGTCGTCGGCGGGCGCGTGCTGAGCCTCGGGAGCAACGCGCGGCTCGGACAGGGCGAGCACCTCGTCGCCGAGGCCGACGAGTCCGACGGCTCGTTCCTCAAGCTCACGCCGACGGTCGCCGTCGTCACGACGGTGGACGCCGAGCACCTCGATCACTACGGCTCGCTCGAGGCGGTGCGCGACGCGTTCGTCGCGTTCCTCAACAAGGTGCCCTTCTACGGCGCGGGGATCGTCTGCCTCGATCAGCCGAACATCCAGCTCCTGCTGCCCCGCGTGGAGAAGCGGATCGTCACCTACGGGCTCGACTCCGGCGCCGACCTCGTCGCCCGCCGCGTCCAGCTCTCCGGGCTCACGAGCCGCTTCGAGGTCGTGCATCGCGGCGCCGTCCTCGGCGAATGCACGCTGCGGGTCCCCGGCCGCCACAACGTCGCCAACGCGCTCGCGGCGATCGCCGTCGGGCTCGATCTCGAGATCCCGTTCGTCACCATCCAGAAAGCGCTGGCCGCGTTCGCGGGCGTCCAGCGTCGCTTCCAGGTCCGCGGCACGAAAGCCGGGGTGACGGTCGTCGACGACTACGGCCACCACCCCGCGGAGATCCGCGCCACCCTGGCCGCCGCCAAGGCCGGGTTCGAGGGCCGCGTGGTCGCCGTGTGGGAGCCTCATCGCTACACGCGCACGTTCCATCTGCGCGACGAGTTCGTCACCGCCTTCAACCGGGCCGACGTGCTCGTCGTCATGGACATCTACGCAGCGGGCGAGACGCCGATCGCGGGCGTCAGCGCCGCGGACCTGGCCGAGCGCATCCACGCGCACGGTCATCGACACGTGACCTATCTCGGAGGCGACCGCGAGCGCGTGCTCGCGCACCTCTGCGAAATCACCCGGCCCGGTGACCTGGTTCTGACGCTGGGCGCCGGGGACGTGGGCCAGCTCGGACCCGCGCTGCTCGCGCGGCTCGAGGACCCCGTCGATGGGAGGAACGCATGCTAGGAGAGATCCGGGGTGAAGTCCGCTTCAAGGAGATGCTCAGCTTCCACACGTCGCTGCGCATCGGCGGACCCGCGGACATTTTCGTCGTGCCGCAGGACATCGACGACATCCGCCACGCGCTGCTCTTCGCCGAGCGCGAGCAGCTGCCCGTCGCGGTCGTGGGCGGCGGCAACAACCTGCTCGTGACCGACCGCGGGATCCGCGGCGTCGTGCTGAAGCTCGAAGGCTGCCTCGGGCGCGCGGAGTTCCACGGCGAGGAAGCCGTGGCCGGCGCCGGCGTCGGGCTCTCCGCGCTGATCCGCGAAGCCGCCTCGCTGAATCTCGGCGGCATCGAAGCGCTGGTCGGGATCCCGGCGACGATCGGCGGCGCGCTCGCGATGAACGCGGGCACGGCCGACGGCACGATCGGCGACTTCGTCAGCGCCGTCTACTTCCTCCATCCCGACGGGACGATCGGCGAATGCAAGCCGGCCGCGAGCGGTCTCTCGTTCCAGGAATTCAGCCTGCCCGCCGGCGCGGTGCTCGTCGGCGCGCGGCTCAGGCTCCACCGCCGTCCGTACGGGGAAATCCAGAAGGACATCAAGCAGCGGCTCAAGGTGAAGAAGCAGACGCAGCCGCTCGCGCTGGCGTCCGCCGGCGCCGTGTGGAAGCACCCGCCCGGCGAGCTCGCGACGAAGCTGATCGAGCGGGTCGGGCTCCGGGGCAAGCGGCTCAACGGCGCGGAGATCTCGGCGAAGCACGCGAACTTCATCGTCAACCGCGGCGGCGCGAGCGCGGCCGACATCCTCTCGCTCATGGAGCTCACGCGCGAGCGCGTGCACGCGCAGCTCAACATCACGCTGGAGCCCGAGATCCGGGTGATCGGTGAGTAAGGGGTTTGGGGTCCTCCAGATGCGGGGCCCCATGTCCAAAGGCTTTGGGGTCCTCCAGATGCGGGGCCCCATGTCCAAAGGCCTACTGTCCCCCCGCGTCCAGTCGCGAGCGCTTGCCGATCTCGGCGAGCGCTCGGCGTTCGTCGACGGGCAGCGCGTGGGGCGCGCGCGGCGAGGGCTCGGGCGTCCGCGGCGCGGGCGCCTCCGCAGCACGTGGCGCGCCGTGGCCGTGGCGCTGCTCGCCGCGGCCGCGCTGGCGGCACTCGCCGGCGCGGGCGCGTGGCTTTTGACCTCGCCGCGCTTCGCCGTCCAGCACGTCGAGGTCAAGGGGACCCAGCACCTGACGGCGGAGCGCATTCTCCACGCGGCCGCGATTCCGCCGGGCCGGAGCCTCTTCCTCCTCGACCCGCGGACGATCGAGCGCGGCGTCGAGACGCTGGCCGAAGTCGAGCGCGCGGAGGTGATCCGCGAGCTGCCGGATCGCGTCACCATCGTCGTCGAAGAGCGGCGGCCGTTCACGCTCGTGCACGCCGGGCGGCTGCACTGGATCGACGAGCGCGGCCACGTGCTCGGCCGCGAGCCGCAGGCCGTGACGCCGCCGGCGCCGATCATCAGCGGGCTCAGCGAGGCCGAGCTGCTCGGCATCAAGACCGCGCCGAGCGGACGGGCGCGCGACGCGATCCGGCTCATCCGCGCGCTGCTGCGCAGCGGCAGCACGCTCGCCGCCGAGATCTCCGAGATCGACGTGAGCCAGGCCGACGGCCCCGTGCTCTACATGGTCGGCGGCATCGAGGTGCGGCTCGGCGCCGACGAGTGGGACGAGCGGCTCGCACGCCTCGAGGGCGTGCTCGCGCAGACGGGGACGCGCGCGGGCGGCATTCGCATGGTCGACCTCAGATTCCGCGACCAGGTCGTGCTCCAGGGAGGGCGATAGCCATCAATCGCGCGCGCACGCAAGACCTTATCGTCGGCCTCGACGTCGGCACCACCAAGATCTGCGCGATCGTCGCCGCGCCCCACCTCAACGGGATCGACATCGTCGGCGTGGGCAGCGCGCCGTCGCGCGGGCTCAGGCGCGGCGTGGTCGTCAACATCGACTTCACGGTCGAGGCGATCAAGCAGGCCGTCGCCGAGGCGGAGCACATGGCCGGCGTCGAAGTCGCCGGCGTCTACGCCGGCGTCGCGGGCGGCCACATCCGCGGGCTGAACAGCCGCGGCGTGGTCGGCGTCTCCGGGCGCGATCGCGAGGTGAGCGACCAGGACGTCGAGCGTGTCGTCGAAGCCGCGCGCGCGATCAACCTGCCGCAGGACCGCGAGATCATCCACGTGCTGCCGCAGACGTTCGTCGTCGACGACCAGGACGGCGTCCGTGAGCCCGTCGGCATGTCCGGCGTCCGCCTCGAGGTCGAGTGCCACATCGTGACCGGCGCGATCACGTCCGTGCAGAACGTCGTGCGGTCCGTGAACCGCGCGGGGCTCGCGGTGGACGACATCGTGCTCGAGTCGATCGCCTCCGCGGAGGCCGTGCTCTCGGCGGACGAGCAGGAGCTCGGCGTGCTGCTCGTCGAGATCGGCGGCGGCACGACGAACGTGGCGCTGTTCCGCGAAGGCGCCGTCTGGCACACCGCGGTGCTGCCGCTCGGCGGCGATCACATCACCAACGACATCGCCGTCGGCCTGCGCACGCCCGTCGCGGAGGCGGAAGAGCTGAAGAAGCGCTACGGCTGTGCGCTGACCGCGCGCGTGCCCGCGCAGGAGACCGTGGACGTCCCGTCGGTCGGCGGGCGCAAGCCGCGTGAGCTCTCGCGCCAGGTGCTCTCCGAGATCATCCAGCCGCGCGTGGAGGAGATCTTCCGGCTCGTCGCGAAGGACCTCACCAAGGCGGGGTTCGAGGACGCGGCGACCTCCGGCGTCGTGGTGACGGGCGGGACCTCGATCCTCGAAGGCATGCCCGAAGTGGCGGAGGCGGTGTTCTCGCTGCCCGTGCGCCGCGGGATGCCGGACGACGTCGGCGGCCTCTCGGACATCGTGCGCTCGCCCATCCACTCGACGGCGGTCGGTCTGGCGCTCTACGGCTCGCGGCACGCACCGCGCGCGATCAACGGTACGACGGAAACGGGCGTCTTGAAACGGGCGGCGGCATGGCTCGGCGGAATGTTTTGACAAAAGGAGAGGCGATGGACAAACGGCGGCCGCTGTTCGAGCTGGAGGAGCACGAGCCCGTGGCGAAGATCAAGGTGATCGGCCTCGGCGGCGGCGGCGGCAACGCCGTGAGCCGGATGATGGCCGCGCAGTTCACGGGCGTCGAGTTCATCGTCGGCAACACCGACATCCAGGCGCTCCGCGCGTCGCCCGCGCCGACGAAGATCCAGCTCGGCACGAGGCTGACCGGCGGTCTCGGCGCCGGCTCGAACCCGGACGTCGGGCGCAACGCGGCGCTCGAGGATCCCGAGGAGATCACGCGCCTCCTGAAGGGCGCGGACATGGTGTTCATCACCGCCGGGCTCGGCGGCGGCACCGGGACCGGCGCGGCGCCGGTCGTCGCGTCGCTCGCGAAGGATCTCGGGATCCTCACCGTCGCGGTCGTGACCAAGCCGTTCACGTTCGAGGGCAAGACGCGCCAGCGCCAGGCCGACTTCGGGCTCGAAGCGCTGCGTCCCGTCGTCGACACGCTGATCACCATTCCGAACCAGCGCCTGCTCGCCGTCGTCGATCGCGGCACGCCGCTCGTCGAAGCGTTCAAGGTCGCCGACACCGTGCTCCAGCAGGCCGTGCAGGGCATCTCGGATCTGATCCTCGTCCCGGGCCTCATCAACCTCGACTTCGCCGACGTCCGCACGATCATGGCGGGCATGGGCATGGCGATGATGGGCACGGGCATCGGGCACGGCGAGCATCGCGCGATCGACGCCGCGCACAAGGCGATCGCGAGCCCGCTGCTCGACGACACGTCGATCGACGGTGCGCAGGGGATCCTCATCAACTTCACGGGCGGCCTCGACATGTCGATCCACGAGGTCGAGGAGGCCGCGCGCATCGTGCACGAGGCCGCGCACGACGACGCGAACATCATCTTCGGCGCGGTCGTCGACCCGTCGCTCCACGACGAGATCCGCATCACGGTGATCGCGACGGGCTTCGTCGAGAAGAAGCTCGCGGCGCCAGTCACGTCCGTGCTGCCAGGCAAGGTCGTCGAGATCTCGCGGCCCGCCGCGCGCCCCGTCGCCGGCGCGGGCGCCGGCGCGAGCGCGTGGCGCCGCCGCGCGACGGAGGCGCGCATCGAGGGCTTCGAGCCGATCGACGACCCGAACGACGACCTGGACGTCCCGGCGTTCCTCCGGCGCCAGGCCGACTAAGGCGCCGAAGGCGGCGACGTCCCAGGGAGTCGTCGGCCGATTGCCGGGCGGCGGCGTTGAGCACGCGCGTTCGGGAAAGTAGCAAGAGATGTGAATTCGCGTTTAATTCCAGAGGGCGCTCTGGACGAACCAAAACACGCTGCCGATAGATGTGAATAACTCCGCTGCGGGGGCCGCCGGTAGTTACGGGGCCGGTATCAATCTTTGCACGTTGACCGCAGGCAGGATCGGACGTCACAGTGCGCGCAGGCGGACCCATGGCGATCCAGAGCGCGCAGAACGCCGAGCCCGAGCCTCCGCATCCGGTTCTCAAGGCGATCCTGCTGTGCGAGCGGATCATCGCGGAAGTGGGGACGACCAAGATCACGCTGGTCGGAACGCTGGGCCGGCTGACCTCGTCGCAGTTCCCATTCGACTACCGCCGTGGCTTGGAACTCTACGTGCAAATCACCGACGTGGCCGGGGCGTATGCGATGCGGATGGAGGTCATCCGTCTCGAAGACGAGCGGACCATCGCTGAGGGTGAAACCGTCAGTGTGATCGCCGATCGAATGGACGCGTACGACGTCGGGTTCGAGCTGCCTTCGATTCCGTTCGAGCGTCCTGGACGCTACGATTTCCGCGTGTTTGCGAATAGCCGCTTCATCGCGTCTGCGGTACTCTTGGTCGAGAGAGCGGCATAGGAGGGGCGGATGCACCAGGACCGCATCAGAATCTGGATCAGAAAGCCGGATGGCACGGTCATCAGCAAGACGACCATTCCCGAGAAGCCGTTCGTGCTCGACAAGCCGAGACCCGCCACGCCCAAGAACTAATTAGCTCTGATCGCGCACGGCCGGCCGCAGACTCACTACACCTTTCCTTCGCTCGACCGCGCCGGCATTCCGCATCTCACCACCACGCGCCACTGTCCTGGCGTGACACCGTCGCATCTCGCGACCGGGCCGTTCAACGACGGGGCGAGCGAGATCTTGAAGAGCGCCGGACTCGACTACACCCGGCTCGCGTGGGCGAAGCAGGTGCACGGCAACACCGTCGCGCGCGTCGGCGAGCGCGGGGGCCCGTTCCGCGACGGCGCGGACGTGCTCGTCACCGACACGCGCGGCGTCGGGCTCGCGATCTTCACCGCCGACTGCCTCGCGATCACGCTGATCGACGACACCGCCGGCGCGCTGTCCGTGTCGCACGCCGGATGGCGCGGGACCGTGCGCGACGTGCCGGGAACGGCGGTGGCCGCGCTGCGCGCGCTCGGCGCGCGGCCGGAACGATTGCGCGTCACCATCGCGCCCTCGATCGGGCCCTGCTGCTACGAAGTCGACGAGCCGGTGACGCGCGAGCTGAGCGCGACGTTCCCCGATCTCTGGGAGCGATGGGCGACGCCGGTCCGGCCCGGGCACGTGACGCTCGACCTCTGGCGCGCCAACGAAGACCTGCTCGCGCGCGCCGGCGTCGATCCGGCGCGCATCGAGAACGCGCGCCTCTGCACGGCCTGCCACCGCGACGTCCTGTACTCGTATCGCAAGGGCGACCGCGGCCGTCTCGTCACCGTCGCCGCGCTCCCGTAATGCTAGAATCGCTCCCATGCACGACATCCGCGCGGGACTCATGCGCGTGCGCGAGCGGATCGCCGCGGCGGCCGAGCGCGCGGGACGGCGGGCGGACGACGTCCTCCTGATCGCCGTCTCGAAGACCGTCGAGGCCGAGCGCATCCGCGAGGCGATCGAGGCCGGGGTCGTGGCGCTCGGCGAGAACCGCGTGCAGGAAGCGAAGGCGAAGATCGCCACGCTCGGCCGCCCGGTGCCCTGGCACCTCATCGGGCACCTGCAGACCAACAAGGTGAAGGACGCGCTCGCGCTGTTCGACGTGATCCAGTCGATCGATCGGCTCGAGGTCGCGCGCGAGTGCGAGCGCCGTGCGGCAGGCGCCGGCCGCCCCGTCGACGTGCTCCTCGAGGTCAACGTGGGCAACGAGCCCAGCAAGAGCGGCTTCGCCCCCGACGCCGTCGCCGCCGCGCTCGACGCGATCGGCGGCATGGCGCATCTGAAGGTGCGCGGGCTCATGGCGATTCCGCCCGCCGTCGAGCGCCCCGAAGAGTCGCGGCCCGCGTTCCGCGCGCTGCGCGCGCTGGCCGAGCGCCACGGCCTCGGCGAACTGTCGATGGGCATGAGCGGCGACTTCGAGGTGGCGGTGGAGGAAGGCGCCACGATGGTGCGCGTGGGCACCGCCATCTTCGGCCCCCGGCCGCCGAGAGCTGCGGCATGAGCGTCAAGGGCAAGCGGATCGGGTTCGTCGGCTGCGGGAACATGGGCGAGGCGCTCGTGAAGGGCCTCGTGGAGGCGAGCGTCGTCACGGCCGACATGATGATGGCCGCCGACTCGCGCGCGGACCGGCTCGCCGACCTCGATCGCCGCTACGGCATTCGCGTGGCCAAGGACAACATGGAGCTCGTGCGCGAGTCCGACGTCGTGCTCCTCGCGGTCAAGCCGCAGATCATGACGCCCGTCCTCAAGGAGATCGCCTCGTCGCTGTCGCGGCGGCAGCTCGTGATCTCGGTCGCGGCTGGTGTCGCGACCGCGACGATCCTCGGCGCGGTCGCCAAGGACATCCGCCTGATCCGCGTGATGCCGAACGCGCCCGCGCTCGTGCTCGAGGGCGCCACGGCCATCGCGAAGGCGAAAGGGCTCGAGGCCGGTGATCTCGAGACCGCGGAAGAGATCTTCGGCGCCGTCGGCAAGGTCGTCGTCCTCGACGAGGAGCTGATGGACGCAGTGACCGGCCTGTCGGGATCCGGGCCGGCGTACGTCGCCGTCGTCATCGAGTCGCTCGCCGACGGCGGGGTGAAGATGGGCCTCGACCGCGCGACGGCGATGACGCTCGCCACGCAGACGGTGCTGGGCGCGGCGAAGCTGCTGCTCGAGACGGGCGTGCATCCGGGCTCGCTGAAGGACATGGTGAGCTCGCCCGGCGGGACGTCGATCACCGGCATCGCCGCGCTCGAGGAGGGCGGGATCCGCACCACGTTCATCAAGGCGGTGGAGCGGGCGACGCTGCGCTCGCGCGAGCTGGGGCGCGGCCCCGCCTGATGTCGACACTCCTCCTGTGGATCACGGACGTGCTCCACCTCGCGATCCAGCTCTACATCATCCTCATCATCGTCCGCGCGGTCATCTCCTGGGTCAGCCCCGATCCGTCCAACCCGATCGTGCGGTTCCTCTACCGGGTGACCGAGCCCATCCTGCGTCCCCTTCGCCATCGTCTGCCCGACCTCGGGGGCCTCGACATCTCGCCGATGGTGGTGATCCTCGTGCTGTGGCTCGCGCAATCCGTGCTGCTCGGCTGGCTTCGCGAGATGGCGGACGGCCTGAGGTAGTCGCCGGAGGTCCCGATGCGCATCAGTGCCCTCGACATCCGACAGCAACAGTTCACGGCGCGGTTCCGCGGTCTCGACCGTCAGGAGGTGGAGGCGTTCCTCGAAGACGTCGCCGAGGACTACGAGTCGGTGGTGAAGGAGAACGCGCTCCTCAAGGAACAGCTCGCCGTGCTCGAGGAGCGCTCGCGCAACATCACGGAGCACGAGCGCACGCTCCAGGAGACGCTGGTCACCACGCACCGCCTCACCGAGGAGATGAAGCAGGCGGCCAAGCGCGAGGCGGAGATGATCGTGCGCGACGCGGAGATGCGCGGCGAGAAGATCGCCGAGGCGACGCGGGCCGAAGAGGCGCGGCTCAAGGCCGAGCTCTCGTCGCTCAAGCGGATACGCCGCCAGCTCGTGGAGGAGCTCCGGAGCACGCTCGCGCGCTACGACCGGCTGCTCGCCAGCGAGCAGCCCGGGGAGACGCCCGATGGCGACCGCACGGCCTGAGGCCCTCGTGCCCGTGCGCGTGCGCCTCGCCGCCGCCCTCGTCGCGGCGGTGCTCATGTGCGCAACGCCGGCGGCCGCCGAGCATCTCACGCTGGATCCCGCGGCGCGTCCGCTCGCGCCCCGGCCCTTCGACGCCGGCGTCAACGTCCGCATGGAGGACGGCGGCTTCCACATCGGCGGTCGCGTGCTCGGCTTCGGACAGGCGCTCGGCGCGTGGCTGCGCGGGCGCGTGCGCGACGGTGGCGTGACGCTCGACGGGCAGCTCCACGGCGACCGCACCTACAACTTCCGCCTCGACGCCGACGGCGTCCGTCCCAGGATCACGATCGAGATCTATCCCGGGACGCTGTAAGCGATGCCGATCGAGCCCGTCCGCTGGGCGCACGATCGTCTCGAGCTCCTCGACCAGACGCTGCTCCCGCTCCGCGAGGTGGTCCGCCACTACGCGCGCTGGGAAGACGTCGCCGACGGGATCCGCACGCTCGTCGTGCGGGGCGCCCCGGCGATCGGCGTCGCCGCGGCGTACGGCGTCGTCCTCGCGGCGCGCGAGAGTCACGCGAAGACGTACGACGCGCTGGCCGCCGATCTTGAGACCGCGATCAAGGGCCTCGCGGCGACGCGCCCGACGGCGGTCAACCTCTTCTGGGCCCTGGAGCGGATGCGTCGCACCGCGCTCGGGCTCGCCGGCCAGTCCCCCGAGGCCGTGCGCGCGCGACTCCTCGCGGAAGCGGAGACGATCCGCGCCGAGGACATCGCCGCGAACCGCGCGATGGGCGCGCACGGCGTGGCGCTCGTGCCGGACGGGGCGCGCATCCTCACGCACTGCAACGCGGGCGCGCTCGCGACCGCGGGCTACGGCACCGCCCTCGGCGTCATCCGCGCCGCGCACGAGCGCGGCAAGGTGGCACTGGTGTGGGTCGACGAGACGCGGCCGGTCATGCAGGGCTCGCGCCTCACCGCGTGGGAGATGGTGTACGAGGGCATTCCGCATCGGCTGATTCCGGACGTCGCCGCGGGCTCGGTCATGGCGCAGGGCGAAGTCGACATGGTGGTCACGGGCGCGGACCGCATCGCCGCCAACGGCGACACCGCCAACAAGATCGGCACGTACGCGGTCGCCGTCCTCGCGCAGCATCACAGGGTCCCGTTCTACGTGGCGGCGCCGTTCTCGACGATCGACGCGAGCCTCGCGTCGGGGCGCGAGATCCCGATCGAGGAGCGTGACGCAAGCGAGGTGCGCCGCACCGGCGCGCACCAGACCGCGCCCGAGGACTCGCCGGTCTACAACCCGGCGTTCGACGTGACGCCCGCGGCGCTGATCACCGCGATCATCACCGAGCACGGGATCTTTCGTCCTCCCTATCGGTTCGTGTGAACGCGCGGGAGTTCCACGACCTCACGGCGCACACGCCGTACTCCGTGCGTTCGAGCGGCCACACGCTCGACTGGGACATCAAGCCGTTTCCGTTCAAGGTCTACACCGACGTTCCCGCGGTCGAGCTGCCGCGCACGTTCGATCCCGTCGACACCGACACGCTGATCGCGATTGCGGCGGCCCGTGACGGGAACGCCGAGCTCGACCTCGCGCGCCTCGCCGCGGCCCTCTATCTGAGCGCGGGCGTCACCAGGAAGAAGGTCTACGCGCAGGGCGTCGAGGTGCTCTTTCGCGCGGCCGCGTCGACGGGCGCGCTGTACCAGACCGAGGTCTACGTCGCCGCCGGCGGCGTGCGCGGCCTCGCGCCTGGGCTCTATCACTTCTGCCCCGGCGACTTCACGCTGCGCCGGCTGCGCGATGTGGACGTTCGGGGGCCGCTCGCGCACGCGGCGCTCGACGACAACCTCCGCGGCCGTGCGGCGGTGCTGATCCTCACGGCGATCTACTGGCGCAACACGTGGAAGTACCAGGCGCGGGGCTTCCGCCACCTGTTCTGGGACGCGGGCACCATGCTCGCCAACGTGCTGGCGGCCGGCAACGCGATCAGCCTCGCGCCGTTCCTGGTCACGGGCTTCGTCGACGACGAGGTGAATCACGTCCTCGGCGTCGACGGCCGGCACGAAACGACGCTGGAGCTCGTCGCGCTCGGACCGCGCGGGACGCGGGCGCCGGATCCCGGGCCGCTGCCCGCGATCAGCCACGCGACGCTGCCGCTGTCATCGGCCGAGGTCGACTACCCGGCGCTCCGCGCGATGGTCGACACCTCGAAGCTCGCGCGACCCGCCGACCTGACGGCGTGGCGCGCGTCGCGGACGATCGCGACGCGACCGCGTGGTGCCGGCCCGATGGTGCCGCTCCCGTCTCCGCGCACGCGCGCGGGCCGCGCGCTGAGCGACACGATTCAGCGGCGCGGCTCGACGCGCCAGTTCTCGCACGATCCCATCACGGCGGCGGAGCTCGCCACCGCGTTGTGGGCGGCCACGCGGCCGGTTCCGGCCGACGTCCCCTTTGGGAGCGTCCACCTCTTCGTCATCGTCAACGCCGTCGGGGACGTCGCTCCGGGCGCCTACGTGTATCGCGCCGGCGAGCATGCGCTGGAGATCGTCCGGCACGGAGCGTTTCGCGACCGGGCGGCGTACCTCACCCTCGAGCAGCCGCTCGGTGGCGACGCGGCGGCGACCATCTTCTTCATGGCGCCGCTCGATGCGATGCGAGAGCGGCTGGGGGAGCGCGGCTACCGGCTGGCCAACCTCGAGGCCGGGCTCGCCGGCGGGCGCGCGTATCTCGCCGCCTATGCCCAGGAGTTCGGGGCGTCGGGACTCACGTTCTACGACCAGGCCGTCGTGGAGTTCTTCGCGCCGGCCTCCGAAGGCATGGACGCGATCTTCGTGACCGCGCTGGGCCGTTCCGTCCGGCAGCCGCGCGCTTCACTGATCGATCGGCTCTCGCGGAGGGGCAAGTGATCGCCGGTCATGCCCGGCCAATTTGACGGCCCGCTCGTCGTCAGCCCATAGTGGACGCATGAAAAAGTATCAGCTCATGGCGCCCGGACCGACGCCCGTGCCGAGCGAAGTGTTGCTCGCGATGGCGCGGCCGATGATCCACCACCGCACACCCGCGTACGACGCGCTGTTCCGCGAAATCCGCGCCGGGCTGAAGCGCCTGGTGCAGACGATCCAGGACGTGCTCACGCCCGCCTGTACCGGTACCGGCGCCATGGAAGCCGCGGTCACCAACACGCTGTCCGCGGGCGACAGCGTGATCGTCGTCAACGCCGGCGCGTTCGCGCAGCGCTGGCTCGCGATCGCCAAGGCGTTCGGCCTGAAGGTCGTCGAGCTCGAGGCGCCGCACGGCGACACCGTGGCACCCGAGCGGATCGCCCAGGCGCTGAAGGCGAATCCGTCGGTGCGCGCCGTGCTCGTCCAGCACAGCGAGTCGTCGACCGGCGTGCTCCACGACGTGCGTGCCTACGCCCAGGTGACGCGCGCGACCGACGCGATCCTCGTCGTCGACGCCGTCTCGAGCCTCGGCATCGCGGAGCTTCCGATGGACGCGTGGGGTGTCGACGTCGTCGTCTCCGCCTCGCAGAAGGGGCTGATGCTGCCGCCGGGCCTCGGCCTGCTCGCGCTGAGCGACAAGGCGTGGGCGGCGGCGAAGCGGTCGACGCTGCCGAAGTTCTACCTGGACCTGACCGAGGAGCGAAAGTACGCGGAGAAGAACGAGGCGCGCTTCACCCCGGCCGTCTCGATCATGGTCGGGCTCCGCGAGGTGCTCCGCATGATCGATGCCGAGGGCCTCCCGAACGTGTTCCGCCGCCACACGCGCCTCTCGCGGGCGACGCGCGCCGGCGCCGAGGCGCTGGGCCTGGAGCTCTTCCCGAAGACGACGCCGAGTCCCGCGCTCACGGCCGTGCTCGCGCCGCGCGGCGTCGACGCCGACCGCGTGGTCGAGGCGTTCGCGGCCTCGCACGACATCACGATCGACGGCGGGCGCGGGCCGACGAAGGGCAAGATCTTCCGCATCGGCCACATGGGCTACGCGACCGAGACCGACGTCGTCATCGCGCTCTCCGCGCTCGAGCAGGTCCTCGCCGAGCTCGGCGTGCCCGTCGACTTCGGCGCGGGGATCCGGGGGGCGCAGAAGGTCTTCGCCGAGCGGAGCTAATGATTCCTGCCTAAGTAATGTCCTAGAGCGATTATGCTCTCCTGTGGGGGGACGACATGCGCCCACAGGGGAGCCCGGCTGAGCTCGAGAAGCGACGCCTGCGCGCCATCGACCTGCTTCAGCGTGATGTCCCCGTTCATGTCGTCGCCGACCGTCTCGGGGTCGATCGCCGCTCGGTCCGTCGATGGAAGCGGACCCACCGCCGTCAGGGGCGCGCCGGACTGCGCGCTCGGCCCGCCTGCGGCCGACCGCCGAAGCTCACCTCCCGGCCCGGAGCGTAGGGGGGCTTGGGGGTGCGTCTCGCACCCCCCATGTCCAACCAGTTACAATGCTCCGGTTGTGAGTGTCCTGAGACTCTTCGTCCTGCGGCACGGCGAAACGGAGTCGTCGCGCGAGCGGCGGTTCACCGGCCGCCGCGACATCGCGCTCACGCCCGCCGGGCAGCGCCAGGCCGAGGCCGCCGCCGAGGCGCTGGCGAGCGCGGGCCTGCAGGCGGTCTATGCGAGCCCCCTCGAGCGCACCCGCGCCACCGCGGAGCTGATCGCGAAGCCCCATCGTCTGCCGATCCGCTTCGATCCGCGCTTCGCCGAGATGGGCTTCGGCGAGTGGGAAGGCCTGACGTGGCGCGAAGCCGCCGCCAGCGCGCCGGAGCTGTTCACCCGCTGGCAGGCCGCGCCCCACGACGTCACGGCTCCGGGCGGGGAGTCGCTGCTCGCGGTCGCCGGGCGCGTCGCGGACGGTGTCGCGGCGCTCCAGGCCGCGCATCCCGACGGGACCGTGGCGCTGGTCACTCACGCGATGGTCGTGCGGCTCATCGTCCTCGCCGCGCTCGGACTCGCGCCGGATCGCCTCTGGTCGGTCGACGCCTCGCCCGGCGGGCTCACCGAGATCGAGTACCGGCCGGGATGGGTGACAGTACATCGGATGAACACGCTCTCGCACCTCGACCGGGTGGTCGCGTGAAGCGCATCCCGACCCAGCTCCCGAAGGGCGCGCGCATCTACCTGCCGGACGAGGCCGCGCGCAAGCGCCACGTCGAGGGCACGCTCCTCGGGATCTTCGAGCGCTGGGGCTATCGCGAGATCGTGACGCCCACATTCGAATTCTTGGACGTGCTGGCGAGGGGCACCGACGAGAACGTGCAGGCGAGCATGTTCACGTTCGTCGACCGCGAGACCGGGCGCGTGCTCGCCCTGCGCGCGGACATCACCCCGCAGATCGCGCGGATCGTCGCCACGCGCATGCGCGACGAGCCGAAGCCGATCCGTCTCGCCTACCTGACGAACGTGTTCCGCTACGACGAGCCGCACGTCTCGCAGTACCGCGAGCTCTACCAGGCGGGCGTCGAGCTGCTCGGCCTCGAGAAGCAGGAGGCCGAGGTCGAGATCATCGCGATGACGATGGAGGGCCTCCACGGGCTCGGCCTCCACCGCTTCCAGATGGACCTCTGCCACCTCGACTTCTTCCGCGGGCTGCTCGACGAGATCGGCGACGACGAGGTCGCGCGCGACCTGCGCGCGGCGCTCGCACGCAAGGACGCGGGCACGCTCGAACGGCTGGTCGCGGCAGCGGCGCCGCCGTCGGCGGTGGGCGAAGCGCTGCTCGCGCTGCCGACATTGGTCGGCGGCGAGGAAGTGCTCGACCGCGCGGGGTCGCTCGCGCGCAACGCGAGGTCCGCGCGCGCGCTGGAGAACCTCGCCGAGGTGTACCGGCTCCTCAAGATCTACGGTCTCGGCGAGTCCGTGCTGCTCGACCTCGGCGAGGTGCGCGGCTTCGACTACTACTCCGGCCTCTACTTCGAGACCTACGTCTCCGGGTTCGGGGCGTCGATCGCGCGGGGCGGCCGGTACGACGACATGCTCGGGCGCTTCGGTTACGACTGCCCCGCCGTGGGCTTCGCGTTCGACATCGGCCGCGCGCTCAGCGTGATGGCGACCCAGGGCGTGGACGTGCCGCTGCCCGGGCCCGAATTCTTCATCATCGACTTCACCCGCGAGAAGACCGCCGCGCTGTCGCTCGCACGCCGGCTGCGCGACCGCGGCGCCTCGGTGTCGCGTGACATCGTGAGCCGCGCGCTCGCGGAGTCGCTCGCGTACGCGCGCGCGCATCGCGCGCGGCACGCGCTGGTCGTGGGCGGCGAGCGCACGGCCGCGGGCGAGCTGCTGGCCATCGACCTCGCGGCGGGGACCGAGCGCGTCCTGACGGTCGCGGACGTCCTCGAGGCGCCGGAGCGGGCGTTCGCGTCGACATTCCGGGAAGGCAGGAGCTGACCATGCCGAACATCGTGGTGGTCGGAACGCAGTGGGGCGACGAGGGCAAGGGGAAGGTCGTCGACATCCTCACCCCGCACCTCAACGTGGTGGTGCGGTACGCGGGCGGCAACAACGCCGGCCACACGGTCGTCGTGGGCAAGGAGAAATACGTCCTCCACACGATCCCGTCGGGCATCCTCCACGCCGGCTGCCGCTGCGTCATCGGCTGCGGCGTGGTCATCGATCCCGGCTCGCTCATCGAGGAGATGGAGTCGCTCGTGCAGCGCGGCGTCACCCTCGACGGCAACCTCTTCATCTCGAAGAACGCGCACCTGATCATGCCGTACCACCCGGTGCTCGATCGCGCGTCGGAAGCGAAGCTCGGCGCACGGCGCATCGGCACGACGGGCAAGGGCGTCGGCCCTGCGTACATCGACAAGGCCGGCCGCCGCGGCATCCGGATGTCCGATCTGCTCGACGAGCGACTGCTGCGCCAGAAGGTGGAGGACAACCTCGCCGTCAAGAACCGGATCCTGCGCGAGATCTACGACGCGCAGAGCTTCACCGTGGAAGAGATCCTCAATCCGTACCTCCGCTACGCCGGCTGGCTCGCGCCCTACATCACGGACACGGCGCTCTTGCTCTCGAAGTGGATCGACGCCGGCTACCAGGTGCTGTTCGAGGGCGCGCAGGCGACCATGCTCGACGTCGATCACGGCACGTACCCGTACGTGACGTCGTCGAACACGACGGCGGGCGGCGCCTCCACGGGCACCGGCGTGCCTCCCACCCGCATCAACGGCGTGCTTGGCGTGGCGAAGGCCTACACCACGCGCGTGGGCGAGGGGCCGTTCCCGAGCGAGATGCAGGGCAAGCTCGCCGAGACCATCCGCGCGCGCGGCAACGAGTACGGCTCCACGACCGGGCGGCCGCGCCGCTGCGGCTGGTTCGACGCGGTCGTGCTGCGCTACGCGGTGCGCATCAACGGCATCGACACGATCGCGCTCACCAAGCTCGACGTCCTCGACCAGTGCGAGACGATCAAGGTCTGCACGGGCTATCGCTACCGGGGCGACCTGATCACGGACTTCCCGGAGGACGAGACGTCGCTCGCGACGGCGGAGCCGGTGTACGAGGAGCTGTCGGGCTGGATGACGCCGACGACGGGCGCGAAGCTCGAGAGCGACCTGCCGCCGAAAGCGCGCCGCTACCTCGAGCGTCTCGAGGAGCTCACCGGGGTGCCGTTCTGCATGATCTCGACGGGCCCGCAGCGAGACGAGACGATCCTCTGCGAGGACTCGCCGCTGCTGCGGTGGTTCCCGTCGGTCCGCTCGAGCCTGCTCTGAATCTCGGAGGGGGCCTCGACGGCTCCCTCCGAAGCCTCCCCCAGGACCGGATCGCGCCGGCAAAGCCGGCGCGCTTGAGGGTCTGAACGAGGAACTTCCGGGACCTTCTCGTCCTCTTCGTCGACGGCGGTGTCGAGTTCGTCATCGTCGGCGCCTACGCGCTCGCGTTTCATGGGGCGCCCCGCGCGAGCGGCGACATCGATGTGTTCGTTGCGGCCCTCAGCCGAGAATGCCCGGCGAGTGCTCGACCCGCTCCGAAGGTTCGGCGCGCCTCTCGTGTCACGGGATGTCAGCGACGCGGATTTCGTCCGACCCGGCACGGTGTATCAGATCGGACTTCCACCTCGGCGGATCGACGTCATGCCCCGCGTTGATCAGGCGGCGCGGTCCTCGGGGCTGCGGCGCGCGGCGTCCCACTCGTGGCCGCGGTCGAAGCCGCAGCGGAACGCGCCGGTCTGGCAGATCTCCGGATAGACCTGACGCAGCTCGACCAGGACGACGTCGTAGCCGCGGCCGCGCACGAACGGCATGAGCGCGGCCTCGAAGCCCCGGCGATAGACCGTCTCGTCGACCTCGAAGTCGCCGCCGCGCGTCGTGTACGCGCGCGCTTCCTCGTCACGGAGCCCCACCCACCATGCTCGCGCGCGGCGTCGATGCTCTCGGCGCCCACCGCCTCGAGCGCCGTGCGGATGATGTCGGCGTCGTTGTCGTTCTCGGCCTCCACGATCACGACGCTGCGCCCGTAGCGCAGCGCCTCCTCGTAGACGAACAGCTCGTCGCGCGGCACGCCGGTCGAGAGCCGGTCCTCGAGCTTGTGACCGATCGCCGCGCCGCCCGCGGCGAAGAGCGCCCCGCCGAGCAACCCGGCGGCGATGATGGGGCCGATGCCGGGGAGCACGAACGTCGAGATCGCCGCGCCGATCGGGATGCCGATCGATGCGCCCGTCGCCCCGCCCGCGACCGCGCCGAGCGCCGTGCCCATCCCCGGCTGTTCGCCTTCGTCCGTCGGCACGCTTGCGACCACCTGCCGGTCCGACATCCCCGGCGCGAGCACGTTGATGGCGTCGTCGCGCACGCCGATCCCGCGCAGCCGCTGGATCGCGCGCGCCGCATCTTCACGTGACGCAAAGATTCCGGCCACAGTCTTCATGGGTCGCCTCCGGGGCTCCCTATGTTGCATGGCGCGCGCCAGCGACCGTCGGTAGAATCCAGACACCCCCGAGCCGTTAGCTCAGATGGCAGAGCACCTGACTTTTACTGTATGCTGCACGGCCGACGGGAACTTCGGGCTAGGATGCAGCCCGCTGATGTCGGAGCCGTTTCGGGCCTTTTTCGCGGGTCATCGTCCGTCCTGCTCCGTCGCCGTCAGTCTATCCCATCTATGCGCCAGTGCTGGCGGGACTCGCGACGAGCGGACGCGACGGACTAGGACGCAGGCGGACCGCCGATGCTGGCTGAGTCGCACCGGGAGTGACACAGGCCGCGAACCGATCCGACCCTGCCGGAGTCCCGTTTCCTTGGGGACTCCAGCACGGGCCCCTCCGACGTGGCCGCTCGACTGGACCAAAAATTCTTGAGCGTCCCCAAAAGACATTCCGCCCCTCCCCGGGCGCCGGAATTGTTCTCCCCTGAGAGGAAGCGGTAGTCTTGACCGCACGCAAAAGCCGCCAGTCGAGCA
>Ga0194128_10002467_pt1 | contig 29904 bp, 22 predicted proteins | sample TA2KigCa65mmetaG_FD_148650 | JGI IMG/M metagenome (GOLD analysis project Ga0194128, IMG submission 148650) | Freshwater microbial communities from Lake Tanganyika, Tanzania - TA2015037 Kigoma Deep Cast 65m | ecosystem: Environmental > Aquatic > Freshwater > Lake | place: Tanzania: Lake...
GGCCCATGTTGACGTGGTCGTTCGGATGCACGAGGTCGTAGGCGCCCCGCGCGCCGCCGAGCAGCTCCGCGGCGCGGTTGGCGATCACCTCGTTGGCGTTCATGTTGTGCGACGTGCCCGCGCCCGCCTGATACACGTCGACGACGAACTGGTCGCGCAGCGCGCCGCCGAGCACCTCGTCGGCGGCGCGGACGAGGGACTCGCCGACGCGCGCGTCGAGCCGTCCGAGCGCGACGTTCGCCTGGGCCGCGGCCTTCTTCACGAGCACGGTGGCGGTGACGAGCTCGGAGGGCGCCCGCAGGCCGCTGATGGGGAAGTTCTCGACAGCCCGGGCGGTCTGGATGCCGTAGTAGGCGCCGGCTGGGACGGGATGCTCCCCCAGCGGATCGCGCTCGGTCCTGAATTCCATGACTGCTGACCCAGCTTGCACTGCTTGTCGGGCCGCGCCGATGTGGCCGCCCGTGGCTGGTCGACAGGCCGTCTGGCCAGCCACGCCCCCAGGTCGTCCGGACCTGCAGAACCCGTCCGTAAATTATACTGCTCGCATGCCTTCCGCCTTTTTCGACAGCGTGCTCGCGCTCATCGTCAAGACCTCGACCGATCTGCCGCCCGACGTGCGGGCGGCCATGCGGGTGGCCATGGCGGACGAGCCGTCGGGGACCCGCTCGGCGCAGGCGCTCTCGATCATCGCGCAGAACATCGATCAGGCGGCCGACTGCGAAGGCGCGATCTGCCAGGACACCGGCATGCCGACCTTCGAGGTCAAGACGCCGGTCGGGTCCGACCAGATCGCGATGAAGCAGCAGATCCGGGAGGCCGTGGCCGAGGCGACGCGCCGCGGGAAGCTGCGGCCGAACTCGGTCGATTCGATCACGGGCGAAAACACCGGAACCAACCTCGGGCCGGGCACGCCGATCGTCCACTTCGAGCAGTGGACCCGCGACGACATCGAGGTGAAGCTGATCCTCAAGGGCGGCGGGTGCGAGAACATGAACGCGCAGTACTCCCTGCCGACCGAGCTGCAGGGACTCGGCCGCGCGGACCGCGACCTCGACGGCGTGCGCAAGTGCATCCTGCACGCGGTCTGGCACGCGCAGGGCAAGGGGTGCGCGCCCGGCGCCGTCGGCGTGTGCATCGGCGGCGACCGCACGTCGGGCTACGTGCACGCGAAGGAGCAGCTCTTCCGGACGCTCGACGACGTCAATCCCGATCCGCGGCTCGGCGGGCTCGAGGCGTCGATCATGGGCGAGGTCAACAAGCTGGGGATCGGGACGATGGGCTTCGGCGGACGGACGTCGCTCATCGGCTGCAAGGTCGGCGCGCTGAACCGGCTGCCCGCGAGCTTCTTCGTCTCGGTCGCGTACGACTGCTGGGCGTTCCGCCGCCTCGGGGTCGTGCTCGACGGCCGCACGGGTGCGATTACGCAGTGGCTCTACCGCGATCCCGCCACGCCGGTCGCGGCGATGGCCGACCAGGCCGGGTTGCCGCGCACGGGCCGCGAGGTGCGGCTCGAGACGCCGCTGACCGAGGAGCAGGTCCGCGCGCTTCGCGTCGGCGACGTGGTGCTCGTCTCGGGGCGCGTCAACACCGGGCGCGACGCCGTCCATGCGCATCTGATGAAGCACGCGCCGCCGATCGACCTGAACGGCTCGGTGCTCTACCACTGCGGCCCGGTCGTCGCGAAGGAGGCGAGCGGCTGGAGGGTGACCGCGGCCGGGCCGACCACGAGCATCCGCGAGGAGCCGTATCAGGCCGACATCATCCGCCGCTACGGCGTGCGCGCCGTGATCGGCAAGGGCGGCATGGGCGCCAGAACGCTCGCGGCGCTGAAGGAGGCGGGCGCCGTGTACCTCAACGCCGTGGGCGGCGCGGCGCAGTTCTACGCGCGGACGATCGACCGCGTCGACGGCGTCTCTCTCCTGGAGTTCGGCACGCCCGAGGCGATGTGGCACCTCGCCGTCACGGACTTTCCGGCGATCGTCACCATGGACGCCCACGGCAACAGCCTGCACAAGGACGTCGAGGAGGCCTCGGAGGGGGAGCTGGCCTCGCTCGGCGCAACACGCTGATTCCGGCGATAACCGACCGCGCTGCAGCAATTTAGGCGTGCGCAGCCGGGCTTGTTCGGCTCCAAGCCCGGCGCTTATAATCAAACGACAAGGAGATTTCACGTGATTAACGTGTCCCCAACGGCGGCATCGAAGATCAACGAGCTGCTGACCGAAGAAGGCAAGGCCGGCAGCGGCCTGCGCGTGTTCGTGCAGGGCGGCGGCTGCTCGGGCTTCCAGTACGGGCTGATGATCGAGGAGAACGGCGGGAGTGGGGATCAGGTGTTCGAGTCGAACGGCGTGCGGCTGTTCGTCGACCCGATCAGCATCAGCTACCTCAAGGGCGCCGAGGTCGACTTCGTCGACACCGTCACCGGCGGGGGCTTCACCATCAAGAACCCGAACGCGGTCTCGACCTGCGGCTGCGGCCAGTCCTTCACGGTGTAACGATGTGACGACCCTTCCTGATCTGTCCCGGCTGAAGCCGACCGGCGGCAAGCGGTCGAGCAAGCGGGAGCAGATCGTCGATGTGTTCCTCCGCCAGGAAGGGCACCTCAGTGCAGACGACCTCGTCGACCTGATCCGGCGGGACGACCACCGGATCAGCCGCGCCACCGTCTATCGCACGCTGCAGTGGATGGTGGACGCCGGCATCGCGCGCAAGGTCGACTTCGGCGAGGGCCGGTTCCGCTTCGAGCACTCGTACCGGCAGCCGCGGCACTTCCATCTCATCTGCAAGACGTGCCACCGGTCGTCGGAGTTCCTGAGCTCCGACATCGAGGCGCTCGTCGAGGAGATCGCGGCCGCGCGCAGCTTTGCCGCGTCGCAGAGCGTCGTGCAGATCTACGGCACGTGCGAGGAGTGCCGGACGGGCCGCCACCCGTCGGTGGACGAGGGGCACAAGGATCTGCTGTTTGCGCGCGATGCGCTGCGCATTGCGATCGCGACGGAGCGGAGCGGGCTCGAGTTCTACACCCGGGCCGCGCGGCTCACGCGCGACGCGCGCGGCCGCAAGGTGTTCGAGGATCTGGCCGCCGAGGAGAAGGAGCACCTCGGCAAGCTCGAGACGCGCTACACCGAGCTGCTCCAGCGCGACCCGCAGCTCGAGTCGCGCCCGACGTTCCTCTTCTTCAAGGGTGCGGCCAACGGCCTGTTCGCCGAGGGGGCCGAGCGGCTCCTCAAGGGGGTCAACGACCAGCAGGCGCTGATGATCGGCATCCGCTGCGAGCGCGGGTCGCACCGCTTCTTCAAGAAGTACGGCGAGCGCTTCGAGGATTCCGAGGGCAAGCAGATCTTCCTGGAGTTCGCGGATGAGGAGCGCCAGCACCTGGAGCTGTTGATCCGCGAGTACCGCGCGCTGGTCAAGCGCCAGGGGCGCGTGCGACGGCCGCGGCACGGCTCCGCGACGGCCCGGGCCGCCCGTTGAGTCGTCCGGCCGCGATCGACCTTCATCTCCACACCACCGCGTCCGACGGCCGCTGCACGCCGGCCGAGCTGGTCGAGCGGGCGGCGGACGCCGGTCTCACCACGATCGCCGTCACCGACCACGACACGACCGCGGCGATCGACGACGTGCGGCGCTTCGCCGCCGCGCGCGGTGTCGAGGCGATCGCCGGCATCGAGATCACGGCGCTCGACGACGGGCGCGATCTGCACATGCTCGGCTACTTCTTCGACCCGCGGCACGAGGCGCTGGACCGGTTCCTGGAGGCGCAGCGGGCCGCGCGGCTCGCCCGCGTCCACGCGATCGGCGATCGGCTCGCCGCGCTGGGCATGCCGGTCGATTTGACGCCGCTCTTCGCGCGCGCGGCCGAGGACAGCCGCCGGTCGATCGGCCGTCCGCTCATCGCCCGCGCGCTGGTCGAGGCCGGGCACGTCGCCGACACGCAGGAGGCGTTCGACCGCTGGCTCGGCATCGGATGCCCGGCCTTCGTGCCGCGCAGCGGCGCGCCCCCCGAGACGGTTGTCGCCATCATCCACGCGGCCGGCGGCCTCGCATCGCTCGCGCATCCCGGGAAGCTCCGGCGCGAGCCGCGCATCGCGCCGCTGGCCGGCGCCGGCCTGGACGCCCTCGAGGTCTTTCATCCCGACCACGATCCGGCCCTCGTCGATCGGTACCTCGGGGTCGCGCGCGACTTGGGCCTGCTCGTGACGGGCGGCTCCGATTTTCACGGCGACCCGGCGCATGGTCTGGAGCCCGGGTCCGTGACGCTCCCGGCCGCCGACTTCGAGCGCCTGCGCCGCGCGATCGATGGCCGGCGGTGAGCTGCTCGTCGCCGTGCGCGGCGTCCGCAAGGACTACCCCGGGCTGCGGCCGCTGCGCGTCGAGCGCCTCGAGCTGCGCGAAGCCGAGACGGTGGCGCTCGTCGGGCTCGACCGCGCCGCCGCCGAGGTGCTCGTCAACCTGATGACGGGCGCGTCGTTCCCCGATGCGGGCGACATCGAGGTGTTCGGTGCGTCGACGCGCGCCATTTCCGACTCCGACGCCTGGTTCCGGCTCCTCGACCGGATCGGGATTCTGAGCGAACGCGTCGTGCTGCTGGACGAGCTGACCGTCGAGCAGAACCTGGCGCTGCCGATCACGCTGGATGTCGCGTGGCTGGCGGCCGACGTGCGCATGCGCGTCGAGCGGCTGGGGGCGGAGGTCGGGATTGCACCCGACGCGTTGCGACGGCCCGCTGCGGGGGCCGATCCGGCCACACGGGCGCGCGTCCGGCTCGGCAAGGCGCTGGCCCTCGACCCGCGCCTGCTGCTTGGTGAGCATCCAACCGCGGCGCTTCCGCCGGCCGAGGTGCCGCGGTTCGCGGCCGACCTGTCCGCGATTGCGGCGCGGCGTCAGCTGGCGATGCTCCTCCTGACGGCCGATTCGACGTTCGGCGCGACGGCGTGCCGTCAACTGCTGAGCTGGCAGGCGGCGACGGGCGCGGTCGTTGCCTCGTCCCGCTGGCGGACGTGGTTCCGCCGGCGCCGATGACGAGGTGGAACGGAACTTGGATTGGGCCGCCCAAGGGCCGGCGGAGCAGGCCCGCGGAGGTTAGTCGACGTGGCGAACGGCACGATAAAGCGATTGGTTCGGGACCGTGGATTCGGCTTCATCCGCGACGATGGGGGCCAGGAGTGGTTCTTCCATCGCAGCGCGGTCAGAACGGGGAGCTTCGAGGAGCTGAACGAGGGCCAGCGGGTCAGCTTCGACGAAGAGCCCTCGGCCAAGGGGCCGCGGGCCGGCAATATCCGATCGGAAGGCTCGACGGCGGCGTAGCGCCCGGGCGCGTTGCCAATCCGTGACGAGCGCTCAGCGCGCGGAGCGCGAGAGGGTGCTCCCGTACACGGCACCCGCGAGCCCGACCGCACACAGCGACAGAATGATGCGACGGAGCAAGCCGCCCGAGGGAAGACGCGGCGGCATCGAGGTACCGGAGTGGCCCGGCCCCGGCGGGGCCGGGTGAACGCGGCTAGCTTTCGATCAGTCGAACGTCACCCGCGCGAGGTCCTTTCGTCGATTCCTCTGCCGTAAACTCCACTCGCTGCCCCTCACGCAGCAGCTCGAACACGGCGCCGCGTACCGCGCTGCGGTGAAAGAAGTGTTCGATGCCGCCTTCATCGCGAATGAACCCGAATCCCTTGTCGATGAGGAGGCGAGCGATAGTCCCCGTTGCCATGAGCGTGTCCTCCGATGCGCGTCAAGCCTGGGAGAAATCCCAGACGCTCCATGGACCGCTGGTGAGCGAACTATGAAGCCACGATGAAGCGTAGCGGTCCAGCCAGCGCACCGGCGCCTGAAAGCTCGGCAAGTGTAGGTAGTCCCGCGGGGGAAGTCAAGGCGTGCAAGTTGTTTGGCGACCGTGAGTTGCACGCGTCAGTGGTGCGCTACGATGGTGGCGTGCCGAGTTCGCGCCCCGGGCGCAGTCGCCCCGAGCCGACGCGCCACGGAGGTCGTGTCGCCGCCATCATCCTCGCCGCGGGCGATTCGACGCGTATGGGTCGCCCGAAGGCGCTGCTGGCCGACCCCGATGGCCGGCCGTTCGTCGCCCGCCTCGTGCGGGCGCTGGCCGGCGCCGGCTGCCATCCGGTCGTCGTGGTCACCGGCCGGGACCACGACGCCATTGCGGCGGCGCTCGGCGACGACCGTCTTCCCGTCGATCCCGTCGTGGTCAATAATCCAGCGCCGGCGCGCGGCCAGCTGTCGTCGCTCTGGGTCGGACTCGATGCGGCTGACGCCGCGGTTGTCGATGCCGTGCTCGTCACGCTCGTCGACGTGCCGCTCGTGCGCGAGTCGACGGTGCGCCGCGTGGTCGAGGCCTGGAGCCGCAGCCGCGCGCCGATCGTGCGTCCGGCGATCGGCGATCGGCACGGGCACCCGGTGCTGTTCGACCGCGCCGTGTTCGGCGAGCTGCGTGCGGCGCCGCCAGCAGAGGGCGCGAAGGCGGTGATCCGCGCAGACGCTGGCCGCATCGTCGACGTGCCGGTCGACGACGAAGGATGCCTGGTGGATGTCGACACGCCGGAGGAGTACGAGGCCATACGGAGAGGCAGGGTGAGATGACGAGGTTCATTGTGACGACAGCGGTACTGGCCGCGGCTGGGCTCGCGGTCGTGGCCGCGCAGTTGCCCGATCCGATTCCGGCGCCCGTGACGACGCACGGGCTGCGCGTCGAGATCCGCGACGTGGCGCGCCTGCCCGACACGCGCGGCCTGCGGCCGGCGGCGGAGGACGTCGCGCCGGGCGCGTGGGCGCGCGTCAGCTTCGTGCGCGAGCTGCCCGACGGCCGGCGCTTCGCGAACGACTCGCGCGGCCGGCTCTACTGGCTCGAGGGCGGCACCGAGCCGCGGCTCTACCTGGATCTGGCCTCGACCTACCCGCTCGGGTTCTACCGGAGCCTGCAGAGCGGTTTCATCGCGTTCACGTTTCATCCCGAGTTCGACCGCAACGGCCTGCTCTATACCGTGCACGGCGAGCGGGCGGAAGGGAACCCGGCGGCGCCGCAGTTCATTCCGCCGGGCTTCGGGCCCGCCGAGGTGACCTATCAGACGGTGATCACCGAGTGGCGCGCCAAGGATCCGCGCGCGCCGGTGTTCGGGGGCGACCGCCGCGAGCTGCTGCGCGCGGCGCACGTGGTCAACAACTACTTCCATCCGCTCGGATCGGTGGAGTTCAATCCGACCGCGAAGCCCGGCTCGCCCGACTACGGCCTGCTCTACATCGGCGGCACCGATTTCGGCTTCAGCAACGGCGGCGGGCCGCGCGCCATCAACCCGGGACAGACGCAGCGGCTCGATACGCTCGTGAGCGTCATGCTGCGCATCGACCCGCGCAGCCCGGCGGTCTCGAAGGGAGCCAAGGGCGTCGGCGACTACACGATCCCCCCGATCAACAAGTTCGCCGCCGACGGCGATCCGAAGACGCTCGGCGAGATCTACGCGTACGGCTTCCGCAACGCACACCGCCTGTCGTGGGACCCGGCCGACGGCACCATGTTCGCCGTCGACATCGGAAACAGCCAGATCGAGGAGATCAACATCATTCGCGAGGGGAACAACTACGGCTGGTTCCGCCGCGAGGGCACCTTCGAGAACGGCGTCCACGTGCCCGGCGGCACCATGAGCGTCGTGTTTCCGCTGCCGGCCGACATCCTCGACGGGAAGACGAAGGACGGCTTCACCTATCCCGTGGCGATGTACGACCACGGCGAGGGGCTGTCGGTCACCGGCGGCTTCGTCTACACGGGGCGGAATCCCGCGCTCCGCGGCAAGTTCCTCTTCGGCGACATCATGCGCGGCCGTCTCTTCGCGGCCGACGTCGCGGCGTTGAAGGCCGCCGACGACGACATCCCTCGCACCGTGGCGCCGATCGAGGAGGTGCAGCTGTTCGTGCGGGAGGCCGGCGGAGCGATGCGCGACGTCACGCTCAAGGAGCTGGCGGAAAAGACCATGGGCGGGGCGCCGCTCGTGCGCGCCGATCTCCACCTGGGCGGGGGGCAGCGCGGCGAGGTCTTTCTGAGCTCCCGCCAGGACGGGATGATTCGAGCCCTGGTGGAATAAAAAAACGCGGGCGCGAGGAGTCCCCTCGCGCCCGCGCTATCCTGCCGTTCGAGCCTCAGGAACTCAGTCGGCGGTGCTCCGGCCGTTGCCCACTTCGACCAGCGCGACCATGTTGATCCCGCTGTTGGCGAGCACGAGGTTCCCTCCACGCGTCGCCACCATGTGGCGGACGACGTGGCCGCCCGACGGGATCGTGAACGTCTGGAACCGCTCGGTCTTCGTGTCGAAGCGAACCAGCGTGTTCGGCTTCACGCCCGACTCGTTGTACCAGACGACGTCGCCGACGGTCGCAATGCCGTACGGGCGCGAATCGGCGCCGCTGGGCGACAGCCACTCCTTGACCTGACCCGTGCGCGGGTCGAAGCGGCCGAGATACCCCCGCGGGAAGTCCGTGTACCAGACCACGTCGTCCGGCGTGAGCGCGATGCGGCGCGGCCGTGCGTCAGGATGCGGCAGCGGGTACTCCTTGATCTCCATCGTCATCGGGTCGACGCTGCCGATGCGGTTGCCGCGGAAGTCGACGTACCACGGCACGCCCTTCGAGCTGAGCTGGATGCCATATGGATAGGTGCCGTCGGTCGGCGTCTTCGAGATGCGGAACTCGCCGGTCCGCGTGTTCAGGCGGCCGACGTGGCCCGACTGCGTCGTGAAGAACAGCATGCCGGTCGCGTCGTGGATGATCGGCGTGTGCGGATTGCGCGCCGGCTCCGGCACCTTGTACTCGGTGACGGCGCCCGTCTTCGGATCCAGCTTGCCGAGCTCGTGAACGGCGATGCCCGTATACCAGATGTTGCCGTCGGCGTCCTCGTCCAGCCCGTGCGGCTGCGAGGCTGGCGTGTCGAGCGGGAACTCCTTGATCGCGCCCGTACGCGGGTCGATGCGGCCGAGCCGGTTGGCATACTGACCCGTCCACCAGAGCGAGCCGTCCGTAGCCGCCAGCGGGTCGTGGGGCCGTTGCCCAAGCGTCGGCGCCAGCCATTCTCTGATGTTGACCGTCACCGGGCCCGGAACGAGCTTGGCCTGGACGTTCGGCTTTTCGGGGAAATGCGTTGCCAGGTACCCGGCGATCGTATCGCTCTGATCCTTTGGCAGCGCGATCATGGTGCCGAACAGCCTGGCCCACTCGTTGCGGTTGAAGCCGAAGGAATTCGCGATCAGGTTGAGCCCGTGGCACTTGGCGCACGTCGTCTCCACCATCGCCTTGCCCGAGCCGTCGGGCAGCGTCACCTGCTGGCCGCGCTGGCCCTGCGTCGTCTCAGGGAGCATCAGCGCGACGAACGCGAAGGTCGCCAGCGCCAACGTGAGCAGTCCTCGCTTTCGCATGATTCTCACCTCGAGCTAGGAAAGAAGCTGTCCTGTCCGCAATCCTGCCAGCCGCGTACTGTATCACAGCGCTGTATCTACCGAACCGCGCCGGACGCACGGCCCGTGGGCCGCCCGCGAGTGATCGATATTGTTCGCCCGCGTTCTCGCCCTTTGGGCCTCAGAAGGTCAGCTTGACCGCGAACTGGACGACGCGCGGGTCGCCGGCCGACGTAATCGAGCCGAATCCGGGCGTCCCGAGGATGCCGTTGGGGATGCCCAGCGGAGGCGTGTTGGTCGCGTTGAACACCTCGGCCCGCAGCTCGAGGGACGTGCGGGAGCGGAGAGGTACGCGGCGAATGAGCGCCAGATCCAGGTTGCGATACGACGGGCCGCGCACCGGGTTGCGCGAGCTCGTGCCGATCGTGAACGGGGGCGCCTCCACGAAGGCGCCGGTGTCGAACCAGCGTGCCGCGCTGCGTCGATCCGCCGGCAGACGCGGGTCACCGACGAGGTTCGGCCGCTGTGTGCCGAAGCCGGCGAACGCGTTGAAGTTGGTCGACTGCGTGACCGGAAACGGGACACCCGACTGCAGCGTCACCACGCCGGTGACGGTCCAGTCGTTGAGGACCGTGCCCACGAACCCGGCCGGCCGCATCCAACGCCCCTCCCCCACGGGCACATGCCACACGAACGACGACACGAACACGTGGGGGATGTCGCCGGTCGAGTAGTCGCGCTCGAGCGCCCGATTGAAGCTGTCCGCCACCGGATAATTCGCCACGGGTCCCGTCAGGACGGACGCGTCGAAGACCGACGAGGCATCGTCCAGCAGACGGGACCGCGTGTAGCTCGCGTGGACGGCGAGGCCGCGCGACAGCCGCCGCTCGAAGCGGGCCTCGAGGCCGTGGTAGCTGGTGGTGCCGATGTTGTGCCGGTACAGGCTCACCGTCGTGAAACGCGGGTACGGCTTCAGCAGCTGCGCCACGGAGATCGTCGCGTCGCCGAGCGACGACGTCGGCGGGATGATCCCGACGTACGGGTTCGGCACGCGCTGCAGGAGGGCCGGTCCCTGGGCGAGCTGTTCGACCGTCAGCTGGTTGAGGTTCGCGTCCGGCACGCCGACCCGGGTGATCGCCGAGCCGACGTATGCCACTTCGATTGAGGTCTGCGGCGAGAGGGCCCGCTGGAACGCGACGTTCCACTGCTGCACGTATCCCGATCCCAGGTCCCGATCCACCGCGAAGACGCCCTGTCCGAGTCCCGCGTCGGGGGTCGGCGAAATCGGCGCGACGCGCGGTCCGTCGGCCAGCACGAACGCCGGCGCGAGCGCGTCGAGCGTTCGCGCGGTGACCGTCTGCACGAACGGAAAGACCGGGGCCGTGAACGGCGTGGTGATCCCGGACTGCTCGATCCAGATCAGGCCGTAGCCGGCCCGCGCCACCGTCCGATCGGTCAGCCGGGTCACGACGCCGAGCCGCGGCCCCAGATCGAACGCGTGCAGCCGGCGCGCGGATCGGGGATGCCCGTCGCGGCCCAGCCACTCGAGCTCCTGCGTGTCCAGGTTGAACACCGCCGCCTGATCGCGGGTTTCCGTGGAGGGGAAATTGAGCGTGTACCGAAGGCCGGCATTCACGGTGAGGCGGTCGGTGATCCGCCAATCGTCCTGTACGAAATACTCCTGAGCCTGCGCGCGGTGGCGAATCTCCCGCTCCTGCAGATCGATCGAGAAGGTCTGGACCTGTCCCAGCAGGAAGCTGGCCAGCGGCGACCCCGTCTCGGGAGCGCCCGGCAGATCCGTGAACAGCGACGTGAACTGAAACGAGCCGGTCGGCGACGAGGGCTGCAGCACGTCGAGCCGCTGCCATCGGACATCCAGTCCGAACTTCAGGGTGTGCCGGCCCCGTGCCCACGTCAGCGTGTCGACCAGGTGGGTGACGCCGGTGCCGAACCGCGTCGCGGTATTCGCCGGCGAGCCGAGGTGCTGGTAGCCGCTGACAACGAACGTTGGCAGCGTGTGCGGGAACGGCGTGCCGGCGGGAAGGCCCGGCAGTCCAACCGCCAGCGAGGCGGGCGCGGAGAGCTGGGTGGCCGTCCGCCGCACGGAGCGGCGGGTGTCGCCGATGCGGAGCTCGTGGAGCAGACGCTCGGAGAAGACGCGGCGGTAGTTCGACACCACGGCCCACGACTCGTTCGTCTGCGGGCCGAGCGTGCCCGTGGTCGCGCCGCTCCCGTCGGGCAGCGGCGTCACGGGATGAAACCGCTCTCGAAAATGCGACAGGCGGGCGAACGCGTGATCGCGGCTCGTCAGGCGCTGATCGATCCGGACGTCGGACTGGTCCTGGTCGTGCTCCTCGTGGCCCACGCGCCGGTAGTTGTTGGCCGTCCCGCTCGCGGTGGGCAATGGATAACGGTCGAGCATCGTACGGGCAACCGGATCCATGCGGTCCGCCGGGATGGTGTCGTTCGGGAAACGGCCGCGTGTCGGGCCCGCGCCGGTCGCCGGATCGTAGATAGCCGGAGAGCGGCCGGCAATCGCTTCGGTGAAGATGCCCTGCCGCTGCAGCACGGTGGGGACCGTCGAAATCACCGTGCGGCCGATCGTCTGCCGCTGCCCCTGATAATCGACGAACAAGAACGTGCGGTCTCGTCGGATTGGCCCGCCGAGCACGCCTCCGAACTGGTGGCGCCGGAACAGCGGCGCGGGCGCGTCCGGCGCGGCCAGGACATGACGGGCGTTCAGCGCCTCGTGCCGCAGAAACCCGAAGATCGTGCCGCGGTACGCATTCGACCCGGACCGGGTCGCGAGGTTGATCACGCCGCCGGTGAAGCGGCCGAATTCCGCCGGCGGCGAGTTGCTCTCGACCTTGAACTCCTGGATGGCGTCGATGACCGGGAAGAAGGCGACCTGGCCCGGCTCCGGCTGCAGGACGGACACGCCGTCGTAGAGATACTCGTTCGTGCGCGGCCGGCCGCCGTTGATCCGTGGCAGCTGCGAGCCCGGCGGCAGCGCGACGCCGGGGGCCAGCGCCGCGAGCGAGACGAACGTGCGTCCATTCAACGGAAGCCCCACAATGCGATCCTGGCCGACCACGTGCCCGAGGCTCGCCCGCTCCACCTGGAGAAGCGGTGCGTCGGCCGTGACCGTGACGGCCTCCGTCACGGGTCCGATACCGAGCTCCAGATCGACGCGGACCGCGTCCCCCGTCGCCAGCCGAAGTCCGTCGCGGACGAGCGGTCGGAAGCCTCCGAGATCGACCCGGAGCCGGTAGTCGCCGGGGACCAGGCCGGCGATGGTGTACAGGCCGGACGCATCAGTGTGCGAGACGCGGGACAGATTCGTGGCTGCGTGCGTGACCGTGACCGTCGCGCCGGGCACCGGGGCGCCGTCGTGCCCGCGCACGATGCCGGAGAGGTGCGCCGAGCCCGCCTGCGCATGGAGCGCGGCGGATGCGCTGATGGCCAACACGAGGACGGCACTCCACCGGCGGCGCATGATCTCCCGACACAGATACGTATATCGGTTGAAAACGCGAGTCAAATCGACTTGAATCGACTGTATCTGTCATCTGACCGCCCGGGCGCGGGTCCCTCAGGGACGCCCAGCCTCGATACCAGTGCGATCCTCAGGCGGCTTCACGCCCGAGCGGACGATCGCTGGTCAACGGCAAGGAGATTGCTGCCGCGTTCGAACAGCGGACGAGGACATGCGGCGAAGGAAAGGAAGGCAATGATGCTCCTGATGGCAACCGCGGCACTGGCATATGGTCTCGGTGCGAGCGTGGCCGCCGCCCAGGCGCCGGTCGCCGGCGGCAGTGAGGTCCTGGCACTCGTGGATATCACACAGGCGGTCCTGGCCAACGGCAAGCCGCTTCCTGCCGGTTCGTACGAGCTGCGCTTGACGTCCGAGAGCGTGCGTCCGCTCCCCGGACAATCGCCGGATGCCGAACGCTGGGTCGAATTTCTCGCAGAGGGATCCGTCGTGGCCCGCGAGGTCGCCGTGGTGCTGCGCGATGCCGATCGCCCGGCCGTCGGCGCGTCGTCGGCAGTCGCGGCGAGCGGGACGCGGGTGGAGCTGCTCAAGGGCGGCGAGTTCCTGCGCGTGTCGGTGAGGCGTGGAGCCGAGCGGTACCTCATCCACCTGCCGGTGGTGCGTTGACGCGGCGGCTGCCGCCGGCCCTGATCGCGGTCTCCACGGCCGCACTGCTGGCATCGGCGTGCGCAAGCCGAAGCTCCGGAGGCGCAGCCCCCGCTCGGCCGGCAGTGCCCGCGTCCGGCCAAGACGTCGTGCAGACGCTTTACGAGTCGGGGCGCTACACGGAGGTCGTCAGCCGCGTGACCGCCGCGACGGGTGAAACCGACGCGGAGGCCGTCTGGCTGGCCGGCCACAGCTACCTGCGCCTGGGGCAGCGAGAACAGGCCGCTCGCGCGTTTGCGTCGCTTCCGGCGATTGCCGCCAGTCCCGGCTGGCGGGTGGCGTCCGAGCTCGCGCTCGCGGGCCTCGACGGAAGCGTCGAGGCACTCGACACGGCCCGCGCGGCCGCCCGCGAGTTCACGGCAGACTGGTTCGTGCTTGGGAATGCACTCCTGGACGAGATTCGAGCAAGTCTTCTGCCGCCGCGCCGCGTGTGCGGCGGGTATGCTCGAGGAGGGGCGTTGCGGAAATTGCCGCGGGCTGTCGAAATTGTCGCACCCCGTTCGTCGGCTGCTCGAGCGGCGACCGTCGAGTCGCCGTGCTCATGCATACCGGGGGCAGCTCCCCGGGGGGTGACTACCTCCGCGGTTCCGGCGGCGGTGCCGGATCGGTCGGGACCGAGCGCCCCGGGTCCGGCTGCGGGTCAGCCCACGCGGGCGGGGCAGGCCCCGGTCGCGCGGGCGGCGCGGCACGTTCCGGAGCCTCGGCCGTGCCAATTGCCGGAGCGTCGCTGGCGGGAAAGGACTCTCGCGAGGCCTCGTCCACCAGATCGTCGCGTCGTGCCGGCGCCGGGCGGAACCGGTGGAGCGAGGCGCGCCTGACGCTGCCATCGCCGATGCCGGCGGCGGCCCACCAGGCCAGTGCCCCTCCGGCCACGGCCAGCCAGAATCCCGTGGGCGTTCGGCGCGACAGCCCGGCGGCGAAACACGCCCCGGCCGCGGCTGCCACGACCCAGCGGTCGGCGTGGCGTCGGCGGGGATGCGCCCACACGTTCGACGCGCTTCGATGATGCTTCAGGTTTTCACTCATGGTTCTGTCCAGCCGTTATGGAAGGCACGCATGGCAAATGTCCATCATATACAAGATTTCATCGGCGTCGACGCCGCCCAGGCCGTGGAGGAGGCGGTCGCCCGGTCGCGGCTGGAGGTCGCCGGGGATCATTCCGACGCTGACCGGCGTGCTGGCGCTCCTGCTCGGTGCGACGACGGTGTTCGCGCAGATGCAGATCTCGCTGAACCGGATCTGGGGCGTGGCGGCGAAGCCGCAGAAGAGCGGCATTCTGATCCTGCTCAAGAACCGGATGCTGTCGCTCGCGATCATTCTGACGATCGGCTTCGTGCTGCTGGTGTCGCTCGTGCTGAACGTCGCGCTCAGGGCCGTCGTCGCCTACGCGGAGAATTGGATTCCCGTTCCCGCGCTCCTGTTGACCGGCGCCGAGCTCGTGCTGTCGCTCGTGGTGATCTCGGCGCTCTTCGCCGTCATCTTCAAGGTGCTGCCCGACGCGGTGATCGAGTGGGGCGACGTGTGGGTCGGCGCGGTCATCACCGCCGTGCTGTTCATCGCCGGGCGCTACGTGATTGCCTTCTCCTGTTCGAGGGGGCGCTCAACCTCGACATCGCCGTGCTGCGGCGCGAGGAGCGCGCCATCCGCCAGCTCGTGACGAGCGGGGCGGTGATCACGCTGGCGGGGGCGGCCGTGGCCGCGCGCCTGTAGCTCTCGTGGCCGTGGGCGCTGGCGGCGCTCTTCGGCGCGCTCGTCGTCGTGACCGGTCCGACCGTCGTCGGCCCGCTCGTCCGGAACCCGCGCCTCCGGCCGCGGCTGCAGACCGTGCTCGAGGCCGAGGGCGTCTTCATCGATCCCATCGGCGCGCTGCTGGCCGTGCTCGTGCTCCAGATCACCCTCGCGGCCGACGCGTCGCAGGCGGCGGCCGGCATGCGCGATCTGGCAGCCCGCCTCGCCTTCGGCCTCGGGCTCGGTGTGGCGGGTGGATTCGGTCTGGCCTATCTGCTGCGGCTCACCAGATTGGTGCACGGCCTCGAGAACATCCTGGTGCTCGGCCTGGTCACGCTGCGCTTTCACGTCGGGGAACACGTGCTGAGCCAGACCGGGCTCATCGCCGTGACGGCGGCCGGCGTGGTGGTCGGCAACTTCGAGAGTCGCGTGGTCGACGATCTCCGGGAGTTCAAGGATCAGCTGACGCTGCTGCTGATCGGCACGATCTTCGTGCTGCTGGCCGCCGATGTCGGGCTCAACGAGGTGCGCGCGCTCGGCTGGAACGGCCTCGGCGTCGTGCTCACGCTGATCCTGATCGTCCGGCCCCTCAGCGTCGTGCTCGTGACGCGCGGCGCGGGGCTCTCGGCGCGCGAAACGGCCTTCGTCGCGGCGGTGGCGCCGCGCGGCATCGTGGCCGCCGCCATCGCCTCGCTGATGGCCGGCACCGTGACGGCCAGCGGCATCGCCGGGGGCGCCGACCTGCGGGCGCTGGTCTTCCTCGTGATAGCCGGCACCGTGGTCGCCGCCGGGGTGGTCGCGTGGCCGCTCGCCGCGGCGCTCGGACTTCGGCTGCCGGCGCGCGACCGGGTTCTCATCCTCGGCGCGCAGGGGCTCGGGCTCGCGCTCGCGACGAAGCTGAAGGCAGGCGGCGCAATGGTGACTCTCATCGACGCCGATCCACAGCGCTGCCGACGGGCCGAGGATGAAGGGTTCTCCGTCGTGTACGGGGACGGCCTCCAGGAGCGCACGCTCCGGCGCGCGCGCGTCGAGCTCGTCGGCACGATCGTGGGCGCGACGTTCAACGATCATCTGAACAGCCAGTTCGTTCGCTATGCCCAGCAGGAGTTCGACGTCCCGCGCGGGCTCGTGTCGGTGGGTGTCGCCGACAAGAGCCGTCCCCCGGAGCACGTCGTCAGGCACGGCGCCGACGTGCTCTTCGACGGCCCGCACGATCAGGTGCGATGGGACATGCGCTGGCGCCAGGACGAGGTCAGCATCGAGACGTTCGAGTTTCAGGCGCCGCCGGAGGGCGCGTCGAACGGCGCCGGGACCGCATCCGGCGCCGAGCGGCCGCCAGAGGTCGGCGAGCGGCGGTCCGACACGTACGTCGTTCTGGCGCTGCAGCGCAACCGCCGCGTCGCGCCGATGGCGGCCTCGGCGGTGCCGCGCGCCGGGGACTGTGCGGGTGTCGCGATCTATTCACGGGCGCGCGACCAGGCCCTCGCGGAACTCGGGTCACGCGGCTGGCGCTCGGCGCCGGAGTCGCGCGACGCCGCGTCCACGGCGGCCCCCGTCGGCGCCGGCTGACGCAGGGCGCGCACGGTGCCCGTCCCGGCTCGATGCGGCTCGAGCGGCGCGGTCAGCCCAGCGCGTTGTCGAGCGCCATCATCACCGCAAACCCGGCGATGAAGCCGAGGGTCGCGACGTCGGTGACGCCCGTCCGGACCGTCTCCGGGATCAGCTCTTCGACCACCACGTACAACATCGCGCCGGCGGCGGCGGCCATGCCGTACGGCAGGAAGGCGCTCGAGGCCAGCACGAGCGCCGCGCCAAGGGCCGCGGCGGGCGGCTCGACCACCGCGGACAGCTGGCCCCAGAAGAACGCGCGGCCCGGCGTCATGCCGCTGCGCCGGAGGGGCATCGCGATGGCCAGGCCTTCGGGCACGTTCTGCAGACCGATGCCGATGGCCAGCGCCACCGCGCTTCCCAGGTCGCCGCCGCCGAAGCTGACGCCGACCGCCATGCCTTCGGGAAAGTTGTGCAGGGTCATCGCGAACATGAGGAGGGCCGGGCGATGCCAGTCGACGCGCGGCCCCTCGGGGGTCGCTTCGTCGGGAAACACGCCGTGCAAATGCGGCAGCATCTGGTCGGCGGCGTAGAGAAACGCCCCGCCCGCGAGCAGTCCCACGGTCGCGACGAGCACGCCGCCCGATTCGATGGCGGGCACCAGGAGCGACCAGCACGACGCCGCCACCATCACGCCCGCCGCGAATCCCATCATGGCATCCATCGCACGCCGCGGCACCGACTGAAACAGCAGCACCGGCAGGGTGCCGATCACCGTGAGGAGATACGTGCCGCACGCGGCGAGCGCGGCGAGAAGAATCGGATTGGTCACTGGCGTCGGACGGAATATCCTACCTGCTGCGGGATATCCCGCATTGTGTCGGGCCGCATCGCCCCTCCCTGTTCAGAGCCGCGGGTTGGCCTGAAGCGTGCACCTGGAGGCGGGTCCGCCATGCGCGTTGCCTTCTTCAGCACACATGCCTTCGATCGCCGGTTCTTCGACGGGGCCAATCTCGCCGCCGGGCATGACCTCCACTATCTCGAGGCGCGGCTGACGCCTGCGACCAGCGCCCTGGCGCGCGGGTGCCCGGCGGTCTGCGCGTTCGTGAACGATCAGCTCGACGGGGCCGTGCTCGCGGCGCTGGCGGCGGGCGGCACGCGGCTCATCGCGCTCCGGTCCGCCGGGTTCAATCACGTCGACCTCGCCGCGGCGCGGGAGCTCGCCCTCACGGTCGCACGCGTGCCGGCGTACTCGCCGCATGCGGTGGCCGAGCACACGATTGCGCTGATCCTCTCGTTGAATCGCAAGACTCATCGGGCGTACGCGCGCGTGCGCGAGGGCAACTTCGCCCTCGACGGGCTGCTCGGCTTCGACCTCTGCGGCCGGACGGCGGGCGTGGTCGGGACGGGCAAGATCGGCAGCGTCGTCGCCCGGATCCTCCTCGGTTTCGGCTGCCGCGTCCTGGCGTACGACGTCGCACCCGACCGCGCGTGCCGGGACATGGGCGTCGAGTACGTGGGGCTCGACGACCTGTGGCGCCAGGCCGACATCCTCACCCTGCACGCCCCTCTGACGCCGCAGACTCGTCATCTCGTCGACGCAACGGCGATCGCCCGCATGAAGCCGGGCGTGATGATCGTCAACACCAGCCGCGGGGCGCTCGTCGACACGAAGGCGCTCATCGGCGGCCTGAAGAGCGGGCACGTGGGCCTCGTGGGGCTCGACGTCTACGAGGAGGAAGAAGGGCTCTTCTTCCAGGACCTCTCGTCGCACGTCATCCAGGACGACGTGTTCGCCCGGCTCCTGACGTTTCCGAACGTCGTCGTCACCGCTCACCAGGCGTTCTTCACGAGCGACGCCCTGCGCGCCATCAGCGAGACGAGCCTGGCGAACGTCTCCGCGTTCGAGCGCGGGCAGCGCAGCGGGAACGAGCTCGTCGCCGATGGAGTTCTTTCCCGATGAAACGCTTCCGACGCCTCCTGGTTGACGTCGACGCGCTGGCCGCCGTCCATCCCGCGCTCGAACAGGCGCTCGACCTCGCCGAGCGATGCCGCGCGCGGGTACGAATCGTCGACGTGCTTCCGGACGTCCCGCACGGGGCCCGGCGATTCGTCACGCGCGTCGTCGAACGGGAGCTCGTGGAGGATCGGCGCTCTCGGCTGGCCGCAATCGCCCACGGTCACACGCAGGGCGTTCCCCGCTCGACGTCCGTGCTCCGCGGCAAGCCGGCGACCGCCTTGATCGACGAGGTGCGGCGTGGGAAGCACGACCTCCTCGTGCGATCGCACCAGCGCGATCTCGACCCCGAGCCCAGGCCGTTCGGCCCGATCGACATGCGGCTGCTGCGGCTCTGTCCCTGTCCGGTCTGGCTGATTGGACCGCTCCGGTTCGAGGCGCCGGTGCGGATCGTGGCGTGCGTGGACGTCGGCGCCCCGGACCCGGAGCATCAGGCGCTGAACGACGTCATCACCGAGACCGCGCTGATGCTGCGCGAGGTCACCGACGGCACGTTGACGCTCCTGCACGCCTGGGCCCCCTTTGGCGAGAGCCTGCTCGAATCACGGCTCTCGGCGGCGGAGCTCGGCGAGCTGACCGCCACCACACGCCGGACGGCGGCCGACGGCATGAGTGCGTTCCTGCGCAGGCTCGGTCCGCGCGGCACGGGCCTGCGCGTCGAGCTGCTGAAGGGGGAGCCGGAGGACGTGATTCCGGGCTTCGCCCGGGGCGACAAGGCCGACGTAGTCGTCATGGGGACGGTCGCGCGCGCGGGTCTGAGCGGCGCGCTCATCGGCAACACGGCCGAGCGCGTCCTCCGGCGCCTCCATGGCTCCGTGCTGGCCATCAAGCCGCCCGGCTTCGTGTCGCCGATCGTCAGGCCGCGGCATGCAGCAGCGCGGCGACGGCGACGTACACGATCAGGATGACGAACGTGTCCCAGGAGAGCCGGTACCGCTTGGTGTCGGCGCGGTAGGTCAGGCCGATGATGGCCACCGCGGTCATGAGGATGGAGGCCGTCAGCGACAGGAGGTGGACGGAGGCCACCGCGCTGAGCAGCGATCCGCGCGTGTAGAGCAGGTCGTCGATCCCCAGCACGGCGATGTTGAGCACGTTGCTGCCGAACAGATTGCCCGCCGCGAGGTCGACCGCGCCGATCCGTGCCGCCGCAATGGAGACGGCGACCTCGGGCAGCGACGTGGAGATCGCCACCAGCAGGCTGCCGACGAAGCTCTCGCTCAGGCCGGCACTGGCGGCGAACTGTTCGGCGACGCCCGGCAGGTAGGCCGCCGCGGCGACGAGCCCCGCCGCCGCCGCGCCGAAGAGGGCGGCGGCACGCTGCAGGGAGACGTCGCGGTAGCGGATCTCTCTCGTCATCTGCTCGGCGACGTCACGCATCCGATTGCGCTCGAACGTGAAGATCGTCCGGATCGCGAAGACGTACACCGCCAGAAACAGGAAGCTGTGGGCGCCCACCCATCCGACGACGGGGGCCCGCGCGCCGGCGAGCATCGCCAGCGCCACCAGCCCGAGCTGCAGGACCCCGAAGGCGGCCGAGAGCACGTGCCCCTGGTGGATGCGGGCGGTCAGCGGCGCCGGATCGCGCACGTCGAGGAACGCCAGGATCAGCAGGTTGAACATGCAGCTCCCGATGACGTCCCCGACCGCGATGTCGGGCACGTCGAAGACGAGCACGGAGCTGGCGCCGGTGATCAGCTCGGGGAGCGACGTGACCGTGGCCAGCAGCGCCACGCCGATCCACGCGCCTCCGAGCCCCGTCTTCTCGGCGATGATGTCGCCGTACCGCGACAGCCGCACGCCGGCGTAGAGGATCACCAGCGCACACGCCGCGAACTGGAGGAGCAGCCAGGTGATTACCGTCACGGCCGGAGGCTACGTGGACGGCCTCATCGTCGGCAGGATGCGCGAAGAGAGGTCGACGAAGCGGGGATCGCCGCGAACGCCGTCGAAGGTGGGCCGGACGGCCAGCCAGGCCAGCTCCGTGGCGCGCGCCTGGAAGCCCTCCTCCAGATGGCACATGGTGCGATCGGCGTCGCCCAGGCCGGCCGTGATCTGCGCCAGCAGGACCGGCGACACGTATCGCGCCGCCGACAGCCGGGCCAGTGCCGCGAGCACCTCCTGTGCCGCGTCGGCGCGGCCGGCGCGCGCGAGTGCGTTGCCGAGCGCGCTGTCCATTTCGGGGTTCTGTGCCGTCGCCGACCGCGCACGCTGCAGGGCCTCGATCGCCTCGTCGTGGCGTCCGGCCTCGGTGCAGGCCTGTGCGAAGAAGTACTGCGCGAGCCCGAAGCCGGAGTCGGCGGCCATCACCGCGCGCTGGTAGGCGGCCGCCTCGTCGTACCGGCGCTCGAGATAGAGCAGGAGGCCGACGCTCGCCCTGACCGGCATCGACTGCTGATCGAGCGCCAGCGCGCGATCGAGCTGGACGCGGGCGTCGGTGAAGCGGCCCAGCGGCATCAGGTAGTGCGTGGCGTACCAGTGATGCGCCTTCGGATTGTTCGGTTCCAGCTCCAGCGCGCGCAGGAAATCGTCTTCACAGTCCCAATCCCACACGTACAGCGCCTGCACGGAGCTGCGCGCCGTGAGCGCTTCGGCCGAACTCGGGTCGATCGACGTGGCGCGCACGGCGGCTTCCACCGCAAGCGGCATGACCTCGCCCGGCCGGCGGGCGCCGTAGACGCCGAGCGTGACGTAGGCGTCGGCCAGCGCCGCATGCGCGCTGGCGTAGCCGGGATCCCGCGCGACCGCCTGCGCGAAGTAGTCGAGGCTCCGCGTCAGCCCTTCTTCGGTGCGGCGGTTCCATTCGTAGCGCCCCTTCAGGTACAAGTCATGGGCCTCGACGCTCGCGGTGGGCGGGCGGACCAGCACGCTGGGCGAGGGCGACAGCAGGACCACCCGCAGCCGTTCGCACACCTTCTGCGTGATTTCGTCCTCGAGCTCGAAGACGTCGGTGAGGTTGCGCTCGTACCGTTCCGACAGCAGGTCGGCGCCGTCCTCGACGCCGATCAGGCGGACCACGATCCGCACGCGGGCGCCCGACTTCTGGACGCTGCCGTCCAGGATGGCCCTCACGCCAAGCTGCCTGCCGACGTCCCGGATGTCTCCTGTGACTCCCCTGAAGCGGAAGGCCGACGAGCGCGGCGCGACGAGCAGCCCCTCGACCCGCGACAGCGCGTGCGTCAGCTCCTCCGCCAGGCCGTCGCAGAGGTACGCCTGGTCCCGGGCGGGACTGAGGTCGGCGAACGGCAGTACGGCAATCGACGGCTCGCTCGCCGCCAGCAACGCGCGCAGCTCGGGCGGGGCCTCGGTCTCGCCGTGGTCGGCGGCCCTGCGCCGCAGGCACGCACCCACGCGCGCGACGACCGCCAGGGGCTCGAACGGCGCCTCGACCACGTCGTCCACCCCCTGTTCCATGAGCGCGTGATGGAGGTGGCGATCCCCGCCCGCGAGCGCGATCACGGGCAGGCCAGCCGTGGCCGGCGAGGCTTTCAGCTTCGCCAGCAGATTGCGGCCGTCGGGCGCCGCGCCGATGTCGATCAGCACGAGGCCGATCTCCTCGCCCGTGCTGAGCCGGTGCCAGGCCGTGGCCGCATCGGCGGCCTCCGACACCCGGTAGGAGGCGCCTTCGAGGCCCGCGCGGAGCTGCTGGCGCAGGCGCTCGTCGGTGCCTGCCACCAGGACGTGTGCGCCGGAGGGTTTCTGCTCCGCCTCGGCGCCGATCCCCAGGACCCGCTCGACTTCCTCGAGCGTGGTCTCGCCGGTGCGCACGCGCGTCAATCCCGACTCCAGCAGCGACGCCATCCCTGCCTGCTCCGCCGCGCGCCGGATCCGCGGCGCGCGCTCGCCGGCCGCGATGAGCTGCTCGACCTCGGCGGTGTTGAGCAGGACTTCGACGATGGGCACCCGGCCGCGATAGCCCGAGCCCGAACACCGTTCGCATCCCACCGCGCGACAGACAGGCGCCGCGCCGTATGTCTGTGAGAGCCGCTCCTCTTCCGGCGTCAGCGGCCCGTCGATCCGGGCGCGGCACTCGGGGCACAGGCGGCGCACCAGTCGCTGCGCGACGACGCCGCGGAGCGCGGCGGTGAGGTTCGTGCGATTGACGCCGAGTCCGGCGAGGCGGCCGAGGACGCCGATCGCATCGGCCGTGTGCAGCGTCGTGAGCACCAGATGGCCGGTCAGGCTCGCCTGCAGGGCGATCTCGGCCGTCTCGAGGTCGCGGATCTCGCCCACCAGGATGACATCCGGATCCTGCCGGAGGATCGTCCGGAGCACGGAGGCGAAGGTCAGTCCCTGCCTGGGCGCCACCTGAATCTGGGTGATGGCGGCGAGCTCGTACTCGACGGGATCCTCCACCGTCATGACATTGATCGGGCCGGACGCCAGCTCCTGCAGCGCGCCATAGAGCGTCGTCGTCTTGCCCGATCCGGTCGGACCGGTCACGACCACGAGCCCGTCGCGATTGCCGAACAGCTGCCGCAGGCGGCGGAGCTCGGCCTCGGGCGCCTCGATATCGGCCAGCGACCGCACCCGTCCGGGTCCGAGGATGCGGACCACGGCTTTCTCCGACTGCCGGGTGGGTACCGTGGACAGCCGCAGGTCGTAGTCGACGCCGTCCACCTGGATATGCGCCCGCCCCGCGTGCGGCCGCAGGCGATCGGCCACGTCCATCGAGCCCATCACCTTGAGCCGCGACACCACCCGATCGTGGACCGGCCGCGGCAGCTGCATGTAGCTCCGCAGCACACCGTCCACGCGCATGCGCACCACGCCGTCTTTCAGCTCGGGCTCGAGGTGAATATCGCTGGCGCCCGACGTGATCGCGTCGTGCAGCATGAGATTGGCCAGCCGGATGACGGGCGACTGCTCCGTGTCGCCGACCTCGATGGTCGCGGGCCCTCCCCGTTCGATGACGCGCACGGCATCGGCGAGCCTGGCCTGCCGGCTGTTCAGCATCGACTCCGCCAGGCGCTCCGACGCGTACTGCTTCGCGAGCGCCTCCTGCAGCGGAGCCGGCGCGGCAATCTCGAATCTCACGCGCCGGCCCGCGGCAAAGCCGATGGCCTGTTCGGCCGCCACATCGGTGGGATTGCTCGTCGCGACGGCGATCTGGTTGCCCTCGGTGCGCAGCGGCAGCACCCGGAACTGGCGGGCGACCGTCGGCGGCACCAGCTTGAGCGCGGACTCCTGGATATCGGCGACGTTGGCCGCGTGCAGCCGGAACGCCGCCGCGACGTGGCGCGCCAGCGCGTCGTCGGAGACCTTGGCGGCCGCCGCGACGGCCTTCCACGCCTCGTCGACCGGCATGCGGGGATCGATCGGCGCCGACGCGTCGAGATCGAGACCCGCTCCACGGGCGACGCGTACGAGCCAGTGGTCTTGGGAGGGGGGCATGGCGGGAATGATAACTCGCACCGGACGAGCCGACGTCATAGGTCGACGGCGGTGCGGGCGCCGAGCGGATCAGGAAATCGCTCGGGCCTTCGCGCGGGGCGATCGAGGGGACGTGGCGTCCGACGTCACCGCGCCCGCGCCGCATAGTCCGCGGCCGCAAAGGCGTCGACCTGAATCACCTCGTCGCGCACCCGGTCGGCCCTCACCACCTGCTCGAACTCCTGGCGGGAGATGAGGCCGGCGTCGAGCGCGGCCTGCAGCAGGATGTCGCCGGGCGCCTTGTCGAGGCGGCCGGCGCGCACCGCGTCGCGAATCTTCGTCTCCACCCGGTGCGCGGCCACCGCGTCGCCGAGCGCCGCCTCGAGCCGGCCGAGCCCCGGCTCGTCGGGCGGCGGCACGTACATGTCGCTCGTCAGGGTCAGACGGGCATCACGGTCCTCGAGCAGCTCCCGCGCGACCTCGGCCCCGACGGCGTCGCTCGGCGGGCGGTAGCGCGCTCCGAGGGGAAAGACGATCAGGCGCGCGGCCCCCGCCACCAGGCGGCCAGGCAGGTTGTGGAGCACCCCCTCGAGCGCCACCTGGATCTCGTGGAGCGCGTGTTCGGCCGCGTAGCGCACGAAGGGAAAGCTCGTGTCGGGGGCGCCCTCGGCGTGGAACCGCTTCAGCGCCGCCGATCCCAGATAGAGCCACGCGAGCGCGTCGGCGAGCCGCCCGCTGATTTTCTCGCGGCGCTTGAGGCGCGCGCCGAACGTCGCGAGCGCGACCTCCGACACGAGCGCGAACGCGGCGCTCATCCGCGTGAACTGGCCGAACATCCGCCCGGTTCGTCCGCTCACCGGCGCCCGCATCAGCCGGCCGTCGGTGATGCCGAGCACGAGCGCGCGGGCCGCGGTCGAGACCACATGGCGCATGTGGCCGAAGAAGGCCCGGTCGAACGCCGCCAGGTCGCCGGCGGTGGCGGCCGCGATTTCGTCGTAGAGATGCGGGTGGCACCGGATCGCGCCCTGCCCGTAGATGATCATGGACCGCGTCAGGATGTTCGCGCCCTCCACCGTGATGCCGATCGGCACCGCCTGGTACGCCGCCGCGAGGATGTTGCGCGGGCCGCGGCAGATCGCCGCTCCGGCGCGGATGTCCATCGCGTCGTTGACGACACGGCGCATCGACTCGGTCAGGTACGCCTTGACGATCGCCGAGGCGACGACGGGATGCTCGCCCGCGTCGACCGCCCCGGCGGTGATCCAGCGCGCCGCGTTCATGACGTAGGTGAGCCCGCCGATGCGCGCGAGCGGCTCCTCGATGCCTTCGAATCGGCCGATCGGCGTGTCGAACTGCTCGCGCACCGTCGCGTAGGCGCCCACCAGCCGCGTGGCGACCTGCGCCGACGCGCACGCCAGCGCCGGCAGCGAGATCGATCGACCCGCGGCCAGGCTCTCCATCAGCATGCGCCAGCCCTGTCCCGCCATGTCGCGTCCGCCGATGATGAAGTCGAGCGGCACGAAGACGTCGCGCCCCCAGTTGGGCCCGTTCTGAAACGGGATTCCCATCGGATCGTGCCGCGCGCCGATCTCGATCCCCGGCAGGCCGGCCGGCACGAGCGCACAGGTGATGCCGCGATCCTCCTCCCCACCCAGCAGGCGCTCCGGATCGCGCAGCCGGAAGGCGAGCCCGATGACGGTCGCCACGGGCCCGAGCGTGATGTAGCGCTTCCGCCAGTTGAGGCGGATGCCGAGGACCTCCTGGTCCTCGTAGGTGCCGCGGCAGACGACGCCCGTGCTCTGGGTGGCGGCGGCGTCGCTGCCGGCCTCGGGGCCGGTGAGCGCGAAGCAGGGGATCTCCTCGCCGCGCGCCAGCCGCGGCAGGTAGTGCCGCTTCTGGTCCTCGGTCCCGTAGCGCAGCAGCAGCTCCGCGGGGCCGAGCGAGTTGGGCACCATCGCCGTGACCGCGGCGGTCACGCTGCGGCTCCCGATCTTCACGATGACGGCGGAGTGCGCGGCGGCCGAGAAGCCCAGACCGCCGTACGCCTCGGGGATGATCATCCCGAAGAACCGGTGGCGCTTGAGGAAGCTCCAGACGCCCGGGGGCAGGTCGCCCGCGCCCAATACGTCCCAGTCGCGGAACATCGAACAGAGCTCCTCGACCGGGCCGTCGAGGAACGCGCGCTCCCGGTCGCTGAGCGGCTTGGGTGTGAAGGCGAGGAGCGTCCGCCAGTCCGGGCGGCCCGAGAACAGCTCGCGCTCCCACCAGACCGTCCCCGCGTCGAGGGCCGCGCGCTCCGTCTCGCTCATGCGCGGCATCAGCGGGCGGAGCGCGCGCAGCAGGACACGGCTCAGGAGCTGGCGACGCACCGGCGGGATCGAGACCACCAGCGCGGCCAGCAGCAGCACGCCGAGAACGATGTTCGTCATCATGGCGTCGGCGGCCGCGCGGCGGCCGGCCCCTCCCTCTCCCGCAGCTCGCGCCGCAGAATCTTCAGCGCGCTGCTCTTCGGCAGCTCGTCCACGAAGGCGATCGCGCGCGGCACCTTGTAGGCCGCCAGCTCGCGCCGGCAGAAGGCGACGAGCTCCTCGGCACTCGCCGTCTGTCCCGTGGCCAGCACGACGAACGACTTCACCGTTTCGCCGCGGTGCGGATCGGGGACGCCGATCGTCGCGGCCTCGCGCACTGCGGGATGCGCCATCAACACGGCGTCCACTTCGTCCGGGTAGATGTTGTAGCCCCCCGCGATGATCATCTCCTTCTTCCGCCCGACGATCGCACAGTACCCGTCTTCGTCGACCTTGACGATGTCGCCCGTACGGAGCCAGCCGTCCGAGAGCACCGCGGCCGTCTCGTCGGGCCGCTTCCAGTAGCCGCGCATGACCTGCGGGCCCCTGACGAGCAGCTCGCCCTCCACGCCCGACGGCACCTCGGCCGCGCCGTCCTCGAGGCTCACGACCTTCATGTCGGTGTCGGGCAGCGGCACGCCGATGCTGCCGATCGTCCGGCGGCCCTCGAGCGGGTTGGCGTGCGTGACGGGCGAGGTCTCCGTCAGCCCGTACCCTTCCACGATCTTGCTGCCGGTGAGCGCCTCGAAGCGCTCGAGCAGATCGCGCGGGAGCGGCGCCGCGCCCGAAAAGCATGCGATCACGCTCGTCAGGTCGATCCGCTCCAGGCCGGGCGCGTGGACGATCGCATTGAACATCGCCGGCACGCCCGGAAACAGCGTCACGCGATGTTTCGCGATGCCGGCGATCATCGCCCGGACGTCCCGGGGATCCGGCATCAGGACGATCGCCGCCGCCAGGTACACGGGCAGGCTCATTGCGACCGTCAGGCCGAAGACGTGGAAGAAGGGCAGGGCGCCGAGCATCACTTCTTCGCCCGGGCGCGCCTTCGTGAACCAGGCGCGGAGCTGCTGCACGTTGCACGACAGATTGCGGTGCGTGAGCATCGCCGCCTTCGGCGCGCCGGTCGTCCCGCCCGTGTACTGAAGCACTGCGAGGTCGTCGATCCCGACCGCCACGGGCGGCCGCCCGGCCGGCGCATCCCGGATCAGGCGGCGCATCGAGTGGACCTCCGGGCCCGTCGGCACCGACGCGATGAGCGGCGGCGTCGCGCGCCGGAGACGCAGCGGCGCCAGCAGGTTCAGCGGAAAGCGCAGGTAGTCGGGGATCGAGGCGATCACGTACTGCCGCACCGGCAGGCTGGATCGGATCGCGGCGATGCGCCGCGCGAAGAGGAAATCCGCCGTGATCGCGACCGCGCACTCGGCATCGTTCCACTGGTGCTCGATCTCGCGCTCCACGTAGAGCGGGTTGGTCATCACGGCCGTGGCGCCGAGCGAGAGCACCGCGTAGAAGGCGATGACCGTCTGCGGCAGGTTCGGCAGGTGGATGGCCACCCGCGTCCCGCGCGCGACGCCGAGCGCCGACAGCGCGGCCGCGCAGCGGTCCACCTCCTGCGCGAGCTGCCGGTAGGTCAGCCGGCGGTTCAGGAAGATCAGGGCGGTGGCGTCCGGATGCTCGCGCGCGCTGCGCTCGAGGAAGAACGGCAGCGTCTGCTCGTCGAAGTCGAGCGTGGGCGGGACGCCCTCGTCGTAGACGCGATGCCAGAGGCGGGGCTGCATCGGCGTCAGGGGTGGAACGTCCGGCCCGCGCGCGCCATCTCGACGAGCGCCTCGGCCGGCGCAAAGCGCGAGCCGAGCCGCGACGCATAGTGTTCGAGCTCGGTCACGATCGCCGCCGCGCCGACTTCGTCAATGTGACGGAGCGGTCCGCCGAGGTACGGGGGGAATCCGAACCCCATCACCGCGCCGACGTCGCCGTCGCCCGGCCGCCTGACGACGCCTTCCGCCGACGCGCGCGCCGCCTCGTTCAGCATCGTCAGGATCGGGCGGCGCTCGACGTCTCGCGGCGCCGGCGCCCGGCCGCGTGGCCGCGTCCCGATCAGGCGCTTCGCCGACTCGTCGGGTTTGCCTCGTTTCCCGCCTTCGTAGGCATAGAAGCCGCGGCCCGACTTGCGTCCCAGTCGGCCCTCGTCGACGAGAGCGGCAATGGCCGGCGGCGGCGCGAGGCGATCCCCGAAGGCCTCGTGCAGGACCGCGGCGGCCTTGGCCGCCACGTCGAGTCCGACCTCGTCGACGAGCGCCAGCGGGCCCACGGGAAACCCCAGCCGCGTCATCGCCTCGTCGATCGCGTCGATGGGGACGCCTTCCTGGAGCAGCCAGCCTGCCTCGTTGAGGTACGGCGCCAGGATGCGGTTCACCCAGAACCCGGGCGCGTCGGCGACGACGATGACCGTCTTGCCCATACGCCGGCCGACGTGCGCGGCGGCGTGGACCGTCCAGTCCGCGGTCGCGGGACCGCGAATGACCTCCAGCAGCGGCATGCGCTCCACGGGCGAAAAGAAGTGCATGCCGACGATGCGCTCCGCGCGGCGCGCCCCCTCCTGCAGTCGGCCGATCGGGATCGTCGAGGTGTTGGAGGCGATCACGCAGCGCTCGGTCACGAGCTCCTCGAGCGCGGCGATGACCTGGCGCTTGGACGCGACGTCCTCGAAGACCGCCTCGATGACGAGGTCGCGCCGTTGAAAGCCGGCCGCGTCGGGCGAGCCCGACAAGAGCGCGGACCGCCGGTAGTGCTCGTGGCGGTCGAGCCGGCGCCGCTTCAGCGCCCCGTCGAGGACGCCCTTCGCGGCCGCGAGGCCGCGCGCGACGCGCGCCCAGTCGGTGTCGCGCAGCCGCACGTCGACGCCCGCCCGGTACGCCGCCACGCCGGCGATGGCCGCGCCCATGAAGCCCGCGCCGACGATCCCCAGCCGCGCCACGGCCGGCGTGTCGTCGCCCGTCGCCTCGGCGCCGGCGTCCCTCTTCAGCGCGCGGGTCGCGAAGAAGAGCTGCACGAGGTGGCGCGAGACCGGACCCACCGCCAGCTCGCCAAAGAGTTCGGCCTCGCGCGCGAGTCCCGCCGCGTGCCCGTGCGACAGTCCGTGGCGCACGGCGTCGATCGCGGCGGCCGGGGCCGGATAGTGCCCGCCGGTCTGCCGGGCAACCTGCCGGCGCGCCTGGCGAAACACCAGCGCCCGTCCGGCCGGGTTGGCCTCGAGCAGCCATGCCCGTCCTCGCCCGCGCCGCCGGCGCTGCGGCGCCCAGC
>Ga0194128_10002468_pt1 | contig 29896 bp, 34 predicted proteins | sample TA2KigCa65mmetaG_FD_148650 | JGI IMG/M metagenome (GOLD analysis project Ga0194128, IMG submission 148650) | Freshwater microbial communities from Lake Tanganyika, Tanzania - TA2015037 Kigoma Deep Cast 65m | ecosystem: Environmental > Aquatic > Freshwater > Lake | place: Tanzania: Lake...
TCCCGGTCGGCACGGGCGACGTGAACTACGTCGGCTCGGCCGTGGAGACGATCGAAGGCATCCGCGCGATCAAGGAGCGCTTCCCCGAGTGCAAGACGATCCTCGGCATCTCGAACGTGTCGTTCGGCCTGCCGCCGGCCGGGCGCGAGGTGCTGAACTCCGTCTTTCTCTACCACTGCACCAAGGCCGGGCTCGACTACGCGATCGTCAACACCGAGCGGCTCGAGCGCTATCCGTCGATTCCCGAGGAGGAGCGGCGGCTCGCCGAGGACCTGATCTACGTGCGCGGCGAAGATCCCGTGGCCGCGTTCGCCGCCCATTTCCGCGACCGGAAGAAGACGCCGGTCGCCGCGAGCACGCTGTCGCTCGACGAGCGGCTCGCGCGCTACATCGTGGAGGGCTCGCGCGACGGGCTCGTCGCCGATCTCGACCTGAAGCTGAAGGAGGCGGCGCCGCTCGACATCATCAACGGCCCGCTGATGGCGGGCATGGACGAGGTCGGCCGGCTCTTCAACGACAACCAGCTCATCGTGGCCGAGGTGCTCCAGTCCGCCGAGGCGATGAAGGCGGCGGTCGCGCACCTCGAGCCGTTTATGGAGAAGGCGGATTCGGCGACGCGCGGGACGATCGTGCTCGCGACCGTCAAAGGCGACGTCCACGACATCGGCAAGAACCTGGTCGAGATCATCCTCGGCAACAACGGCTACCGGATCATCAACCTCGGCATCAAGGTGCCGCCGGAAGAGCTGATCGCCGCGTACCAGACGCACAAGCCCGACGCGTTCGGACTGTCCGGGCTCCTCGTGAAGTCCGCGCAGCAGATGGTGGTGACGGCGCAAGATTTGAAATCTGCGGGGATCGACATCCCGCTGTTCGTCGGCGGCGCCGCGCTCACGCGGAAGTTCACGGCGGCGCGCATCGCCGCGGAGTACGGCGGCGTGACGCTCTACGCGAAGGACGCGATGGACGGGCTCGACCTCGCCAACCAGCTCTTCTCGCCGCTCACGCGCGAGGCGCTGGTCGAGCGGATTCGCGCGGAGCAGGCGGGACTCGGCGCCGGCGGCGACGTCGCCCCGGCGCGGCCGGCGATCACGGCCGGCGACCGCGGCTCGACCGTGCCGAAGGCGGAGGCGCCGCGTCCGCCGGACCTCGAGCCGCACGTGCTGCGCGACGTGCCGCTGACGCACGTCTATCCGTATCTGAATCTTCAGATGCTCTACGGCAAGCACCTCGGGCTGAAAGGCGTCGTGAGCCGGTTACTCGACGAGGGCGACGCCAAGGCGCGCGAGCTCGAGACCGTGCTGGAGGCGCTCAAGCGCGAGGCTGTCACCGAGGGCCTGCTCCACGCGCACGGCGTCTATCAGTGGTTCCGCGCGCGCGCTGATGGCGACACGTTGATCCTGTCGACACCGTCCGGCGACGAGACGGCGCGCTTCACCTTCCCCCGGCAGCGCGACGGCGAGCGCCTGTGCGTGGCGGACTACGTGCGCGACGACGCCGACGACTGGGTCGCGCTTTTCGCGGTCACGTGCGGCGAGGGCGTGCGCGAGCGCGCGCAGGCGTGGAAGGAGCGCGGCGACTATCTCCGCTCGCACGCGCTGCAGGCACTCGCGATCGAGTGCGCGGAGGCGTTCGCGGAGATGCTGCACGCGCGCTTGCGCACGCTGTGGGGCTTCCCGGATCCGCCGGAGCTCACGATCGACGACAAGCTCAAGGCCCGCTACCGCGGCCTCCGCGTGTCGTTCGGCTATCCCGCGTGCCCGGAGCTCGCCGATCAGGCGACGCTCTGGCGCGTCCTCCAGCCCGAGCGGATCGGCATCCATCTTACCGAGGGCTTCATGATGGATCCCGAAGCCTCCGTCTCCGCGCTGGTGTTCCACCACCCCGCCGCGAAGTACTTCAAGGCGGAGTAGCTACAAGCTCTTCGCGCAGCGGAAGCCGAGGATGACGCTGGCGTGGTCCGGCGTCCAGGCGTAGCGGAGCGTCGTCCGCAGCGCGAGAGGGAATGGAGCACGAGCCACCGCGCCCGACACGCTGTGTTCCCGCCTGCGGTCCGCGGGGGTTCCGTTCGGGACTGTGTTCGTAGTACGACAGGCTCATCCAGTCCGCCACCCACTCGGCGACATTCCCTGCCATGTCATGAGCGCCGTAGGGGCTGACACCGTCGGGATAGCTCCCGATGACGACCACGCCCGTCCCGATCCCGCCCGTTGAGCCGTTCGCCTTCGAGGCGTCCCACTCGTCGCCCCACGGGTATCGCCGGCGATCCGTCCCTCGCGCCGCCTTTTCCCATTCGGCCTCGGTCGGCAACCGCTTGCCCGCCCACCGGCAGTACGCATCGGCGTCGTGCCACGAGACCTGCACCACCGGATGCCGGGTGGACACCGCGCTTCCGGGGCCCTGCGGCGCGCGCCACCAGGCGCCCTTGACTTGTGTCCACTTGTGATCGACGCGCACCGACGCGGAGCCTCGAGCCTCCGCCGTCGTTCGATGGCCCGCGGCCGTCACGAAGCGCTCGAAGAGTGCGTTCGTCACCTCGAAGCGATCGATGTAGAACGCGTCGAGAACCACGCGCTGGCCGTGGCGCTCGGGCTCGCCCCATTGCTTGCAGGCCTCGTCGCTGTTGCCCCTGCGCTTGCACGCCGGAAAGAAGAGATCCACCTCGGCCTGCTCGCTCCCCATCCAGAACTCGCCGGCCGGGACGAGGACCATCTCGGCGCCGTCCTCGCCCTTGATGACCTTGGCCGGGCCGAGGAGCTCGAGGTCGATCAGCACGTCGGTGCGCTGATTGGCCGCAACCTGGATTTCGCGCTGCCACTCCTTGTGATCGGCCTTGCGCGCCTTGATGCGGTACGTCCCGACCGCGAGGTTGCTCACGAGGAGCGTGCTGCTGGACTCGGTCTCACCGATCTTGCGCTCTCCGAGCCAAACCTCGATGCCCGCGAGCTTCCCGCGGATCGCCAAGGATCCGTATGCGGGCAGGACCTCCTTGGTGATCGCCGGCTCCGGCCGCGGGGGCGGGATCGCTGCCACCGACACGCCCGGGCGGGCGAAGATGAAATCGCCGCCGTCGTGACCCGCGAGGCGGATGTCCCCGTACTGCGGCGTCTGCTCCGCGCTCAGCATCACCTGCTTGCGCAGCCCGGTGAAGAGCGACGTCCCATCGGTGGCCGTCGTGTTCGCGCGCAGGGCCGTGAGGAACGCCCTCGCGAAGACCGAGTGGCCGCCGCCACCGACGTCGGTCACCGGCTCGAGCCCGCCCGAGGTGAGGACGCTCCGCGCCCGGCGCTGCGCGAGCTTCGCCAGGTCCGACGCTTCCGGAGCGCGGACGGCGAGATCCCGCGTCAGCGTGCCCGAGTAACAGCTGTCCGCCACGATCAGGACGTGCTTCGCGCGCATCGCGCGCAACGCATCGGTGATGTCAGCGTTGGAGACCCAGTTCGTCGGGCTGTCGCGCTGGGCGTCGACGGCCAGGCAGTAGCCGCGGTCGGCCTCGCGGTCGAGATACCCGTGGCCGGCGTAATAGATGAGGAGGTTGTCGCGCTCGCCGAGGCGGCGGCGCATGTCGGTGAGCGCCTCGACCATCTGCGCCCGCGTGGCGTCGACGAGGAGCCGCACGCCGGCGAAGCGATAGTCCGTCCGGAGGACGTCCGCGACGGCGCGTGCGTCGGCCGCGGGGGTCTTCAGCGGCGTGAGGTGCCGATAGGCCTGGTTGCCGATGACGAGCGCGTGGTAGGCGCCGAGCGGCGGAGACTGGGCGTCTCCCACCGTGGCGACGAGCAGGACCGCGACGAGCGCGGCAAGCAGGAACCGCGTCATCCGGACGGTACTGTAGCCGCGAGCGCGCATCACCACAAGAGGCGGTCGCGGCCCGCGCGCCTTACCGGCGACGGCGGCCGGGCCCGCGAATCAGCGGTGCCAACCCGGCGAGCTCGCGCTCGATCCGTCCCAGAGTCTCCGCGACGTCGCGCTGGCGGGTGCGCGGGGTGGCCAGGTAGCCGGACTCCAGCAGCGCGATGAAGCCGGCGGCGATCGTGTCGGCGTCCCATTCGCCCGCCGGGTCGTACCACTGGTAGAGCCAGTTCGACATCCCGAGCATGGCGAACACGAGCAAGCGCGGGTTCGTCGTCTTCAGCGTTCCCTTGCGGACGCCGGCCTCGACGATCGCGCGCACCGTCCGGTCGTAACGGGCCTTCCGACGGCGGATCGCGCGGCTGAGCCGCGGCGGCAGGTTCGCCTCCTCGCTGAAGAACACCGCGAGGAACGAGCGCTCGGCGATGACCGCGCCCACGTGGAACCGGATGACCCGCCGGAGCTTGGTGACCGGATCGTCGCCGCTCGTGCGGATCGCGTCGAGGTCGCGCTCGAACAGCGACATCGCGCGATGGAAGATCGCCGCGAGCAGCTCCTCCTTCGACCGGAAGTATCCGTAGAGCGTCGGCTTGGAGACGCCCACGGCGCGCGCGATGTCGTCGAGCGTGGCCGCGCGGTACCCGCGCTGTCTGAAAAGATCGGCGGCCGCCGTCAAGATTCCCGCACGCAGTACTTCGTGTCGTGGACCGACACGCGCTTTGCTCGGCATTCCTAGCGCGGGCTTCGCCCGCGCAATCCTCGTTGCTGGGGGGAGGCAGGGAGGAGCGCGCCGCAGGCGTGCGACGACCGTCGGAAGGGGGGCGAAGCCCCCCTCCGAGCTAGTGATGACATGTGACGCAGTCGAGCGGCGCCTTCGCTCCCTTCGCGTTCTCCGCGCGATGACAATCGATGCACCAGCCCATCGAGAGCGGCGGTGCCGGCGACGTGAGGCCGACGAGACGTTTGAGGTCGTTCGTCAGCCGCGGCCCGGTGTCGGCGCCGACGACGCGCATGCGCTCGACGGGCCCGTGGCACGTCTGGCACGCGACGCGCGCGCGGATGTGCGGCTTGTGCGGGAAGTACGTGAACTCGGGCACCCTGAACACGCGGACCCACGGGATCGCCTCGGCGCGCCCCGCGTAGTCGTGGATCTTGCGGATCTCCGGATTGTCCTGCGCGCCGATGATCTTGTGACAGCCGAGACAGCGGTCGACCGACGGCAGCCCCGCGAAGTCCGAGCGGCGCGCGTCGGCGTGGCAGTACTCGCACGCGATCCCGAACGAGCTCGCGTGGATCACGTGGTTGAAGAAGATCGGCTGGCGCGGCGCGCCCGCGACGTGCACCAGCGGCTGCTCCTGCTCCGGCCGTCGCGGCGGCTGCGCGAGCGAGCGCAGGTAGGCGACGACCTGCGCCGTCTGCCCGGGATCGAGGAACTTCTCGAACGGCGGCATGGTCGGCGCGAGGCCCTCGGCCGGCCCGCCGCGACGGATGACGTTGATCAGGAACTCGTCCGGCAGCGGGTTCATGATCCGGCCGTCGGCAAGGTCCGCGGGCTTCGTCGCCAGTCCGCCGGCGGATGGACCGTCGCCGCGCCCGGAGGCGCCGTGGCAGGTCGCGCACTGGCGGTCGTAGAGCGCTTTGCCTTGCTGGATGTCACGCGCCGCGGGCGGTGCGGCCACCGCGCCCGGACGCAGCACGACCACGAGGGGGGCGACGGCGAGCAGCGCGCAGACGGCGGCGGCGATGAGAGACCGGCGCAGCGACTACTCCTTGATGAGCTTCTCCCGGCGCTTCAAGTAGCCGTGGCGCACGGCGCTGTACATGTCGATCACGCTCTCCTCGAAGCCCTGGAAGAGCTCGAGGTTGAGCGAGCGGTCGTTGACGGTCTCGCCGACCTTCATGCCGAGGCGCGTCCAGAAGAACGGCAGGAAGTGCGAGAGCGGATCCATGAACCCGTCGACACCCTTGCCGATGGCGTCGCGGACGGTCAGCGGCTCCATCAACGGCAGGATCAGGTAGGGCCCCGGGCCGAAGCCGTAGAAGCCGAGCGTCTGGCCGAAGTCCTCGCGGCTCTTCTCGATGCCCTCGAGCTTCGCCACGTCGAAGAGGCCGCCGATGCCGATGGTGCTGTTGAACAGGAAGCGGCCGAACTCGCGCACCGCGCCGTCGAGCTTGCCCTGGAAGATGCTGTTCATCATGCGCGGCACGAACGAGATGTTGTCGAAGCCGTTCGAGACCATCACCTGCACGCGATCGGGAACGACCGTGTTGTAGGCCTGCGCCACCGGCTTCAGCACGTAGCGGTCGAGCCGGCGATTGAACTCGAACATCTTCTCGTTGAACGGCTCCCAAGGATCGTATTCCTCTTCGGGCCCGTCGGCGGCGAACGCCGACGGCGGCGCGGCCTGCGCGACGAGCAGCGCGTCGAGCGGCGCTTCCGCACCGTCGAGCCGATAGTCGGCGGCGACGAGCACGGGCGATTCGACGAAGGCGACGAGGACCGGCGCCTCGGATTCTTCAGCGACGGTGTGGAGTGAAGCAGTGGTGGTCGCGCAACCGGTCATCGCGACAGCGAGCGCCGCGACGAGGACTCCCTGGATCAGCGAACGGGGCAAAGCAACCTCCTCCCGACGACAAGGGTCCCCCGGGAGCGGGGGCTGTGGACCACACTATAGCCAATATCGGTACGACGGCGACGGGAATTTAGGCCGCGAGCAAGGGTTGTTCCGTTTGTTCCGTCCGCCAGAACGGCGTATGGTGGGTGCGAACCCTCGAACGAAGGAGTCCGGATGGCGCGTGGTCGTGGGAAGGAGTTCTGGTGCGGCGTGGTGTCGGAAACGGTGATCATCCGTCTCAAGCGGCCCGGCGGCTTCGGCCGGCCGCAAGGGTATTTCGTGCAATGCAACCAGACGGATTGCCAGTACGTGGAGGAGAACAAGCCCCCCTGCCCGCTGCACGTGGGGATGTTCGCCGACGAGATCCGCGCGGCCGAAGAGGCGCGTGCGACGAGGCGCGACGAGGCCTGACGCCCCGCCGCACCCCTCAGCCCTACTGCTTCATCGCGTCGTAGATCGCGCCGCCCGCGGCGCCGACGCCAGCCCCGATGAGCGCGCCCTTCCCCGTGCCGTAGCCCATCCCGGCGCCCACGGCCGCGCCCGTCATCGTCGCGCATGCGCTCGTGAGCGGGCCGACCAGCGCGAGACCCGCCATCGGCGCGAGAAGTCGTTTCTTCAACGTCTGCGTCCTCCGTCGGTGCGGTGTTGCCTGTCGGACGCCGTGGCACGCGCGGGCTATTCAGCGCGCGGGCGGCGGCTCGAGCACGACGGAGGTCAGCGAGGCGAGATAGGTCTGCGCGACGCGCAGGACGTCGGCGGCGGTGACCGCCTCGACGGCGCGGCGATAGCGGGCCGCGTAGTCGGGGCTCACGCCTTCGACGGTGTAGAAGCCGAGGTACCAGGCTTGACGGTCGTTGGTGCGGCGATCCATCTCGTAGCGGCCGAGCAGGTAGTTCTTCGCGCGGCGCAATTCCTCGGCGCCGACGGCCTCGCGACGGATGCGATCGATCTCCTGGCGCAGGGCTTCCTCGGCCTTGGCCGCGTTTTCGGGCGCGGTGCCGAGGTAGAGGACGAGCGCGCCGGGCTCGCGCACCGGCTCGTAGAACGAGGTCGCGGTGTACGCGAGGCCCTTCTTGTCGCGCAGCTCGGCGAACAGCCGCCCCGCCATGCCGCCGCCGAGCACGGTGCTCAGGACTTTCACCGCCCCGTGATCGGCGTGATCGAGCGAGGGCGCGAGGGCCCCCACGAGGATCTGCGTCTGTTGCGCGGGCTGCTGGATCACGATCCGCCGCCCCGCGGGTGCCGGCGCCGGCAGCACCGGATCCTGCGCGCCCGCGCCGGCGGGCATGCCGCCGAAGAGCCGGCGCGCTTCCGCCACGACTTCGTCGGCGGCGACCTGGCCGCTCACGGTCAGGACCATCCGACCGGGCCGGTAGTACGCGCGATAGTGCGCGACGAGCGCCGCGTGATCGATGCGCGGCAGCGACGCGGGCGTGCCGAGCGAGACGATGGCGTACGGGTGCGGGCCGTAGAGCGCGGCGTAGAGCTCGTCGAACGCGCGCGACGGCGCGTTGTCGCGACGGCGCTGCACGCGGCTCAGGAGCCAGTCGCGCTCGCCGTCGACCTCGCCGGCCGACATCGCGGGCTCGAGCGCCAGCTCCGCCGTCAGCCCGAGCAGCGGGCGCCAGAAGCGCGCGAGGGCGGAGCACTTGATCTCGGAGTAGTCGATGTCGCCCGCGGCGCTGATCTTGCCGCCCATCGCCGCGATCTCCTCGGCGAGCTGGGAGCCGCTGCGCTTCGTCGTGCCCTTGACCATGAGCGCGTGCAGGAAGTTCGAGATCCCGGCGCTCGCCGGCTGCTCCCAGCGCGTCCCGACCTTGACGAAGAGGCTCAGCGCGACGACCGGCGCCAGCGGATTCTCGCGCACGATGACCGTGAAGCCGTTGTCGAAGCGTTCGGTCCGGGCTCCCTGAGCGAAGGCCGGCGCCGCCGCGAGCCCTGATGTCGCGAGCACGAGCGCCGACAGCACCGCCACCGCGAGCGCCGGCGGCCCGAGCCGCCTCATTGCCGGGCGCCCTGTGGCCGGAAGCGCACGCGCGCGAAGTTCTCGTCGCCGAGATATTTGCGCGCCATCGCCTGGATCTCGGCGGCGGTCACCTTGCGCAGGCGCTCGAGATACTGCAGCTCGTTGTCGAGCGTCCACGTCGTCTCGCCCTGCCCGTACGTCCGCGCGAGGCCTTCGGCCGTCTCGATGTCGAACGCGTAGTGCGACTCGGCCGTGATCACCGCGCGCTCGCGCTCGGCCTCCGTCACGCCCTGCTCGCGGACGCGGCGGATGACCTCGCGGATCGACGCTTCCGCGCGCTCGAGGTTCGCGGGATCGAGCCGCGCGCTGATGCTGACCAGCCCGGCCAGCTGCGACGGCACGTAGTTCGACTCGATCGAGAAGACGAGCCGGTCGCGCTCGCGCACGGCCTGGTTGAGCCGCGAGCTCGGCGAGTCGCCGAGGATGTAGGTCAGAAGGTCCACCGCGTAGGTGTCCGGATCGTTCGTGGAGGCGGCGCGCCAGCCCATCGCGAGGTAGGCCTGCTGCTCCGGCCGCTGCACGTCCACCCGGCGATCGGCGGTGACGGCAGGCGGCGGAGGCGTCGCCCCGCGCTGGACCTCGCCGCCCGGCAGCCTGCCGAACGTCGCGTCGACGACGGCGCGCACCTCGGCGTGGGTCACGGCGCCGACCACGACGAGCGCCATGTTCCGGGGCACGTAGTACTTCTTGTAATAGCGGTTCAGCGGGTCGCGCGTGAGCGCGGTGATCGCCTCGCGCGTGCCGAGGATCGTGCGGCCGTACGGATGCGGCGCGTACGCCAGCTCGCCGAGCCGCCGCGAGAGGAACTTCTCTGCATCGTCCTCGACGAGGCGCATCTCCTCGAACACGACCGCCTTCTCCGCGTCGATCTCCGCGGGCGGGAAGCTCGCGTTGATGCCGATGTCGGCGAGCAGCTCCACGGCGGCCTTCAGCGACTTCGCGGGCACGACCACGTCGTAGTGGGTGTAGTCGAAGGACGTGAAGGCGTTGCTGCTGCCGCCGATGCCCTCGATCTCCACGTCGATGGAGCCCGGCGGCCGCGTCGGCGTGCCCTTGAACAGCATGTGCTCGAGGTAGTGCGAGAGGCCGAGCTCGGCCGGCGTCTCGTCGCGCCCGCCCACGCGCACCCAGAGCTGCAGCGCCACGACCTCGGCCGCGCGATGCTCGTGGGTGATCAGGACGAGGCCGTTCGGAAGGACGTCACGCGTCGGCCGTGTCGCGGTGGGACGCGCGGGCGTGATGGTGGCGCATCCGGCGAGGAGGAGGCCACCGAGGGCGAGGACCGCGAACCGGATGCGCATCACCCCCCGAGACTAGCACGCCAGGGCTACGCGGCGGACATCCGCGTCGGATCTCAGCGGAGCGTGCAGGCGCCTGCACGCGGTGCCGAGGCCCGCCGGCGGACGGCGGCGACGATCCGGATGCCGAGCAACAGCGCGAGGATCGCCGCGTAGACCCATGGGGTCTTCACGCCGACCTTCGCGAGCCAGAGATAGTGGAGCACGCCGAGGATCGCGGCGACGTAGACGAGCCGATGCAGACGCCGCCACGCGCGAGCCCCGAGCCGCTTGACCATGCCGGCGGTCGACGTCAGGGCGAGCGGCGTGAGCAGCACCAGCGCGGTCATGCCGACGGTGATGTACGGCCGCTTGACGATGTCGGCGGCCATCAGCGGCCAGTCGAAGAAGAAGTCGAGCACGACCCAGACCGAGAAGTGCATGACCGCGTAGGCGAACGCGAAGAGCCCGAGCAGACGGCGCAGCGTGACGAGCCACGCCTGCCCGGTGAGGAGCCGCAGCGGGGTGACCGCGAGGCTCGCGAGGAGCATGCGCAGCGTCCAGTCGCCGAGCGTGTCGGTGACGAAGTCGATCGGGTTCGCGCCGAGGTTGTCGGTGAGGACGCATCCGGCGAGGTAGGCGAGTGGCGCGAGGGCCGCCAGCCACACGCCGGTCTTCAGGACGATGCGGGCGCGGCGGCTCAGTAGTGCTTTTTGAGATCGAGCCCCGTGTAGAGCGAGGCGACCTGGTCGGCGTAGCCGTTGAACATGAGCGTCTTGCGCCGGCGGAACTCGCCGATGCGCCGCTCGGTGGCCTGGCTCCAGCGCGGGTGGTCGACCGTGGGATTGACGTTCGAGTAGAACCCGTACTCCTGCGGCGCCGCCTTCTCCCAGGAGGTCTTCGGCTGGTCGGCCGTCAGGCGGACCCGAACAATACTCTTGCCGCTCTTGAAGCCGTACTTCCACGGCACGACCACGCGGAACGGCGCGCCGTTCTGGTTCGGCAGCACCTGACCGTACATGCCGACGGTCATCAGCGTGAGCGGATGCATCGCCTCGTCGAGCCGGAGGCCCTCGACGTAGGGCCAGTCGAGGCTCGAGCCGAAGAAGCCGGGCTTCTGGCCGGGGAACTGCTGCGGGTCGTGCAGCGTCACGAACTCCACGTACTTCGCGGTGCTCGTGGGCTCCACCTGCTTCAGCAGCGCCGAGAGGGGGAAGCCGATCCACGGAATGATCATCGACCACGCCTCGACGCAGCGGAGCGAGTAGACGCGCTCCTCCAGCGGGAAGCGCAGCAGCTCGTCGATGTCGTAGGTCTTCGGCTTGGCGACGAGGCCCTCGACCTTCACCGTCCACGGCCGCGTCTTGAGCGTTCCGCCGAGGCGCGCCGGGTCGTCCTTGTTCACGCCGAACTCGTAGAAGTTGTTGTAGCTCGTCGCGTCCTCGATCTTGTTGAGCGGGTCGGCGTGGACGAAGGCCGGGTTGCGCGGGGCCTTGAGCGGGGCGCCCTGCGGCGCCTTCGCAGCCTCGGCGAGCTCGGAGAGGAGCGCGTCGGTGACGATGCCGCCAGAGAGCCCGAGCGCCGTGGCGCCGGCGATGAAGCGGCGGCGGCCGAGGTAGAGCTTCTCGTCGGTGATCTCCGACGAGCGAAAGGTCGGCGCGCGACGGATCAGCATCTCCCCTCACTCCTTCTCGGCGAGAAGCCGCCGGATCATGGCTTCCGTGTCATCGTACGCCCCTTCGCCCACGTGCCGGAAGCGAACGACGCCTTTCTTGTCGATGAGGACGGCCGTGGGCCACGCCCACACGCCGAACCGCTTCCACGTCGCGAAGTCGTTGTCCTGGACGACGGGATACGCGATGCCGAGCTTCTTCGTCGCCTCGACCACCTTGGCGTAGGGCTTCTCCCAGAAGAACTCCGGCGTGTGGACGCCGACGATCGTCAGGCCCTGCCCCCCGTAGCGCTCGTGCCACGCCCGCAACTGCGGGACGACGTTGCGACAGTTGATTCAGCCGTAGGTCCAGAAGTCCACGAGCACGACGCGCCCGCGCAGCTTCTGCAGGGTCAGCGGCTCGCTGTTGATCCACGCTCCGGCGGCCAGCTCGGGCGCAGCCTTCCCCGGCGGGATGACGTCGGCCCCCGCGTTCGTCGCGAGCAGAAGCAGGGTCACCGCGGCCAGCATCAGGGTTCGCATGGCACGCCCAGGATATGAATCGGGGTGCACGATGGTGTCACGGTCCTGTGAAATCTCCCCGGCACTCCCCTTGCACGCCACGGCGTCATGAAGCTCTTCTTTCCACGCCGGCGCCCGACCCTCGTCACTCGCGAGCTGCCGACCCAGGGACTGCTCGCCGGTCGCCGCGTGCTCGTCGTGGACGACGATCTCGAGCTCCGGCGGCTCATGCGGACGGCGCTCGAGCTGGAGGGCGCCGTCGTCAGCGAAGCGGACGGCGTGAAGCGCGCCCTCGCCGCGGCCGACGCGGGCTGCGACGTGGTCGTCACGGACATCACGATGGGGCTGAGCCGGCGCGACGGGCTCCGGCTACTGGCACGCTTGCAGGCGTCGCCGGCTCTCGCGGGTATCCCGATCATCGCGATGACGGGGTGCACGGCGCTCCAGCCCGAGCTGACGGCGGCGGGCTTCGCACGTGTGCTGATCAAGCCGTTCGAGGTCCTGGACCTGCCGGTGACGATCCACACGCTGCTGCGCGGCACTCAGGTCGCCGCCGCGTGACCGTCAGCGAAGCAGCACCACGCCGTGCGGGGACGGTGGAGCCGGCCATCGGCGACCGCGCTCAGGATGCGTTGCGGGCACTCGGACGCGGCACCGAGCTCGATCAATCCCGCGCCGAGAATATCGTGCCGTCCTCGACGAGCACATCGACTTCCGTCCCCGGCCGCAGGCCGACTTTCGCGCGGACGGAGGCGGGGATGACGACGCGGCCTGCCTTGTCGATGGTGGTCTTCATGCCATTACGGTCCCGGATTCATGCCACATCGAAGGCCGCCGGACGGGCCCAGCCCGTCGGGGTCAGACCAATTCGTCCTTTCGGGAGGTCGCCTCGCCGAAGCGGCTCATCGCGTACCTCGGCAGCCCGCGATAGACCTCGTCGAGGCGCAGGTCGATCTCGCGGTTGGCGAGCGCGAACAGGCTCCGCCCCTCGCGGTCACCCTCGACCAGGAACGGCCCCAGCCTCTCGACCTCGAGGACCCACATCGCCTGCGCGATGCCCAGCTCGCGCAGCCAGTGCACGTCGACCACGCGTTTGATCGAGCGCCCGTACGTCGCCCCGAGCCCGTAGCCGACGGTCGTCAGGTAGACGGCGCCGTGCGGGACGAAGTATTCGCGGTACGCGGTCTCGGTGAGCCCGGCCTTGCCGACGATCACCTTCGCGCCCGATTGCTCGAACCACTTCGTGAAGGACTTGCCGAAGCGGAAGCTCGCGGTCGCCGTCACCGCCTCGACGGCGTGGGAACCGTCCGGCTTCACGCTCGCCGCGGGCGAGCAGTGAAAGTTGACGTTGGTGCGCTCGCGCACGCCGGGCGGGAGCCCGCACCCTTCGTCGACCACCTTGCGATACACGCCCTCGCGCGCCGTGTAGAGGATGCCGTCGAGATAGACGACGTCGCCGAGCTCGAGCCGCGCGATGTCCGCGTCGCTCACCGGCGTGGTGAGCCGGACTTCTTTCATCTCGACGTCGGCCAAACGCACTACTCGATCCCTTCGCGGCGGTAGTAGTCCGTGAACCACTGCGGGTCGGTACGGAACTCGACGCGGCCGTCGGGATGGATGCGCGCGGTCGCGCGGCGCGACGAGAGACAGAACTGGTGGATGCCGACCGGCATGCCGCCCGTGTGCGCGAACGCCACCTCGATGTGGGTCGCGACGACCATCGACGTGCCCGCGAAGCCCATCGCGCCGATCCCGATGTAGTTGCCGAGCGCGGTCAGCTCGTCCTCGAGCTTCGCGATCTCGGGATCCGGATTGTGGCTGCCGACCACGCGGAGGCACGCCGCCTCCTTGCCGAGCCGCATGCACGTGTCCTTCGCGCCGCCGATCCCGATGCCCACGATGGCCGGCTGACACGCGAGCCCGCGCTTGCCGTGCTCCACCAGCGTGTCGACGACGAAGCGCTTGAGGCCGCCGATGCCGTCGGCCGGGAACAGCATCCGGTAGTCGCTGCCGAAAAGGCCGCCCTTGTGCACGGTGGTGACGTCGATCCAGTCGGCGTCGGGCTCGAACGCGAACGTGACCTCGGGCGCGTGGATCCCCACGTTGTTGTTGTGGTCGACGCGCGTGAGCGGATGCACGCGATTGGGACGCAGCGGGATCGACGCCGTCGCGTCCGCGGTCGCCCGGCGGAGCGCGCGCTCCAGGGTCACGAACCCGCCCTCGATCACCGCCTCGTTGCCGGCGCGCACGTAGTAGCGCGGCAGTCCGGTGTCGGCGCACATCGGCCGGCGGTCGACGGTTGCGATGTCCCAGTTCTTGTCCATCTCGGTGAGGACGAACCGCGCGAGCTTGTTCTGCTCGCGATCGCGCGCGCGGCGCACGCCCTCGCGATAGTCGGGCGGGATGTCGATCGCCGCGCGCGCCATCAGCTCCCGCGCGGTGTCCTCGACCAGCTTGGCGGGAATGGCGCGCGGCATGCTCAGGCCGGTCGCGTGAACGCGCCCCCGATGTAGGTCGGGAACTTCGCCTCGATCTCGGCGGCGACCGCGTCCGCGACCTGCTGCGCGCTGCCCGGCCGCTCCTGGACGGCCTCGCGCGTCCAGAGCTCGATGTACTGCTCGGAGTCGTGCAGCCCGAGCTGCATGGCGACGGAGTCGATGAGCATCTGGAACTTCTCGCTGAGCGCGACCGTCACCGTGTCCCGGCCGTCGCGCGCCTCGACGCTGGCGGGAATGCCTTTCCAGGCGACGATCTGGTAGGTCGCCACGTCCTCACCGCGTGGCGCGGGGCTGCGGCGCCGGCAACGCCTTGCGCTCCTTCAGGCGCTTCACGAGCTCGCCGTAGGACGACGTGCGGATGATCTTGTCGAACTGCGCGCGATAGTTCGAGATGAGGCTGACACTCTCCAGGATGACGTCGTAGATGTACCACTTGTCGCCGCGCCGGATCATCCGCGCCTCGACCGGCACCTCGGTGCCCTTGCGCGTGACCACGCGCGTCTGGACCACGGCGTTCTCGCCGTCGATCTTCTCGCCGACGTACTTCATGCGCTCGCCGCCGTACTCGTCGATGCGCGCGATGTACGTGGTCTCGAGCAGGTCGGCGAAGAGGTGGACGAACTCCTCGCGCTCGGCCGGCGTCCGCTGGTTCCAGTGCAGTCCGAGCGCGCGCTTGGCGGTCTCGGAGAGGTCGAAGACGCCCTCCGCCACCTTCCGGACGGCGGCGCGGCGCTCGTTCTTCCGCTCGGAAGACTTGAGCGCGGGGTCCTCGAGGATCTTGAGCACGACGTCGCCGTAGTTCTTCAGCGTTTCCGTCGGCGTGGCCGCCGCTGCCGGCTGCGCGAGACCCAGCGCCAGCGCGATGATCGTCACGACCCCGAGCACTCTCGCCATACCCGTGCGTTCCTCCTCTGGCCGTTGGACTCCGGACGCGGCGTCTATCTTCTCACGGGCCTCGCGCCGCGGCCTGCGCTAAGCTTCTGCCGCGATGACCACCCCTCCGAGCGGCCCCGCGGCCCTCGCCGGCGCCGTCGCGCTCGTCACGGGCGCCGCGCAGGGCATCGGACGCGCGATCGCGCTGGCGCTCGCCGACGTCGGCGCCGACGTCGCCATCCTCGACCTCCAGCCCGCCGCGGACACGATGATGGCGATCCAGACGCGCGGGCGTCGCGCGCTCTCGATCGTGGGCAGCGTGGCGGATCGTGAGGTCGCCACGGCGGCGGTCGCGCGCGTCGTGAAGGACTTCGGCCGGCTCGACATCGTCGTCAACAACGCGGGGATCAGCGAGCGGGTGGGGCTCGAAGACCTGGACGAGAAGACGCTCGACCGCACGTTCGACGTCACGCTCAAGGGCACGGTCATCGTCACGCAGGCCGCCTACCCGCAGCTGAAGCGGCACGGCGGCGCGATCGTGAACGTGTCCTCGACGTCGGCGATGGCAGGCGGGACGATCTCGATGCGCGCCGACCACGAGAGCGAGGGCGGCCGTTCGGGGCCCGCGTACGCGGCGGCGAAGGCCGGCGTGATCGCGTTCACGCGATGGCTGGCGAAGGACGCCGGCCGGTACGGCATCCGCGTGAACGCCGTCGCGCCCGGCCCCGTCGAGACCGCGATGACGCGGGGCTACGACTACAGCGTGACGACCCAGCCGATCGCGCGGATGGGCTATCCCGAGGACGTCGCGCAGGCGGTCATCTACCTCGCGTCGCCCATGGCGAACTGGGTCACCGGCCAGGTGCTCGTCGTCGACGGCGGCGTCGTGATGGACTGAGCCTCAGGCCTACCGCTCGACCGCGTACCCCGCCTTCACCCAGGCGGCCATGCCGCCCGTGACGTTGTAGAAGTTCGCGAGCCCGTGGCGCTTGAGCGCGCTGATCACGGCGCTCGAGCGGAGCCCGCCCGCGCACACCACGGCCTTCGCGCGCTCCGGCGCGAGCTCCTCGCGGCGCCGCACGGCCTCGAGCATCGGAATGTGGAGCGCCCGCGCGATGTGGCCTTCCGCCCACTCGGCCGGCTCGCGCACGTCGATCACGTCGACCGCGCGGCCTTCGTCGAGCCACTGCTCGAGATCGTGCACGCTCATCTGCGGCACGGTCTCGATCGGCAGCCCTTCGCTGCGCCAGTCGATCATGCCCCACTGGAGGAATCCCTGGACGTCATCGACGCCCACGCGCGCGAGCGCGGGCGTGGCGCGGTCGACGTCCGATGGACCCTGCGGCACGAGGATGACCGGCGCGCCGGCGGGCACGAACCAGCTCACGCGCTCGGCGAACTGCGGGCCGTCGATCCACACGTTGATCGCGCCCGGCACGTGGCCCTCACCGAACGTCGCGGGATCGCGCAGGTCGACGAGGCAGGCGCCCGCGCCGACGGCGGCCCACGCTTCCTTCGCGGTGAACGGCCGCGGCTTCGCCGAGCTGAGCGGCACGAGGCCGCGGTTCTTCGCGACGATCGTGTCGAACGACGGCGGCTTCGGCGGCACGCCCTCCATGAGGAAGGCGACGAACTTCGCCTTGTCGCGGAACTGCAGCGCGGGGTTGAACCGGCGCTCGAAGCCGATCGTCGAGCCGGTCTTCGCGGACATCGCGCGCCCGCACATCGACCCCGCGCCGTGGCCCGGATAGACCTCGACGAGATCGTCGAGGGTCAGCAGCACGCGGGTGAGGCTGTCGTAGGCGTCCTCGGCCGCGCCCGCGCCGCCCAGGTCCGGCCGGCCGACGCTGCCGACGAAGAGCGCGTCGCCGGTGAGCACGAACCACGGCTGGTCGCCGCGGCTCTTGTCCGTCACGAGGACCGACATGCTGTCCGGCGTGTGGCCGGGCGTGTGGAGCATCTTCAGCTCGACGGTCCCGACGCGGAGCACGTCGCCATCGGAGACGCTCTCGTGCTCGAACACGACGGGAGCGGAGCGGTGCAGCGCGATCGCCGCCTGGGTGGCGGCGGCCAGGTCACGGTTGCCCGAGATGTGATCCGCGTGGGTGTGGGTCTCGACCACGTGGGTGATGCGCAGGCCCTTCTTGCGCGCGATGCCGAGGTACTCCGCGACGCGGTCGCGGCCCGGGTCCACCACGACGGCCTGCCCGGCCTGCGTGCAGCCGATCAGGTACGACAGGCACCCGGATTCCTCGTTGAGGAGCTGCTGGAAGATCATGCGCCGCCCTCCCGCGTGCTCTTCATTCTACGCGAGCCGACGGCATGGCGTCTGCACCGGGGCACCGTCATGCTCCCGCGGACGACGCTGCCATGGCAGTGGCCGGCGTCGGTGTCGGACTCGCCGCCGGGCTCGCCGCGGCGCTGCGCCCGCATCCGGAATGGTCGCTCCAGGCTCAGGTCGCCGTCATCACCGGGGGGTCACGCGGGCTGGGCCTGCTCCTCGCCCGCGAGCTCGGGCGCGAGGGGTGCCGGCTCGCGATCTGCGCGCGCGACGACGCCGAGCTCGCGCGCGCCCGCGCGGACCTCGAGGCGCGCGGCATGACCGTCCATGCCGGGCGGTGTGACGTCGCCGACCGCGCCGATGTCGAGCGTTTCTGCGCCGACGTGATGCGCCGCTTCGGCGGGATCGATCTCCTCGTCAACAACGCCGGCGTCATCGACGTCGGCCCGGTCGAGACGATGACCGTCGCGGACTTCGAGGACACGATGCGCGTGAACTTCTGGGGGGATGGTCTACCCCACCCTCACCGTCCTCCCGGTGATGCGCGCGCAGGGCGGCGGCCGCATCGTGAACATCACCTCGATCGCAGGCAAGGTCAGCCTCCCTCACCTCCTGCCCTACAACTGCGCCAAGTTCGCCGCGCTCGCGTTCTCGCAGGGCCTCCGCGCGGAGCTGGGACGCGTGGGGATCACGGTCGTCACCGTGGTACTGCACGGGATCTTCCCGGGGCTCACCACCGAGGCCCTCGGCCTGGTGAACGCGCTGCTGCTGCCGTCGCCGGAAGGCGACGGCCAGAACGCGGTGCGCGGCCACGAAGCCGTGCCCGACGAGCGCTCGCCGGTGCTGCGGACGCTGACGAAGCTCGGGCGCGCGGCCGCGGACCGCTTCGGCCAGCACCCGGGCCCCCGCGTCCCGGTCGCGTGCCCCGCCGGGCGGCGGCGGGCGGCCGTTCGCTGAAAGGCGCCGCCGACGCTTCAGCGCGAGACCGGCAGGTCCTCGCGATTGCCCCACTCGGCCCACGAGCGGTCGTAGCCGACCACGCGCGGATACCCGAGCAGCCGCAGCACGAAGTAGCTGTGCGCACCGCGATGATGGGTCTGGCAGTACGTCACCACAGTCCTGTCCGGCGTGACGCCCGCACGCGTGTAGAACGCGCGCAGCTCGTCGATCGCCCGGAACGTCCCGTCGGGACGCAGGTGGCGCTGCCACTCGACATTGATCGCGCCGGGGATGTGGCCGCCGCGCTTCGCGTAGCGCTTCGTGCCGGCGTATTCGGGCGGCGATCGCGCGTCGAGCAGCGCGACGGAGCGATCGTGCAGACGCTCGCGGATCCATTCGGCCGTCGTCACGCGGTCCGGCCGCGGCGCCGCGCGATACGACGCCGGCGTGATCGCGGGGGTGTCGGTGACGAGCGGAAACCCCGCGCGCCGCCAGGCGGCGATGCCGCCGTCGAGCACAGCCGCGCGCGGATGGCCGAGCGTCTCGAGCACGTAGAAGAACCACGCGGCGTTGAGGCTGCCCGCGTCGTCGTAGATCACCACGCGCGTGTCCGGCGTGATGCCGAGCGCGCCGAGCAGCCGTGCCCCTTCCTCGGGCGTGGGTACCCGATACGCGTGGCCTACGGCGACGCGCGTCCTGTCGAATCCGAGATGCACCGCGCCGGGGATGTGTCCGCGACGATAGTCGGCGGCGTCTTCGGCCATGTCGACGACGCGAAGCTCGGGTGCCCCGCGCTGCGCGTGGAGTGTCGGCGCGTCGAGCAGGATCGCGGTCAGGACGATCGCGAGCAGCGTCATGCCCCCACCTATACACCTGCGCCGCGTGAGGCCGCGCGGTCAGGCGGACCGCGCGAGCGGACTCACGGCAGCGACCGGGACGAGCTCGAGCACCTGGTCGCGCGTGGCCGCGAGCGTGGTCGCGGCGCGCGTGGCGCCGGCCGCCAGGAACGTCGCGGCGTCGTCACCTGGTCCGCCGCCGACGCCCCATCTGCCGACGAGGAGGCACCCGTCCGCGAACCGCGCCCGCAGACGCTTGACGAGATAGCGCGTCTGCGCGAGGCCGCCGGGCTGCAGCGTCGCGACGCAGACACAGGCTGGGCGCGCGTGCTCGGCCTGCGCGACGACTTCCGCGGTGAGCGACTCCGCCGACACGACGTCGACCGCCACCCCGGCGGGCGCGAGGAGGTCGGCGAGCATGTGCAGCGCGACCTCGTCGGCCTCGTCACGCGCCGGGCACCCGAGAACGCGCCCGCGCGTGGCCGGCGCGAGCGTGGATGGCGCCGCGGCCGCGGCGACCGCCGGCGCGACGACCTCGTCCACGAGCGCGCGCGAGACGCGCACCACGAAGGCGTACGGGTCGTCGGAGAGGATCCCGCGCTCACGGTCGCGGCGCGCGTAGTTGAGCGCCGGGATCATCACGTCGTCGTAGACGCCCGCCGCGCCGCGCGCCGGCAGCTCCGCCTCGACGATCTCGGGGGCCTCGTCGCGGTCCATCGCGATGAGCCGCTGGTAGTAGGCGACGTCCGCGGCGAGCGCGGGCCGGTCGCTCATGAGCGTGAGCACGACATCGAGGTCGGGCACGTATCTGCCGAGGACGACCAGACACACGGTGAGCGGCGTGAGACGCCGATGCCGTGTCCGTAGAGGACCGGCTCGACCACGGCGTAGATGAGGGACTCCAGCACGGCGAAGACCGCGATGACCAGCAGCGGCTTCGCCCAGCCGGGGAACACCGCGAGGCTCAGGAGGATCGGCAGCAGCGCGGCCATCCACGTGCCGACGTACGGGATGAAGCGCAGCAGCGCCGCGAGCGCGCCGAAGAGAAACGGGTACGGCACGCCGATCAGCAAGAGGCCCACGGCGACGGCGAAGCCGAAGCACGTGTTCACGAGCGACTGCATCAAGAGGTAGCGGATGATCCCGGACGTCGCGTCGTCGATCGCCCGGGTGGTGATCGTGATGCGCCCGTGCCCGAAGAGCCGGATGAGCCGGTTCCTCAGCTCCTGGCGCTCGACGAGCATGAAGACGACGAGGACGATGATGAAGCCCGCCGTCGCCGCCATCTCGGCGAGCGTCACCAGCGCCACGAGCTGCGCGCGCGGCGGCTGCGTGACGACGGGCAGCGGCTCGCGCGCGGGCGCGCGTCCGCTCTCCTCCTTCTGGATCTCCTTCGCGACGTCCTTGACGGTGTCCTGCACCTTCTCGATCGAGCCGCCGCGGCCGAACACGCGGATGTCCGTGATCTTCTGCCGGATCGTGTGGCGATACTTCGGCAGGTCGTTCGCGAGCTCGGTCATCTGCTGCGCGAGCGCCCAGAAGACGCCGCCGAGCACCGAGCACACGAGGACGACGACGAGCAGGACGGCGACGACGCGCGGCACGCCGTGACGCTGGGCGCGCGCGACGAGCGGCGTCAGCGCGAGGGCCAGCAGCATCGCGAACGCGACGGGGATCAGGACCTCGCGCGCGAGGCGCAGACACGCGAAGACGAGGGCGAACGCGGCGAGCACGATCAGCGGCTTGAACGGCCGGGGGCCCTGGGCGGGCTGTTGGGGCGCGTCGCGCGGAGTCATCCGGCGTCACTTTGGTGCACAATTCAGGCCAGTGGACACGATCGCCGCACACGCTTCCGCCCGGCCCGACAGCCCGGCCCTCGTCGAAGGTTCACGCGGTCTCACATGGCGCGCGTACCTCGAGGCGCGCAACCGCCTCGCGGCATCGCTCGCGAGCCGCGGGCTGCGCGCGGGCGAGCACGTGATCGTCTACGCGACGAACTCCATCGAGTACATGCTCGCGGGCGCCGCCGCGCGCGCGATCGGCGCGATCCCGGTGCCGATGAATCACCGCCTCACGCCGGACGAGGTCGCGTACATCCTCGACGATTCGGACGCGGCCGTCGTGTTCGTCGGCGATCCGTTCCTCGTGACCGCGGACGCGGTGCGCGCGCACGCGCCGCGCGTCCGCCACTGGGTGACGCTCGGGCGCGAGCGCCGGCCGTGGGCGCTCGCGGTCGACGATCTCATCGCGGCGGGCGATCCGCGCGGCGTGCCGTACCCCGGCGGCAGCAACGCCGGCGGCTCGATGATCTACACGGCGGGCACGACGGGAAAGCCCAAGGGCGCGCTTCGGCGCGGCCTCGACGTCGCGACGCTGCGCGAGCGCCTCGCGGCGTTCGATCTCGCGCGTCCGCACGTGCACCTCGTCGCCGGCCCGCTCTACCACTCGGCGCCGGGCTCGTTCGCGGTGCACGCGCACGTCTTCGGCGGCAGCGTGGTCATCATGCCGAAGTTCGACGCGGAGGAGGCGCTCGCGCTCATCGCGCGCCACCGCGTGACGAGCACGTTCATGGCGCCGATCCTCCTCAAGCGGATCGTCGATCTGCCCGAGGCGGTGCGCGCGCGCTACGACGTGTCGTCGATGCAGGTCATCGTCGTGGCCGCGGCGCCGTGCCCGATGAAGGTGAAGGAGGACGTGCTCGGCTACTTCGGTCCCGTGCTCTACGAGTTCTACGGCTCGACGGAGCTCGGGATGAACACGCTGCTGCGCCCCGAGGACGTGCTGCGCAAGCCCGGCTCGTGCGGACGGGCGGCGCCCGGCGTCGAGCTCGCGGTGCTGGATCCGGAGGGCCGCCCGCTGAAGGTGGGCGAGCCGGGCGAACTCGTCGTGCGCCGCAACGGCGGGATGTTCGACGAGTACTACAAGAAGCCGGACGCGACACGCCAGACGGAGCGCGGCGAGTGGCTGTCAGTCGGCGACGTGGCGTGGATCGACGACGACGGGTTCGTGTACATCTGCGACCGCCTCCGCGACATGGTGATCTCGGGCGGCGTGAACATCTATCCCGCGGAGATCGAGGACGTGCTCCACCGCCATCCCGCCGTGCAGGACGTCGCGGTGTTCGGCGTGCCGGACGACGCGTGGGGCGAGCGCGTTCACGCGGCGATCCAGCCGCGTTCGGGCATGACCCTGTCGGCCGGCGACGTGGCCGATTTCACGCGTCAGCACCTCGCGGACTACAAGGTCCCGCGCGAGATCTCATTCCACGAATCCTTGCCACGCGACTCGGCGGGCAAGCTGCTGAAGCGTGTCTTGCGCGAGCCCTTCTGGACGGGCCGCGACTCGCGCGTCTAGTTAGAGGAGGCGGTAGACGCGGCGCGCGGCCTCGCAGCGCTGGCAGTAGGCTTCGAGCGGGCCGAGCGCGCGGCGTCCTCGGCGCAGCCGCGCGGCGTTCATTTCGTCCAGTTCGGCGAGCACCGTCGACACGGGCACGCGTGCCTGATCGGCGAGGCATTCCGCACAAAGGCTGGCCATCGCGAGGGCGCCGAGCGCAGCCATGCCGGGCGCCTGCAGCGGATGAGGCGTCATCGGCATTGCCTACGTTATCGGACCGGCCTGGCGGCCGGTCGACCAGAAAAAACTTTCCTCTGGCGCGCGCGCCGGAGCGGACCGCGGACGGTCCGGAGCGGACCGCGGACGGTCCGGAGCGGACCGCGGACGCTCCGGAGCGGCTATTTCACCTTGATCGAGACGTACGCGGACATGCCCGCGCGCAGCGTGTGCGGGTTGGCGATCTCCTTGCCGTCCAGGCGGATCTTCACCGGCACGCGCTGGACCACCTTCACCCAGTTGCCGGTCGCGTTCTCGGGCGGCAGCAGCGAGAACCTGGCGCCCGTGCCGGCCGCGATCGAATCCACGGTGCCCTTGTAGGTCTTCCCCGGCACGCCGTCGACCTGGATCGTGACGGGCATGCCCGCTTTGACACCCGCGAGCTGCGTCTCCTTGAAGTTCGCCTGGATCCACACCTCATGGAGCGGGACCACCGCCAGCAGCGGCTGCCCCACCTGCACGATCTGGCCGATCTCGGCCGTGCGCTTGGCGACGATGCCGTCGACCGGCGCCCGCACCTGCGCGTGATCGAGATTCAGCTCGGCCACGGCGAGGTCCGCCTGCGCTTCCTTGAGCTGGGCCGCGGCGAGCTCGCGCTCCGCATCGCGCACGCGGACCTCCTGCTGCATCGCCTCGGCGTTGATGCGGCTGGCGCGCGCGTTCGCCGCACGTGCCTCGGCCATCTGGATGCCGATCTGCTGCGGCTCGTATCCGGTGTCGCGGATCTTGAGGTCCGCCTCCGCCCCTGCGAGGTCGCGCTGCGCCTGCACGACGCGCTGCTCGGCCCCGCGCACCGCCGCTTCGGCCGCGCGCTCGTCGGTCACCGCCTGGTCGAAGTCGCGCTTCGCCACGAGGTCCTGCTTCACCAGCGCCGACACGCGGTCGAGGTCCTGGCGCGCGCGGTCCCACGCCGCCTTCGCCCGCTCGAGCTCCGCCTGCGCGGCGCCGAGGTTCGCGCGTCTCGAGGCCACCGTCGCGCGGCTCGAGTCCATGGCGTCGCGCGCCGCGCTCATCGCCGACGCGGCGCTCTGCGACGACGCCTGGGCCTGCGCCATCTGGCCGGAGGCCTGCTCGCGCGTCATCGCCACGCGCGCGGTCGCGGCGCGCAGACGGCTCTCCGCGATCCCGACGGCGGCCTTCGCCTGGTCGAGACGCGCGCGATAGTCGCGATCGTCGATCCGGAGCAGGAGGTCGCCCTTCTTCACGGGTTTGTTGTCGTCGACGAGGAGCTCGACGATGTGGCCGGAGACCTTCGCGCTGACGGTGGCGACGGCCCCTTCCACGTACGCGTCGTCGGTCGAGACGTGACTGCGGTAGTGCCACCACGCGGAGGCACCCCAGGCGAGCGCGGCGAGCGCGATGACGGCACCTGCGATCAGGAGCGGACGGCGTGGCACGAGGCTACTTCCCTCCCATGAGCTCGCTGAGCGGCTTCCGAGCGAAGCCCGCGGGGGCCTGGAACTCGGCGGCGCCGAGCGACCGGCTTTCGGCCTTCACGACTTCCGTGACGGTCCCGCCGGCCTTCTCGATGCTCCGGACAGGATACCCGTCTTTCATGAGCTTCCACACGGGATCTGCGCCCAGCAGCTGGCCGCGCGGCGGGCATTGCGGCAGCGCCTTCAGCATCTCCTTCACCAGGCGCTCGAGCTTCTGCGGATCGATCTCGCGCACGGCGGTGATCGCGGGCGCGATCCAGACTTCCGAGTCCGGCTTGCCGTTCGCGAAGACTTCGTAGCCGGTCGCGTCGTAGCCGGCGACGCTGATGTTCTTGCCCGTCCGCTTGACCTCGGCCTTGTCGGGCGCGCACTCCTCGGGCCTCAGCGCGGGCGGCTGCGGCCGCTGCGCGGCCTGCGCCTGCTTCATCATCGCTTCGATCTGGCGGCGCTGCGCCGGCGAGCCGGTCGTGCGCGCCGATGGCGAGCAGCGATTCAGTGCAGCTCGGGGCGAGGGACACGACGCGCCGGGCCGGCGGCTCGAGGGCGAGCGGACGCGCGAGGTCGTCGGTGAGGAATCGCCCGGCGGGCATCGCCGCCGAGTATAGCCGGGCTACGCCGCGGGCATCGCCGCGGTGGGCGGGACGGCGCGCGCGAGCGCGCGGCCGAGGTCGTCGCGGCGCAGCGAGACGGCCCACACGAGCACCGCGTCGCGGCTCGCGTACTGCTTCTCGCGCGTGGTCCGGAGGATGCGGCCGTCGGCCGCGATGAAGACGAGCCAGCTCTCCCACCGCCCGTGACGCTGCGCCCACGCCTGCGCGACGTAGGGCACACCGTCGGCGGCGGACACCGCCTCGCGATACTGGTAGATCAGCTCGGCCGCCACGGCCCCATGGTCCCACCGATTCTCACGGCGTCAATTGAGCTTGCCGCGGAGCTCGTGGAGCGCGTGGCGGGCGGCGGCGTCGCGCGGCGCCACGCGCACCGCCGTCTCCAGCTCGCGCAGGGCGTCCCACCACTTGCCTTGCTTCACGTACACGCGGCCGAGGTTCATGTACGGGAACTGGCGCGGCTCGTAGCGCGGGGCGCGCTTCGCCTTCTCGAGCCACGGGATCGCCTCGTCGAGCTTGTCCTGCTGCATGAGGTAGACGCCGATGTCGTTGTAGGGATTCCCGAACTCGGGATCGACGGCGATCGCGCGATGGCATTCCTCGATCGCCTCGTCGAGCCGGCCCTGGAAGCTCATCGCCCAGCCGAGGAACGTGTGCGCCTCGGCGGTCGGCCACACGGCCAGCGAGCGGCGATACGCCGCGACCGCCTCGTCGAGGTCCCCGGCCATCTGCAGCCGATAGCCCTCGCGCCAGAGATCCAGCGCCTGGCGCTTCTCGACCTCGTCACTCACGGTGCCGAGGGTACCGCACCCGCCGTGCTAGAGTCCCGCGGTCGCCGTAGCCGATGAAGCGCCGTTTGACGTTCCTCGCCGCCGCCGTGGTCCTCGTCGACCTGTTCGCGTTCAGCGCCGCCTGGCACGTGAGCCCGACGCTCAGCCTCACGGTCGGTCTCGCGGTGCCGGAAGTCGAGCAGATCCTCGCGCCGCTCTATCCCGAGCCGGTGCGCGAGGACATCGCGAGCGGCGAGCTTCACCGTCCGACGCGTCTCCGATCCGCGCTCGTGCTGACCGGTGAGTCGGCGGACGTGAGACTGGTCGCGCGCGCGCTCGGCGTCCCCGTCCGCGTCGAAAGCGTGGCGTCGTTCCGCGACGTCGAAGCGCGCGCGACGGTCTCCGGCCGCGCGACCTCCGCCTGGCGCCTGCTGCGGTTCTCGCACGATCTGCTCACCGCGTCCTGATCGGCACTCGCGGGGGGCGCGTCGCGCGCCCCTCATGTCTACACATCCTGCCAGGAACGCGTCGACGCCGAGCGCCCGATCGCGTCCAGCACGAGCTGCGCGCGCCAGCCGTCCTCGAGCGACGGTGACGGCGAAGTCTTCGCGCGGATGCCCGCGAGGAAGCGCTTCACCAGCGGCGCGATCGTGGTCTTGCCGATGACGTCGGGCAGCTCGCCGTCGCCCGCGGTGCGAGGCACCACGGCTTTGGTCGGCACGAGCTGGAACGCGCCGTTCGGGCCCGTCGTCGCGTGGAGCTGGCCGCGCCACCAGCGCGGCCGGTCGCGCAGCAGCGCGTAGCGCAGGGCGCCCGCGGTCCCGTAGGCCTCCATCGTCTGCTCGTTCGCGCCGCGTGCGACGCGGCTCACCGCGAAGGTGACCTGCGCGCCCGACGCGAGCTCCGCGATCACCTGGCCGACGTCTTCGGTGCCGCCCTTCGCGGGAAACGCGGTCGACGTCTGCGCGGCCACGCGCACGATCTCGCCGAAGTTCCATCGCACGAAGTCGATCGCGTGCACGCCCGCGTCGCCCATCGCGCCGAAGCCGGCCTGCGAGGGATCCATCCGCCACGTCGCGGGGAAGCTCTCGTCGGCGAAGCGCCCGCCGAGCCAGCGCACCTGGACGTGCATGAGCCGCCCGAGGAAGCCTTCCTGGACCATCGCGTGGAAGCGCTGGAACGCGGACGGAAAGCGCCAGTTGAAGTTCGTCATCGCCGTGCGCCGAGCGCGCGCCGCGGCGTCGAGGATCTCGCGGCCCTCGGCGGCGTCGAGCGCGACCGGCTTCTCGCAGAGCACGTGCGCGCCCTGCGCGAACGCGGCGAGCGCGATCGCCTTGTGCAGGTGCGGCGGCGTGGCGATCACGAGGATCTCGGGCCGCGCCTTCTCCAGCAGATCTTCCCAGCGCTCGAACACGCCCTCGATGCCGTACGCCCCGGCGATCTCCTTCGCGTGCGCCTGGTTGCGCTGGCACACGGCGACGACGCGGCAGCCGTTCGCCTGGAACGCGGGGATGTGCGAGCGGCCGAATCCGAGGCCGATCACGCCGACGGTATACTCACGCGTGGCCATGCGCGCATCGTAGCATCGGGTCTTGGACATGGGGCCCGCCGTTGAACATGGGGCCGCACAACGGGAGGACCCCAAACCCCTCTGGAGGTCCCCGAACCCCATGCGCGGGATCGAGCAGATTCCTTGGATCTACGACGCGCTCTGCGCGGTGTGCGAGCGCGGCGGCTTGGGCCGCTGGCGCCAGTGGCTCGCCGAGGGCGCGCGCGGGCGCACGCTCGATCTCGGCTGCGGGACCGGCCGCAATCTGCCGTGGTTGCCGCGCGGCGTGCGCGCGATCGCGCTCGATCCCTCGCCCGATGCCGTGCGCCGCGCGCGGCAGCGCGCGCCCGGCGTGCCGCTCGTCATCGCGCGCGCCGAGGCGCTGCCGTTCCGCGACGCCACGCTCGACACGGTGCTGAGCGGCCTCGTGTTCTGCAGCGTCGGCGATCCCGCGCGCGGCCTCGCCGAGGTCCGGCGCGTGCTGAAGCCGGGCGGCGAGCTGCGGATGCTCGAGCACGTGCGCGCGGCGGGACGCTGGCACGCGTGGATCCAGGACCGGATTCAACCGGCGTGGACGTGGGTCGCCGGCGGCTGCCATCCGAACCGCGAGACCGAGGCGACGGTCGCGCGCGCGGGCTTCGTCATCGACGAGCGCCGCGCGCAAGGGACGATGCGCCGCTTCACGGCGGTGGTGCCGTCGCCACCTGGATCGCATCGACGTCGCGCTTGACGAGCGGCCGTGGCCGCGGCAGCACGAAGGCGACGCCGAGCGCGATCGCCGCGAGCACGAGCCACGGCAGCGACCAGCCGCTCGCCTGGAGCAGCGCGCCGAAGAGCGGCGGCCCCACGAGGACGCCGCTCCACGAAAACGTGACGGCGACGCCGGTCAACAGTCCCGCGTAGCGCGCGCCGCCGAGCTCGGCAACCAGCGTGAAGTAGAGCCCGACCCACCCGAACGCCGCGGCGCCCGCGGCGATCGCCAGGAGCGCGCCGAGCGCCGTCGGCAGCGCGAGCGTCGTCGCGAGCACGCCGAAGCTCGCCACGGCGATACCCGCGCTGATGACGATGCCGGGCCGGCGACGGCTGCCGAAGTAGCGATCGCTGACGACGCCCCACGCGAGGCGGCTGCCCGTGCCGCCGAGCTGCGCGAGCGCGAGCAGCCGCGCGGCCTCGACGGACGAGAGTCCCCACACGTCGCGCCCGTACAGCGTGAGATACGCGAGCAGCGACGACTGCGCCATCGACAGCGCGAGGCCGCACGTCAAGACGACGCGGACGCCGGGCCGGCGCAGGAACGCCGGCAGCTCGCGCAGCCGCGCCGGATCGAGATGCGGGACCGTGCCCGACACGGAGCGGCGCGGATACGCGAAGGCGATCACCAGCGCACACGCGACCGACGTGAAGCCGGCGGCGGCGAGCGCGTGGCGCCAGTCGCTCGCGGCGGCGAGCGGCGGCAGCACGAGCGCGCCGACGACGCCGCCGAGCGTGAGCCCGGTCTGCTTGACACCCATCGCCACCCCGCGGCGGCGCGGCGGAAACCAGTCGATCACGGCCTTGCCCGTCGCCGGATTGAGCACGCTGAAGCCGAAGCCCGCGACGACGAGGCACCCGAGGATGCGCCCGAGCCCGTCCGCGAGCGACGCGAGCGCGACCATGCACCCGATGACCGCGAGGCCGCCCGCGAGCGCGCCGCGCACGCCGACCCGATCGGTCAGCCAACCCGCGGGCAGCGACATCGCGACGCCGCCGAGGTAGGCCGCAGGCAGCAGGAGCCCGACCTGCGCGCGCGTGAGGTCGAGCGCGTCGAGGAGAAACGGCGTGAGGGGCGCCACGGAGAGCGCGGAGAACGAGCCGAGCGCGTGGGCCAGCGTGGCAAGCGCGAGCGCGACCCACGGCGCCATGCCGGGATTATGAACGCCGGTGATCAGGCCGGCACGGGATTGCGGGTTCGCGCCGCCGCCGTGCACGAAAACGCGTGCGCGGCGCCGTCCGGGTACGGCACCGCGATTGCCGTTGTCGCAAAGCATGCTGGCTCGGTACTGCGCCGCACACCTCGGGCACTTCGGATATCCGCGCCTTCTCGGGCTGCGTTGGAGCGGCTGGACGATCGCGACCGTGGGCGGGCTCTGTGAGGCCTGCCGTGAACGCGAGCGCGAGCGCCGTGGGACCGCTCTGTACGGCGAGGTCCTGATTCCGGTTCCGGTCGAGCCGGGGCCGCGAATGCTCGTCCGGCGCGTCATCGTCGCGACCATCGCCGCGACCGCGGCGGCGATGGCTACGACGGCGGCGCTGCTCGTGGCGCAACCGCCCGACCTCATCCCCTCGGGTGGCGAGCCCGGGCAGTTCTCGAGCGGCGCGCGGTTCGCGGGGTCACCTTCACCGGCGCACGCGAGCACGGAGACGGAGGCGCCGGCCGCATCCCGGTCGAGCCGTCCCGCGTCCTTTGATCACACTCCAGGCACCCTAGGAGCCGCGCGATGCACGGCGAGCCGTGGGAATACGGATTCACGCTGCCCGACCATGATCCCTGGCAGGACGAGGGCGACGGCGGCTA
>Ga0194128_10002476_pt1 | contig 29797 bp, 35 predicted proteins | sample TA2KigCa65mmetaG_FD_148650 | JGI IMG/M metagenome (GOLD analysis project Ga0194128, IMG submission 148650) | Freshwater microbial communities from Lake Tanganyika, Tanzania - TA2015037 Kigoma Deep Cast 65m | ecosystem: Environmental > Aquatic > Freshwater > Lake | place: Tanzania: Lake...
AATAGCGGAAGGTTTAGAGACTGCCCTTTCGGTTAAGCAGGCACTGGGTGAGTATAGAGAGAAGAAGGGCGTTGAAAACCAAGTGCGGATACTATGCTCACTTGGAATAAGTAATATCAAAAACTACGGGGCAAAGAAAGGAGAAAAGATAATTATCGCCGCCGATAATGACGGGGAAAATTCAATAACAGGCAAGACAACCCTAAATGCAAAAATCTTATTGGAAGAGAAAGGGGCATTTGTAGAAATAGTCAAACCCGATAGGCAAGGCGATTTTAACGATTTACTCAAAGCGGGGGATAGCAAGCTGATTAGTAGTTTATTTGCTCCTGCATTAGCTTCTCATAGTGCCAAAACACTACAGGAATATGTTAAGGCTCAAGCAGAGATTAAGCCTATTATTCTTGATGAGAACGACAAGTCTAATTTAGCTTACATAGAAAGCAAGGCTATTGATCAGCAAGCAATAATAAACGCTTGGCGTAAAAGCGAACTACAGGGCAAAATAGAGCTAGACGATATGCGTAAGAAATTATCTTTAGCCGAGCATAACTTGGGAGCAAATAGCGGGCTACTAGATTTAGCAGAGCGTTATAAAATCAATATTAATAAGGGTGAGTTGCTAAAGGATTTAACCGATAACTTTAACAAAAGTGCAGAAGAAACATGTATTAATTATGTCCTCGGGCAATTTGCTAAAGGTAAGGCCGAAGCAAGCAAGATAGGTGAGGTTTATAACATAATCAAATCAGAAGACGGATTTTTATCAGAGGTAAAAGTAGGAAATAAGGAGCAATTAACTAGCACCCTAAAAGAGCGGATAGATTTAAGTCAAAGCGGTGAGAGTAAGAATATTTTAGGCTCAATTAAAGAAAACCTAGAGGCAAATCATAAACAAGGGGTGATTCCTTATAGTGAGCTAAAGAGTACTCTTGTTTCTTTCGGGTCTGATATTAAAGGTCTAGATGGTAATTTAAACAAAAAAGTTATAGAAGGTAGAGAGAAATATCTGGAAGCTATTAGTATCGAGTTAAAAGAACTAGATAAGCTGGGTTCTAAATATGATAAGGATAAATTAGTCGGAACACTAAAATCTATGTCATATAAGGAGCGTGAAGAATACGGCAATAAAATACTCGGGGAAGAAGCTAAGAAACATATAGAACCTATATTTAATAAATATGCCGATGAGCGTGTAAATGCCCGTAATTTCTGGGAATTTTTAAATGTAGTAGCTAAAGAACAGGAAGCTCATATCGGTTTAAGAAACAACCATCGTTTTGCCGTTCGTGCATTAGATCAACTCAACGGCAATTTAAAATTCTCTATGATTACCCATGATGCCTGTAGTATTAACTCCCGCTATTCAACAGGCAAGGCAATTAGTCTTCTAGGTTATGCTGCTAAAAATAACATTGTAAGCCAAGACAAAATAATGAGTAAAATTAACGAATGTGGCGGAGTAATTGAGAGTGTACATCGTGAAGTTAAATTTAGTTGTGATGCTCACAAGGAAAAGATGTTAAAAACTTCTCATGAACAACAAAAAGAAGTAGAGAAGCAAAATCAACACTCAAAAGATATGAGCAGGGGTAGAGGAGGAATGAGCTTATAGCTTGGATTTAAGCTCGTTAAGCTCATCGTTAGAAAGCCCTGTAAGAGCAGAAATATCAGAAAAAGGATAGTTCTGAATAAGCATCTTTTTGGCGATTTCTTGGATACCCTCAGCTTTACCCTTAGTTTCTGCTGCCTGCAATATATCCTGAGAATGGACGGATTGTTTTTGATAATAGATATATTCGTTACGTTCTGCCGCACTCATTTTTATTACTGCTAAACGCTCGGCTACTTTAGCCATGTACGGCGATTTAAAACTTTGTTTGATATCGGAGTGTTTCATTACGTATAGCCACTCGTCTATTTCACTATTAATTATATCGTCAAACATAGGCACAGAGATAAAAAAGTACTCAGGGAATACATTGGGAGTATTAAATATGACTAGCCCCTCGTTGGCAATACTTACGTCTACGGGGTGTTTTGTATCTACTTCGTGAACAATTGTTTTTCCGTGATAAATAGGTTTTTGCATTCCCTTAGTAGAGAAATATAATAAGCTAATATGGAATATCTTTTTAATGGTCGTATAATCCTGACTGCCATAGATACCGTCAACTACAAGTCTTGAGCTGTTAAAACACGCCTTATGCATGAAGTTTGGCGTATAGGCTCTTTCTATCTCAACAATATATTTATTACCCTCCCCATCTTCTACTACAAGATCGGCTATAGATTTTTTTAGTTCCAGCTCTTCCTTGTTGCTCTCAGTATCAAGAAGTGCATTTATCTTGATTGGCGGGTATCCTTGAGAAGCAAATAGAGCAGAAATAAACCCCTCAATAATATCGTAGTCACCTTTATTCTTGAGTAGGTATTTAATAGCAAAATCAAAGCTTATAAGTGGTTTTTCCATATTCTTATATTATCTCTAAAGTATTAATAAGTCTTAATCCCGATGTCTCAAATACCCTCGTTCTTAACACTGTTACTAGTAAGATTGTATCATTTACACTTTATTTATACTAGCTTAACTTGGTGATTTTTATACGTCTCTTAGCGTCATGCCAAATAAATATTTTATTTAGATTCAATTTTAACTTTTGTTTTACATGGTTTTAAATCTGGATTTAGAAGATTTTCATAACGCCTAAAAGCCTCTGTAAACGCTTTTTCTAATGCTTCTTTGAAAGTCATATTGGTATATCTATACTTAGTATTTGTATACTCAAGAAATTTTTGTTGGTTTATTCTAATAGATAAAATATAAATATAAAGAGTTGTCGGAACATCGTATCCAAAAGGTGATTCTCGCCTTGGAATACACCCGTGATTTTCTATTATTACAAACTTTCCCTCGTTTATTATGGCCAACGCTTCTTTTAACAAAGGATCAGGTTCTTTGTAGGTGTATTCTAAATCCTTTTTTATTCTTTTTTTTATTCTTGGTGTTGTTATATATTTTCTTTCTATTATTACATACTTTTCCTTTAGCCATCTCAATGGTTTGCACAAAAAATGCTCCAATGCTTTATATACCAAAGACTTAATATAGTCTAACAACCACTCCATGAAACGTTCTATTATACTTTATCTATTCGACTTTTGCATTGTACCACAATTAAAAAGCTAATCTACTTCTTCTTTTTAGCAGATTGCTTATATATTTTCTCGTTTGATGTATCTATTACCATAACATCGCTATCCTGTAGGATTACTTGATTAGGCTTATCTATCATTACTCTCCGTAAAAACGTATCCGTTACATACTTAGCAGTATAAGCCGCTATACCTGAAGCAACCGCCGTAGCAGTAACAACTACTAACAAAAACCTAAAAAAACGCATACGTTCAATCTTATAAATATCCTGCAATATTTCTGTGATTTTACTTTCGGTTTGCATAAGCGAGTTATGATGTTCCTGCTCAATATTGGCATATTGTTTTTTTAATTCTTCTATTTTCTTGCCGTTAATAACTTCCAGTTCTAGAGCAATTTTAGGTATTAATTCTTGGATCTGATTATCAAGTTTTTTAGGTACAGTTTGTAACATGACGTTATATTCTTTTAATTTATTCAACTCTTGTTCTAGAGTTGATGTATGTTTCTGCATGCTTTCGGAAAATTTACCTGTTTGAATATCTATTGTTTCAGCAAGTATCTTGGCTTCCGTTTTTAAATTACTAATGTCATCTTTTGTAGTCATAATATTACCTTTTAATTAATTATTTTTGTATAAATCCTTGTGTTATATCCTTTCCCTTATCCCTTGGTATCTGTATTTTTGAGAGCCTGACTTTCGGTTCGGGTAGCAGAGTATAGCACTCACCCACTGCTAAAGAAGCAAGCTGATTATATTCAACCAGTTCCTTTTTTTTCTCGGTTTCCTGATAACTGACTCCATCCCTGAAATCATTAGCACCGAAGCTAGTATTTTTCTGTTGTCTGGTAATTGTTTCACTACCACACATTGAGCTAAACATTTTCGCTATAGCAGGCTCAGTGTTCCTGAAAAAGAAACACGTACCGAATTGTCCAAAAATACTTGATCCCGCATATGCCCCGTAATGGTCGTATATCTGGTTTAAGCTTTGCAGACAGGCAACAACACAAGCTCCGTATTTTCTCCCCTCTGCCATTAAAGGCGTAAATGCAGGTAAGTTGCCAAGAGATGCCAGTTCATCAAATATGCACCATACTTTACGTTTTTGATCAATACCGATGTTCATAAGTTCACTTAAACCCAGTTCGGTAAGGCATGCTATTAGCGGCAAAGTCAGTTCCCTACTGCTAGGTTTTGTACTTAAAAAGAGCCACGCATTAGAACCCGATTTGATGTTTTTAAAATGCTCCTTTAATGAGAAAGTACCATTTGTATTATCATCAGATAAATAGCTTATAGGTTTAGCATTTGTTGCTAGTGTTGATAATATTGAAGTTGCTACTCCTTTGCCGTCATCATTTAAATATCGCTCTGCTGCTGTACCTTTTAGCTTCTTCTGTAACTCTTCAAGATTGGCTTCAATAGCTAATCTTTTTAAAGCCGTTAAGCTGGTATTACTTGTTCTGATTAGATACTCGGCACAGTCATTAAAAACATATTGTGCTGATTGCTCCCAGAAAGGGTCGGAATGTGATCTACTACGTTTTCTATTGAAACTAAACAGAATTTTAGAAAATCTTTCTAGTTCTTCAGAGGTAGAACAGTCTTGCCAGAAATTCCAGTTTTTACTTCTTGCGTCAAAAGGATTAAAGATAATATCTCCACGCTGCGGGTTATAATACCTTGCTATCATCTCGCCTGTCTGGTCAATAACAATAGCGGGTTGTTCTTTTTGTTTTACTTGGGGTAATAAGTTATGCATAAGGTTAGTCTTACCTGAACCGGTAGAACCCATAACTAAAAAATGTCTGGTTTCGCTATCCTTAACTAACGGCATATTACCGATACAGAGGTTACTATCTTTGCCCATTAGCTGTAATTTAAGTTTTACCTGCAAAGGAGTTAATACTTCTGCGCTACCTTCTTTCTTTTTATCGGTTTTTAAGTTACTACCAAAATAACTCCAGACAATAAATACAATAATGCCTGCACAGCTACCAAAGACTAAAGACTTAAGACCGAGTAGCATTGCTTCCTTTATAGCAGTATCCCAAGCGTTTTTAAATTTACCGCCGTTAATTACGCTATAGGCAGACATATTCCTTTGCCAAAGCTTATCGTTTGAATAAGCATCAACAGTTGCTCTCGGCTTACCGATGGATATAGCCGATATTGCTGGATGTAGTGTTACGGCGAGTTGTGCCTTGGCGTAGGTAATTGCTCCGTCTATATCTATTTGCTTATTACTTTGATGATTAAAGCTCCACGCAAGAATTATCCCTGTTACTATAGAGACAAAAATAGTAGTCCGTAGTACCTGACGGAACATTCTTACTTTATGGAGGAATACCTGACCGCCGCCTATGAAGTTATTGAGCATATTAACATCCTATAAGTAGGTATAATTTACTTACTATCTGCTCTATACTTTTTTCATCCAGTTTATCTATCTTACGTGCATTTCTAGCTTGCCAATCTAAAGAACGAACCTGATCACATAAAACTACACCTTGGATTGTCGTTAGATTTATTTTAAATTCAAAAGGATAACCTTTTACTTTACTGGTAATAGGAAGAAAAATAGCCAAATTAGTTTTAGCGTTATAGTTTTTAGGTGAAATAACAACAGCAGGTCGAGTTTTGCATATTTCATTACCTTGGTTAGGGTTAAAGTTTAGCCATACAATATCGCCTCTACTCGGTATATACTTCACCATGATTCATTACCTTGTCTATCTTCTTCTACAAACTGTTCTTTATGAATATTTGCTTGGTTAATATCTTGTAACAGTCTATCGAGTTCTGAGTAATTATTTTTGATGATAATACTTTGCTCTTTAACTGTGACTTCAACCTCTGTGCCGGATATTAGACGTAAAGAGTTAGCAATTTTTTTAGGAATTCTTACCCCTAGGCTATTACCCCATTTTTGTACTTTTATTGTCATAAAAACCTCTTATATATTTGTTTATACAAGTATATACTATATATCATATATTTAAAACCTTTTATTTAATCAATTGACCACTTCCAAGCCAAGCTATAACTACCTTTCTTGAATATTGATTGTGGTGATTAGGATTTGCAGAATGATAGTGCCTTATAGCTTTATGCCAAGTTCCATGCTGTTTAAATAATGATGACAACAATTTGCCTGCATACTCAATATTGGCAGTTGGGTTAATCATTTCCTCGATGTTTTTGAAATTATCCTTGTGCCAGCGGTAATTTATCTGCGCTATTCCTATGTCTATATTAGTAATCCCTTGATTTAGAGCCTCTTTGATAGTTTTAACTGCTTCTGATTTATCATTTATGGTAACCGTCTTACCCTCAATATTAATAGCCGTAGGGTTAAAACCAGATTCAATACTCACGATAGCACTAAGTAAGCCCCGAGGTATCCGATTCTTTTGCTCTACAGTACCGATATATTGTTTTAGCCAATAACCATTAGAAGAAGGGATATCTGTTGCGTACGTGCCTGTATTCCATAAAATAAGCAGGGATAGGAATAGGATAGTTCCTGTTATTCCTTTGAATACAGGCTTGATTATAAAAATACAAATAGGTATACAGAATTTGGTCAAAATTTTACCTCAATTCTAATTTTTTAATTATAGATTTTTCTTTTGTATTTAAGGGGTTTGCTCCGTTATCTAATAGTAATTGAATGAGCTTTTTATAGTCCTGAACCTTATTAAGACAAAATGAAGAGAGTTTGCATTCTTTTTTATTTGCAATATTCCATATATAATCTTCTCCTTTATACCAGTTAGTAGTAATATTTAGTGCCGCACTCAGTGGATAGACTGGTACATACTCCCACTTTACTCGCCTGTTTAACTCTTTTATTTTAGTTGGTGTAGTAGCTAAAGCTTTGTTTATGGTTAAAGCTTTCTCGATTGTTTGCACACTAGTCATAGTTTGTGCGTAAGGAGAACTGGATTTGTTATCTTTGTAATGCACAATTAGACCATGAAAACCTATATCAGTTATAATTGCACCATTATCTAAAAATAGATTAATAACTTCATCTGTAATTTTTCCTTGGTTTATTGCTGTATTAAAATCTTTATTATCTTCTTGAGTTAACTTAAATTTGTTATGTTTTATTATATATTTCAAATTATCTATGTCGCTCTTATACAGACATCTAGAAATCAAATCTTTGTTGTGTTGATTCCCAAGTTTAGCACCATGCTTTATTAAAAAATTTGTTACGTGGTAGTTTTTACATAAGCTTACAGCTAGTAAGTTATTATTATTTACTGAAGCACCTTTATTTATTAATACCTTGGCTTTCTGTAGGTATTCTGTTGTATATCTAGTATCACCATCAATTGCTCCGTTAATAGCACGGATAAGAAGGATATTAATAACTTCTGGATGGTTTTGATTATTATAAAAGAATTGAGCTTTTTTCATTATTTCAGGATCTTTTTGCTCAATTTTTTTTATTATATTATGTATATTCATATTTAGAGAATAACTAATATAGTCAAGAAGGTTAGTTACATCTTGCCCGTCCCATAGAATTCTGGTGTCAGAAAACACAACAGTTCCTGCTATTCCTTTTAGAGGACACAAACAGTAAACCAATAAGTTTATAAGTAAAATTAGTCTTTTAGCCATAAAAACCCCTTTTCTAATTTTTGAAATAATTTTAATTTTTTATAGATTAACTTGTTAACTCCTTTGAATGCTTAATAAACATTACGTATATTGACTGCTTGTATACTCTGTACCTTAGGTTATATCCGCCAGCAGCAAAAGGTATGAATAAATCATAATAACCCTCTAACATCTCTACGGGTTTCCCTGCTAAAGGAAACATTGCCAGTTTTTCTGTATACTGATTTATTTGCTCTGCTGCTTTCTTAGCGGCAGTAAGACTAATATTTTTTAGAAAATCACGCACCCGTTGCAAGTCTCTTATAGAAGACCTTGACCAGAATATTGTATATTTCATATCCTATATGTCCTCTTTATTATCAGTTCCCCAGTTATCAAGCCACTTAGATACTTTTTCATGGTCTACAACTTTCCCTTGTTCTACCTCTTTCCATCTCTCTAATGTTTCTTGGCGTAATTGTTCGTTTTTATTCTCCTGTTCAACGTAGGTAGTAATAGCCTTATTCATTATCCAGTGAGGCGTTCTATCTTTAATTTTACTCAAATGCAGTAGCTTTTCTTTGATTTCAGGTTTGAGCTTTATACTGATAGTTTTTTGATTATCTGCTTTCATAATAATTACCTAATGTTGTTAAAAAGTGACATATAGTAACATTATATAACACTAAGGCTAAATAACAAGGATTAATGCTTGTTATTCTTTTGAATAAAGCCCTGTTTCCTGATAAAATAATGCCTAATATATAAAACTGATAATCGGTATTAGAAATGCAGGATTTTACAAAACCTTTTAAGCTTAAAAATGAAGTTAAACAATTAGAGCTGAATATTCCAAACCAACCAAAAACAGGTTTTATAGCCTCCCGTATGAACAAAGATAACTTCTGGAATCTTATGTTTTGGCTTGGGATGTTCCTAGGTTTTTCTTCTGCGGCATTTATAGACAAACAACCTATAAGTGGAATACTAGGTGTAGTAACACTTTTTGGCGTGCCATATCTAGTTAAAAGAAATACAGACGTAACCTTTGACAAAATGGAACAAGGTACTCCTATGTTTATCGTTAATGGCAACAAAAGAGTTAATGCTACAGGTATAGGTTTTGTAGGGCTATTAGTTGTGTCATTACCGATTACAGCAGTATTGACCGGTGCAAAGTCTAAGCTCGCTATATTATTTGTATTCTGGTTTATACCTGCTCTATATTGCATACTAAGAAACCTCCCTATTGCTGTTTATTTCAAAAAAGAAGCTTGGGTTGGCCATGGTACTGCCTCTTATGGTTCTAGTTCTAGCGGTGGTTATTATTCTAGTAATCAATATTTTTTTGATAGAAATAGAAGTGATATTGTTCATGACCACACATATAGGCATCTTAGCTGTAACATTTACAATCGCAGATAGCTTTTTCATTCTTTCTCTCCTGTAGGTTTTACGTTAGGTATTTGCGGGGCTTTTTGTTCAGCTTTTAAATACTCCTCTAATCGTTTCTCTGCGGTTGGAGCACCTATGTCAATGTTGCCAAGTACAGTACCTAGCACATTAGAAGTTTTTCCCTGCCCAATCCTGTCTTTCTCATACTCTTTGATTTTATTATTCATGCCAGTTTCCATAACTTTGTTATGATGCTCTATTGAATGAATCTGATCATTAGCATTTTTAGTCATTTCGGTTTGCTGATTATTAATATCGCCTTTAGTGCCTTGGATTTTAGCATTCATTAGGTTAGCATCTAGCCCATCCTTGGCAGCTTCTTTTTGTAAGTCAATTTGTCCTTGGTTATTAACCTTGCCTGAATGCTCGTTTTTAAATAGGACAGCGTCTTGTGCCGACTTATCTTCTATACCCTGCTTGCTTGCCTTAACTTGGGCTATTTCTTTTGCAGTTTCGGACTCTACTATACCTTGCCATACTTTTTGAGCTCTTGGGTCAAGGGTTTGTACCATCTTATGCGCATCCTCCCTTGATACGCCGTACCTCTTCATAACTTGATCTTCTACTTCATGAGTCATATCACGTCTATCGGTAGCTGCTTTGTGCTGTGTAGCTTGAAGAGCAAGATTATAGTTTTCTACTTCTTCTTTCCTTTGAGACAACGTTTCTCCATAATTTTGCATTTTTTCATAACTTGCACTCGCATTATTTGATAAGGTCTTACCTGTTTCATCATTTTGAGACCAATTATGATTATTCGCTGCCTTAACTAAAGTGCCGAGATTATAACTTGTGCCGTTTTCTCTGTTTATGCCGTTTTCTTTATCCAAAGACTGAATACTATTATTTTCAGCACTTACACTTCCATCAGTTCTAACTCCTGCAGAAGCTTTAAATAAAGGCATTGCTGAAGGAGTATTTATACTTCCATCTGCATAAGCAGTAGCAGTAGCTTTTGCTGCCTGATTCCATCCGTATCCCTCTTTATCATGTAAAGCAATTGTATTCTTTACGGCTTGATTCATAGCTCTTCCTTCGTCAGTACTTGTATCTAGATTTAGGTTTTCTCCTGCGGCTTGCTTTTGAGCTAAGTGAGAAACCAGATCGGTAGTATCCTTAATAGTAGAAGTTTTTGCATCTTGAAAATGTTGCTCTAGACCTTTTATTGCGCTTAGACCTTGGGTATAAGCTTCTGTTAGATTGCTAGCTTTGCCGCTTTCAAGCATTAAACTCCTAGACCCTGAAGAAAGATTAACCCCTGCTCCAGAACTCACACCGCTTTGCCCGTTTGCAAAGGTTCTAAGTATTGAGCCGTCAGCGGTTTGTACCTGCGTTGCTCCCTCTTGATATAACTGGTTAAAGTCTGTTTTAAACCCTGACTTATTGCCGATACTAGCCGTATCTTGGGTTATATTATCAAAACTCCGATTACCGCTAGTAACTTCACCTGCGGCAATTGAGGCGGCACTATTACTTGCTCCTTGAATATTACTTGCTAGGTGAATAAAGCCGTCAACTCCTCCCTGTACTATTGCATAACTTAAAGCAGGTATTGCCATTTGCAGACCGCTAGCAACGAGTACGATAGTATCTACAGCATCATGACCGGAATTAAAATTGGTAAAAGTTATATGCCCGTCTGTTGCCATTCCTCCCCGCACGCCGCTATATAACTCAATAAACAGGTTAAGTACTGCATTTAACGCAGGCCATATCTGAAGACTAAATACTACTGTGCAGTATTTTAAATATCTTGCCATTCCGCCCGATAATATCATCATCGGTAGCATGAATATAAATGAGGCATAGATTAACGCTTTCATGATATTAAGTAGCAGCGGCAAGTATTCCTTTGCCAGGTCTCCAGCTATTTTCCAGTTACTTTTCTGCAAGTCATCTGCTCTTGTGTAGCCGTATTTATCGCTAATATTACCCCAATCCTTAATGGCATTTATCATCAGGTTTTGCCTGATTATATCGGCGGCAGACTTGTCCTTAATCCCAAAAGAAGTAGCATAACCGAGTTCAAGGTTTTTAGTTAGTAGCTGCTGCATGCCTATCCCGCCTGCTAAAGAAATACCGCCTGCTAAAGAAAACTCGCTCTTTTTATACTTAAACTTAAGGAACTCAACCTCTGTTGGTAAATATTCTTTAAGTTTTGCTCCTGCTTCCTTACAGTTTATGCGGTGAAAATTCTTATCAACTATAAAATCCACTTGGCGGAATGTACCTGCTCTCTCAGTTACTAACTTAAAAATATCTTTACTATCAAAAACATCGTCGGGAGTAAACCTGCTACCTATCATGGCTTCAAGCACGATACATCTTTTAATAAAGGTGTTCATGTTTCTTGCAAATTCAGGGTTTCCTATTCGCCAGTTTCTTGACTCCTGTACTAATCTTTGACCGAATATAAGCCCGTAATCCTTATAAGGCATTGAGGACACTGTAGAGAATGCCTGCTCAAACAGGGAAGTAATCCCCGCTCCCATAGCTTCTAGTATTCCGACAGGCAAAACAAATGCGTAAGGGAGGCCGCTTACTATTTCTTTTTTACCGCTAATACGATCGACCACTAACATATCGGCTTTGGGAATAAGCAGCGAAGTAATGAGTATCAACATTCCCGCCGTTTTTAAAAAATAATGTCCCGTTCCCCCTTGCGAAGCCGCCGCCATACCACGAATAGAGTAATAACTTGTCGTAACAAGTGCCATCAGCTTTATCATGCTATCCATAAAGCCGCTATTCATGATCATTTTTATGCCGTTTAAGACATAAAACATCGCATCAAAATGTCCGTATGTATGTACTGCAAATTGTATACCCATAAAATTACCTCCCTTTACTGTTTCCGTATCTGTTAAAATTCATTTCAAAAACGTCCTGCTGTTTTGTCAGGCGTTCCTTAACCGCAATAATTGTCTGTAGTTTATCCATTGCCTTATACTTCTTGTCTCGAAGTAACAATTGGACTCTTTCAATATTTTTATTAAATCTCTCTATTGCCGTATTATCAATTTGGGCAGTTTCTAGGCTATCAACGGCCGTCTTTGCTTCGTGCAACATCTTTTGCATAAAATTAGTTATCATGTCGTAGCAGACTACTTCTACAAACTCCGAATTACTGGCAAATAGAGAAACATTATCTTTTTTCTTAAGTGCTAGTTCAATTTCAAAAAGGGTTATAATAGGTATCTGGGAATATTCTATTAATGCCTGCTCTTCATCAGACAACACACCTTTATTACTGTCGATTTTGGTAATAATTGATTGCAAAGCAGCATCAACCTTACCATATAAAGTATGGGTTTTATTAGGCATATCCCATTCTCGAGCTATAGGATTCAAGCATTTTGTTTTTTCATCGCAGAAATATAAGTTAACCTTATTTGTATCTGATCCCGGTTGACCCATATATTTCTCAAGTAAATCTTCTTTCTCAAGAAGAGAAGGTAAGGTTTTTATTGCAGCAACTCCGTCTCTTTTGGTAACGATAATACTGCCTGATATTGACATCATTATTTCTCTCATATAGCCCCTAGATTGTGAATTTGTATCTTCGGGAGTTTCACTGCGCCTTAGAGCGTGCCATACAAGGTTAAAATTATCGGGTAACATTGATTTTAATTCCTTATCGTCTCCCGTTTCGCCGTAACGATCAGGATCATCCTGACACTTTTGTGTTGCTTCGTGTAGATCGCTACCTCCTTTTCTTATAGAAGATTTAGCTAGGCATTTCTGGTTTTGAGCGGCGTTAAATTTTCCCATTAACCCTTCTGCTATAGCTTTGCCCTGCTCGCATTGATTAAAAGTCATACCGTTGATATCACGTGCTATTGCCTCTAAATCAGACATAGCCCCTTCGCATTGAGGGCAACCTTGAGTAATTGCCATTTTAACCAAATAACCCCCTGAACCTGATGCAACGGCTTTATAATATTTGGCAAATTCAGCTCCTTTAATATATGAAAAACCACCAAAACGTAAATCAAAAGAACCCGTGCAAGAGTCAAATGCAGCACTCGGTAATTGAACACCGAGCGGTTGCAAATCCATGGGTCTTGGTCCTCTGCTTATAATAGAACCTCCCGTCATATAACCTGCTTTCTGATCGCTGATAACCGCCCCCTTGTTTATACTTGTCATTGAGCCACCTCTGGCACTATATAACATGAAATTATCAAGACCAGTGGCAAGAACCTCAGCTATTATTAACTGTATAAGAATTATTAGTATTAACTTATGCACCTTATATTCTCTCATTTAAACCTCTTAACTTGTGCCTGCTGTTTTTCGATGCTATAGGCATGACCTAGCACAACATTATCCTGTAACTCTGAAAAGCTTATAAATCCTCTTGCCAGCTCAAATAATTCTTTAGCATCTTTGCTTATTGCAACTAATGTCGGAACAGCAGTTATACCGAGTTTTATAGCCATCTTTCCTTCGGTAGTATTAAGCCCTGTACTATTTAAGGTAAATCCGTATTCTTTGGCAAAGCTACTTACAACAGGCAGAAAAGCTTTACAGTAAGGGCAATCATCATTTACAAACAGCACTAGATCGAACTTACTTGCAAACTCCCTGATTGTTTTTATTTTCTCTTCTTCGGCTACTTTGCGTTTGATTTTATTGGCAAATACGTTGGTCGGTAACTCAATCTGATCGGCTATTTCGGGGTTGGTAAAATTAGCCATATCACTTGAGTTTGACAGACGAATAGCCCCGTCATACATTTCTTGTTCCAGTTTTTTGTATTTTACTATTGCCGCTCTTAATATTTCAGGCGGGGTATCTTTTCTAAAGGCAAGCTCGATCATCTGGTTTCTTGCATCATCGAGAGTCTTACGCCTTGCCTCTATGGATTTTTCCGCCTCAAGAGGTGTAGGGACATAAAAGGCTTCTTTCGACTCTTCCTTTAATAACGTTTTATCTTCAAACCAGTAAAAACCACGATATCTATCTTTGCCTTGGTAAAAATGACCTACGTTTGCCTGTGCCTGATAACTAGTAGCAAGGATTAACATAAAAACAGTTACAACAATATTTCTGCTCATCCTATTCCTTTCCTTGTGTTTTAGAGAGGCGATCAAAAGAGTTTTTGACCCTAATTTCTACGTCATTAACATTCGGCATCACTACTTTGCCGAATATTTCAGCAGCAAGGGCAGAAAAGTCTATCTGGCTAAAATCTACTAAACTTAACTCCTCTATCGTAAGCCCCCGACAATTAGGATTTCCTTCGCTACCGAATCCGTCATTACCTGAAAAGTTACTGCGTAGAGCAGGTTGTTTTCTCGCTTCTACTTGAATAATCTTCTCTAGCATATTTGAAAAGCAGCAGTAATAATGCTTGGTAAGGGTTACTACACCCATCGTTTTTTCAGTTTCCTTACCGACATAGATGCAAAGGTTCTTTCCTCTTTTTTCAGCTAGTATCTCTTCATCCTTACTACATCTAGCTCCAAGGTCCTTGCCCCAACCCCCTTGTGAAATACGGCAGCAGTTTTGATAATCGGCAGCTTTTCTGGAGCAGTGCATATCTCTCCCTTCAAATATTCTAAAACCATTAGGAGTATTTTTACCTTGTGATAACGCTTTAAGGAGAGCAATTGAGGAAACAATATCACTGTCCATCTCATAGGACTTATCGATACAATTGCCGTCTATACATGGTATTGCCTCACAAACCAGCGCATTTTCTCCGGCTCTTTCTTTTGCGCCGTATCTGACTGTTTCCGACTTGATTATTTCCGGAACATATCGCTTGCAGCTAAATTCTTTTCTAATGTTGACGCAATTGCCTAAGCTATCAAAGAGGGTGCAATCTCTTTGTCCTAGCAAATAACAACCGGCAAATTCATTACAGTTATTCTTAGTTGGATAATTACAGGTTTTAGTATATTTCCACTCCCAACAATCACGATATACGTCAAACCCGTCTATTTTACGTGTTCCGCCGCCGCTTACACAAACCTTGCCCGTATCACTACAAGGATGGCTAGAGGTAAATCTTTGACCCGCTACCGCTACTTTAATGCAGCTAAAAAGTAGAATTAACCAACATGTAAAGATTATCAGAATAGAACTTAACTTTTTTATTGGAGTATACATGTTTCACTCCAATCTTCTGACCACTGCTCACATACATGGTAGCTTTCTTTATATTGATAATAAATAGTATAAGAGGTCCACCCATAATCCTTACTGCCTAATCTCCTACCACAATAATACAAACCATTTAACGAAAACAGACTTCCACCCCACCCAGAACTCATTTCGGTATAAATATTATCGATAGTACTACCTGGATGTTTAGTAACCAAAAACTCTCTTATATTAGCAACATGATAAGGGTGAGGGTGAAAGATTGGATTTAACTCTAATTGATATTCAAAACAAGAGGACCCTGTTTTTTTTACCAAAAATACACTCTTACCAGTATTGAATAACTCGCTACCGGAGATAACCATCGTCCTATTTTGCCACGGCCCAAACCTTACACCCCTCTTAGTACAACGCATAGTCAGAGCATCTTGGCAGTTGTATCTGTTCCTTGGTTCTTCACAAAAAACCTGCTCATATTCGCTATTCTTATGCTCCTCCCCTTTGATTTCTATATGATAGGTAAGGTCTTTGGCAGTCGTCCCTTTTACCTGACGGCAATCAATCCCGAGAGCTGAAAGCTTTGTCTGTAAATCTTTCCCTAGTTTTTTCATAGCTAAACTTGTTTGAGATACAATCCCATCACAGTCTTGCTTATGAGCAATATTACCCGGCTTGCTATAATCGGGTTCAAGCTCATTATCATCATAAAAACGATATTCTTCGGATACTCTTTTTTGCCTACCGCTACTTTCCAAATCTACTTCTCTAATTGATTCCAGTTCTTTTGCCGTACTTTCTGCTTTACCTATTCCTTCTATATGCTGTAGCCCTTCACCTGATTGAATTTGCTTTACTGTTCCAGTTTGTTGCTCCTGTAAATCCCTCATTAACTGGTCTTTATTCTCAATATTGCGGTCAAACAGGTCGTTTACCTCATTGACGTTAGTTTTACCTGTTGCCAATACCGGAGAACTCCAGAACCACAAGCTAATTAGAAAAACAATTATGTTAAGAGTGATTTGTTTCATTTTAGAACCTCTCTAGCATTTTCTTTTAAATCACCCTCCTTGGCAAAAACCTCCAAGGCATACTTAATCGTTACATTGCCGCCGATCTTATCAAAAGCACCTCCCTTTAATTGCTCGGAAAATATACTAGCTGGTTTACTGAGTACTATTGTAGGAACACTCTTGATATCAAAAGCCTTAAAGGCTTCATCGTCTATCTGCATTGCTATACCTTCGGCATTATCTCCCGATATATCACTGACCAACTTGGCGAGACGATGAAAACTCCCCTCAGGTAATCCCCTAAAAACTAAAACCCCGTTATATTTCGTAGCTTCTTTGGCATAGCTTTTAAGTAAGCTAATCGGCATGGAGTGAGATACAAATATCTGCAACCGCGGCCTAGGCTTTAGCACTTCGGCTTTTAAATCCTTATCAAACCCGGGCATTTCCATCATTTCCTTTAGGTTATCCATAAATATTCGCTGATTATCCGTAGCCATCTCTTGCGCCCACTCCATATCGGATTCATCGCCATAAACACAAGGCTTAAAAAGTAAAAGACTAATTATTGTTAATATTACCAAACGCAACAATTTCGTTTCCTCCATACTAAATAACTCCAATCTTGCCCGTCATAAGGATACTCCTTAAAAGAACTGTAAAGCATATCGGCAAAACCGAGAGGCCAGCATCCGATAGCGCCGCTCGTTGCTTTAGGCACAAGCATCTGTAGTTTGTACTGGCTTTTCTTGATTTTTAATGCAGTCTCTTTTTTACATATCGGGCCGTTAACTCTAGCGTCAGAAGTGCTTGTACTCTCGGAAAGTCCTACTCTGTGTTGCTTGGCAAGTATTCTGGTAGCTAATAAACTGCTGTTTTGTACTCCTCCGTTATGATTGGCATTGCTACCGGAAAACGGATAAATATTGCCCCAGCATCCCGCACACCAGAATAGCCCGTCTCTCGGCATACTTAAGGTACTGCTAGCACAGTCCAAAGCACAAGCGGCTTGAGCAAGAGGATTACCGAATAAAAAGAGTTCGGGTTGCATTAATGTTTGTAGCTTTTCGTCATTCCACGTAGGGTCTAGCTCAGACATGTAAGCAATATCAAAGCTCGTTGCCTCAAGGCATAGCAAATCGGTTATAAGCTCAAGCCAGTAAACAAGCGGGTATACGTAATAATGAAGATGATAAAAGCTGTTATGGGCTCTCCTACCGTTACCGTGAGCTTTGTTATAAGTACCCATGCTTGTCGGGTCATCACTACCAAGGTCTAAGCCAAGACCGACCATACAGAACTTACTTCTGGTTACGTCTATCATTCGCACAGGCTCCCAGAATCCCAGAGTAATACCCGGAATAGGTACGGGAGAGTTGCCTTTCTTGCAAGCACACAGCGGAGAACTCGGGTTGTCGGTATCTCTTTTGGCAGGAGTACTACCGCCTCCTACCTTCATATTACCGATAGAAATCGGCAACAAACACGACCAGCAGACATCAGTTATAGGGTTGACGAAACGGCTTCCACACGTTACGCTTGCACTCGCAGATAGGGGCATAATAATAGCCATTATTACAGCTATAATTAGCCTTTGTTTTGTGCCTGACCGGTTTTTAGTTTGTAATCTTGCAGGATCGGAACTAAAGACCGGCGTTTGCCGATGTTGCTTCATTTTTTAGTTGTTTTGTTTCTTTATACACATATTTAAAAAATATTATTTTATTACAATGTTATTACACTCTATTCAAAATAATTACTGGCTTTGTCTATCCGTCATTCTTTTTGTTACACTTGTTCTTGATTGCAATTATTACGTTCAAAATAGATTGCCGATAAAATTCTCAAAATTTAGTATTTCTATTGCTTTAATAGGCATAATATTTTGTACTTTCATTAAACTTTTTTACTAAAACAATATTCATCTAAACACTTCTTAATATTATCTTGGGCTATTACTTCACAATATTTCTTACAATCTTTAATTATTATTTTATTATTTTGAAATAATGAGTATTTGGTTTGTAAAATATACATATCATTAAAGCAGTCTACGAGTTCCAAGCCTGCACTTAAACCGGCTACAAGAAAATCATTAATAGAACAATCAAATCTTGATTTGTTATAGCGTTGGTGCTTACCAAGAGGAAAGCGATAAGAACCAATAAAATAATGAATACTACTGATTATCAAAAAAACGCCTATCCACCATTCTTCTTTAGTTGTTATTGCCAATATTGAACAAAGACCTGCTATAAAACCGAATATCAACGATTTTTCTATGCGGTAAGGGATATGCAATAAATTCTTAAATACTTCTGTATTATTTTTATCCATTTTCACTATTTCCTCTCATTTTTTACTAGTTTGATTTCATCTATTCTAAGCCTTAAGCCGTCCTGCACTACTACCGCAGGGCTTCCAGTAATACCGAACCTCGTTGTCAGTTCCCCGTTTTGGTCAAAATATACCTTGTTCTTATGCTCATCCTTAAGGAGTTCTTTTAATGTAAACGGACTACCGCCTACTAGAATAACCCTATCCTCTACAAGCTCTTTTTGCTCCTGTAATGGTTTATCTAACTGCGCCCTTAACCACTTAACTTGTTCTATTCTCCTTGCATCAATAAAAAGTAGTCTTCTGTTTAAATCCATATGCTCAAGCGGATTAACTTGTGTCCCTGCTTTGTGGAGTATCTTGCCGCAAGGAAGTACAACATCCTTATCCAAGGTATAAGTCGGGTCAAAGTAAAAACTCCTTGTAGCAGTTGCAGGTTTTACCGACTCTATAGCTCTTGGGTTTTTGACCCGATCACGTACAACTTTTTGCATTTTTTCTTGTTCCTTGCTCATATCTATTTTTTTTAACCTTTCGGCTATCATCTGCAAAAATTCCTGCTCGGTTATTTGATAACTATGACCTTGCGTTCCGAAATCCTTGGCATAAACCGGCAATATTGCTATAGTCAAAGCCAACAAAATTATTAATTGATTACGTAGTATCATGCTTAAATATATTATTTTACCTATTTGTATTTTGATTTTTGTTGCTAGCACGACCTTAGCTATAGAACCCGTTGATACTAGACCTATACAATCGTTGATTGATTCTTCGTATTTTATTGCTTGGAAAATAATTTTTGTTGGTGGACTTATTTTAGCTCTTTGCGATAAGTTTAAAAATAAACGTCCTTTACTCCATACATTAATTGGTGTTGCAGTTTTTATCTTTATCATGATCTTGTATTATAAATTGTATTTTTAATGCTAAAATTGATTAGGTTTCTTAAATCTGCATTACATTTAAATCCTTTCCTAAATCTTTAATAATCGTGGCTTCTCCGATTATGCTATATTGATTAGCTTCTTTTCTTACTAGAATTGTGTGATTAGGTAGAAAAAGGGTTTTATGATAAAAACTAATATAACTTTCTATTTGCTTGTCAAAACTAAAACCTAATTGAAATAGCTTATCCACCAATTCGTTATAAGTACCGATAAATGGTATTGTCTGTTTTGGTATATATCTGCATTTATTAATTTGACGATCATATAATACTAAAAATACACATAGCACCAATACTGCTAACATTTTTATAAAAAGAGGTAACACTTTATCAAAGTTCTGTCCTCCCTCACTATTTGCTAAAATGTAAATGCTTATGGAAGCAATAATAAAAGTACAAAATGTTCTCTCTTGATTATCTCTACGATTTTTTATAATCTCAGGTTCACGATGCTGTATTCTTTTTGCAAGTAAGTTACTAAAATCTTTGCTTCTGCCATCAAGGGTAAATAATCTCAAGTAAAACCATAAAGAACAAAGCAAAAATATTACTACAGAATCAGTACCGCTTAACCCTAAACGCTGAGATTTAAGCATTAATAACATTATAAAAATGGAAATAACGTGGTCATACTTTATTTTCTTTAATAAACTGACATAAAAAAATATAAATAAAATTTCTACTAACAAAGCAAGAAAACTAAATGAAATTAATACACTAAATACTTTCATATTGAATTCGTTAGGGGTATTAACAATCCCTAAAAATAATAACGGAGGTGTATAATTCTCCCTGATGCAACATATTATTCCCAAGGCAAATACTGCAAAACTCCAGAAAAACATTTGTCCTAGTATTGATGTTATTTGTTTTTTATTTAACATTTCTTTTTCCTTTTTTACTAAAATTGTAGTTGACCATTCTTAACCCTAAATTTTATCAAACACTTAATCTTCCAATATTTCCCAATCATCGGCTAAAACATCCGTTCCAGAAAAACTTGCAGGCTTTTCTTCCTTACACCCTTCCGTATGTTCAAGTAAATACGTTATCTTCCCGTCAAAACCACGATAACCATACACATAAACACATCTCTCCTTATCCATAAAAAACCAATCTTTACGCCTTATTCTCTTACCCTTAAATGCCGCTTGTACCGCTTCCGTAATATTCATTTTTTATCTCCCCCTAATTCTTCAATAATTTTTTTATGAACCTCTGCTGACTCGGAGCGAACGTTATTGCCGTATATTTTACTATCTACCAGCAAAACTAAAGTACCGCTCTTCTGCATCTCTCTTTCCATTATCTCTATATACTCTATGGCTTTTTCAGGGTTACCGAAGAATAGCTGCTTTTTACCACTCGGCTCTTTCTCAATTCGTATCTTTTCAAGCTCCAGTATTTCTTTTTGTGAGATATAAGCCACTTGTAAGTTCTTTTGCCGCCATTCGCCTCCTGCGTAAAAACTAATACTGCTTACGATAACAGTTACAACTAAGGCTATTATTATTTTATTTACGGACACGTACTTTCTCCTTAATTAAATTATCCATTATTATTTCTATCGGTATCCCTTCTTCTTCCTGTTTTCTGATAAAGTTAAAATCAGTACTTTCCGTTGAAAACACCGCATTACTAAAACTATCGAGCATTAATCTTCCTACAACATCAATCCCGCTACTTGAGAGCAGCATTTCTGAATATTTCCCCCGCTCAAATGAAAGAGATTTTAAGAGCGGTACTTTCTCCTTGAATTCTGAATGTGTTTCAAAATCATTAAACGAACTCGGCGGCAAGTTTACCTTCCATGCACTATTTTCAAAAATCGCTCTACGATGGTTGTTATTATCCTGAGTATCACCTGCCGTTTGCAGATCGGCAAAACACTGGGTACATACCACCAAACTACCGCCGTAACGCCTTAAATTACGGGCAAATGCCGCTAAAAAGGCAGCACAATCGTCAAGTAGTTTCCATGCCTCGTCTACTATAATCATAAACTTTTGTGATCTATCTCCCGTTAAGAATTGAGCCGTTACCTGCATAAGCAGAGTTTGCAAGATAATTGCTACCAAGGTTTTTTGCTCCTTGATATGCTCAAACTCAAATATGGTCATTGATTTATCAAAATATGCAGGTTTCTCGCCTGAAAAGTACTTACCGAATACCCCCTCAGGCGTATAGGAGAACAGACTGGTTGCAAAACGTAGTAATAACTCTTCTTGTGAAGCTTTTAAAAACTCTACAAACTTCTTTAAATCAAGTTTATAATTGCAAGCTATGACCGCTTCCTTTATGGCTTTTTCTAAACTTGCAAATTCATATTCTCCGGTTGCACCGCACATGATGGCAAGAAGTTCTTTCGCGCAGACTACCAGCTGGTTAAAGTCAGTTTCACTCATTTCCTTTTTTAAGCCGATAAAAGGGTTAATCGTAAAACTGGACATAGCACCGAATTCTATGATTTCACCCCCTAGCAACTTTGCAAGCGATGAATAACTTTGCCCGATATCCAGAATAAATACCCGAGTCCCACTTGCAAGCATACTTTCCGCCAAGGATTGCAGAAAAACCGATTTACCTACTCCCGAAGGTCCTGATACGCACACATTAAAATTACCTGCTCCAAGGCGATGATAAGGATTCCAGTTAAATAATTGCCCTCTTTTCCCGATTAACGGCACTCCTGAAAGCGGTACTCCGTACCATTCCCCATGCACGGGAAGTTTAGCTACTACCTCAGATGAAAGAACGGGTTGTACCAGCTTCTTTCTTTTTAAATCAGGCCAGTAACTTGTAGCCTGCATCGGTAAATTTCCAAGGATGCTTTCCAGATGAAAATAATCAAGGCTTGCTATTTTCCAATCATTGGCGCTGTATGCCGATTCTATTTCAGAGCAACATTTATCGATATCCTCCTCTTTTGCACTTAATATAAGAGTCCAGCTATCGCTTAGTATGTTATCTTCGGAAGCTAAGCGGTGGATTATCTCCCGCCATTCTACAGCTTCCTGATGCAGGGCCTTGTTGTGCCTTGAATAAGGCTTCTCTGCTGCATCAATTACCCTCTGACCTCTTGCCGTAAATGTTTTCTTTGTTCTTTGGTCATTACTAATCGTATAACTTATCACAAATCTAGCAGGTAAAGGGCTACCCGTGCTACTCCCTAAAAGTTCTATATTCTGTTGCAACGACCAGAACTTCGGCATCCCGCTTACGGTATATGCACGATGCACTATTCCCGTACTTGTATTTACAAAACCGGTCTTTCTATTTTCATAATAATTACCGCCCGATAGGCATTGGTTATTTATTAAGTCGCTACTCGCAATACTTCTATAATCGGCTTTTTCGCCGGGGCTAAATTCCAGTATGTCGCGGCATATTCTTATTAAACTATCAACTCCGCATACTTCGGGAGAGAGATTTAAACTTGCAAGCTTGGCCGTTAATTTCTTACGAAACTCAGAGAGGTTATTTAAACCGGATTCATTACAACCGGAAGGAAAGCAGCTATAGGACACGTACATTCTAAACATTCTCGGTAACGTTTTACCGCTACTTGCAAAATTTGCCGCTCTAACCTTAAAATATTCCGCCCTCTCTTTTGTTATCCTTTGTAATATAGGGTCTTTGCTTATTCTTCCTTGCTTCCAGAACTCTAAAAACTCCTCTATGACAGAACTTGCAATTAGTAAAAACTGCAAATATCCGCCGCTAGGTAATTCCTTGGCAAAAAACTGATTCAGGTTTTTAACGACCGATTCATTTACTCCTACTAACGGGCAGATTTCCAGTAAAAAACCTGCCGCCCCTTCGGTAAGTAAAAAGTTCTCGGTAACAGAGTCAAAATATCGATAATTTAAATAGTTCTTAAGCGGCTCACCTCCTTTTAAGCTACTTTCAAATAAAGCATCCTTAGCACGCTTGAAACTCTCAAGCTCAGTACGATTAAATCCTATTATATCGGCCGCTTTATTGGCAAAATCCTCGTATAAATTCTTCATGCTTTAACCATTAAAAATATATTGCTTGCTCATCTAGAGGAGGTGTAATTTGCTCATCTTCATAACGCACGGCTTTATCTTCCCTTTTTAATATCAATCCATCATCAAGAGGCTCATTCTTACACCCTTTACCGGAGCATTTTTTCTTTTTGTATGCCTCCGCAATTTGTCCCGAATCAATCTGTTTATCTACTTCATGAAGCATAGTACAACCAAGCCCCCGAGCATCATCGCACTTGAACTTGTTTGGATAAGTAGAACACCCGCCCATTACTACCAGTAATGTTAATAGCAGGATTGTTTTATTGTACCTGTTTGCTATAATCAGTTTTCTTGTATACATTTTTATTAAATCTAGTTTTTATATGAAAATACGTTCTGTTAGTGCCTTACTTTTAGTCAGCTGTCTTATTATCTTTAACACCTTTGCCATTACACCTGATTCGGATAAAATAGCTACTGCTGCTTTTTCACCTTTTAACACGCTAATAGATACAGTGATTCTACAGATAAAAAATAACACTATTAAATTCATACTTCTGACGCCTTGTTATCTATTTTCTTTTTTTTGGCTTCACAGCATTTATTCCAGCTATGAAGCTCAAAAACTTACCCTACTACCGCCTAAGTATCTCTTACAAACACCTTACTCTCTTTTTTCAATCTTAAATTTTGTTATAATCGCTCTTATTCTTTACATTAGGTTTTTTATCTAAAATCTCTAATTCGTATATTTCTTCTGCTAACTCTTGCAGTAAGGATTTATAAGCAATTAAGCTATATTTTTTCTTTTCTCTCTGAACTAAAACCTCAAAATTTTGAACTAATAATCTAGTGTTAAAAATCCAAACATCCTTATATTTTCTTTTTAAGAAAAATCCTTTTTGCATTAATGCAGAACTTATTTCTCCAATTTCACCATCATATTTTGCTAGTGATACTTGTTGCTTAGACCAGAATTTTACAAATAAAATTTTTATTATGCCTATAAAACCTATACATACTATTAATACGTCTAAACTGTAATCCACGAGCAAAAACACTATTACCGAAAATAAAACAGCAAACCAGATAGCAGTTTCATCTTGAGGTAAAGAACTATTTTTATTTTTTGTATTCATCTAAACCTCCTTTATACAGATACTTCGTTATTCATGACGGAAAGGTAACTCTTGACTGTGGTTAAATAATAATCCATATATTCTACCTAAATTTTCTTTATATTTATGTTACTCAAAATAATTCTTCGTTTATCTATATTAGCCATATGCTTTACTACCCTATCTACTTACGCAGCCGATTGGTTTAGAGTAGATAAAATTCCCTCTGCTTTAAATACTTGGCTACTTGATGTTATTAAGGACAATCCCGGCTCAGTCATCACTATTGCTATTTGTTTTGTCTTGGCGTATCTTTGGCATAATAGAAGATGATGCGGGATGTTGCTTTAATTGCTTTAGCGAATATTGATTACACACGATATGCAATACACCGCCTATCTTCTCAACAAAAAACATTTGATTAGTCCAAACAGACCTTTTTGAACTAAAGGTATAACAATCTCCTATCTGTTGATGAAAAAACAAATTACATGTATAAAAATCACTGATTAATTCGTTTAGATTGCCTTTGTATGTTAGCGTTAAATGATTAGTAAATTGTTTAGAAAATTCCAATTTTACTATTGTTCTGTCTGCAAGAAAAATGCCTACAAATGCGCACAATAAGTGTTTTATTAAAAACCACCACGTACCTTTTTCGTCAAAATACGAATAAATTAAACTTATCCCGATTATTATCCCAATTATCGGTAAACCGACACGTAAAAACACAAATTTATTCATTTTCCACTCCTTTCCCCTTTAATTGCTTCTGCGACATCACTTGCCCCGACTTCTACCGATTTAGTGAACACCACGTCTACTTTTGTCCCTCCCGGTACTAAAATCACCGGTGATATATTCTCGGCTTGTTTAATATAGTAGTCAGCTAGCTTTTCGGCAGCACTACTACTTCCTCCTAGTATCCCTTCCTGTGCCATATCCCGCATATTCTTTTTATTCGTGCTAATTGCTCCCAAGGGGCTAATATTAAGCCCGCTTTGTCCTTTTGCAGTATTGGTAAAACCGCTAAGCACGCCTCCGATAAAAGCACTTTTTAGATGTTTATCGGACATGGACACAACAACGCCTCGTATGCCGTTTGCTCCGTCATCTCCGTATATTACCCCCGCAACTTTTGTAGAAATTATCAAACCTGCTTTTTTGTCTTCACATACTAACTCCTCGGCTCTAATAATTGCCCGCTCCGATGAGATGTCCCCATAACAGCTCCCCAGTAATCTGCATTGTTTGATATCTACCGCAAAGCCTTTCGGCAAGTTTCCTCTACCCGTTAATTTGATAACAACGGGTATAGGCTCTGCTTGTGTATTTACCGAAGTTGAAACCGCAATGCCGCCGAGTAAATGACCGCTAACATAACCGGTTGCAGGTATGTAATTATATGAAGATACGGGAGCTGTTATCGCAGGTTTCGTACTAATGCTCGTCATACCGAGTTCCGCTGCTACCGCTGCTAATTTTTCTTCGGGATTAAGCGCCGCTATATCATTCTTCATATTTTCTTTTTCAACCTTTAACCGATCTATTTCCTGCAAGGCGTAAGATAACCTAGAGTTTAGCCCCTTTAACGTCTCCTCTGATTTCTGTTCGATTTCTTTATTCTGCTCGGTTAAACTATTTTTTAATAACTCTATTTGCTCAAGCCTTGTTTTACCTTCAGTCTCTATTGATTCTTCTAAAAAATTGCGCCATTTCGTATCTCCGCTTGTTGCATCTGTTGCAAGTTCTATCTTCTGATGCCCCTCTACTATATTCTCTTTATCTACGGGTTTTTTATCAGGTGTGTTAACCGTGCCTATCAGTACCAGAAAAGCTATTAGACTTATAAACCCTATAACAACCACCAAGCTTAGGTTGATCCATTGCTTTTTGGTAATGGCTTGTTTGCTTTCCAAAACATTACTCCCCTTAAAAAAACTACCGCTCTTCTCTCTGATGTTTTGTAATATGCTTTTTATTCCGTCCATGGTTATTTATCCTTTATTTCCTGCACTAGCATTACTTTTACTTTTTGCTTCGGCATGATTGCTACTTCATCAGGATAAACACCGATTACCTTATCAAACCCCCTAGCAAATATTTTTCCGCTAAAATTAACTATTTCCCGAGTAGGATTCCGTAATTCAAATATTCCTCCTCTTAAATTTTTATATTGATAGGTTTTTATCTGTTGGGCTTTAAGCCCCCCGGTATCGCTTATTTGCAATAATCCGGCCTGAACATAAAAAATATCGGCTACATCATCTTTCATTGCTCTTAGCATCCGAGATAATATAGAATTCCGTAACTGCTCGGGATTGTTTGCAGAGTGGCCGTCTATAACGATAACTTTCCCTTTGGTATCGCTAACACGGAGTAATAAATCCTGTACAAAACCTGCGTTATTCCTAATGCTGATTTCTATATCCTTGCCTACCTCGCATAACGGCATTATGTAAATATTTAATCCGTCTTCATCGTGTTTGAGCCTGTATTTACTCTCATCACCCGTAACCTGTGTTATTTTATAAGGAGGATTACTTAGCCTGTTTAAACCCGTTTTCGATATCTCACCCTTTATTATGCTACCTGCGGTATATTGATAAACGTCTCCCTTGCCGATACCTACTTGGCAAATAATCACTAAGCAGGAGATAAATCTTAATAATTTATTTACTCTCATTCGCTTCTCTCTTTATTTTCAGGTAAAAGACGGCTAAATTCCTTTATTTTCAGTAAACCGCCTACAAAATCAAAAGACATCAGATACTTAACGTTTTCTTGTTCAATTCCTTTTTTACCGAACATGCTGGTAAGCGTTCCTTCAACTACTACCCGCAGGTTTTTTGTATCTACTTGTAGCTTTTTAGGAGCAAAGAATGTCATTAAGCCGAACTTCTTATGTTCTTCTTCCTTAACGGCAAAATAGCTCTGCAAACTCTCCATATTCTTTTTAGACCGAGCAGAAGCATGTTTTAAAATCATGTCCCTCTTTGCAAGGATTGTATCCGCCGTTAAATCAAGCAGACAGGAGGCAAAAAGCAGGGCACTTTCTTCCAGATAACTCTGCGATACCTGTGCGCCTTCTATTATCATTTCCCTAGCAATACCCGGTATCATGATAATTTTTTCCTCAATTACGGCTAATTTCCCTACAAGTAAAAAGTTGGCAATTACCGCTAAACCGCTAAGCCCCGCAAAAAAATTACGTTGCCTAGTTAAATAAATACTTTTCTGATGCTCTCTTATGTCCATTTACTTTAATAAAAATATTTAATTGCAGAATCGGGTCTTGACGTTTTTGACCGAGAAGGAAAGTACCAATGAATAAAACGCTGAGCCTTACCGTCATGTAGGATTTTAGAGAGGTAGTCGCCTAAGTAGTAACCGGGCAAAGCTCCTATAACGCTATACATCATGTTAAATATCATCATTGCAATAATTACACCAACCATAGCCATAATCACTCCAAGTAAAGGCATCCCGTATATCTTGATTTCAGACCTTAGCGTCTCCCACATCCTCGTTTGCATATGTTTATGCAACAGGCATTACAAGTTGTGCAACTTTTACCGCTCCCGCAGTACCGAGAGCCCCTACTCCGAACGCTATTCCTTTCTGGTACATATCGCCTCCACGAGCAAGAAATGTCGTACCTAAACCTACGGCAAAAGCTAACTTGCCTATATTGTCGTTTACAAGTTTGTAAATCGGCGAAATCATCCCGTCTTTTATATCTTCAACCTTAAACCAATCAGCAGCTAAAGCCGTATTACCCGACATAACAACCGCTATTACTCCAAGATATACCCCCGCTTCCGCGCATATTACCAATTGGGCTTTTAGCTTCTTGTATCGATCGCTTTTCATAATTTTTTCTCTTTGATTTTTCTTGTTGATTAACATTTAATTACTCCTTATAAACTGTTTTTACTCTGATGTTATTTGATATGTGTACACTTATCAAGTTTTATTAATATAGTTACTTTTTCTTCAAAAAGGAATTTCATCATCAAGCTTTGATAATTCCTCAATCTCGGTTATATAGTTTTCTCTTGAGATTTCGCCGTTACTCTGCTTCTCTTTGCTACTTGTTAAGAGGTTTATGTGATTGATATTTACCTCTATAGAACCTTTTGCGTTGCCTGATTTATCAATGTAACTTCTTACCTTCGGATAACCTTTAACTAGTACTCCCGACCCTTGCGTTACATATGCTTTTATTACTTTTGCTAACCCTTCCGAATTAGTGTTGCACTCAAACCACGTAGTTTCTTTTTGTTCTTTTCCCTCTTTATCTTTACGCATTTTAGATACCCCAACCGAAAAAGTTACAAAATTCGGGTATTCATTAGGCTTCGGGAATATAGGGTCTTTCCCTACGTACCCTATTAATTCAATTTCTGCCGTACTTATCATTCTTACCTCCTTTAATACTTCTAGTTTGTTAATTTATACTCTCGCCAAAATCCTCGATCTTAAGCGGTAAACCTAAATTCTTCCCAAGCTTACGAATTGGAACTACTAACGCCATCGCTTCAAAATGTTTTACCCACGGCGAGTCGGACTTATAAGACCCAGAGGAACATTCCATACTTTCGTTAATCTCATCCCTAAAACACACCTTGATTTGAGCCTCGCCAGATTTAAGCTTTACCACCCCGTAAGTAGCAATCAAATTATCTTTGTGTTGCTTCTCTTTTGACGGCACATGCTTAATATTAGGATTCATCCCGAGTTCATACTCAAAGAAGTCATCCTTATATACCCCGTAAGAGTAAACGTTAGAAACAAGAGGATTATTAAGGAGCAGTTTTAGCCACCCTCTATAACCTATCTGCAAGTCAATGTTTGACTTATAAGAAATAAGCCAAGCTTGTCCAAGTGAAGAGGCAGGGTCTAACCCGTACTCACAGCACTTATAAAAAGCATTTACTATCGATAACTGACTACATGCTCTTAGTTTGTCATTCGTGTTGATTTCCCATGCAAATGACCGAGCTAGCTTCTCAAATAATAAGCCGTTGTTATTTAGAAACGGCAGTAG
>Ga0194128_10002482_pt1 | contig 29759 bp, 33 predicted proteins | sample TA2KigCa65mmetaG_FD_148650 | JGI IMG/M metagenome (GOLD analysis project Ga0194128, IMG submission 148650) | Freshwater microbial communities from Lake Tanganyika, Tanzania - TA2015037 Kigoma Deep Cast 65m | ecosystem: Environmental > Aquatic > Freshwater > Lake | place: Tanzania: Lake...
GGGAATGCGGGGTCGTCCTGGCAATACAGCGCGAGACCGGCGGTGTTGCGCTTCAAGGTCCCCAGCACCGCGCCAACCATCTTGCAGGTCTCGCACTCACGCTTGACGACGGCGACGAACTCGGCGCGGGCCATGCGCTGAACCATGCCACGACAAGGGCCGCCCGAACAACCCCAAGCTGCGAACGCGGGCGCTTTCGCTGCCGGGACCATGCCCGCGCCGCCCCCGAGGCGAAAGCCCAGCCGACGCGGTCGACGAGGGTCTCGCAAGGCACTGCGGCGGCGCCCGATGGGATCAGCAACGGCGGATTCGCCTCACCAGAGGGTTCGCGCCGGGTAGTTTGCGATCGCGGCATCCGGCGTGACGATCCCCAGGCCGTGGGCGATCGCCTGACAGACCAGCATCCGGGCGAACGAGTCCCGGTGCAGCGCCGGCAGCTTGAAGAGCTGAAGCACGGCTTCCTCGTCCAGGGGCAGCGGCTCGGGGTCTTCGCCTGATGCACGTCGAGCTTTTTTATAGTCAGATTGCAAACTGGACCCTTAAAAGCCGCATCAGGCCAGCGCGGTGGCCTGCGGCGCGCTGCGCAGCAGCCGGTGCCGGCCGGTGAAGGCGAGGTAGTGCCGGCCGCTGGCGCGCCCCAGCATGGTGAGGTTGACGCGGCGCGCGACCTCGTGCCCCATCTGCGTCAGGCCCGAGCGCGACACCAGGAACGGGATGCCCATCTGCGCGCACTTGATCACCATCTCCGAGGTCAGGCGCCCGGTGGTGTAGAAGATCTTGTCCGAGCCGTCGATGCCTTCCAGCCACATGCGCCCGGCGATGGCGTCCACGGCGTTGTGGCGGCCGACGTCCTCGACGAACATCAGGATCTCGGCGGCGGCCGGGCCGGCGGCGGCGGCGAGCGCGCAGCCGTGCACCGCGCCGGCCTGCTTGTAGATGGTCTCGTGCCGGCGCACCTTCTCGACCAGGTCGAACAGCTGCGCGTCGGCGAGGCGCACGTCCTCGCGCAGCTTCAGCCGGTCGATCTCCTCCATCAGGTCGCCGAACACCGTGCCCTGGCCGCAGCCGGTGGTGACGGTGCGCCGGCGGGTCTTCTTCAGCACCTCCTTCACCCGGCCAGAGGTGGTGACTGCGACCGAAGCGGTTTCCCAGTCCACCTGCACCGCCTTGATGTCCGCGATCGAGCCCACCAGGCGCTGGTTGCGCAGGTAGCCGATGGCGAGCGCCTCCGGCGCGTGGCCCAGCGTCATCAGCGTCACCAGCTCCCGCTTGTCCAGATAGAGGGTCAGCGGGTGCTCGCCCGCGATCGCGGTCGGCACCGCCTCGCCGCGCTCGTTGATGGCCTGGACCTCGAAGGTGGCCGGGCGCGCGGCGTCGGTCAGGATCGGTCGCTGCGGGCCGGGACGGGCTCGCTTTGGCCGGGCTGGCGACTTTCGCTTAGCCGCCAATGTAGGACATTTCCACTTTTCGCTCGCGTGCCGTCTCGGCGGTGCGGATCTCCGAGTAGCGGTCCTCGCGCGCGCGCCAGACCGCGGCGATCGCATCGCGCAGGTCATCATCGGAAGCCCCGCCTCTGAGCAGCGACTTCAGGTCGTGGCCCTGGTGCGCGAACAGGCAGGTGTAGAGCGAGCCGTCGGTGGACAGCCGCATGCGGTTGCAGTCGCGGCAAAAGGCCTGTGTCACCGAGGAGATGACGCCGATCTCGCCGCCGCCGTCCTGGTAGCGCCAGCGCTGGGCGACTTCGCCCGCGTAGCCCGCCTCCACCGGCTCCAACGGGAAGCGCTCGCCGATCCGGCGCACGATCTGGGCAGAGGGAACGACATCGTCCATGCGCCAGCCGTTGGTGCTGCCGACGTCCATGAACTCGATGAAGCGCAGGACCTGGCCGGTGCCGCGCCATTTCGCGGCCGCGTCCAGGATCTGGTGGTCGTTGACGCCGCGGCGCACCACCATGTTGATCTTCAGCGGCGCCAGGCCCGCGTCGCTTGCGGCGCGGATGCCCTCCAGCACCTTGGCCACCGGGAAATCGGCGTCGTTCATGGCGCGGAAGGTGGCCTCGTCGAGAGAATCCAGGCTGACGGTGATGCGCTTCAAACCGGCGGCCTTCAGTTCGCGCGCATGCTGCACCAGCGTCGAGCCGTTGGTGGTCAGCGTCAGGTCCGCGCCCAGCGGCGCCAGCATCCCGACCAGCTTGGGCAGGCCCTTGCGCAGCAGGGGCTCGCCGCCGGTGAGACGGATCTTCTTCACGCCCAGGCCCACGAACACGCCGGCCAGGCGCGCCATCTCCTCGAAGCTGAGGATCGCGGCCTGCGGCAGGAAGCGGTAATCGGCGTCAAACACCGCGCGAGGCATGCAATAAGTGCAGCGGAAGTTGCAGCGGTCGGTCACCGAGAGGCGCAGGTCGCGCATTGGGCGGCCGAGCTGGTCGGCCAGTCTTCCGCCGTCATGGCGCGGCACCGGGGCGCTGGCGCGGCCGGACGGACGGATCGGAATGACCTTTTCCCTCATGGTGCTTTTCGCCGCAAAACCATAGCAGGGGGTATAGTCGCACGAATGCAGAAGCCGAGGCGAAAGCTGGCCGTCGTGATGCAGCGGCGCGAGACGCACAACCGCTGGCAGAGCGTGCTCTGGGAACCCTGGTCCGTGCTGGAGTCGGACGAGCCCGCGGGCGCCCCGCGCCTGCTGGTGGAGCGCCCGGGTCACGCGCAGTGGCTGCACGCGGGCTTCGAGCTGGTCCTGCATCGCGACGAGGCGGAGGGCTATTACCTCAACCTCACCTCCGGCAAGCCCAGCGTGTTCGTCCTCTGGCGCGAGGACGAAGGCGTCGGCGTCCCGGTGCAGGTGACGGCGAGTTATTCCGAGGGCGCGCGCTGGCTCGATGGCGGGCATTCGGTCGATCACGTCGTCATGCCGGTGGGGCTGCTCGCCTGGCTGGGGGCGTACGTCGAGGCGAACTACCGGCCCGAGCCGCGCAAGCGCATCAAGCCGCGCTCGTTCCTGCATCCGAAGGACCGGGCGTCGCGGTGAGCATCTCGGAGGAGGCGTTCCTGTCGCGCTGGTCGCGGCGCAAGCTCGAGGCGCGCGAAGCCGAGGCGCCGCCGGCGCCGCCAGCGGCGCAGGCCGATGCGCCGGCGCCGCAGGCCGATGCGCCGGCGCATGCATCGCCCGTCGCCCCCCCGGTACCGCCGGCGGCGCTGCCGGCGGTGGACTCGCTGACGGCGCAGTCGGACTTCAAGCCTTTTATGGGCACCGGCGTGCCGCTGGAGACGCGGCGGGCCGCGCTGAAGAAGCTGTTCGCGGATTCTTACTTCAACGTCCCGGATCCGTTCGAGGCCTACATGGAGGACTACACCAAGGAGGACCCGATCCCGATCGGGATGCTGCGCACGCTCGACCACGCCCGGCAGGTGCTGATGCGCGATCAACCGCCGCCGGCCGAAGCCTCCGAGACGCAGGCCGATGCGGCCGCAACCGCCGGTGCCGCCGACGGCGATCCGCCAGACAACCCGCAGGACAAGGCAGCCGGCGATGGACCTGCAAGGCAAGACGCTTAAGCTGTGCTCGTGCAACGGCACCATCGCGCTTGACGCAAGAGCGCTGGGCCAGGCGCTCAAGGCGGGCACTGCGCTCAAGGTGCACGGCGAGTTGTGCCGCAAGGAAGCCGGCCTGTTCCAGGCCTCGCTCTCGGATCCGGACCTCATCGTCGCCTGCACGCAGGAGGCGCCGCTGTTCACGGAACTGGCCGAGGGCGCCGGCTCCAGCGCGCGCCTGGCCTTCGCCAACATCCGCGAGTTCGCCGGCTGGTCCGCGGAGGGCGGATCGGCCGGGCCGAAGATCGCGGCGTTGATCGCTGCGGCCGCGTTGCCCGAGCCCGAGCCGGTGGCGCAGGTAAATTACCGCTCCTCGGGGCAGCTGCTGGTGATCGGTCCCTCAGCGGCGGCGCTGGACTGGGCCGAGCGGTTGGCCGGCACGCTGCAGGTGAGCGTGCTCGTCACCGACGCCATCGGCGCCGAACTGCCGGACACGCGCCGCTTCGCGGTGTGGTCGGGCCGAGCGCTCGCGCTGTCGGGGTGGCTGGGCGCGTTCGAGGTCCGGTGGCGGCAGGAAAACCCGATCGACCTCGAGCTGTGCACCCGCTGCAACGCCTGCGTCAATGCCTGCCCGGAGGGCGCGATCGATTACACCTACCAGGTGGACCTGTCGCGCTGCAAGGCGCACCGCGAGTGCGTGAAGGCCTGCGGCGCGGTGGGCGCGATCGATTTCGCCCGCCCCCAGGCCGAGCGCAAGGAAAGCTTTGACCTCGTGCTCGACCTGTCGCGCGAGCCCTTGCTGCGCCTGCCCGACCTGCCGCAAGGCTACCTCGCCCCCGGCGCGGATCCGCTCGCGCAGGCGCTTGCCGCGCAGCAACTGACGGCGCTGGTGGGGGAGTTCGCCAAGCCCCGCTTCACGCAATACCGCGAGCGCATCTGCGCCCACGGCCGCAATGGCAAGACCGGCTGCACGAAGTGCCTGGAGGTGTGCTCCACCGGCGCCATCCGTGCCGACGGCGACCATGTGCGCGTCGAGCCGCACCTGTGCGCCGGCTGCGGCGGCTGCGCCACGGTCTGTCCCTCGGGCGCGCTCAGCCACGCGGTGCCGGGCATGGCCGCGACCGGCGCGCGCCTGAAAGCGATGCTGGCAACCTATGCCAGCGCGGGCGGGCGCGAGGCATGCCTGCTGGTACACGATCCGGAAGCCGGCCGGCAGCGGGTGGCCGGCGTGGGGCGGCGCGCGGGGTTTGGCGCGCGGGGGCGGGGCCGCAAGGGCGGCGGGCGCGGCCTGCCGGCGCGCGCCATTCCGTTCGAGGTGTTCCACGCGGCCTCGGTGGGCATGGACTTCCTGCTGGCTGCGCTTGCGTACGGCGCAAGCCAGGTGGTGGTGATCGCGCAAGGGCTCGCGGATCGCGCCTATGTCGAGGCGCTCCGCGCACAGATGGCGCTCGCCCAGGCGATCGTTTCCGGTCTCGGTTACGCGGGGGAGCGCTTCCTCGTTGTCGAGCCGGAAGACGACGCGACGCTGGAGGCGGCGCTCTGGGCGCTGCCGCCCGCGCCTGTGGTGGCGAAGGCCGCGGCGTTCAACCTGTCGACGGAAAAGCGCGCCAGCCTGGAGTTCGCGTTCGAGCACCTGGCGCGCCACGCGCCGGCGGCGGCCGACATGGTGCCGCTGCCCTCCGGCGCGCCCTACGGCGCGCTCGCGGTGGACCAGGACCGCTGCACGCTGTGCAAGGCCTGCATCGGCGCCTGCCCGGAAGGGGCGCTGCTCGAGGCGCAGGAAGCCCCGGCGCTGCGCTTCATCGAGCGCAACTGCGTGCAGTGCGGGCTGTGCCGCGAGACCTGCCCGGAGGACGCCATCGCGCTGGTGCCGCGGCTGCTGCTCAGCGCGCAGGCCAAGGCGGCGGTGACGCTGAACCAAGCCGAGCCCTTCAACTGCGTGCGCTGCGGCAATGCCTTCGGCACGCGCAAGATGATCCAGAACATGACCGGGCGCCTGGGCGCGCACTCCATGTTCGCGGGCGGCGGCGCGTTGCGCCGGCTGCAGATGTGCGGCGATTGCCGGGTGGCGGACATGGTGCTGTCGAAGGACGAGCCCTCCATCCTGGATTACCCGAAATCCGCGCCATGAACGGCGCCGCAGCCGCCGCGCTTGACGAGGAGGACCAGGCGCGCGCCGCTTTCTACGGACTGGTGGCGCGGCTCTACCATCGCGCGCCGGACGACCAGGTGCTGGCGGAGATCCTGCACGCCGCGCCGTTCGGTGATTCCACTTCGGAGATCTCGCGGGCGTGGCAGGAACTGGCCGCGGCCAGCCGCAAGGCGTTTCCGGTGCAGCTGGAGGACGAGCACACGAGCTTGTTCGTGGGCACCGGCAAGGCGGAGGTGACGCCCTACCTGTCGCACTACGTGCTCGCGCACACGATCGACAACCCGCTCGTGGACCTGCGCCAGCGGCTCGCGCAGTGGGGCATCGCGCGACGGGACCGGGTCACCGAACCCGAAGATCACATCGCCGCGCTGTTCGAGGCCATGCGCTTCGCTATTGCAGTGCAGCACAGAAGCCTGCATGAGCAGCAGGGGTTTTTTCACCAATTCATTTATCGCGGCTCGTGCGGGTTTTGCGATGCGGTAAGTGCTTCGCGCAATGCGCGTTTCTACCGTCCGGTCGCGCGCCTCACGCGCGCGTTCATCGACATCGAGCACGAGGCGTTCGAGATCGGCTGACCCTGGCGGGAGAGAACCGCTCTCAACACCGGCCGGGTTGCCGGGAACGCGTCCCAACAAAGTCGCAAGTTTCTCTTGTGGTAGGGGAAATGTCAGCGTAGGGTGCCTAGGCTTGCATATGCTAGGCCCCGATCTGGTGCAAGGGGCGCGCGTGGCGCACATACAAAAGGAGGCGCGTCGTGAACGAACCGAAATCCAGACTCCCCCGCAGGAACTTCCTCGTGGCGCTCGGCGCCGGCAGCGTGGCTGCGGCTGCGACCGCGGTTGCGACGCGCGCGCCCCGGGGCGCGCAGCCGAGGGCGCGAGCAGGCGCCACGGGTGAGGCGCAGGGCTACCACGTCACCGAACACGTCAATAACTACTATCGCTCGGCGAAAGTCTGAGGAGGCGCGCCATGCTGCTCACGAAGAAGTCGTCCGCTCCCGCCGCCTCGGCGCAGTCGCGCCTCGCGCGCGGCCTGTCCTCGGTGATGGCGAAAACCATGGATCGTCGCACCTTCCTCAGGCGCTCCGGATTCGCCGCCGGCGCCGGCGCGCTCGCCACCCAGCTGCCCTTCGAGCTGGTCGGCGAGGCGCAGGCGAACAAGGACAAGGCCACCGGCAAGGTGGAGGTCAAGCGCACCGTATGCTCGCACTGCTCGGTTGGCTGCGCGGTCGACGCCCATGTGCAGAACGGGGTCTGGGTGCGCCAGGAGCCGGTATTCGATTCGCCGATCAACCTGGGCGCGCATTGCACCAAGGGCGCCAGCCTGCGCGAATACGGCATGACGCAGGATTCGCACCGCCTCAAGCACCCGATGAAGCTCGAGGGCGGCAAGTGGAAGCGCATCTCCTGGGATGTCGCGCTGGACGAGATCGCCAAGAAACTGACTGCGATCCGCGACAAGGACGGGCCGGATGCGCTGTTCGTGGTCGGCTCCTCCAAGCACAGCAACGAGCAGGCCTACCTGCTGCGCAAGTGGATCTCGCTCTGGGGCACCAACAACACCGACCACCAGGCGCGCGTGTGCCACTCCTCCACCGTCGCCGGCGTGGCCCAGACCTGGGGCTACGGCGCGATGACCAATTCGTACAACGACCAGCAGAATTCCAAGAGCCTGTTCTTCCTGGGCTCGAACGCCGCCGAGGCGCACCCGGTGTCCATGCTGCACACGCTGCACGCGCGGGAAAACGGCTGCAAGGTGATCGTCGCCGACCCGCGCTACACCCGCACCGCGGCCAAGGCGGACATCTACCTGCGCTTCCGCTCGGGGACGGATGTGCCGCTCCTTTTCGGCATCCTGCACCACATCTTCAAGAACGGCTGGGAGGACAAGGAATACCTGCGCACCCGGGTCTACGGCATGGACCAGGTCAAGGAAGAGGTGATGAAGAAGTGGACCCCGGACAAGGTGACCGAGGCCACCGGCTGCAGCGAGGCCGAGGTGTTGAACATCGCCAAGACGCTGGCCGAGAACCGGCCCGGGTTCATCATCTGGGCGATGGGCCAGACCCAGCACACGCAGGCCAACGGCGTGGTGCGCGCCTCCAACATCCTGATGCTGGCGCTGGGCAACGTCGGGCGTTCCGGCGGCGGCTGCAACATCTACCGCGGCCACGACAACGTGCAGGGCGCCACCGACGTCGGGCCCAACCCCGACACGCTGCCGGGCTACTACCCGGTCGCGGTGCCGGGCTCGTGGAACCACTGGTCGCGGGTCTGGAACGTGGACCCGAAGTGGATCGCTGACCGCTACCGCCCGGGCATGCAGGCCAAGCCCGGCCTCACGGTGTCGCGCTGGATCGACGCGGTGCTGGAGAACAACGAGAACATCGACCAGGACCCGAACCTGAAGGCGGTGGTCTTCTGGGGCATGGCGCCCAACAGCCAGACCCGCGGCGCCGACATGATCGAGGCGATGAAGAAGCTCGAGCTGCTGGTGGTGGTGGATCCCTACCCCTCGGCCACCGCAGGCATGGTCGCCATGGCGCGCGGCGACGGCGCCTACCTGCTGCCGGCCTCGAACCAGTTCGAGACCGAAGGCAGCATCACCGCCTCGAACCGCTCGATCCAGTGGCGCGAGCGCGTGATCGAGCCGCTGTTCGAGGCCCGCACCGACCACATGATCATGTACCAGTTGGCGCAGAAGCTGGGCTTCAGCGACCAATTGGTCGGCAAGAGGGACGGCAAGCAGAGCATCAGGCTGGTCAAGGGCAAGGGCGGCATGGACGAGCCCTCGGCGGAGGACGCGCTGCGCGAAATCAACCGCGGCGCCTGGACCATCGGCTACACCGGGCAGACGCCGGAGCGACTGCAGGCGCACATGCGCAACATGCACCTGTTTGACGTCAAGACGCTGCGCGCCAAGGGCGGCAAGGACGCCAAGACGGGCTACGACCTCACCGGGGACTACTACGGCCTGCCGTGGCCCTGCTACGGCAACGCCGCCATCAAGCATCCCGGCACGCCGAACCTGTACAACACCTCGCAGCATCCGATGGACGGCGGACACACGTTCCGCGCGCTGTTCGGCGTCGAGCGCGACGGCGTCAACCTGCTCGCCGAGGACGGCGTGCACGCCAAGGGCAGCGACATCACCACCGGCTACCCGCAGTTCGACCACGTGCTGCTGAAGAAGCTGGGCTGGTGGGAGGAGTTGACCGACGAGGAGAAGAAGGAGGCCGAGGGCAAGACCTGGGCCAACGACCTCTCGGGCGGCATCCAGCGCGTGGCGATGAAGCACGGCTGCAGCCCGTTCGGCAATGCCAAGGCGCGCGCGGTGGTGTGGAACTTCCCCGATGCCATCCCGCAGCATCGCGAGCCGCTGTTCAGCCCGCGGCCGGACCTGGTGGAGAAGTATCCGACCCACGACGATGTCAAGACGCTGTGGCGGCTGCCGACGCTGTTCAAGACGGTGCAGCAGCAGGCGCTGAAGGACGGGGTCGCCAAGCGCTTCCCGCTGGTGCTCACCAGCGGCCGCCTGGTGGAGTACGACGGCGGCGGCGAGGAGACGCGCTCCAACAGGTGGCTGGCCGAGCTGCAGCAGGAAAACTTCGTCGAGATCAACCCGAAGACCGCCGCCGACCGGGGCATCCGCAACGGCGAGTACGTCTGGGTGAGCACGCCCTCGAAGAATCCCGACGGCAAGCACGTGCGGCTTAAGGTGAAGGCGATGGTGACCGAGCGGGTCGGCCCCGATACCTGCTTCATCCCGTTCCACTTCTCGGGCTGGTGGCAGGGCAGGGACATGCTGCCGTTCTACCCGGAGGGCGCCGCGCCGATCGTGCGCGGCGAGGCGGTGAACACCGCGACCACCTACGGCTACGACCGGGTCACGGTGATCCAGGAAACCAAGACCACGCTGTGCCAGGTCGAGCGCTTCACGGCGTAACGCGGCCGACCAGAACAAGGAGAGAGCCATGGCGAGAATGAAGTTCCTTTGTGATGCCGAGCGCTGCATCGAGTGCAACGGCTGCGTCACCGCCTGCAAGAACGAGAACGAGGTGCCCTGGGGCGTGAACCGGCGCCGCGTCGTCACCATCAACGACGGCGTGGTCGGCGCCGAGAAGTCCATCTCGGTGGCCTGCATGCACTGCTCGGACGCGCCGTGCATGGCGGTCTGCCCGGTGGACTGCTTCTACAAGACCGAGGACGGCGTGGTGCTGCACGACAAGGACCTGTGCATCGGCTGCGGCTACTGCTTCTACGCCTGTCCCTTCGGCGCGCCGCAGTTTCCGCAGGCGGGCGCCTTCGGCCTTCGCGGCAAGATGGACAAGTGCACCTTCTGCGCCGGCGGCCCCGAGGCCGACCGCACCGAGGCGGAGTTCCGCAAGTACGGGCGCAACCGCCTCGCCGAGGGCAAGCTGCCGGCCTGCGCGGAGATGTGCTCGACCAAGGCGCTGCTGGGCGGCGATGGCGACGTGGTCGCGGACATCTACCGCGAGCGCGTGGCGCGCCGCGGGACCCGCGGCGCCGAAGCCTGGGGCTGGGGCACCGCCTACGGCCAGCCGCCCAAGGGCAAGTCGTGAGCCGTCCCGGGTTGTGCGCGGGCCTCGCGGTGGCGTTCGTGCTGGCCGGCTGCATGGAAGTGGAGCAGACCGCCGCCGCGCCCAAGCAGGGCAGATACCAGGGCAAGCCCGACACCCAGCCGTGGGCGAACGAGCCGGTGGCGCACGAACGCGCGCGCTGGACCAAGGGCGACCGCGGCAGCTGGGAGACGCAGATCAAGACACGCCAGCTCGCTCAGCACGAGTACATGCGGATCTACCAGTAGAGAGACGCCGCTCCCGGGGAGGGAAGGTATGACGATCGTGTCCAGGATGTTCGCTGCCCTCGCCTGCCTGCTGCTGGCCGCCGCTGCCTGGGCGCAAGGCTCGGCGCCGCAGGATTCGGCCAAGGCGCAGCAAGAGCGCGCCGTGACCCAGCCCGGCAACAACCAGCCGGTGTGGAGCGAGGTGCGCTCGGGCCAGCCCAACTACACCAGCCTGCCGGGCCGCGAGATGGGCGTGCTGGTGCAGCCGCAGGCGCGCTTCCTCGGCCAGGACAAGTTCACCACCGCCGGCGAGGCCTGGCGCCAGTACCGCAACGGCCCGATCATCTTCTACGGCGGCTGGCTGGTGGTGCTGGTGGCGCTGGTGATCGCAGCCCTGTACTTCGGCCGCGGCCCGATCAAGCTGCACGACAAGCCCACTGGCCGCCTGATCGAGCGCTTCTCCGGCGCCGAGCGCTGGGCGCACTGGACCATGGGCATCTCGTTCGTGGTGCTGGGCATCACCGGCCTGATCATCCTGTTCGGCAAGTACGTCCTGCTGCCGGTGATCGGCTATACGCTGTTCGCCTGGCTCACCGCGCTGGCGAAGAACCTGCACAACTTCGTCGCACCGCTATTCATGGTGAGCCTGCTGGTGTTCATCGTCATGTTCGTGAAGGACAACCTGCCCAAGGCCCATGATTTCGCCTGGTTCGCCCGCGCCTGGGGCATGTTCATGCGCGGCGAGCACATCCCCTCGGGCCGCTTCAACGCCGGGGAGAAGGCCTGGTTCTGGGGCGGCGTGGTGGTGCTGTGCCTGATCGTCAGCGCCTCCGGGCTGGTGATGCTGTTCCCCAACTTCGAGCAGCTGCGCAGCACCATGCAGCAGATGAACGTCATCCACGGCATCGCCGGGCTGCTGGTGATCGCCGCGTCGCTGGGCCACATCTACATGGGCACCATCGGCGTCGAGGGTTCCTACCAGTCCATGCGCACCGGATACGTGGACGAGATCTGGGCCAAGGAACACCACCAGTACTGGTACGACGAGGTGAAGTCCGGCACAGCGGCCTCGGGCGACACCGCCAAGGCCGGCGCCGCGCCGCAGGCATCGCACTGAGGAACAGGGAGAGCCACATGAAAAAACTCCGATTCGTGCTGGCGATCGCGGGCGGGCTCGCCATCGGGTCCTACGCCGCAGTGCATGCCAAGCTGCCGGCGCCGCCGGCGAAGAGCGACGCGGAGAAGGCGGCCGAGGCCGAGAAGGCCGCGGCGGCCAAGGTGAAGGAGGCGGAACTCAACGCCAAGTACATGGACAAGGCGGTGGCCAACTACAAGAAGAACAAGGGCATCGCCGACGCCAAGCCGGCCGCCGCAGCGGCCAAGAAGTAGCCACCCGGCGTGATCCGGCGCCTGCGCTAGCGGCGCGGCGCGCGCCTAGAGGCCGTCGACGATGACCATGCGCGTGGTCGCGGCCTTGAGCCGCAGGGCCAGCGCCGGGGCGTATTCCGGCGAGTGGTACCACTTGCGCGCCTGGTCTGCGCTCGGGAACTCCAGCAGCACGACGCGCTTGGGCGCCCAGCCGCCTTCCTTGCTGTCGGTGGCGCCGCCGCGCACGAGGTACCTGCCGCCGTACTGCGCGATGGTGGCGGGAACCAGCTTGCGGTACTGCTCGAACAGCGCTGCGTCGTGCACGTCCACTTCGGCGATCACATAGCCGGCCATCAGGTCTCCTCCGGGGGCTTGAGGTTGCGCAATGCCGCCAACAATAGCAGGTCGTAGAGGATCTTCAGCCCGCCGCAGAGCAGCAGCGGCCAGGCGGCCAGCCCCGCGGCGAACAGCGCGCCGGCGAGCGCGGGACTGGCCGCGGCGGCGAGGCTGCGCGGGACCGCGGTGACGCCGGCTGCCGCGGGCCTCTCCGCGGGCCTCACCACGGCCATCACGTACGAGGAGCGCGTAGGGACGTCCATCTGCGACAGGAAGGCGCGCCCGAGCAGGAGCGCGAGCGCGAGCTCCACTGTGGGCGCGAACGCGGCGAGGATCAGCAACAGGCTGGATGGAATGTGCGTGAACACCATGGTGTTCACCAGGCCGATGCGGGCGCCCAGCCATGCCGCCACCGGGAACGAGAAGGCCGCGAGCAGCCCGCTGGCGAAGAAGAACCGGCTCGCCTCGGCAAGCGACAGCTCGAACCGGGTGAACAGCCACAGCGCGAGCAGCGACTGCACCGTGAACCCGCCGGCGAACGCATCGAGGCTGAACAGCGCGGCCATCCGGTAGACGATGCGGCGCGAGGGCCCCAGCGGGGCCGGCGGCGGCCCGGCATCGACCCGTTGCGCGGGCAGGCCGCGGTAGGCCAGGCCGCCGGCGGCGCCGAGCGCCGCATAGAGCAGGAACAGGGCCTTCAGCGCGTCCAGCCGGCCGACCCCCAGCGGCTCGACCCAGTCCGGGGCGGCTGCGACGAGCGAACCGAGCGCCGCGGCAAGGGCGCCGATCAGGCTGTAGCGCGCGAAGGCACGGGTGCGATCGGCCGGGGCAACCGCGCCGGAGAGCACCGTGTGCTCGATGGGCACGAAGATGCTGGCGCTCCCGCCCGAGGGGTTGACGGTGCCGACGAAGGCGACCACGAACAGCACCCAGGCCGCATCCGCCGCCGCATAGGCAAGGCCCGTGGCCGCCATCAGCAGCGAGGCGGCGAGCAGCAGGCGCCGGTGGTCGTGGCGCGCGCCGAGCAAGCCGATGCCCAGGGTGAGCAGGGCCGAGCCGGCGAGCGCCAGCGTCGCCACCAGGCCGACCTCGAAGGCGGACATGCCCAGCGCGGTCAGGTAGACGGGCAGCACCACGGCGACGAAGCCGTCGCCGAAATCACGCAGCGCGCGCGCCGCGTAAACGCTGCCCGTTGCCGCGCCCGCCATCGCTAGGCCAGGCGCGCGACGAAAGTGACGGCGAGCCCCGCCAGCGCGCAGGCGCCGATCACCGGCATGATCCCCGCCTTGAAGCGGAACAGGGCGACGAAGGCCGCGGCGCCGATCACGGCCGAGGCCCAGTCGAAGCCGCCGTCCCAACCCCTGGGCCACAGCACGTGCCAGGCGAAGAACAGGGCCAGGTTCACGATCACGCCCACCACCGCCGCGGTGATGCCGGTGAGCGGTGCGCTGAACTTCAGGTTGCCGTGCGTGGTCTCGACGAAGGGTGCGCCGGCGAAGATGAACACGAACGAGGGCAGGAAGGTGAAGTAGGTCGCGACCAGGGCGCCTGCCACGCCCGCGCCCAGGAAGCCGACGAAGGCCACCACCATGATCAGCGGCCCCGGCGTGGTCTCGCCCAGGGCGAGGCCGTCGATCATCTGCGGCGCGGTGAGCCAGCCGTAGTGCTCCACCGCGCCCTGGAAGACGTAGGGCAGCACCGCGTAGGCGCCGCCGAAGGTGAGCAGCGCCGCCTTGGTGAAGAACCAGCCCATCTGCGCCAGCGTGCCCCCCCATCCACCGGCCAGGGCCAGCGCGCCCAGCACCAGCGCCCACAGCGCGAGGCCGGCGCCGAGACAGGCCCAGAACTCCCACCAGCGGAACAGAGCATGCGCCGGCGTCGGCGTGTCATCGTCGATCATCGCCGGGCCGTAGGCCTCATGCGCCGGACCGTGTCCACCGCCGCCGGTGAACAGGCGCGGCGCCAGCTGCCCGCCGGCCAAGCCCAGCAGCGCCGCGGCGAGCACGATGGCCGGGAACGGCACGTCGAAGGCAAAGATCGCGACGAACGCCGCCGCGGCGACGCCCCAGAGGGCAGGGTGCCTGAGCGCGCGCTGGCCGATGCGCCAGGCCGCGGCGAGCACGATGGCGACCACGGCGGGCTTGATGCCGTAGAAGATGCCGGCCACCAGCGGCACGCTGCCCCAGGCGACATAGATCCAGGACAGCGCGATCAGGATGAACACCGAGGGCAGCACGAACAGGCCGCCGGCGACGATCCCGCCCCAGGTCCGATGCATCAGCCAGCCTATGTAGGTCGCCAGCTGCTGCGCCTCCGGGCCGGGCAGCACCATGCAGTAATTGAGCGCGTGCAGGAAGCGCTTCTCCGAGATCCAGCGCCGGCGCTCCACCAACTCCTGGTGCATGATCGCGATCTGCCCGGTCGGGCCGCCGAAGCTGATGAAGCCCAGCTTCAGCCAGAAGCGGAACGCCTCCCAGAACGAGACCGCCGGCGGCCTGCCCGGATCGCTCACCGGGACATCTCCGGGACCCAGGTGCGGCGCTCGTCCTTGCCGTCGCGGCACCAGCGGTAGAGGGCGCCGTCCATCCCCATGCCCTGTTCCAGCATGGCGTGTTCACCGGCGGGTGCGTCCATGGCCCTCTCCTCGGGAGCACTGCAGGGCTTGGACGCACCGGCGTCTTGGGCTATTGCGCGGGGAGCCTGCGTTCCCCGTGAGGCGCGAATGTACGCCGCCGCGTTTTCGGCTGTCAACCGGCCGCCCGCTTGCGCGCGCGCGGCTGCTTGAGCCAGGCCAGCGCGGCGGTGAGCGCCTCGCGCGTGCCTGCGTTCGAGGCCTCATAGCCGGGCAACTGAGTCGCGCCCTTGACGAAGGCCTCGCTGCGCATCGCCGCCAGCAGCGATTGCAGCGGCGCCCCGCGCGCGATCCGGCGCGGCAGCGCGAGGTAGTACCGTTCGGTGGCCAGGGGCACGAACGCCAGGTCATAGCGCGCAGCGGCCGCCCGCAGCCCGAACCCGGCCTCGGCGCGACCTTCGGCCACCGCGGCCGCCACCGCGAGGTCGACATCGTCCTGCGGGCCGACGCCGGGCGGGCGGTTCAGGAACCGCAGGCCCGGGCGGGCGAGGTCGCCCACGCCGCGCACGCGCACGCCGGGCCGCACGATGATGCCCTGCTCGCGGCTGACGAAGTGCAGCAGCTGGTGCTTGTGCGGATCCAGCCAGCGTCCCAGCGCGGCGGCAGCGGCGGCGGCGCGGGGCAGGGCGTCGGCGACATGAAAGCCGGCGAGATCGCACTCGCCGCGCGCCAGCGCCGCGAGGCACTCGTCGGCGCCGCGGAAGGAGATGTCCAGTTGCAGCCGCGGCGCGCAGATCTGCGCCAGCAGCGGCAGCGCGAGATCGTGGCTCGCATGCAGCGCGAGCCGGGGCTGCTGCGAGGGGCGGGCCAGCGCCAGCATGTCGCGCACTTCGCGCCGCAACTGCTCGAATCGCCCCTCGAGCGCCTTGCGCACGTGCGCATCGGCCTCCAGCAGCTTGGCGCCAAGCGCCGTGAGCCTTGCGCCCCGGCCGCGCTGCATCTCGACCAGGGGCGCGCCCATGGCGCGCGCGCCGGCCCCGAGCAGGCCCCAGGCATGGCGATACGACAGGCCGGCGGTGCGAGCGGCCTCGCGCAAGGACGCGGCCCGCGACAGCGCCCCCAGCAGCTCGAGCAGCGCCAGGCCATGGCCCGGGGTCAGGCCTTCGCCCGAGAGCCAGCGCGCGCTGAGCTGCGGCCCGGGGTTCATATGCAGCGACATGCCTATTTACCCTCCAAAGCGCGGTCGAATACAGTGATGTTGAACGATTAAATATGCAAATGCAAACATAACCATGCCGGGCACGGCAGAGGCGGTTCGCGGCGCGCTGGGGCTGATCGGCGCCGGCGACCCGGTGCTCGCCGGCATCGTCGCGCTCAGCCTCGCGGTGAGCCTGTCGGCGGTGGCGCTGGCGGCGCTGATCGGCCTGCCGCTGGGCGCGGCGATCGCCGTCGGGCGCTTCCCCGGCCGGCGCGCCCTGATCGTGCTGCTCAATGCCCTGATGGGGCTGCCGCCTGTGGTGGTGGGGCTGCTCATCTACCTCCTGCTGTCGCGCGCCGGGCCGCTGGGGGAGATGGGGCTGCTGTTCACCCCGTCCGCCATGGTGATCGCGCAGACGGTACTGGTGCTGCCCATCATCGCGGCGTTGTGCCGCCAGGCGGTCGAGGACGCCTGGGTGGAGTACGAGGAGCAGCTGCGCTCGCTCGGCGCTGAGGGGTTGCGTGCCGCGCTGACGCTGGTGTGGGACATCCGCTTCTCTCTGGTGACCGCGGTGCTCGCGGGCCTGGGGCGTGCGCTGGCGGAGGTGGGCGCGGTCATGATCGTCGGCGGCAACATCGACGGCGTCACGCGCGTGATGACCACGACCATCGCGCTCGAGACCTCCAAGGGCGACCTGCCGCTCGCCCTGTCGCTGGGCTTCATCCTGATCGCCCTGGTGGTGCTGCTGAACGCCGCCGCCCACCTCATCAAGGAAGCCGCACAGCGGCGCTACGGCTGATGGCCGGCTTCGCCAGCATCCTGCCCCTGTGCCTGCGCGAGCTGACGTTCGCGGCCGGCGGGCGCGCGATCATCCGCGGGGTCTCGGCGCGCTTCGATGCCGGTCCGGCGACCATCATCCTGGGGGCCAACGGCGCGGGCAAGAGCGTGCTCATGCGCCTGATGCACGGCCTGCTCGCGCCCAGCTCGGGCGAGGTGTCCTGGAACGGGCAGGGGCCGGCGCGCGCCCGGCGCGGGCAGGCGATGGTATTCCAGCGCCCGGTGATGCTGCGCCGCTCCGCCCTCGCCAACGTGCTCTACGCCCTGGAACTCGCGGGCATTCACGCGCCACAGCGCGAGCGCCAGGCGATGGATGCCCTGGAGGAGGTCGGATTGGCGGCGGTCGCGCAACGCCCGGCGCGCGTCCTCTCGGGCGGGGAGCAGCAGCGCCTCGCGCTCGCCCGGGCCTGGGCGCTGCATCCGGAAGTGCTGTTCCTGGACGAGCCGACGGCGAACCTGGACCCGGGAGCGACGCGCGAGATCGAGGCGGTGATCCGGGCCTTCGACGCCTCGGGCACCAAGATCATCATGTCCACGCACAACCTGGGGCAGGCGCGGCGCCTGGGCGATGAGGTGCTCTGCATCCACCAAGGGCGGCTCGTCGAGCGCGCGCCGGTGGAGGCGTTCTTTGCCAAGCCGGCTTCGGCGGAAGCCGCGGCCTTCATCAAGGGAGAGTCACCATGGGCATGAGCAGATGCGTCGTCGCCACTGTGGCGCTGCTGGCGACGGCGCCGGCGCTGGCGCAGCAGCGATTCATCACCGTCGCCTCCACCACCTCCACCGAGCAGTCGGGCCTGTTCAGGCACCTGCTGCCCATCTTCGAGAAGCAGGCGGGGTTCCAGGCGCGCGTCGTCGCCCTGGGCACCGGGCAGGCGCTGGGCATGGGCCGGCGCGGCGACGCCGACGTCGTATTCGTGCACGCCAGGGCGCTGGAGGAGAGGTTCATCGACGAGGGCTTCGGCGTGAAGCGCTTCGAGGTCATGTATAACGAGTTCGTGCTGGTGGGGCCGAAATCCGATCCGGCCAGGGCCGGCGGCAGCAGGGACATCGTCGCGGCGCTGCACAGGATCAAGGCCGCGGCGGCTCCGTTCGCATCCCGGGGGGACAGGAGCGGCACGCACTTCGCGGAACTGGAGTTGTGGAAGGCAGCCGGGATCGACATCGCCAAGGACAAGGGCCCCTGGTACCGCGACACCGGCTCGGGCATGGGGCCGACGCTCAACCTCGCCGCCGGGATGAAGGCCTATGCGCTCACCGACCGGGGGACGTGGCTTTGGTTCAGGAATCGCGGCGACCTGGTGATTTCGGTCGAAGGCGACAAGCGCCTGTTCAACCAGTACGGCCTGATCCTGGTGAGCCCGGCCAAGCACCCGCACGTGAAAAAGGACATGGGCCAGGCCTTCATCGACTGGATGGTGTCGAAGGAAGGGCAGCTGGCGATCGCCGCCTACAAGATCGGGGGCGAGCAGCTGTTCTTCCCCAATGCGGAGGGTTGTTTAGCATGCTTGAAGGGCCTCGCCGGGAGGCCTGAGGTATAAGAGGCTCAGCGCCATGGATCCGACCCTCGTTGCAACCCTGGCCGCCGCGATGCTGGCGGCTGCGTTCCTGTACGCCGCCGTGGGCCACGGCGGCGCCTCGGCCTACATCGCTGCCATGGCGCTCGCCGGCGTGGCGCCGGCGGAGATGCGCCCGATGGCCCTGATGCTGAACGTCGTGGTGTCCTCCCTGGCGACCTACAAGTTCTGGCGGACGGGGCATTTCCGCTGGGGCCTGTTCTGGCCGTTCACCGCGGCCTCGATCCCGATGGCCTATGTCGGAGGGGCTATCGTCCTGCCCGGCGCCGCCTACAAGGTCCTCGTCGGACTGGTGCTCGTGTACGCTGCGTGGCAACTGTGGTGGAGCGCCCGCGCCGGGGAGCAGCCGCGCCCGGGGCGCCTGCTGTCGGTGCCGCTGGCCATGATCATTGGCGCGGCCCTGGGCGTGCTCTCGGGCCTGACCGGGGTCGGCGGCGGAATATTCCTGAGTCCCTTGCTGTTGCTCGCCGGCTGGGCGGGGACCAAGCAGACCTCTGCGGTCGTGGCGCCGTTCATCCTGCTCAATTCGCTCGCCGCGCTCGCAGCCGGGTTGGCTAGGAATCCCGCTCCTGCGCCCGACTACGCCTTGTGGCTGGTGGTGGCGGTGCTCATCGGCGGCTGGGCGGGCGCGGAATACGGCAGCCGGCGCTTCGCCAATCCGCTGCTCCGGCAGATACTGGCCGTGGTCCTCGGCATCGCGGGCGGCAAGATGGTATTGGTATAGATTGCGGCAATCTGCCAACAAGGAACGACATGAGCCACTACTACGAATCCGAGGACCTGAAGAAATTCGGTGACATCGGCCAGCACGCCAAGGCGCTGGCCGACGATTTCTTCAAGTACTACGGCAACGTCACCGGCGCCGACGGTGCCCTGACCAAGCGCGAAAAGGCCCTGATCGCATTGGCCGTTTCGCACGCGCAGAAATGCCCCTACTGCATCGATGCCTATACCACCCAGTGCCTGGAGACCGGCGCCAACCCGGAGCAGATGATGGAGGCGGTGCATGTCGCCGCCGTGATGCAGGCCGGCATCACGCTGGTGCACTCGGTGCAGATGCAGAACCACCTGAAGAAGCTGGTCCTTTGAGCGCGGTCATCCGGCTCAAGGCCGCACCCCGGCCATCGAAGTTCGACTTCGAGCAACAGCTGCGCCGCCACGGCATGGACCTGCCGCCGCTCGCCGTGGACACGCTGCAGGTCAACATCACCAAGCTGTGCAACCAGGTCTGCCGCCACTGCCACGTGGACGCCTCGCCCTCGCGCACCGAAATGCTCTCGCCGGAGGGCGTGGCGAAGTGCCTCGAGATCCTGGAGCGCCATCCACGGATCCGGACCCTGGACCTCACCGGCGGCGCCCCCGAGCTGCACCCGCAGTTCGACGCGTTCGTCGAGCGCGCGGTGGCGCTGGGCAAGCATGTCATGGTGCGCCACAACCTGACCGTCCAGCTCGACGGCCACCCCGTGACGAAACAGGGCAAGCAATACCTGCCGCAGTTCTTCGCCAGGCACCGCGTCGAGGTGGTGTCCTCGCTGCCCTACTACCAGGCCTACTTCACCGACGCGCAGCGCGGTTCCGGGGTGTTCGCAAAGAGCATGCAGGCCCTGAAGCGCTTGAATGCGGAGGGTTACGGCATCGAGGGCAGCGGCCTGGTGCTGAACCTGGTCTACAACCCGGTCGGTCCCTACCTGCCGGCCGCGCAGGCGGAGCTGGAAGCGGCCTACAAGCGCGAGCTGAAGAACAAGTTCGGCCTGGTGTTCAACAGCCTGTACACGATCACCAACATGCCCATCAACCGCTTCAGGCTGCACCTGGAGAAGTCCGGGCAGCACGAGGCCTACATGGACAAGCTGCTGGCGGCGTTCAATCCCGCGGCGGCCGAAGGGGTGATGTGCCGCAGCCTGGTCAGCGTCGGGCACGACGGGCGCCTCTACGACTGCGACTTCAACCAGATGCTGGCGATGGACGCGGTGGACGCGCGGGGCAAGGCGCTCAGCATCTTCGATTTCGATTTCGACAAGGTCCTCGGGCGGCCGATCCGCTTCGGCGAGCATTGCCTGGGCTGCACCGCCGGGGCCGGCAGTTCCTGCGGAGGGGCGACCGCCTGAGCTTGCTGTAAAGTCCGCAGATCGATGAACGCATTTGGTTGTCCATGAAAACCTTCGGTTTTGCGGGCTGGTCCGGCAGCGGCAAGACGACGCTCCTCGAGCAGCTCATTCCGCTGTTCGTGAAGCGCGGCCTGCGCGTGTCGCTCATCAAGCACGCCCACCACACCTTCGACGTGGACAGGGAAGGCAAGGATTCCTGGCGCCACCGCCAGGCCGGCGCCACCGAAATCCTGGTCACCTCGTCGCGCCGCTGGGTGCTGATGCACGAGCTGCGCGGCGCGCCCGAACCCAGCTTCGAGGAACAGGTGAAGCACTTCGCGCCCTGCGACCTGCTGCTGGTGGAAGGCTTCAAGCACGCGCCGATCCCGAAGCTGGAGGTCTGGCGCGCCGAGCCGGGCGAAGGCCTGCTGCACCCGAACGACCCGCACATCGTCGCCGTGGCCAGCGACGCCAGGGTCGAGACCAAGCTGCCGCTGCTGGATCTCAACGACCCGGGGCGCATTGCCGCCTTCATCCTCGCGCACCTGAAGCTTGCATGAACAAGGGACTGCTGTCGGTCGAGGAGGCGCTGGAGGTGCTGCTCGCGGGTGCGAAGCCGGTGGCGGAGGTGGAAATGGTGCCCACGCTGCAGGCCGCCGGCCGGGTGCTGGCGCGCGCGCAGACCTCCACCATGGACGTGCCGCCGATGGACAACAGCGCCATGGACGGCTATGCGCTGCGGCTCGCGGACCTGAGGGTGCCGGATGCGCGCCTGAAGGTGGCGCAGCGGATCATGGCCGGCGCCGTCGGCCAGCCGCTTGTTGCCGGCACCGCGGCGCGCATCTTCACCGGCGCGCCCGTCCCGCCGGGGGCCGATGCCATCGTGATGCAGGAGTTCTGCGCCACCGAGGGCGACGCGGTGGTGGTGAAGAAGGTCCCGAAGCCCGGCCAATGGATCCGCCTCAGGGGCAGCGACATTCGCACCGGCGGCGAGGTACTGCCGGCGGGCAAGCGCCTGCTGCCGCAGGACACCGGGCTCGCCGCCTCGGTGGGCATCGCGAAGCTGCCCGTCCATCGCAGGGTGCGGCTGGGCCTCTTCTTCACCGGCGACGAGCTGGTGATGCCGGGCGATCCCTTGGCGCCGGGTCGGATCTACAACTCCAACCGCTTCGCCCTGAACGGCCTCGCCGTCGCGTTCGGCTGCGAGGTGAAGGACTACGGCATCGTGCCGGATAACTTGGGGGCGACGCGTGAGGTGCTGCGCCGCGCCGCCGCGGAGTGCGACCTCATCGTCACCTCGGGCGGGGTCTCGGTCGGCGACGCGGATTTCGTCAAGCCGGCGGTCGAGGCCGAGGGGTCGCTACTGATGTGGAAGATCGCGATGAAGCCCGGCCGGCCGCTCGCCTTCGGCAAGGTGGGGCAGGCTGCGTTCATTGGCCTGCCGGGCAATCCGGTCTCCAGCTTCGTCACCTTCCTCATCTTCGTGCGGCCGTTTCTGCTCAGGACCCAGGGGCACGCCGAGGTCGCGCCGCGCGCCATCGACGCCCGCGCCGACTTCGATTGGGCCGAGCCCGACGCGCGGCGCGAGTACCTGCGCGTGAAGTGGAACGCGCAGGGCGGGCTGGATCTCTACCCGACGCAGGATTCCGCGGTGATGACCTCCACCGCCTGGGCCGACGGCCTGGTGGACAACCCGCCAAACCACGCGGTCCGCCGCGGCGACCGGGTGCGCTTCCTGCCGTATGCGGAGTTGTACTGGTGAAGCTGAAGGTCCTCTACTTCGCGGGCATCCGCGAGAAGGTCGGCACCGGCGCCGAGGAGCTCGAGCTGCCGGCGGGCGTGGCGACCGTGCAGGGCGTGCGAAGCCACCTGCGCGAGCGCGGCGGCGCCTGGGCGGAAGCGCTGGCCGAGGGCAAGTTGTTGCGCATGGCCGTCAACCAGGAAATGGTTCGGGGCGCAACCTCGGTGAAAGCGGGCGACGAGGTTGCGTTTTTCCCGCCGGTGACGGGCGGATGAGAATTTCCGTCCAGCAGGAAGATTTCGATCTCGGCGCGGAGGTGAAGGCGATCGCCCGCGGCAACGCGAAAATCGGCGCGGTCGCCAGCTTCATCGGCCTGGTGCGCGATGTGAACGACGGCGCCAAGGTCGGCGCCATGACCCTCGAGCATTACCCCGGCATGACCGAGAAGGCGCTGGAGAGAATCCTCGCCGAGGCGCGCGGGCGCTGGGAGATCCTGGACTGCACCATCATCCATCGATATGGGGAACTAAAACCCACCGACCAGATCGTGCTGGTGGTGGTGGCGAGCGGGCACCGCGGCGATGCCTTCGCCGCTTGCGAGTTCCTCATGGACTACCTGAAGACGAAGGCGCCGTTCTGGAAGAAAGAGCAGACGCCGCAGGGCGGGCGCTGGGTGCCATCGCGCGACTCGGACGACGAGGCGGCCGAGCGCTGGAACTAGCGCCAGTGCCGGGCGGGGCTTGATACCGGTCTAATTGACCTCATCTGAAACGGGGTAAAAAGACCCTTGGGATCAGCACCATGCGAATGGACAAGTTCACCACCAAGCTGCAGGAGGCCCTGGCCGACGCCCAGAGCATGGCCCTTGGCCAGGACCACCAGCAGATCGAGCCCCAGCACCTGCTGCTCGGCCTCCTCAGCCAGGAGGAGGGCGGCGTGTCGTCGCTGGTCGCCAAGGCCGGGGGCAACCCGAACGCCTTGAAGCATTCGCTGCAGCAGGCCATCGGCCGGCTGCCCAGGGTCCAGGGCACGCCGGGCGAGGTGCACCTGTCGCGGGACCTGGGGAACCTGCTCAACGTCGCCGACAAGGAAGCGCAGAAGCGCGGCGACCGGTACATCGCATCCGAGCTGTTCCTGGTCGCCTGCGCCGGCGACAAGGGCGAGACCGGCCGGCTGCTCAAGCAGGCCGGCGTGGAGAAGAAAAGCCTGGAAAAGGCCATCGAGCAGGTGCGCGGCGGTCAGACCGTTTCCGGCCAGGCCGACGAATCGCAGCGCCAGGCGCTCGCCAAGTACACCCTGGACCTCACCGACCGCGCCCGCCAGGGCAAGCTCGACCCGGTGATCGGCCGCGACGACGAGATCCGCCGCTGCATCCAGATCCTGCAGCGGCGCACCAAGAACAACCCGGTCCTGATCGGCGAGCCCGGCGTGGGCAAGACCGCCATCGTCGAGGGCCTGGCGCAGCGCATCGTCAACGGCGAGGTGCCCGAGACGCTCAAGAACAAGCGGGTGCTATCGCTGGACATGGCGGCGTTGCTGGCGGGGGCCAAGTATCGCGGCGAGTTCGAGGAGCGCCTGAAGTCGGTGCTGAAGGAACTGGCGCAGGACGAAGGCAGCACCATCGTCTTCATCGACGAGCTGCACAGCATGGTGGGCGCGGGCAAGGCCGAGGGCGCGATGGACGCGGGCAACATGCTCAAGCCGGCCCTGGCGCGCGGCGAGCTGCACTGCGTCGGCGCCACCACCCTGAACGAGTACCGCAAGTACGTGGAGAAGGATGCGGCCCTCGAGCGCCGCTTCCAGAAGGTGCTGGTGGGCGAGCCCTCGGTGGAGGCCACCGTGGCCATCCTGCGCGGCCTGCAGGAGCGCTACGAGGTGCACCACGGCGTCGAGATCACCGACCCGGCGATCGTGGCCGCGGCCGAGCTCTCCAACCGCTACATCACCGACCGCTTCCTGCCCGACAAGGCCATCGACCTGATCGACGAGGCGGCGGCGCGCATCAAGATGGAGATCGACTCCAAGCCCGAGTCCATGGACCGGCTGGACCGCAGGCTCATCCAGCTGCGCATCGAGCGCGAGGCGGTGAAGAAGGAGAGGGACGAGGCCTCGCAGAAGCGCCTGGCGCTCATCGAGGAGGAGATCCAGCGCCTGGACAAGGAGTACTCGGACCTGGAGGAAATCTGGAAGGCCGAGAAGGCCCAGGTGGCCGGCAGCCAGCACATCAAGGAAGAGCTGGAGAAGCTCAAGCTCGCGATGGAGGAGGCCAAGCGAGAGGGCGACTGGCAGCGCATGTCCGAGATCCAGTACGGCAAGATTCCGGGGCTGGAAGGACAACTCAAGAAGGCAGAAAAGGGAGAAACCCGGCCGGGGGAGGACGCGCCCGCGAAGGCGAAGCTGCTGCGCACGCAGGTGGGTGCGGAGGAGATCGCCGAAGTCGTCTCACGCGCCACCGGCATCCCGGTCTCCAAGATGATGCAGGGCGAGCGCGACAGGCTGCTCAACATGGAGGCGCGCCTGCACCAGCGCGTGGTCGGCCAGGACGAGGCGGTGCGCCTGGTGGCGGACGCCATCCGGCGCTCGCGCTCAGGCCTGGCGGACCCGAACCGCCCGTACGGGTCGTTCCTGTTCCTCGGGCCCACCGGCGTGGGCAAGACCGAGCTGTGCAAGTCCCTCGCCAACTTCCTCTTCGATTCCGAGGACCACCTGATCCGCATCGACATGTCCGAGTACATGGAGAAGCATTCGGTCGCGCGCCTGATCGGCGCGCCGCCCGGATACGTCGGCTACGACGAGGGCGGGCAGCTCACCGAGCTGGTGCGCCGCAAGCCCTACTCGGTGATCCTGTTCGACGAGGTGGAGAAGGCGCATCCGGACGTGTTCAGCGCGCTTCTGCAGGTGCTGGACGAGGGCCGCATGACCGACGGCCAGGGCCGCACCGTGGACTTCAAGAACACCGTGATCGTGATGACCTCGAACCTGGGCTCGCACATGATCCAGCAGATGTCAGGCTCGGACTACGGCGTGGTGAAGCTGGCGGTGATGGCCGAGGTGAAGACGCATTTCCGGCCGGAGTTCGTCAACCGCATCGACGAGTTGGTGGTGTTCCACGGCCTGGGCGACGAGCACATCCGGTCCATCGCGCGCATCCAGCTGAGGATGCTCTCGGCGCGGCTGGCGAAGATGGAGTACGGGCTGGAAGTGTCCGATGCGGCGGTGGCCGAGATCGCCAAGGCCGGCTTCGACCCGGTCTACGGCGCGCGCCCGCTCAAGCGCGCGATCCAGTCGCAAATCGAGAACCCGCTGGCGAAGGCGATCCTGCAAGGGCGCTTCGCGCCCGGGGACACGATCCGCGCCGACTACCGCGGCGGGATGACGTTGGACAAGGCGCCGGCCAGGGCCGCGGCCTGAGCGCCGGGGCGGCGCGACGGCGGGGTCCCGCTGTCGGTCCTGATCCGCTGCGTCTGCTGCAGGAGTTCCTCCCACAGCCCCTCGGTGTCCTTGCGGAACACCGTCTCCATGTCCACGTTGAGTACCGACCACAGGCCGCGGTCGAGCTCGCCCTTTAGCTCCCCCGGGCGCCAGCCGACATAGCCCACGTAGTAGCGCGCCTCGTTGGGTGTGGTCTCGATGACCTGGTCAATGACGTTGGCGCGAAACGCCATGTAGAGGGATTTGGTGAGCGCCACCGCGCCGGTGCCGGGCTTGGCTTCGGTCTTCACCAGCGCCACCAGCGCGCCGCGCGAGAAGGGGCCCCCGTAGTACACCGGGTCGATCACCTTCTTCGAGGGCTCGTGCTGCGGGAACAGGCTCCCCAGGGGCCGGCGGGTCGGCCGGTTGAGGATCACCCCGACGTGGCCGCCGTTGGGCGCGGGCGCCGCGATCAGCACCGACTGGCGGTAGTCGGGGTCGCGCAGGGAAGGGTGCGCAACCAGGATCATGGCGTCGTGGTCCTGCGCCTGGGCCGGGGTCGTCGAGGCAGCGAGGGCAAATAGGAGCAGGCCGGCGAACCTGCAAGTCGTGCGGAGCATGGCCCGACTATTCTAATGCCACCTGCGCGGAGCTGGCTTGCCATTTGGAGAACCCCTCCACGGGAGGCCGTGGCTACAGTCCGGCAACCGCGATAGTCCTTGCGCCGCAAAAAAGGAGGCGGCGAACCGCGAACTCCAAGCCTGGCCCCTGAGCCACGACCCCAATGGCGCCACTCACGCGGGGCTTTCCGTTTCTGGATCTAGGTCGTAGGTTTGGGCTTGGTAGCCCGCCGGATCATCTCTTCCCACATCCCCTCGGTGTTCCTGCGAAACACCGTCTCCGCGTCCGCCGGCAGCACGTACCAGCCGTCGCGCATGAATTCGCTCTGCAGCTGGTTCGGCGCCCAGCCCGAGAATCCGGCGTAGATGCGGTACTGGCTCGCGGGGTCGGCGAGCAGCGCCCGGATGTTCGCCGGGTGCATCGTCAGGTAGACCCCCTTGAGCACCGGGAACGCCGGGGCTTGGGGCGCCGTTGCCGAGCGGAACACCGAGAGGATCACGCGGCGCATCACCGGGCCACCCTGGAACACGCGGTCCTTGTAGTACTCGCCCGACAGGTCCTGGGGCAGGAAGGCCTGCAGCTTCTCCTGCAGCGGGCGGTTGAGGATCACCCCGACCGTGCTGGCGTCTTCGGCCTGGGTCACCAGGACCACGGTGCGGGCGAAGTTGGGGTCGGCGAGGGTGGGCTTGGCGATGAGCAGCAGGCTGTTGGGGGGCGCGGGCTGCTGCGCTGCCGCTGCGGCTGGAAGCAGACCCAGGACGAGAAGCAGGACGCGCAGCATGGCTCGGGGCTCGATCTCCCGGCTCAGGCCGCCATCTGCAAAGAGGTGGATGCCGCCTGCGGATGCACGCGTTTCTCCCGCATTTCCCGAGACCGAACATAGAGCAACCTCAGGCCGACAACGAGGGTCAGGACGACGAGCGCGCAAGCGGACAGAACAAGCAGGGTTGCTGGCGGCATGGCGGGCCGTGGGCTGGTGTGCGGCCTAGGGGTCGGGCGGCGCTGCACCGAGGGCGGTGCACGGCCGCGCTTCGCTCACGGCTTCGGCCGGTGCAACGCGCACAGCTTGTTGCCGTCCGGGTCTCGAACGTAGGCCAGGTGAATAACGCCGGCAGGACCCGAGCGGGGACCGGGTGGCTCCTCGATCGAAGTGCCGCCATTGGCGAGCGCAACGTCGTGGAACCGCTTCAGTTGCTCCGGGGACGCGCACTTGAATCCAATTGTGCTGCCGTTGCCGCAGGTTGCGGGCTTTCCATCGATGGGCTCGCTCACGCTGAAGGCAACGCCATCATGCCTGTAGAACAGGCGACGCTGGCCTGTCTTGTTGGTGTTCTCGACGGCCTCGCCAGCGCCGAGCACTTTGAGAACGGCGTCGTAGAAGCGCTTCGACCGATTGATGTCGTTGGTGCCGAGCATGACATGGCTGAACAAGGAGGGTCTCCTGAGATTGTTGGTAGAACCGCCGGGGCGCCTGTTTTGTGCCGCCGAACGAAGTAGTTGACTTAATAGTTGGCAGGTTATCACCTATCCTGCGCAACGAGTCGCTGCACTGTACCCCGAATCCTCAAGTAATTGCGGCTTCCCGGATGACTTCGGCGTTGAGATGGTTGACGCCGAAGGCAGCGGGCGATTGCCGCTCCACTGGGCGCCAGCGGGCACCGAGAGCCGCCAAATGGTACCGATCCGGCAACATTGCTAGGCCCAGCGCTTGGTATCGGTTGCCGAGTCGATCAACTGGTGAACCCGAGCATCCCACCCCGCGAACTCCCGCTGCATGTCCGAAATTTCACCCCAGGCCGTCCACGACTCGGTCCGCCAGTCCCCCGCCGGCAGGATGGCGACGACGTTCACGAACCGCCCAACGCGGCCGCCAGGCCGCCCAGCCCGCTCCCGGCGATGGCGACGCGCAGGGCCAAGAAGCCGCTAGCTGAAGGCCTGGATCCCGGTCATGGCGCGCCCGAGGATGAGCGCGTGGATGTCGTGCGTGCCCTCGTAGGTGTTGACCACCTCCAGGTTCACCAGGTGCCGGGCGACGCCGAACTCATCCGAGATGCCGTTGCCGCCCATCATGTCGCGCGCCAGGCGCGCGATGTCGAGGGACTTGCCGCAGGAATTGCGCTTCAGGATCGAGGTGGTTTCCACCGCGGCGGTGCCCTCGTCCTTCATGCGCCCGAGGCGCAGGCAGCCCTGCAGGCCCAAGGTAATCTCGGTCTGCATGTCGGCGAGTTTCTTCTGGATGAGCTGGTTGGCGGCCAGGGGCCGGCCGAACTGCTTGCGCTCCAGCACGTACTGCCGGGCGCGGCGCCAGCAGTCCTCCGCCGCCCCCAGCGCGCCCCAGGCAATGCCGTAGCGGGCGGAATTGAGGCACGTGAACGGGCCCTTGAGGCCCCGCACCTCGGGGAAGGCGTTTTCCTCGGGGCAGAATACGTTGTCCATCACGATCTCGCCGGTGATGGAGGCGCGCAGGCCCACCTTGCCGTGGATGGCGGGGGCGGAGAGGCCCTTGGCGCCCTTGCCGAGGACGAAACCGCGGATCGCGCCTTCGTCGTCTTTGGCCCAGACCAGGAACACGTCGGCGATGGGCGAGTTGGAAATCCACGTCTTGGCGCCGGTAAGGCTGTAGCCGCCGGCGACTTTTTTGGCGCGCGTGACCATGGAGCCGGGGTCGGAGCCGTGGTTGGGCTCGGTGAGGCCGAAGCAGCCGATGTACTCGCCGGTGGCGAGTTTCGGCAGGTATTTCATCTTCGTCGCCTCGTTGCCGAACTCGAAGATGGGCAGCATGACGAGCGAGGACTGCACGCTCATCATGGAGCGGTAGCCCGAATCCACGCGCTCCACCTCGCGCGCGATCAGGCCGTAGGCGACGTAGTTCAGGCCCGGTCCGCCGTACGGCTCCGGGATGGTGGGCCCCAAGAGCCCCACCTCGCCCATCTCGCGGAAGATCTTCGGGTCGGTCTTCTCGTTGCGGAAGGCTTCCAGCACGCGCGGTGCGAGCTTGCCCTGGCAGTAGTCGCGCGCGGCGTCGCGCACCATGCGCTCGTCTTCCGACAGCTGGTCGTTCAGCAGCAGCGGGTCGTCCCAGGCGAACGCCGCCCTGGACTTGTGCTTCTCGGGCGCGTTCACGACGGCACCCGCTCGAGGATCACCGCGAACCCCTGGCCCACGCCGATGCACAGCGACACCGCGGCGTACTTCGATCCGGTCTCCTGCAGCTGGCGCGACACCGTGATGGCGAGGCGCGCACCGGAAGCCCCCAGCGGGTGGCCGATGGCGATGGCGCCGCCATTGGGGTTCACGCGCGGGTCCTTGAAGTCCACCTTCAGGATGGCAAGGCACCCCAGCACCTGGCTGGCGAAGGCCTCGTTGATCTCGATGATGTCCATGTCCTTGAGCGACAGCTGCGCGCGCTCGAGGGCCTTCGGGATGGCGTAGGCGGGGCCCACGCCCATGATGCGCGGCTCGACGGCGGCGGAGGCGGCCGAGAGGATGCGGGCGAGGGGTTTCCTGCCGTTCTTTTCCCCCCACT
>Ga0194128_10002484_pt1 | contig 29751 bp, 43 predicted proteins | sample TA2KigCa65mmetaG_FD_148650 | JGI IMG/M metagenome (GOLD analysis project Ga0194128, IMG submission 148650) | Freshwater microbial communities from Lake Tanganyika, Tanzania - TA2015037 Kigoma Deep Cast 65m | ecosystem: Environmental > Aquatic > Freshwater > Lake | place: Tanzania: Lake...
GGTTACGCAAATCCAGCGAATAGGGACGCGCCATCGCTGCTGGCCTCCAATCCAGCCAGCATCTTGAATCACGAATCCCCGACCAAGGGAATCCCCGCCGATTCAACCTTTCAGAAACGCGCTCTAGACGGCCCCTCTCTTCAGAACGAACGAGAACCGGCGACGCATCGCCGGCGGATTCCGTGTCGCGGAGGAGAAACCACGCGTGGTCGGAGGCCTATCGACCGTCACCAACTCGAGTGCGCTGATCGCGCTCCAGGCGCTGTCGTTCCAGAACAAGCGGCTCATCGACACGCAACTGACGATCACGACCGGACTGCGGGTCTCGGGTCCGCAGCAGGACGGCGCCGCCTTCGCCATCGCCACCCGGCTGCGCGGCGACGTCGGCGGCTTGAACGCGGTGAAGACTGCGCTCGCCACCGGTGAAGCCCAGGTCAACGTCGCGGTATCGGCCGCCAAGTCCGTGGCCGACACGCTCACCGAGATCAAGGCCAAGGTCGTCCAAGCCAACCAGTCGGGCCTCGACACGGCCTCGCGCAGCGCGCTGGACGCCGATTTCACGGAGTTGCGCAGTCAACTTCAGACGATCGTCGACTCGGCCGACTTCAACACCGTCAACCTGATCAAACGCAGCGCCTCGACCCTCAATGTGCTGAGTTCGGTCGACGGCAGCGTCATCGCGGTCAGCGCTCAGCGGCTCGACGTGACCACGATCGGTATCGCGACCTTGAGCCTTTCGACCAGCGCCGGCGCGGCGACCGCGCTGACCGCGGTCAATTCGGCGATCGAACTCGCGGCGGACAAGTTGGCGGCGCTCGGAACCTCGGCAAAACGCCTCGAAATCCAGTCGGACTTCACGACCAACCTCTTGACGTCGTTTGCCGAGGGCATCGGGGTCCAGGTCAATGCCGATCTCGCCGAGGCGAGCGCTCTGCTCCAGTCGCAGCAGATCCAGCAGCAATTGAGCGTGCAGGCGTTGGCGATCGCCAACGCCGCGCCGTCCCTCGTCCTGTCGCTGTTCCCGGCGCCGAAGGGCCGTTGAGGCTAGGCGCTCGGCCGCTGTTCGAAGCCCGTGAGGTCGCCGGGCACTGGCACGTCCGTGACGTCGATCCGGAGAACCCTGGCCGCCGGCGGCCCGCGGTGACAGGCCTCGATCATCTCGGCCACGGTGTCGCCCGCGCCATGGAACAGCGCTTCGACGCTGCCATCGCCGCGGTTGCGCACCCACCCCAACAGGCCCAGGCGCCGCGCGGTCTCGACCGTCCAGCCGCGATACCACACGCCCTGGACCTTGCCCTTGATGACGGCCCGAACCGTCCGGGCGGTCATTCGAACTCCAGGATCACCTGATCGACGGCGAGGCTGTCGCCTGCCTTGGCCTTGACGGCTTTGATGGTCGCCCGACGTTCGGCCGTGAGCACGTTTTCCATCTTCATGGCATCGATCACGGCCAGTGCCTCACCTGCTTCGACCGTCTGGCCGTCCTTGACCGCAATCGAGACCACCAGGCCCGGCATCGGCGACAGCAGGAACTTGCTCAGGTCCGGCGGGACCTTCACCGGCATATAACCGGCGAGATCGGCGATCCGGGCTCGGCGGAGCACGATCGACGAGACTGCACCGTCCAGAGTCAGGCGCACGCCTTCGGCCAAGACATCGACCTGGGCGGCGACCGGAGCGCCGTTGGCGCTGCCCTCGAACAGCACCTCGCCCGGGCGCCAGGCGCTTTCGAGCCGCCACTCCTGGCGGTCGACCCGCACGTCGACTCCGCCCGGGGAAACCCGCCCGGCCACGGCCAGGCGATGCTCGCCAAGGGTGGCGACCGCATCGATCACCGCCCCGGATGCGAGGCGGTCGGTTCGGGCGGCGATCGCGGCGGCGATGGCCGCGCCCAGGCGCAGCCGCTCGGGTGGAAGCACGACGCCGCCGAAGCCCTCGGGGTAGACGTCGTCGATGAATCCGGTGTCGATTTCGCCCCGCTCGAAACGCGGCACGTCCATCACTGCGCGCAGAAACGCGATGTTGTGATTGATGCCCCGCACGTAGAAACGATCGAGCGCGTCAGCCATGCGCCGCACCGCCTGGCGACGATCCGGACCATAGGTCACTAGCTTGGCGATCATCGGGTCGTAGAAACGGCTGATTTCGCTGCCCTCGGTGACGCCGGTGTCGATGCGGACGCTGCCCGATTCGGCCGGCGGGCGGAACTTCACCAGCCGCCCGATCGAAGGCAGGAATCCGCGCAACGGGTCTTCGGCGTAGAGGCGGGTTTCGATCGCCCACCCCAGGAGGCGCACGTCGGCCTGCGCCAGACCGAGCCGTTCGCCGGCGGCGACGCGGATCATCTGTTCGACGAGGTCGAAGCCGGTCACCATTTCGGTCACGGGGTGCTCGACCTGGAGACGGGTGTTCATCTCCAGGAAGTAGAAATTGCGCTTCGGATCGACGATGAATTCGACGGTGCCCGCGGAGCGATAGCCGACGGCGCGCGCCAAAGCCACCGCCTGCTCGCCCATCGCCCGACGGGTCGCGCTGTCCAGGAACGGACTCGGCGCCTCCTCCACCACCTTCTGGTGACGGCGCTGGATCGAACACTCGCGTTCGCCGAGATAGAGCGCGGTGCCGTGGGCGTCGGCCAGCACCTGAATCTCGATGTGGCGCGGCTGTTCGATGAATTTCTCGATGAACACCCGGTCATCGCCGAACGACGACCTGGCTTCGGAGGTGGCGCGGGCAAACCCCTCCTTGGTCTCGGCGTCGTTGTGGGCGATGCGCATGCCCTTGCCACCGCCGCCGGCCGAGGCCTTGATCATGACGGGGTAGCCGATATCGCGGGCAATCTTCACCGCCTCGGCGGCATCGGCGATGACCCCGAGGTACCCGGGGACGGTGCTGACCCCGGCGGCCTTGGCGAGCTTCTTCGACTCGATCTTGTCGCCCATCGCGGCGATCGCCTTGGCCGTCGGCCCGATGAAGGCGACTCCGGCCCGCTCGAGCGCCTCGACGAAGGCCTCACGCTCGGAAAGGAAGCCGTAGCCCGGATGCACGGCGTCGGCGCCGGTCTGTCTGATCGCGGCGAGGATCGCTTCGATCGAAAGATAACTCTGCGCCGCGGGCGGCGGCCCGATGCGGACGGCTTCATCGGCCATCTCGACATGGAGCGCGCCGGCGTCGGCGTCGGAATAGACCGCGACGGTGGCGATCCCGAGGCGCTTGGCCGTGCGGATGACGCGACAGACGATTTCGCCGCGATTGGCGATGAGGATTTTCTCGAACAACGGCATGGGGAGACGACTCGAACTAAAGAACCAGGGCTGGCGACTTCGCCTCATTTATTAGCAGGCGATCGACCGCACCGCGATGGCGTCCCCACAACGGAACCCAACGGATTTTCATCAGCCGCGCCGCTTTCGTGCCACGCCGCGTTTGGGGGCTTTCGGTCGGCGCTCGACCTTTCGGGTGGCAGCTGTGGTCACGGCGAACATCGAAAGGGCACTTCCGGTAACGGTTTCGTCTTCGTCGTCGAAGTCTGGGGCCATCCATACTTGCCCCTCGAACATCCCCATCGACGCCGAGCCGGCGGCGCCGGCACCGGGACAAGCCTGACAGCGGCCCGCCCATACCGAGTGATCACGACCTCTTCACGCCGCTCGGCACGGGTCACGAGTTCCAATAGTCGCGTCTTGGCCTCACGGGCGTTTGTTCTCATGGCCAACTCTCCGTTCACCGTATCGGAGGCGGCGGACGCCACCAACTGGTGATTTTTGTCGGCATTTCCGTAGCTTAGCGAAGGCACCTCAGCCATAGCCCGGCGGGTTGACGGTGCGCTGGATGATGTAGGACCGGCCGCTCTTCTGGAGTCCGCACTTCTCGTAGAACCCTTCGGCGCCCGGCGCCGCCTCCAGGATGAGCGAGACCCGCTCGGTCCCGCCCGCCGCCTCGTGCACTTCCTTCAGGAGGGCGCGTCCCAGCCCGAGCTTCTGATACGGCGCGGCCACCATGAGGTCGGCGACGTAACAGAACCAGGCGTTGTCGGTCGTGCAGCGCGCCACACCGACGCAGTTCTCGCCGTCCCAAGCCGTGACGATCAGGTTGACGCTGCCGTACATCATGGCGAGGCGGTTTTCGTCGTCGATCGGTCGTCGTGCGCCGAGGCCCGAGGACTGATAGAGCGCGATGATCTGTGGCAGTGTCGGCATGCGGCCGATCTCGATGTGGACATTGCTCATGAGCGTTCCTTCGTCCCGGTCCGGGCACTGCGGTCGGCCCAAGCCAGCGTCACCGGATAACGCGCCAGCGCCCGATCGACCGATAGTAGCGTCAGTTCTTCGTCGATGGCCTGGGCAATCAGCAAGCGATCGAACGGGTCGCGATGATGGAACGGCAGCGCCAGGGTGCCCCACACATGGCGTTCGGCGATCGCGAGCGTCGCATACCCATCGCTTGCCCGCGCCTCGGCGTCGCTCAACCACGCGGACACCGGATCGGGCAGCGTCAGCCGCCCGAGTCGCAGTTTGACCGCGAGTTCCCACAGGCTCACGACGCTCACCCAGATTTCGTTGTGCCGGTCCTTGATCGCCCGAACCCACGGGGCCGCAATCCGCCTGTCATCGCCCAGAGCCACGCACAACAGGACGTGGGTGTCGAGCAGGAGCCTCATCGGTACTTCCGCGATCGCTGGCGCGAACGTGGGCGCTTCACGGCCGGCACGAGCGAACTCTCGTGAAACAGGCGTTCGACCTCGGGATCGCGATCGAAGTTCTCCGGCACCGCAAATTGACCGCGGAAACGTCCGAACATGCGCTCGCGTGGCTCGCCGACCGGCACCAACCTGACGAGCGGCTTGCCGTGGCGCGCGATGACGATCTCCTCGCCCACCAGCGCTCGGTTGAGCAGCTGCGAGAGCTTGGTTTTGGCTTCGTAGACGTTGACCTTCATCCCACCAGTTAACTAGACCAGATCAAGTTGGTCAACTTGGCCGGCGGGCGCTGGCGACGGGGACGCCTGGCCCTCACAGCGGGATGTTGTCGTGCTTTTTCCACGGGTTCTCGAGCTGCTTGTTGGCGAGCATCTCGAGCGCCCGGGCGATGCGCAGCCGGGTGTTGCGCGGCAGGATCACGTCGTCCAGGAAGCCGCGGTGTCCGGCGATGAACGGATTGGCGAAGCGCGTGCGGTATTCTTCGGTGCGGGCGGCGATCCGCGCCGGGTCGCCCAACTCGTTGCGGAAGATGATCTCGACCGCCCCCTTGGGGCCCATGACGGCGATTTCGGCCGTGGGCCACGCGTAGTTGATGTCGCCGCGCAGGTGCTTGGAGGACATGACGTCGTAGGCCCCGCCATAGGCCTTGCGGGTGATGACGGTGACCTTGGGCACGGTGCATTCACCGAAGGCGAACAGCAGCTTGGCGCCGTGCTTGATGATGCCGCCGTATTCCTGAGCGGTGCCGGGCAGGAACCCCGGCACGTCGACGAAGGTCACGATCGGTATCCCGAAGCAGTCGCAAAAGCGCACGAAACGCGCGCCCTTGCGCGAGGAATCGATATCGAGGCAGCCGGCCAACACCATCGGCTGGTTGGCGACGATGCCGACCGGCCGGCCGCCGATGCGCGCGAAGCCGACGACGATATTCTTGGCGAAATCGGGCTGAATTTCGAAGAAGTCGCCCTCGTCCGCGACCTTATGGATCAGCTCCTTGATGTCGTAGGGCTTGGTCGGGTCGGAGGGAACCAGCGTGTCGAGCGAGGGCTCGATGCGCTCGATCGCGTCCTCGGTCGGCCGCTGGGGCGGCTTTTCCCGGTTGGACAGCGGCAAGAACCCGAGCAGCCGGCGCACCTGCATCAGCGTGTCGATGTCGTTCTCGAAGGCGAGATCGGCCACCGAGGACATGGTGGTGTGGGTGATCGCCCCGCCCAGCTGTTCGTGGGTCACCACCTCGTGGGTGACGGTTTTGACGACATCGGGCCCGGTCACGAACATGTAGGACGTGTCCTTGACCATGAAGATGAAGTCGGTCATCGCCGGCGCGTAGACCGCGCCGCCGGCGCACGGCCCCATGATCACCGAGATCTGCGGCACCACGCCCGAGGCGAGGATGGTCTTCTGGAAGACATCGGCGTAGCCGCCGAGCGAGGCGACGCCCTCCTGGATACGGGCACCACCCGAATCGTTGAGTCCGATGACCGGGGCGCCGACCTTCATCGCCTGATCCATGATCTTGCAGATCTTCTCGGCGTGGGTTTCCGAGAGCGAGCCGCCGAACACCGTGAAATCCTGGCTGAACACGAACACGAGGCGGCCGTCGACCTTGCCGTAGCCGGTGACGACGCCGTCGCCGGGGACTTTCTGGTCGGCCATGCCGAACTCGGTCTCGCGGTGCTCGACGAACATGTCGAATTCCTCGAAGGAATCCGCATCGAGCAGTACCTCGACGCGCTCGCGCGCCGTGAGCTTGCCCTTGGCGTGCTGGGCGTCGATCCGTTTCTGCCCGCCGCCCAACCGCGCGGCGGCGCGCTTTTCTTCGAGTTGGCGAATGATGTCGCGCATGGAACCTCCGGAACCGGAAGCAATCTAGGGCCTCGCCGAGCTTAACGGGAGGGCGAAAACCCGTGGTCTAGCCGAGGAGTCGCAGCCAGGCCTCGGCCGCGTCGAGGTCGGCTCGGGCGTGTTGCGCGGATTCGGCCGAGAGTTCGTCGCGGCCCCAGCGTTCCTCCTGGAAGTCGCTGTCGATGCGCGCGACCCGCCAGGCGCCCGCCGCATCCAGACGCCCATGAACGAGCGCCAACCCGACGACCAGCGAGCCCGTCCCGCTCGTCGCGGCGAGGAGCGCCGAGAGGCGCCAGTCATCCACCGCCTCGACCGCGCGACGCAACGCCTGGATCGCCTCCCGCGGTTGTACGAGCGGCATGACCCCGCTCGTGGTGCGCAGCACCGCATCGAAACGCTCTGCCGCCCAATCGAGCAACGGCTGCCAGGCCTGCGCCTGCCGGGTCACGAGTTCGGCCGGGTCGGTGGCGCGATAGCAGAGCAAGTCCGTCTCCGCGAAAGCCAGCACCTGGTCGATCGCGGCCCCGCGCCGCTCCGGGATTCGGTCGAGCACCGTGCACGCCATGCCCATGAGCCGCATCTTGCGGGGCTCGATCGTGTCCCCCTGGGCCGCCCACTCCGCGGCAATCGCCCCGGCCAAGGCCTCCGTCGGCAGACACAGCGCGTTCCTGGCCGGGGTCTTTACCGGTTTGCCGTCGAGGAACACGGTGTGGCCCCCGGCGATCGGTCCCGCCGCGGCCGCGGTGTAGAAACGCTTCATCGCACGAGGAGATCGCGCAGGGCCGCGACCGAGTCGACGACGGCCTCGGCCCCCGCCCTCTCGAGCTCGGCCGCCGTGTGATGGCCCCAGGTGACGCCGATCGGCCGCACCCCGGCATGGACCGCCATTTCGATGTCGAAGGTGGTGTCCCCCACCAGCGTCGTCGCACAGGCCTGTGCGCCGACGGCCGCCATCGCCGCTTCGACCATCGCGGGGTGCGGCTTGCTCGGATGCCGATCGCCGGTCTGCAAAGTGACGAACAGCCGACGGAGCGCAAACCGATCCAGCACGATGTCCAGTCCCTGACGGCTCTTGGAGGTCGCCATGCCGAGCAGACAGCCGGCGTCGTCGAGGTCGCCCAGCAGCTCCGCCATGCCGGGAAAGAGCTTTTCGTCCGCATGTTCGGTGCCGAAGCGGTGACGGCGGTAGCCCTGCTCCAATGTTGACCGCAAATCCTCCGGGGCGCCGGGCAACAGGAGTTCGAGTTGCCGCGGCATCGGGAGGCCGATCAACGGCCGCCATAGATCATCGGGCAGGCGCGGCAGCCCCGCGTCGTCGAACGAGCGGTGACAGGCATCGAGGATCGCCACCATCGAGTCGACGATCGTGCCGTCGCAGTCGAACAGGACCAGTCGCAGTGGCTCATCGGTCATTCGAACACCACGAGGCTCGCCTTGGGCTGGCGGAAATCGAACCCGAGCAGGGAAAAGCTCGTCGCCATATGTTCGGGGAGCGGCGCCTCCGCCTCGATCCAGCCACCCTCGGGATGGGGCATGACGATCGCCCGGGCATGCAGATGGAGACCGCGCCCGAGGCCGGCCAACCGCGGAAACGCCTCGCGCCCAGCGTACTTGGCATCACCCACAATCGGCGTGCCCAAATGCGCGCAGTGCACGCGCAGTTGGTGCGTGCGCCCGGTGACCGGAAACAGCGCCAGCCAGGCGAGGCGATTGCCGCTGCGCTCGACGACCTGAAAATGCGTGATCGCGCGCTTGCCGGTCGCACTCACCACCATGCTCTCGCCGCGCGGGCCGGGCTGCTTGTCCAAGGGGGCCTCGATCGTGCCATGGTCCGGCGGCGCGCCGGCGACCAACGCCCAATAGAGCTTGCGCGCCGTCTTCTTCTGGAAGGCTTCGGCGAGCGCTGCCGCGCTCTTGCGATGACGCGCGAGCAACAGAATGCCGCTGGTGTCCCGATCGAGGCGATGGACGAGGGATGGCCGCTCGGCGGCCCCGAAACGCAACACATCGAGCATGGCATCCAAGTGCTTGGGCGTCCGCGTGCCACCCTGCACCGCGAGGCCCGGCGGCTTGTTGAGTACGATGACAGTGTCGTCGCGGAGCAGGACGCGCTGCAGCAGGTCGTCGGTCTCGGCTGCGGTGGCTTGGCGCCCATGGCGCTCCGAGGCCGACTGGGCCGCCTCGCCCAGGGGCGGGACACGCACCATCTGACCCTGTTCAAGGCGGTTCTTGGCCTTGGCCCGCTTGCCGTCGACCCGCACCTGGCCGGTGCGCAGCAGCTTTTCGAGGCGGCCATGGGTCAACGCGGGAAAGCGGCGCTTGAACCAGCGATCGAGCCGGATTCCCGTTTCGACCTCGCTCACTTCGAGGGTCTGGACGACCTTCTCCGTCATGCGACGAGGCGCACCAGCCAAAGGCCCGCGAACAGCCCGAGGATCGAAGCGACGACGCTCGCCAGCACGTAGGCTGCCGCCGCGCCCCAGGCGCCGCGTTCGAGCAGCACGGCGGTATCCAGCGAGAACGCGCTGAACGTCGTAAAGCCACCGAGGATGCCGATCGTGAGGAACGCGCGCCATTCCGGGGCGAGGTCCACGCCGCGCGCGACCGCCTCGACGATCAGCCCCATGACGAGCGATCCGACCACGTTGACGGCAAGTGTCCCGAAGGGAAACTCGAGTCCCAGCCAGCGGCCGACCTGCCCCGCCATCAGATAGCGCGCGACGGAGCCGAGCGCCCCACCGGCGGCGATCGCCAGGATCATGTTCATGGCGGGCAATCTAGCCCCGGAGATCGCCCGTGGCACGCGTTCCCTCAGCGCACGCCCAGCACCCAACCCTCGGTGCGTGCGAGACGCCGGGTCAGGCCCGCGGGCCGCCACAAGGCCGCCTCGCCCGCGATCGCGCGCAAGCCCACCGTCGTGATCAACGCGTCGGCTTCATCGTCGGTCACGGTTCGGGCCCGGATCGGATCGCTCCCGAGGGCTTTCAGGCATCGGTTGAGCGCGGCCACGCTTCGCACTTTGCCGTTGCCGTGCCCGGCCATCTTCAGGAACAGTCGCGGAAAGACTTCGGCCGCCACGGGGCCACGCTGCGGCAGCGGGTCCATCGGCCAGACCGTGAGACGCGGCACGGCGGTGCGGATCGCCAAGAGGAACCGCATGCCGGCGAGCGACCCCATCCCAACCTGCTTGGCGCCGATAAGGTGAAAGACCGATTCCGGGGCGCCTAGGCCCTGCGCCTGGCAACGCGCCTCGACCAGCTTGTGGCGGCGGACGAACCGGCGCCCGAGATAGCCATTTGTCCGGAAGTGGTCGCGCCACGGAGCCGACCGCGTGAAGGTGCCGGCGTAGAACTCCGCGTCGTCACGGCAAACGCGTTCGACCAGCCGCCACAGCGCCAACGCCTCGCTCGGCGTTCCCGGCGCCCCGGGAAAATAGGCGCCGCGATCGACATAGGGGAACGTGAACGAGAAATCGAAGCCGAGGAGCGTGCCCTCGTCGAGCCCACCCCCCGCCAGCCATTCGAACAGCGCCGAGCGTCGCCAGGCCCCGCCCCCGGGCGATCGCACCAGGCGGGGTGCCGCGTCACCGGCTCGGCACTCGGCGACCTGGACGCCGGGAAGGTGCGGTCCACGCGCGCCCGACCAGTCGACGGCGACGAAGCGCGTGAATCTCATGCCGCGGGATCGTCCTCGTGGCGGCGCTCGCGCAGCTTCTGCCAATAACTCAGTCGTTTGGCGATCTCGCGCTCGAAACCGCGCTCCACCGGCTCGTAGAACCTCTGGCGCGCCATGTCGTCGGGGAAGTAGTTCTGGCCCGAGAAACCATCGGCGGCATCGTGGTCGTAGGCGTAATCCTTGCCGTAGCCCAGGTCCTTCATCAGCCGGGTCGGCGCATTCAGGATGTGCTTGGGCGGCATGAGCGAGCCCGATTCGCGCGCCGCGCCCATGGCGCCCGAAAACGCCCGGTAGGCGGCGTTCGACTTGGGGGCGGTCGCGAGATAGATCACGGCCTGGGCGATCGCCAACTCGCCCTCGGGTGATCCCAAAAAGTCGTAGACGTCCTTGGCCGACAGCGCCTGCACCACCGCCTGGGGATCCGCGAGACCGATGTCCTCGACGGCAAAGCGAACGAGCCTCCGCACGATGTAGAGCGGCGCCTCCCCGCCCACCAGCATGCGTGCGAGCCAATAGAGTGCGGCGTCGACGTCCGAGCCGCGCAGGCTCTTGTGCAGGGCACTGATGAGATTGTAGTGGCTCTCCTGCGCCTTGTCGTAGAGCGGCGCGCGGCGTTGCACGGCCGCGGCCAGGCCGGCGACGTCGAGCTTCTGGGTCGCGTCGTGGATGAACAGTTCCTCGGCCAGATTCAGGATGTAGCGGCCGTCGCCATCGGCCATGGCGATCAACGCCGCGCGCGCCTCGGGTGCCAGAGGCAGCGCTCGCTTCTCGGTCGCCTCGGCGCGTTCCAGCAACGTCGCGAGCGCGGCATCGTCGAGGCGCCGCAAGACCAGCACCTGGCAGCGCGACAGGAGCGCCGGATTGAGCTCGAAAGACGGGTTCTCGGTGGTCGCCCCGACGAGCACGATGGTGCCGTCCTCGACCACCGGCAGAAAGCCATCCTGCTGGCCGCGGTTGAAGCGGTGGATCTCATCGACGAACAGGAGCGTGCCGCGGCCGTCGCGGCGGCGGACCCGCGCCCCCTCGATCGCCTTGCGCACATCCGCCACGCCCGAGAACACCGCCGAGAGCTGCACGAACTCCAGATCGACGCGCTCGGCCAGGAGCCGGGCGATCGTGGTCTTGCCCGAGCCGGGCGGGCCCCACAGGATCAGGGAGGCGAGGCGCTTGGCCCGCAACATCCGGCCCAGGGGCGCCTCGGTCCCGAGCAAGTGATCCTGGCCCAGGACCTCCTCGATCGTGCGCGGGCGCAGCCGGTCGGCCAAGGGATGCGGCGCACCGGCGGTGAGGTCGGCGGCGTCGAACAGCGAGGTCACCCGCGCGCCACCAGGTTGAGTTCCTGTCCGCCGCGGCGGAAGCGGATGCGCCATTCGCTCGCCGCGCCGAGAGCGCGTTGCAGGTCCTCGACCGTGTCGATGCCGCTGCGGTTGACCTGCAGGATGATGTCGCCTGGGCGCAGACGAACACGCTGCGCCGGACTGCCGCGGGCGATGCCCAAGATGATGACGCCCTGCGCGCTCGCCACCGGGTCGAGACCGAGTTCGTCGGCCAGCGCCGGCGACAGGTTGGCAACACGCGCCCCGGTCAACGGGTTCTGCCCGCCGATGTCGGTGACGTTGCGCGGCGGCACCTCGGGCGGACTGGCGAGATCGACGGCCACCTCCGTGACCCGACCGCCGCGTCGGACACCGAGGGTCGCGCGCTGGCCGATCGGTTTGAGGGCCACGTAGTAATTCAGCGCCTCGGGGTCATCGACCGGACGGCCGTCGAGGGCCACGACCACGTCCCCCACCTTGAGGCCGGCGCGATCGGCCGGGCTGCCCGGGACGACGGTGCGGAGCAGAGCGCCGGCGGGCCGCGCCAACCCGAGCGAACTCGCGATCTCGGCGGTCACAGGCTGCGCCGCGGCGCCGAGCCAGGGCCGGGCGATGCGCCCGCCGTGGAGCGCAGCGTTGATCACACTCGCCACCATGTTGGCCGGGATCGCGAAACCGATGCCGACCGAGCCGCCCGACTGGGTGAAGATCGCCGTGTTCACCCCCGCGAGGCGGCCATCCATGGTCACCAACGCGCCGCCCGAATTGCCCGGGTTGATCGAGGCGTCGGTCTGGATGAAGAACTGATAGTCGGTGATGCCGAGGCGCGTGCGCGCCAGCGCCGAGACGATGCCGCTCGTCACCGTCTGACCGACGCCGAACGGATTGCCGATGGCGAGCACGAGATCGCCGACCTCGAGTTCGTCCGAGTTCATGAGTTCGATCACCGGCAAGCGCTCGTTGCCGGGATCGATGCGCAGCACGGCCAAGTCGGTGCGTTCGTCGGCGATCACCACCTTGGCCGGAAACTCGCGGCGGTCGGCCAGGACGACGATGATCTCCTCGGCGTTGGCGATGACGTGGTTGTTGCTGACGATGAGGCCGTCGGGTTGGACGATCACACCCGAGCCAACCGAGGCGGGCTGGCTCTGGTCTTCGAGCTGGTCGCCGAAGAAGCGGCGGAAGAACGGATCGTCGAGCAAAGGCGAGCGGAACGGGGTCGCCACCTGGCGCCGGCGATTGACGATGTTGACCACCGCCGGCGCCGCTTTCTTGACCACGGGCGCGAAGGAAAGCTGCACCTCCGGGCGCGAGCGCGGCGCGGCGCGCTCCTGGGTGACGCCAGGACCGACGGCCGACAGCCAAACGAGTCCGGCGATTGCTGCGATCCGGAGGCCAGCCCTCATAGGGCTATCCTAATCGCTATGGGGCGAAACCCAATGACGCCGCTCAAATCGACGGATCGCGCCACCCTCGCGGCGCGAGGCCGTCCGATCAGCCGGCGGCCGCGGCCTTCTGTTCCTCGGCGGGGGCGGTGGCGGCCTCTTGCACCTGGCCGGAATCCTGGCCCTTGGCCTCGGGATCCCGGTCGACGAGCTCGATGACCGCCATCGGCGCGGCATCGCCGTAGCGGAACCCGGCCTTGAGCACCCGGGTGTAGCCGCCGCGGCGGGCGGCGTAGCGTTCGGCCAGCGGACCGAACAGCTTGGCGACCTGGTCGTGATCGCCCAAACGTGCGAGCGCCAGACGTCGGGCGTGCAGGCCGCCCTTCTTGCCCAGCGTGATGAACTTCTCGGCCACCGGCCGCAGTTCCTTGGCCTTGGGCAGCGTGGTCGTGATCTGCTCGTGCTTGATCAACGACACGACCATGTTGGCCAGCATCGACTGGCGATGCTCGCTCGAACGGCTGAAGCGACGGCCGCGTTTCCGATGACGCATGGCGAAATCCTGACCGTTAGTAGTTCTCGTTGAGCCGCTTGGCCAATTCTTCGATGTTCTCGGGCGGCCAGTTGGGCACTTCCATGCCAAGGTGAAGTCCCATCTGGGCCAGCACTTCCTTGATCTCGTTGAGCGACTTCCGCCCAAAGTTGGGCGTGCGCAACATCTCGGCTTCGCTCTTCTGGATGAGGTCGCCGATGTAGACGATGTTGTCGTTCTTGAGGCAGTTGGCCGAGCGCACGGAGAGTTCCAGTTCGTCGACCTTGCGCAGCAGGTTCGGGTTGAACTCGGGCTCGCGGCTGATCTCTTTGGCGACGACCGCGCGCGGCTCTTCGAAGTTGATGAAGAGCTGGAACTGGTCCTGCAGGATGCGGGCCGCGTAGGCCAACGCGTCCTCCGGCTTGATCGTGCCGTTGGTCTCGAGGTTCATCGTCAGCTTGTCGTAGTCGAGGACCTGTCCCGAGCGGGTGTTCTCGACCTTGTAGGAGACGCGGCGCACCGGGCTGTAGGTGGCGTCGACCGCGATCAGGCCGATCGGCTTGTCTTCGCGCTTCTCGATGTCGGCGGCGACGTAGCCCTTGCCCGATTCGACGGTGAGTTCCATCTGCAGATCGGCCTTCTGGTCGAGCGTGCAGATGACGAGGTCGGGATTGAGGATTTCGATGTCCGAGCCTGCTTCGATGTCGCGGGCCCGCACTTCGCCCGGCCCCTTCGATTTGATGCGCATACGCTTCGGACCGTCGCCGTGCATGCGCAGCGCCAACATTTTGACGTTGAGCACGATGTCGGTGACGTCCTCGCGCACGCCCGGCACCGAGGAGAACTCGTGCAGCACGCCCTGAATCTGGACGGACGTCACGGCCGCGCCCTGCAACGAGGACAGGAGTACGCGCCGGAGCGCGTTGCCGAGGGTGAGACCGAAGCCGCGTTCGAGCGGCTCGGCGACGACCGTCGCCTGGCGCATCGGATCGGCGCCCGGTTCGACCGCCAACTTGTTCGGTTTGATGAGATCGGTCCAGTTTTTCTGAATCATCGAATCGCAACCCTATGCATCAATGGCGGACGACGCTGTCCGTGGCGCCCCTGGCAATGGCGGGGCCGAAAAAACGCGTGATCAGACCCGGCGGCGTTTGGGCGGCCGGCAACCGTTGTGCGGGATGGGCGTCACGTCCTTGATCGCCGTGATCATGAACCCGACGGCTTGTAGCGCCCGCAGCGCCGACTCGCGACCCGCCCCCGGACCGCGCACCTCGATCTCGAGGGTGCGCATGCCGTGTTCCTGGGCCTTGCGACCGGCTTCGGCGGCTGCCACCTGCGCGGCGTAGGGCGTCGACTTGCGCGAACCCTTGAAGCCCTGCTGCCCGGACGAGGACCAGGCGATCGTGTTGCCCTGGGCATCGGTGATGGTGATCACGGTGTTGTTGAACGAGGCGTTCACGTGGGCGACGCCCGAGGTGATGTTCTTGCGCTCGCGACGACGGATGCGGCCGGCGGCACCGGCCGCGGCGGCCTGTTGAGGTTCTTTCGCCATGGCGGATCCTTAGACGACCTTCTTCTTGCCCGCGATCGCCTTCGCCGGGCCCTTGCGCGTACGCGCGTTGGTGTGGGTGCGCTGACCGCGAACGGGCAGACGCTTGCGATGGCGCAGACCGCGATAGCACCCGAGGTCCATCAGCCGCTTGATGTTCATCGACACTTCGCGCCGCAGATCGCCTTCGACCACGTACTCCTGGTCGATGATCTCGCGGATCTGGATGATCTCCGGTTCGGTCAACTCGTTCACCCGCTTGGCGGATTCGATGTTGACCTTGCGGCAGATGTCCACGGCCCGCTGCGGACCGATGCCGTAAATGTAGCGCAGCGCAATGACGACGCGCTTGTTGCTGGGAATGTTGACGCCGGCTATGCGAGCCACGGAATTACCTCCGGCAAACGAATACGGGCCGAGCAGCCCCGCGCTGGGCTAGCCCACCCTGTCCGAACACTGGTTGTCGAGCGGCGAAAAAGCGCGCGATTATCATTAGATTGCATCGATGAGTCAACTAGTTAGGGTCCAACAAGGGCGTCGATCTGGCGCGCGACATCGGCTGGCTCGGCCATGCCGTCGACCGACTTCAGAATGCCCTGCTTGCGGTAGTAGTCGAGCAACGGCGCCGTCTGCGCGTGGTAGGCCGCCAAGCGCGTCCGCATCGCCGCGGCGTTGTCGTCCGAGCGGCGTTTGAATTCGGTGCCGCCGCACGAATCGCACACGCCGTCCTTGGCCGGCCGCTTGAACGTGTCGTGGTAACCGGCGCCACAGCGGGCGCAGGTGAAGCGCCCCGTCACACGTTCTACGAGAATATCGTCTGTGACTTGCAACTCGATGACCAGGTCGAGCCGGCGGCGCTTGGCCCTGAGCATGGTGTCGATGGCATCGGCCTGGGCGGCGGTGCGCGGCACACCATCGAGAATGAAACTCTTGTCGCCGATCTGGTCGAGCTTCTCGCCGATCAACGCGACGATGACGTCATCGGAGACCAACTTGCCGGCATCTATGATCGCCTTGGCGCGCTTGCCGACCTCGGTGCCGGCGGCGACCGCGGCGCGCAACATGTCGCCGGTCGAAAGCTGGATATAGCCCCGCGCACGTTCGAGGTGCTGCGCCTGGGTCCCCTTGCCGGCCCCGGGCGGTCCGAGCAGAATCAGGTTCACTTCGTCACGCCCCGCAGCTTCGACTTCTTGATCAGACCCTCGTACTGGTGGGCGAACAGGTGCGACTGAATCTGCGCCACCGTGTCCATCGACACGGTAACAACGATGAGCAGCGAGGTGCCGCCGAAGTAGAACGGCACGCCGAAGCGCGAAATGAGGATTTCCGGCAGGATCGACACGCCGACGAGATAGGCCGAGCCCACCACCGTCAGCCGGGTGAGCACGAAGTCGAGATAGTCCGCGGTGTTCTTGCCCGGGCGAATTCCGGGGACGAAGCCGCCCGCTTTCTTGAGGTTGTCGGCGGTCTCGGTCGGGTTGAACACGATCGCGGTATAGAAGAACGCGAAGAACACGATGCCGGCGGCGTACAGCAGCAGGTAGAGCGGCTGGCCGTGGCCGAGCAGGGCCGAGATCGCGATCAGCCACTCGGGCCCGCCACCCGCCGTCAGATTGGCGAGCGTGATCGGCAACAACAACAACGACGAGGCGAAGATCACCGGAATGACGCCCGAGACGTTGAGCTTGAGCGGCATGTGCTGAGCGGCGCCGCCAAACATCTTGTTGCCAACCTGACGCTTGGGATACTGGACGATGATCCGGCGCTGCGAAGTCTCGATGAACACGACGAAGACCACGACGGCGAGCGCCATCACCATGAAGAAGATGATGAACGGGGCCGACATCGATCCGGTGCGTCCGAGTTCGAGCGTCGATACCAGGGCGGCCGGCAGGTTGGCGACGATACCAGCGAAGATGATGAGCGAGATGCCGTTGCCCACCCCCCGCGCCGTCACCTGCTCGCCGAGCCACATGAGAAACACCGTGCCCGACGTCAGCGTGACCACGGTGGTCAGGCGGAAGAACAGCCCCGGCTCGCCCACGGCGGCCCCGGCGGAACTCGTCATGCTTTCGAGCCCGACGGCGATGCCATAGGACTGCAGGGCAGCCAGGATCACCGTGCCGTACCGCGTGTACTGGTTTATCTTCTTGCGGCCGACCTCGCCCTCTTTTTTCATCGCCTCGAACTTGGGCGACACGGCCGTCATCAGCTGCATGATGATCGAGGCCGAAATGTAGGGCAGGATGTTGAGCGCAAAGATCGTCATGCGGCCGAGCGCGCCGCCCGCGAACATGTCGAACATGCCGAGAATGCCGCCCGCATTCTGGCGGAAGATGTCGGCCATGATCGTGGGATCGATGCCCGGGATCGGAATGAACGTCCCGAGGCGGTAGACGATCAGGGCGCCGAGCGTGAACCACAGACGTTTCTTGAGTTCGGTCGCCTTGGCGAAGGCGCCGAAGTTCAAGTTCGCCGTGAGTTGGTCTGAAGCGCTCGCCATGAAGGAACCGACCGCCTATTCCTCGGCCGCCGGCTTCTTCGCCTTCTTCTCTTTCTTCTTCTTCTCGGGCGCTTCTTTCTTGGGCGGCAACGTGATGGACCCGCCGGCCTTCTCGACCGCGGCCATGGCGCTCTTCGAGGCCCCGGCGCCATGCAGCGCCACCTTGGCCTTGATCTCGCCATTGGCGAGGTAGCGCACGCCGTCCTTCATCCGACGAATGACGCCGGCCTTGACGAGCGCGGCCGCGTCGATCGGCTGGGCGGCATCGAGCCGGCCCTCGTCGATCGCCAATTGCACGCGATCGAGCCCGACCTCGACGTAGTGCGCACGAAAGATGTAGTTGAAGCCGCGCTTCGGCAGGCGCCGATGCAACGGCATCTGGCCGCCTTCGAAGCCCTTGATCCACACGCCGGAACGCGCCTTGGCGCCCTTGTGGCCGCGTCCCGAGGTCTTGCCCAGGCCGGAGCCGACGCCCCGCCCCAACCGCTTCTTGCCCTTACGCGAACCAGTCCGGTCGCGCAGTTGGTTCAGCCTCATGTCTAGACCCCTTGCCTACTCTGCCGGCTCGGATCGGACCAGGTGCTTGACCTTGTCGATCATGCCGCGGACTGCGGGCGTATCTTCGAGCACCCGGCTCTTGTACATGCGATTGAGGCCGAGCCCGATCAAGGTCTGACGTTGATCGGGCTTGCGCCCCGAAGCGCTGTGAATCTGGGTAACTTTGACTTTCTTCTTGTTTGCCATGGTGATCGCCTAGGCGCTGGCGGCCCCTTCCTCGCCGCGACGGCGACCGATGATGTCGCCCACCTTCTTGCCGCGCCGGTTCGCGACGGCCCGCGGCGACGTCGCCGACTTGAGCGCGGCGAAGGTCGCTTTGATCATGTTGTGCGGGTTGGTCGAGCCGATCGACTTCGCCACCACGTCCTGGATTCCGAGCGTCTCGAAAATGGCGCGCATCGGGCCACCGGCGATGATCCCGGTGCCCGGGGCTGCCGCCCGCAGGATGACCCGACCGGCGCCATAGTGGCCGGTGATGTCGTGGTGCAACGTGCGGCCTTCGCGCAGCGGCACGCGAATCAACGTACGTTTGGCATCCTCCGTCGCCTTGCGGATCGCCTCGGGCACTTCTCGGGCCTTGCCCTTGCCCCAGCCGACCCGGCCCTTCTGGTCGCCGACGACCACGAGGGCGGCAAAACCGAACCGCCGACCGCCCTTCACGACCTTGGCCACGCGGTTGATCCCGACCAACTTGTCGATCAGTTCGCCTTCCTGGCGCTCTTGAGCGGATTGACGTGCCATGTTGTTCCTATCCTAAAACGACAGTCCTGCTTCGCGAGCCGCCTCGGCGAGCGCTTTGATGCGACCGTGGAAAGCATAGGCACCACGGTCGAAGACGACGGCGGTGACGCCCGCGGCCTTGGCGCGTTCGGCAATCGCCTTGCCGACCACGGCCGCCGCTGCCTTGTTGCCCCCCGACTTGAGGCCGGCGCGCACGTCCTTTTCGATCGAGGATGCCGCGGCCACCGTGACACCCCGCGAGTCGTCGATGATCTGGGCATAGATGTGTTCGTGCGAACGGAAGACCGACAACCGCGGCCGATCGGACCGCTTGCGGAGCCGCCGACGCGTCCGCTCCTGGCGGCGCTCGAAAGTGGATTTTGCCATCGCCGTGCCTACTTCTTCTTGCCTTCTTTGCGCCGGACGCGTTCATCCGAATATCGGATGCCCTTGCCCTTGTAGGGCTCGGGCTTGCGGAAGGCGCGAATCTTGGCCGCCGTCTGCCCGACCAGCTGACGGTCGAGCCCGCTGATCTTGAGTTGGGTCTGGTTGTCGACCTTGATGTCGATGCCGGGCGGGATCGGGAAATGGACCTCGTGGCTGAACCCGACGGTCAGCACCAGCGTCTTGCCCTGCAACGCCGCACGGAAGCCGACACCCTCGATGATCAGGCTTTCGCTGTAGCCTTGAGTCACCCCGCCGATCAGGTTGTTGATCAACGTGCGCTGCATGCCCCACACCATGCGCGTGCGGCGCGACTCATCGCGCGGCAGCACGACGATCTTCGACTGCTCGCGCTTGGCCTCGATCTCGGGCGACACCTTGAGCTTGAGCGTTCCCTTCGGACCTTTGACCGAAAGGTCCTGGCCGCTGATTTGAACGTCGACCCCGGTGGGGATCGCGATCGCCTTGTTTCCGATGCGCGACATGGTCGATCCTTACAGCACGCTGCAGAGCACTTCGCCGCCGACGTTCGACTCGCGAGCCTGGGTGTCGGACATCACGCCCTGCGGCGTCGACAGGATGGCAACGCCGAGGCCGTTGCAGACCTTCGGCAGGTCCCGGATCGAGGAATAAACGCGCCGACCCGGGGTCGAGATGCGTTTGATCTCGCGAATCGCCGGCTCGCCGTCGGCATACTTCAGCTCGATGCGAATCTCGGGTTTTCCAACTTCGATTTCCTCACGTTCGTAGTCGCGGATGAACCCTTCTTGCTTCAACACTTGAAGCACGTTCATCCGAAACTTCGACGCAGGTGCGGTGATCGTCTTCAGGCGGGCCCGCTGTCCATTGCGGATCCGCGTGATCATGTCACCCAAAGGATCGTTCAACGGCATCCCTAAGGCTCCCGTTACCAGCTTGCCTTGACCATGCCCGGGATCTGCCCGGACGACGCGAGTTCACGCAGTTTCATGCGACACAGCCGCAGCTTGCGGAAGTTGCCGCGCGGGCGGCCCGTCAGCTGACAGCGGTTGCGAATGCGGACCTTCGAGGAGTTGCGCGGCAGCTCGGCCAGCTTGAGGCGGGCGGCGAACCGCTCCTCGGCCGGCAGCGTCATATTTTCGGCGATCTCCTTGAGCTTGGCTCGCTTCTTGGCGAAGCGCGCCGCCATCCGCATGCGCCGCTTGTTCTTCTCGACCGAACTCTTCTTGGCCATGTCTGCCCCTTCCGGCCGTGCCTCAGGCCGCGAACGGCATGCCGAAGCCGCGCAGCAGTTCGCGTGCCTCGTCATCCGTCCTGGCCGTCGTCACGACAATGATGTCCATGCCCCGGACAGTCTCGATCTTGTCGAAATCGATCTCCGGGAAAACGATGTGTTCTTTGATACCGAGCGCGAAGTTGCCGCGTCCGTCGAAGCTCTTGGGCGACAAGCCGCGGAAGTCGCGCACGCGCGGCAGCGCGATATTGATCAGGCGATCGAGGAATTCGTACATCCGGTCACGACGCAGCGTCACCTTGGCGCCGATCGCCAGATTCTCGCGGATCTTGAAGTTGGCGATCGCCTTCTTGGCGCGCGTCGCCACCGCCTTCTGACCGGCGATCATCGAGAGTTCGCGGACCGCGACGTCGACCTTCTTGGTGTCGCCGCCGGTTTGGCCCAACCCCATATTGATGACGATCTTGTCGATCCGCGGCACCGCCATGGAATTGGGGTAGCCGAACCGCTTCGTCAGGTTGGGGCGAATTTCCTTCGCGTAGACTTCTTTGAGACGTGCCATCGCGAGCGTTCCTACCGTGCGTCGATCACTTCGCCCGAGCGCTTGGCGACTCGGACCTTTTGCCCGTTTTCGAGCACCTTGAAGCCGACGCGGGTCGGCTTGCCGTCTTTGGGATCCTCGATCGCGAGGTTGGACAACACGATCGACCCTTCGATCTCGCGAATGCCCCCTTGCGGCTCGTTCCGCTGCGGTTTGGTGTGGCGCTTCATCATGTTGACGCCCTGCACCGTCGCGCGGCCGGCCTTGACGTCGACCGTCACGACCTTGCCCTTCTTGCCCTTCTCACGGCCGGCGAGCACGATGACGTTGTCGCCCTTGCGAATCTTGGCGGACATCACAGCACCTCCGGCGCGAGCGAAATGATCTTCATGTGCTGACGCGCCCGGAGCTCACGGGTCACCGGCCCGAAGATTCGGGTGCCGATCGGCTCGTTGTCCTTGGAGATCAGCACCGCCGCGTTACGGTCGAAGCGGATCACGCTGCCGTCGGGGCGGCGCAGGTCCTTGGCGATGCGCACGATGACCGCACGATGCACCTCGCCCTTCTTCACGCGACCCCGCGGAATGGCGTCCTTGACGGCGACGACGATGACATCCCCGATCGTGGCGTAGCGCCGCTGGCTGCCGCCCAGCACTTTGATGCACTGGACGCGGCGAGCGCCGGAATTGTCGGCGACATCGAGATTCGATTCGGCCTGGATCATGACACGTAGCCCTGTTTCCGCGTCCGGCTAACCCTTGCCGGCGGTTTCCAGGACCTCCCAACTCTTGAGTTTCGAATAGGGCCGGCTTTCCCGGATACGCACGGTGTCGCCTTCCTTGAACGCATTCTTCTCGTCGTGCGCGTGATACTTTTTCGAGCGCACGATGGTCTTCTTGTAGATCGGGTGAAGGAAGCGGCGGTCGACGCGAACGACGACGCTCTTGTTGCCCGACTTGCTGACGACCGTTCCGGTGAGTTCTCGTTTCGGCATCGTTCCCGTCCGACTACTTCGCCGCGCCGGCGGCCTTGCGCTGGCGCATGATGGTCTTGATTCGCGCGATCGTGCGACGCACGTCGCGCACGCGCGCCGTGTTCTCGAGCTGTCCGTTGGCGCGCTGGAACCGGAGATTGAAGGCCTCCTTGCGCAACGACATCAATTCGTCCTTCAACTCGTCGGCGGTTTTCGCGCGGAGCTGTTCGGCGTTCATGGCTGAACTCCCAGGCCGATGCGCGCCACGACCTTGGTGCGGATCGCGAGCTTGGCCGCGCCGAGGGCGAAGGCCTCGTCGGCGGTCTCGCGCGTGACGCCGTCGACCTCGAACATGATGCGGCCCGGCTTGATCCGGCACATCCAGAACTCGGGCGCGCCCTTGCCTTTGCCCATGCGCACCTCGGTCGGCTTTTTGCTGACCGGCACGTCCGGGAAAATGCGTATCCAGACGCGACCCGTGCGTTTCATCGCGCGCGTGATGGCACGACGCGCGGCTTCGATCTGACGGGCGTTGATACGGCCCGGTTCCAACGCCTTGAGGCCGTAGGAGCCGAAGGTCAACGCGTTCCCCGACGTCGCCTTGCCGTGGACGCGGCCCTTGAAGGCCTTGCGGTACTTGGTGAACTTGGGACTGAGCATGACTAGGCGCGCTCCCGCTCCGAACGTTCCAGGCGCCCGGTGGACTGGGTGTGCTGGTCGGCGAGGCGCTTGTCCTTGGCCATCGGATCATGGGCCAGCACTTCGCCGGTGAAGATCCACACTTTGACGCCACAGGTGCCGTAGGCCGTCTTGGCCGTGGCTTCCCCGAAGTCGATGTCGGCACGAAGCGTATGCAACGGCACGCGCCCCTCGCGGTACCACTCCATGCGCGCGATTTCCGCGCCCCCCAGGCGGCCCGAACAATTGATGCGGATGCCCTTGGCGCCGAGGCGCATGGCCGATTGAACGGCGCGCTTCATCGCCCGACGGAACGCGACGCGGCGCTCGAGCTGCTGCGCGATGTTCTCGGCCACGAGCTTGGCATCGATCTCGGGCTTGCGGATCTCGACGATGTTGAGGTGCAGCTCCGAAGCCGTCAGCTTGGCCACGTCGGCGCGCAGTTTCTCGATGTCGGCGCCCTTCTTGCCGATCACGACGCCGGGCCGCGCGGTGTGGATCGTGATTCGCGCCTTCTTGGCCGGGCGTTCGATAACGACGCGGCTCACCCCCGCCTGCACCAGGCGTTCGCTCACGTACTTGCGAATCTTGAGATCCTCGTGCAGCAGATCGCCGTACTCACGATCGTTGGCGTACCAGCGCGAATCCCAGGTCCGGTTGATGCCCAGGCGTAGGCCGATCGGATTGACCTTTTGACCCATTACTTCTTCTCCTGCTCCTCACGCTCGCGCACGACGATCGTGAGGTGGCTGAACGGCTTCAGGATGCGCGCCCCGCGACCGCGCGCACGGGCGTGAAAACGCTTGAGCATGAAGGCCTTGCCGACCGACGCTTCGGAAACCACCAGGCGATCGACATCGAGCTGATGGTTGTTCTCGGCATTGGCGATCGCCGACTGCAGCAGCTTCTTCACGTCGCCGGCGATGCGCCGGCGGTTGAACGACAGCTCGGCCAGCGCCGCGTCCGCGGTTTTGCCGCGAATGGCCTGCGCGACCAAGTTCAACTTGCGCGGACTGATCCGTAACGCACGCGCCACGGCGCGCGCCTCGTTGTCCTTCAGTCGTCGCAGCGTGGCTGCTTTCGCCATGATCAGCCCCCCGACGCCGGCGCCGCCCCGGGCGCCCGCGTCGTCTTCTTCTCCGCCGCGCTGTGGCCGACGAAGATGCGGGTCGGGGAGAACTCACCCAACTTGTGGCCGACCATGGCCTCCGCCACCATCACCGGAATGAACTTGCGGCCGTTGTAGACGCCGAACGTGAGTCCGACGAACTGCGGCAGGATCGTCGATCGCCGCGACCACGTCTTGATGACTTCCTTGCGTCCCGATTGCCGCGAGGCCTCTGCCTTCTTCAGCAGATAGCCGTCGACGAACGGGCCCTTCCAAACCGAGCGCGGCACCGAACCCTCCTAGCCCTGCTTGTTGCGCCGCCGGATGATGAACCGGTCGGTGCGTTTCTTGTTGCGCGTCTTGTAACCCTTTGTCGGCTGACCCCACGGCGTCACCGGATGGCGACCGCCCGAGGTCTTGCCTTCACCACCGCCATGGGGGTGATCGACCGGGTTCATGGCGACGCCGCGCACGTGCGGGCGCCAGCCCTTCCAGCGGTTGCGGCCGGCGTGGCCGATGCTGACGTTCTGTTCGTCGGGGTTGGACACCGCCCCGATCGAGGCCATGCCATCGGCCGACACCATACGCTGTTCGCCGGACGCCAGGCGCAGCAGTGCCCAACCCGCGTCCTTGCCCACCAGCTGCACGAAGGTCCCAGCAGAGCGCGCGATCTGTCCGCCCTTCCCTGGCTTCATTTCGATGTTGTGGATGATCGTCCCGACCGGAATGTTGCGCATCGGCAGCGCGTTGCCCGGTTTGATGTCGGCGCGTTCGCCCGACACCACCGTGTCCCCCACCCGCAGCCGCTGCGGCGCCAGAATGTAGGACTGTTCGCCGTCCTGATAGCGGATCAGCGCGATGAATGCGGTGCGATTCGGGTCGTATTCCAGCCGCTCCACCGTCGCCGGCACGTCAAACTTCCGACGTTTGAAATCGACGACACGATAGCGATGCTTGTGTCCGCCGCCGCGATGGCGCCCGGTCGTCCGACCATGATTGTTGCGACCGCCGGTCTGCGGCTGGCCTTCGGTCAGCTCTTTGATCGGCCCGCCTTTCCACAGCGACGAACGGTCCACCAGGACCGTGCCGCGGCGGGAGGGTGTCGTCGGTTTGAAGGTCTTGAGCGCCATGGACTAGATCCCCGTCGCCACGTCGATCGACTGGCCCTCGGTTAACGTGATGATCGCTTTCTTCACTTCGTTGCGCTGCCCGACGAGGTTGCGGAACCGTTTAACCTTGCCTTTGACGCGCAAGGTGTTGACGGCCTCGACCTTGACCTTGAACAGACCTTCGACGGCAGCCTTGATCTCGTGCTTGGTCGCGTCGATCGCGACCCGGAACACGACCTGGTTGTGCTCCGAGGCGAGCGTCGCCTTTTCCGTGATCACCGGGCCGCGCACGATCTCGTACATGCGCTCCTTGCTGATGGTTGCGCTCTTCATTTGAGCCTCGCCTGCAGGTGTTCGATCGCCGCCCGGGTCAGCACGAGCGTGTCGCGGCGCATGATGTCGTAGACGTTGGCGCCCTGCTGCGGCAGGACGTCGACGCCCCGCACGTTACGCGCCGCGCGCGCGAAACCGCCGTCGACCTCCGGGCCGTCGACGATCAGGGCCGAGTTGCAACCCAGGGCCTTGAGTTTGGCCGCGAGCGTCTTGGTCTTGCCGTCGGCCAGCTTGGCCGCGTCGAGCACGATCAGCTTGCCTTCCGCCTGCTTGACAGAGAGCGCGGTCTTGAGCGCGAGCCGCCGAACCTTTTTCGGCAGGTCGTGGGCATGGCTGCGCGGATGAGGACCGTGAATCACGGCGCCGCCGCGGAACTGCGGCGAGCGCAGCGAACCCTGACGGGCGCCGCCCGTGCCCTTCTGAGGACGCGGCTTCTTCGTCGTACCCGTGACGTCGCTGATCACCCTGGTCTCGTGGGTTCCGGCACGTCGCTTGGCCAGCTGCCAACGCACCATGCGGTGGATGATGTCGGGCCGGGCCGGCAGGCCGAAGATCGCCTCATCGAGATCGATGTCGCCGGCCGCCGTGTTGTCGAGCGTGAGAACCTTGGTCTTCATGACTTAAGCCTTGGCCGGCGCTTCGGCCGCCTTCTTGAGACCAGCCGGATACGGGGCGTCCTTGGGCCGCGACGACTTGACCGCGTCGCGCACCGAGACCCAGCCGCCCTTCACCCCTGGAACGGCCCCGCGCACCATGAGCAGGCCGCGGTCGGCGTCCGTCGCCATGACCTCGAGATTCTGGATCGTGACCTGCTCGACGCCGAGATGCCCCGGCATTTTCTTGCCCTTGAACACACGGCCCGGGTCCTGGCGCTGCCCGGTCGAACCGAGCGAACGGTGCGAGATCGAAACGCCGTGCGACGCCGGGAGACCACCGAAATTGTGGCGCTTCATGGCGCCTTCGAATCCTTTGCCGGTGGTCAGGCCGGCGACGTCGACCAGCTGGCCCACGAGGAAATGCCCGGCCGAGAGTTCCGCCCCGACATCGAGCAGCGCGTCGTCGGCGACACGAAATTCGGCCACTTTGCGCTTGGGCTCGACCTTGGCCTTGGCGAAATGCCCACGCACGGCCTTGGACAGATTCTTGGGTTTACGCGTGCCGGCGCCGAGCTGGACCGCACTGTAGCCGTCCTTGTCCTTGGTCCGCCGAGCCACGACTTGGCATTGGTCGACCTTGAGGACGGTGACCGGCACGTGGGTGCCGTCGTCCTGAAACAGCCGGGTCATGCCGACTTTTTGTGCGAGTAGACCGGTACGCATGATGTCGTCCTAGAGCTTGATCTCCACATCGACGCCGGCCGCGAGGTCGAGTTTCATCAACGCATCGACGGTTTGCGGCGTGGGGTCGACGATGTCGAGCAACCGACGATGGGTTCTGATCTCGAATTGCTCGCGCGACTTCTTGTCGACGTGCGGCGAACGGTTCACGGTGTAGCGCTCGATCTGCGTCGGCAACGGAATTGGTCCACGGACCTGCGCTCCCGTTCGCTTGGCGGTCGAGACGATCTCGCCTGTCGACTGATCGAGCACGCGATGATCGAAGGCCTTGAGGCGGATGCGGATGTTTTGACTGTCGATCGCCATTCTTCTCGTTCTCCGTTCGTGCTTCGCGCCCCGAGGCCTTTGCTTACTGGATGATGGAAGCGACGACGCCGGACCCGACGGTCTTGCCGCCCTCGCGGATGGCGAAGCGCAGGCCCTCGTCCATCGCGATCGGGGCAATCAGCTCGACCTCGATCGAGATGTTGTCCCCCGGCATCACCATCTCCGTCCCCTCCGGCAGCTTGATCACCCCCGTCACGTCCGTCGTCCGGAAGTAAAACTGCGGCCGGTAATTCGTGAAGAACGGCGTATGACGGCCGCCCTCCTCCTTCGTCAGAACGTACGCTTCCGCCTTGAACTTCGTGTGCGGCGTGATCGAGCCCGGTGCCGCCAGCACCTGCCCACGCTCCACGTCCTCGCGACCGACACCGCGCAGCAGGCAACCCACGTTGTCGCCAGCCTCGCCCGTGTCCAGCAGCTTGCGGAACATCTCGACCCCCGTGCACGTCGTCTTCGACGTCGCCCGGATCCCCACGATCTCCAACTCGTCCCCGACCTTCACCACACCGCGCTCGATACGGCCCGTCACCACCGTGCCGCGGCCCGAGATCGAGAAAACGTCTTCAATCGGCATCAAAAACGGCTTGTCCTTCGGACGCGCCGGCTGCGGGATGTACTCGTCCACCGCCTTCATCAGCTCCTGGATCGAGGTCTTCCCCATCGCCTCGTCCCGACCCTCCAGCGCCGCCAGCGCCGAACCCTTGATCACCGGGATCTTGTCCCCGGGGAAGTTGTACTTCGTCAGCAACTCCCGAACTTCCATCTCCACGAGGTCCAACAGGTCCTTGTCGTCGACCATGTCCACCTTGTTCATGTAGACCACAAGCGCAGGAACACCCACCTGGCGCGCCAGCAGAATGTGCTCGCGCGTCTGCGGCATCGGGCCGTCCGCCGCCGATACCACGAGGATCGCCCCGTCCATCTGCGCCGCGCCCGTGATCATGTTCTTCACGTAGTCCGCGTGACCCGGGCAATCCACGTGCGCGTAGTGCCGCTTGTCCGTCTGGTACTCGACGTGCGACGTCGAAATCGTGATCCCGCGCGCCTTCTCTTCCGGCGCCTTGTCGATCTGGTCGTACGCCGTAAACGTCGCACCGCCCTTCTCCGCAAGCACCTTCGTGATCGCCGCCGTCAGCGTCGTCTTCCCATGATCAACGTGGCCTATCGTGCCTACGTTGCAGTGCGGCTTATTCCTCTCAAACTTCTCCTTCGCCATCGCTACTCCGGCCGTGCGGCCGTCCCTGTGATTTGCGTTCTCTGTCGCCAGACCCGAACTGCGAGTCCGCCTTCATCGAAAAGTTGGAGCGGGTGAGGGGAATCGAACCCCCGTCACCAGCTTGGAAGGCTGGAGCTCTACCATTGAGCTACACCCGCCCAGCGTCGACGCGACCTCATCTCTCCTCTGGCGCTCCCAAGGCGACGAGCCGCGGTGGTGGAGGGGGTTGGATTTGAACCAACGTAGGCATGAGCCAACGGATTTACAGTCCGTCCCCTTTAGCCACTCGGGCACCCCTCCTTGACCACGGACGGTCTGTCCGATGGATCCGGAATCGCCGCTTTCAGCAACGCCAAAGACACGAATGGCCCCGCTCCCCAACAAGCCGTTGGCAGGCAAGGCAATTCGTGCTCCAAAGGTGGCGGAATATAATGACGCGAATGTCCCCACGCAAGCGCCCTGGAACTCCGCCGCATCGGCGGAATCGCGAGGCTTTCCGGCCATGGTCTGGCGCCCCAGGGGGCCGGGACTACTGGCTTTACGGCCGCCACGCTGCCCTGGCCGCGCTAGCCAATCCCGCCCGCCACGTCCACCGCATCATCATGACCCGGAACACCGCCGACGAACTCGGATCCACCATCCGCCAAATCGCCGGCCGGCCGCGGGTCGAGATCGTCGAACGCGAGGAAATCGAAGAACTCATCCCAGGGGGCGCCCCCCACCAGGGGATCACGCTAAGGGTTTCCCCCCTGCCCGCCCAGGCCATCGATGCCGTGCCGCGCGCCGAAGCCGATCGCCGTCGGCTGGTGGTGGTCCTGGATCAGGTCACCGACCCCCGCAACATGGGGGCCATTTTGCGCACAGCCGCGGTCTTCGGTGCCGTCGCCGTCGTCACGACCGAGCGGCGGAGCGCTCCGGAAAGCGGCGCGTTGGCCAAGGCCGCCTCGGGCGCGCTCGATACCTTGCCCATGGTTCGCGTGCCCAACCTGGCCCGCGCCCTCCGGACGCTCAAGGATTACGGCTATTGGGTGATCGCGCTCGATCATGCCGCGGAGGAGAGGCTCGAGACCGCCGATCTGGCGCCCGGGCTTGCCCTCGTCCTCGGGGCCGAGGGCCACGGTTTGAGGTCGCTCACGCGCGATCACTGCGACAAGTTCGTGAGCATCGCGGTTCACCCCGCCGCGAAAGCTGCACGGATCGACAGTTTGAATGTGGCGAGCGCGGCTGCGATCGCGCTCCATGCGCTTGCCGAGGTAACCTGACGGTTCTACCCTTACGAGCGCCGCCGGTCTTCGCGAAGGGCCGGCCTCGGGGGCGGGCATGGCAGACTCCTCCAAGCGGGAGCCAACGGCAGATCGCGCGAAACGTGGTTCGGGACACTGGTTGCCACGCCTGGGAACATTTTGGGCGGCGTTGGCGATCACGGCGGGTGTAACGCTCATCACCAACGCCTTCGTCGAAGCCGTTTATTGGATCGAAGGCTTGGAACGCCACCAACCTTGGTCGATCGACCTCATGCCGGTTTACATGCCGTTCCTGATCGGCACCCCGATCATCTATCTCCTCGTTCGTTCCATTCGTCGCTCCTCGGGCGCGGAACGCGACCGGCTGGCGAGCGAGACCCGCTTTCGCGACCTGATCGAGGGCTCACTCCAGGGGGTGTGCGTCCACCGCTGTTCCCCGTCAGCACCCC
>Ga0194128_10002489_pt1 | contig 29705 bp, 30 predicted proteins | sample TA2KigCa65mmetaG_FD_148650 | JGI IMG/M metagenome (GOLD analysis project Ga0194128, IMG submission 148650) | Freshwater microbial communities from Lake Tanganyika, Tanzania - TA2015037 Kigoma Deep Cast 65m | ecosystem: Environmental > Aquatic > Freshwater > Lake | place: Tanzania: Lake...
GTTCTGCATGCGTATCTGCATCCGGCCGCGGAACGCCTCGCCCTCTCACATTTTCAGGATCATCTTGTGTTGGAATCAATCCCGGTTTCAGGATCATCTTGTATTGGAAAATTCTCTGGTGCGCGGGCTCGGGTGCAAATGCTACTCTGACTGATAATGCAGACTTGCGATATATTCACCGGGCTTGGCGAGCAGTCCCTGCCTGAGTTGCTGCGCTGCGTTTCACTCGGCAAGCTCAAGACTTATCAGTTGTTTGACCGGGTCAAGACACGGCTGCATCTGGGGAAGCTGAACCAGGAGAACCTCAGAAAAGCTTCGCCGCGGCTGTGGGCGCGGTTGCAAGAAGGCGATCAGGAGTTGGCCTCGGACTTGAGTCAAGCGATCCTGGTGTCGCACATGGAGTTGATCGTTGCCGTGCTCGACCTGCTGGAAATTCCGCACAACGAGGGCTTCTTCGATAAGGACGCCAAGGTGGCGGAGCAGCTGAAGGACGGCTGGCAGCAGAAGGCGTACGACGCGTTTTCACACAAGTTTCCGCCGGCATTGCTGGTGTTCTACTTGAATCATCTGGGTTGCGAAGTAGCCGAGGCGATGCAGCTGTTCCGCCCGGCCGGGAGCGCAAAATGAGCGCGGCGAACCTGGAGAGCCTGGAGAGCCTGGAGCAAGACGCTCTGCAGCGCATCCAGTCCGCAGCGGCACTGGCGGACCTCGAGGCGGTTCGTGTGGAGTTGCTGGGGCGCAAGGGCAAGCTGGCCGGTTTGAGCAAGGACATGGGCCAGTTGACGCCGGAGGAACGCGCGAGCCGGGGCAAGTTGCTGAATCGCGCCAAGCAGGCGCTGGAAGAGGCGCTGGAGCAGCGCAAGAGTGCGTTTGAGGACACCGCTTTGCATACCCGGCTGCAGGCTGAATGGGTGGACTTGACGGTACCGGCGCCCGGGGTGCGGCCGGGGAGTCTGCATCCTGTGACGCTGGTGCAGCGGGAGATCGAGGACCTATTTGTCTCGATGGGGTTCACGGTGCTGAGCGGTCCGGAGGTAGAGACCGAGCACCACAACTTCGACGCGCTGAACATTCCCGGGGATCATCCGGCGCGCGACATGCAGGACACCTTTTGGCTGGAGGGCGGCTACCTGTTGCGGACGCATACCTCCCCGGTTCAGATTCGAGGGATGCGGAAACTGGGTCCGCCGCTGCGGATGATCGCGCCGGGACGCGTGTTCCGCAACGAGGAGTTGGACGCTAGCCACGAGCACACCTTTTACCAAATTGAAGGGATGATGGTGGATCGTGAAATCTCAGTTTCGCACCTCATCTATTACATGAAGACGATGCTGGAAGGGCTCTTCCGGCGTGAGGTCACCGTGCGGCTTCGGCCGGGCTACTTCCCGTTCGTCGAGCCAGGTTTCGAGCTGGAGATCCAGTGCCTGCTGTGCGGCGGCAAGGGCTGCCCGGTCTGCAAGCAGAGCGGCTGGCTGGAGCAGTTGGGCTGCGGGCTGGTGCATCCCAACGTCCTGCGCATGAGCGGGATTGATCCGGAGGAATGGATGGGCTGGGCGTTCGGGCTGGGGCTGACCCGGCTGGTGATGATGCGTTATGGCATCGACGACATCCGGCACCTGCAGGGCGGGGACCTGCGGTTTCTCAGGCAGTTCTAGACATAGGAAACGGAGCGGCAAGCATTTGAAGTTCTCGGGGAACTGGATCACGGAAATGACGGGCGGGCTCGATGTTACAACCAAGGAGCTCGCTCAACTAGTTACAAAGAAGACGGCCGAGGCGGAAGGCGTGGAGTCGGTCGGCGAACATCTGACGATGGTGTGCGCGGCGCGCATCGAGCAGGTGGAGCAGATCGAGGGAAGCCACAACCGCAAGGCGGTGGTGGAGACCAAGCTGTACGGCACGCGGACGGTGGTGTGCGGGGCGCCGAACTGCCGGCCGGGCATCATGACAGCCTATGTCCCGGCGGGGTGTGTTCTGGATGGGCGGCGGATCGAGAAGGCGGTTATCGCCGGTGTGGAAAGCGACGGGATGCTGGCCAGCGGCGCCGAACTTGGATTAAACCGCGAGACGGCTGGCATTCTGGAACTGAATGCCGAGCCGGGAACGGCGATCCCGGGCTGCGGGCCGGACAGCATCATCGAGATCGACAACAAGTCGCTCACGCACCGTCCGGACCTTTGGGGCCATCACGGTATGGCCCGCGAGGTGGCGGCGATCCTCGGCCGGCCGCTGCGCGACCCCGTGGACCTGTCGCTGCTGCCCGAGGGCGAGGGGGCGATCGGCGTCAATATCGAGGATTACGCGCTGTGCCCGCGCTACAGCGCGCTGGTGTTTGAGAACGTTACGGTTGCTCCATCGCCGCTGTGGTTGCAATACCGGCTGGAGGCGGTGGGGCTGAACCCGATCAACAACATCGTCGACGTGACCAATTACGTGATGGCGGAGATCGCGCAGCCGATGCACGCTTTTGACGCGGCGACGCTGAATGGCGGGACGATTTACGTGAGGCGCGCCAGAGCGGGCGAGAGGATGGTGGCCCTCGATGGAGAAGACTACGCGCTGGATGAGCAGGCGTTGGTGATCGCCGATGGGGAGGGCGCGGTGGCAATCGCCGGCGTCATCGGCGGCTTGAACACGGGGGTGACGGAGAAGACGACGCGAATCGTGCTGGAGAGCGCGAACTTCCAGGCGGGCAGCGTACGGAAGACGAGCTCGCGGCTAAAGCTGCGCACGGACGCTTCGATGCGGTTTGAGAAGGCGCAGGACCCGCACAACACGCTGCGCGGCTTGGCCCGCGCGGTGGCGCTGCTGCGGCAGGTATCGCCCGGCATTCGCCTGGTGGGCGGCGTGGCGGACGACAAGGGCGAATTGGTGCCGGCGCCGCCGATCGACCTGCCGCTCGACTGGCTGCGTCGCAAGCTGGGGCGCTCGGTTCCGAGCGAGCAGGTGCGCTCGATACTGGAATCGCTGTCGTTTGGTGTGGCGGAGGTGAAAGCGGGCGAGTTTCAGGTGACCATACCGAGCTGGCGTGCCACCAAGGACGTCTCGATCAAGGATGATCTGGTGGAAGAGGTCGGACGGATGGTCGGCTACGACACGATTGCGCCGGAACCGCCGCTTGTACCCTCTTCGCCGCCGCCGGAGAATCCCGAGCGCAACTACCTGCACCAGGTGAGGCTGGCATGCGCGGCGCAGGGCTTCACCGAGGTCAGCAACTATTCCTTTGTCAACCAGGCGCAGATCGCCGAGTTGTCGCTGCCCGAGGCCGATCACGTAAAGGTGCTGAATCCGATCTCCTCCGACCAGGGTCTGCTGCGCACGAGCCTTATGCCGGGCATCCTGCGTAGCGTTCGCGACAATAGCCGGCACCTGGACAACTTCCGGCTGTTCGAGCTGGGCCACGAGATACACAAGCGAGCCGGGGATTTGCCGAATGAGCGTCTGCACTTGGCGGCGGCGGTTTACTCGAAAGCGGGCGATGGCCAAGCGGGACTGTTCGAGGCCAAGCGGCTGGCCGAGTGTCTGTTGAAGAACGCGAAGGTGAGGCAGACGGAGGCGAAGGCGTGGGAGCACCCGGCGCGGGCTTATGAGGTTGTATGGAGGCAGCAAGCCGTAGGAAGGATTGCGGAACTACATCCCAACCTGGCGACGGGGAGGGCGGCGGTGCTGGACTTGGATCTGACGCTGGTTCAGGAAATGGGAAGCGAGGCGGTCAAGTACCAGCCGCTGCAGCGGTATCCCTCCAGTGCCTTTGATTTGTCGGTGTTGGCCGCGGAGCGCCAGCCTGTGGTTGAGATTGAGGATCTGCTGGCCTCCTATGCCGGGCCGCAGTTGCAGGGGATTGAGTTCGTTCGGCAATATGTGGGACCGCCGCTGGCGGCAGGGCAGAAAAGCGTCAGTTTTCGGCTGCGGGTGGCATCGAGCCAGAAAACGCTTTCCGCTGAAGAGATTACGGCGATTCGGGCGCAGGTGATCGCGGGGATGGAAAAGTCTGGATATGAGCTACGAGTGTAGAAAAGTGTCGAACAGTGTCGTGTTGCTGATCGGGCTGGCGCTGATCCAGCCGCTTGCGGCATGGAATGCGGTGGGCCACCGGGCAATCGCCGGGATGGCCTATGACCGGCTGTCGGCCATGGCCCGGGCGCGGGTGGATGAACTGCTCCGCAGGCACCCGGACTACGAACTGTTGACCCGGGGAGGACCGGCGGACGCCGCCGGCAAGGCGCGCTATGCTTTCATGACGGCCGCGGTGTGGCCGGACATCATCAAGGGCGATGAGCGGTTCTACGACGAGGCGCGACCCGACGCCAAGCCGACTCCGGCGGTGAAGGGCTTCCCGGACATGAAGCAGCGCCGGAACTGGCACTACATCAACGTGCCGTATTCGGCTGATGGGACCGAGGTGGCTGAGCCTCCGGTGCCGAACGCTCTGACGCAGCTGAACTGGATGATACCCCTGCTGGGGAAACCAGAGGTGGGGAAGCCGGCGCTTGAGGATCCAGTCTACCTGCTGCCGTGGTTCCTGCACGTGGCCGGCGATCTGCATCAGCCGCTGCATTGCGCCACGCGGTTCCGCAAGACGCAGCGGGACCGGAACGGGAAACCGATGAGCGATCTGGGCGGCAACACGGTGCAGCTGACCGGGGGAAAGAACCTTCACGCCTTTTGGGATGATTCGCTGGGCGTGGGGGAGAGTGTGGCCAATATCGAGCGGCTGATCAAGAAACTGCGCGGGCAGAAGCTGGAAATGCAGGTGACGATGGAGCCCGCCAAATGGGTGGATGAGGGATTCGAGATTTCCAAGAGCTTCCTGTATTCGTTCGGGACGGAGGGGGGCACGAAGGAGGACCCGGTGAACCTGAGCGGAGCCTACAAGAAGCGGGCGAAACAGATCGCGCAGGCAAGGGCCTCATTGGGGGCGCAGCGGATAGCGGCGCTGCTGATCCGGGAGATGAAGTAGGGCCGGGCCTACTTTTTCGCCTGCGGCATTTCGTAGACGTAGAGGGTGTGGTGGCGTTTAAAGGCCTCCACTTTTTCGACGCGCGAAGGCTGCCAGCCGCGGATGGGATAGTCGTGGGAAACGACGCGTGCGCCGGGTTTGAGGTACTTTTCCAGGTTCGGGCGGATCAGGTCGTTGCTGGCGGTAAGCAGGTAGATGGTGACGACGTCGGCCTGGCTGAGGTCGACTTTCAGTAGGTCCCCTTCAATGACCTTGCAGCTTTCCTCCAGCTTTAGGCGGCGGATCTTGACGTTGGAGGCGTGGACCTGCTCCGGCGAGATTTCGACGCCAAAAGCCTTCGCTCCGAACTGCTGCGCGGCGGTGACCAGCACGCGGCCGTCGCCGGAGCCCAGGTCATAGAGCGTTTCCCCGGGTTTGAGATTGGCCACCTCGAGCATTTTCTCCACGACGTTCTGAGGGGAAGGCACAGGGGGGGCGAGCCGGTTTGCCGGCGGGGTCTGGGCGGCCAGGATGGCGGCGCACAAGGCGGGCAGGATGATTCTACATGCCATCGAACTTCTACAACTCCCTACTTACTAGAGACTGATGCGAGCTGCTTTCCGTTTCTGGATTTTACTATACGGGAGACCATCTCGGTGAAGGCGAACCACAGATCGCGGGGTTTGGAGATGGTGTATTCGGTGCCCTTGAGGAACTTAACGGCATGGCCGATGGCATCGCGCCAGGGAGTGGCGTAGGGGTTGAGCGAGTAGTTCATGTAGAAGACGGGGTAGTCTGGCTCGCCGAGCTTTTCCAGCTCCGTGCGGGGAACGTTTTCTTCCACAAACGACTTCGGACCGGCGAAGATGACGGCATCGGGTTTGGAAGATGAGCCCAGTTCATTAGCGATGAGGCTGGAAAGGAACTCGGTATCGCCGCGTTTGTTGCTGAGGCGCTTGAGGTCGACCGTGCCGAGGCTGATCGATTCCAGCGAGCCGCCGATAGCGGGAAAGTCGATCTTGTCGGCGCTGTCCTGCCGGTAGACCACTTTCTGCTCATGCATATTGAAGGCAACTACGCTGAACTTGCCGAACTTGGGTTCACGGGAAATCGTGCGCAGGATGGATACGAGGGCGGCGGTGTCGACGGGCCGCAGTGTGGATGCGTTGGCCTTCTGAGGAGCGAAGTTCACCATCACCTTCACATTCAGCTGCTCGCCGGAGGCGCGTTCCACCGGCGGCTCTTCCAGGAACTGTTCGTATTGCACCGGCTCAATCATGCCGGGAGTCATGGCGAGAGCCATGTCCTTGTCCTTATTGGGCAGCTCCGCCTCGACGTCCCAGTAGAAGCTGCAGACGCGCTCGGAGCGGTCACGGATCAGGAGGTCCACTTTATATTCGCCTTCGCCGATGTCGAAGCCGCCCTGGATGACTGCGTCGCCCTTGGCCTCCTCCTCAATGGACGGGACTCGGATGCGTTGAATGAAGTAGTGCTGTTTCTCGGAGCGGTTCTTGGGAAAGACGCGGAACAGGATGGTGAGCAGGTTCTCGCTGCCGGCCAGTTCCTTCAACGGGACGCTGATATCGTAGCCGGCATGGAACCGCAGGTCGAAGCCGAGAAAAGCTTTGTTGGTGGGGCTGACGACGCAGGGCAGGTCGGAGCGGGGATCGCCGGCCTCGAGCACGGCCATATCGGTGTTATGCAGCCTGACGGAGCCGCCGGGGCCAGAGCCCATGATGGCGATCTGGGCGAAGCTGGGATTCATCGGGCACAGCAGGAGACCAACCGCGATGACGCCTGCCATGTGCATCAGGGAGTGTCTAACGTCCAGCTCCCTTCGATTCCCTCCAGTTCCATTCACGTTGCGTTGCCCAACCTTGTTGTAGTTTTCGCAACCGCACGGCTCAGACCATCTCGAATCCGAGCCGCAAAGACAGCCGCGTCGTTCCCATCCTGAACCAAACGGCCTGCAGTGACCCGGTTTTGCGAGGCCACAACCGCTAGCCGCCGCCCAAACATGGACTGTATGTATTATCCACTATAAGGCAGAAAGTGCAAGGGAGATGTTAACTCCATAAATTATTTCTATTTGGCGACCTCAGCGGTTCCGATACACTTGCAAGAGGTGGTGCTGGCCGGCGGTTGTTCTCACCGGAGGAAAACTTTTTCTTTTGGGACTGTGACTGTGCATTGCTATCGCCTGACTATATGATCGACCGGTTTCGAGAAATCTGCAGCCGAGTGGATGAGGAATTTGCTCGCAACCGGCGGATTCATGGAGAGCGCATACAGTGCCGCCCAGGATGCACGGACTGCTGCCATCAGCTGTTTCAGATCACGGAGTTGGAAGCCGCCGTGATCTCGCGGGGTGTCAAACAGATGCCGGATGAGGCGCGGGCGCGGCTGGTTGCAGCGGCCGGGGACTACCTGCCGCGCCGGAAAAGCCTGGTCCGCCGGACGGGCGAACCGGAAGCCTGGGGTTCCCTGCCTCCGGAGGGGACACGGCTGGCCTGCCCTGCGCTCGATTCTCAAGAGGGGGTCTGCCTGATCTATGAGTTCCGGCCGTTGATTTGCCGCAAGTTCGGGGTTCCGCTTTTCAATCCGGACCGGCCGGAACGAGTTTATGCCTGCGAGCTGAATTTCAGGACCGGAGAGGAGATCGAGGATCAGGATCTGGTTCAGATCCAGACGGCGATCCACCGGGACTGGAAGCAGGTGCAGGCTGACTACAATGCGGCAGGCGGGCATCGGGACGCGGAGCCGATCACCGTGGCGCGCGCGCTGGTGGAAGATTTTTCGGCGCTGGCGGGCTAAGGTTGTGCTACTCTGCTAATCGTATGGCATCCAGAAGCGTTAACAAAGTCATCCTGCTCGGGCACTTGGGCAAGGATGCCGAGACCCGGTTCACGACGGGCGGGTCGGCGGTAACCAATTTCACGCTCGCCACTAACCGGCGCTGGAAAGATCAGCAGACCGGGGAGTGGAAGGAAGAGACCGACTGGCATAACATCGTGCTCTGGCGTAGCGAGAACCTGGCCAACTACTTGCTGAAAGGCAAGCAGGTTTACGTGGAAGGTCGGTTGAGCACGCGCTCCTATGAAGACAAAGACGGCAACAAGCGCTACCGGACCGAAGTGGTGGCCGACGATGTGCTGCTGCTGGGCGGCCGGGCCGATGCCGCCGGCGCCGAGGGCGGTTTCGATCAGCCCGTCTCCATGCCGCGTTCGGCTCGGCCGAGACAGGCGGCTTCTAATGAGCCGGAGCCGTTTCCGGACCAGGGCATCAGCGACGACGACGTACCTTTCTAGCCCCTTGAAGGAGGGCCTCCGTGCGACATCATTCCCATAGAGCAGCCATTGTGCTGGCTGCCTTGCTTCTTGCTTCCCCGCTCACGGCGCAATCCGGACACTGGAAAGGCTCCATTCAGACGCCGAATGGCGAGTTGGATGTGGAGATCGATCTGGCGCAGGACGGCGATAAGGGCTGGATAGGGAGCCTCAGCATTCCCTCGCAGAACGCCAAAGGACTGGGGCTGCTCAACGTGGCGGTGAAGGAGGGATCAATCAGTTTTGCGCTTAAGGCTCCGGGGCAACCTCGATTTCAGGGCACAATAGACAAAGAGGGCGGGAAGATGACCGGGCAGTTTATTCAGAGTGGTACGGAGATGACCTTCCAGCTCACTCGCACCGGGGAGGCGAAAGTCGAAAAGCCTGTCCGGAACGCGGCGCTGAGCAAGGAACTGGAGGGAACATGGGAAGGCACGCTCGACACACCGCAGGGTTCGCTGCGGTTGCGCGTTGTGCTTTCCAACGAAGCCGGGGCCGGTACGGGCTCGCTGTTTAGTGTGGATCAGGGCAATACCGAGCTTCCGATAGCGCGCATTACGCAGAAGGATGCCGCAGTGATCCTGGAGGTGCCGTTGATCGATGGCGGGTTCCGGGGGGAGTTGAAGGGGAATGAGATGGCTGGGGAATGGTCGCAGAGAGGGAACTCGCTGCCGTTGCAGCTGACCAAGGTGGTGAAGTAGGGGTCTTCGCAGCACGGGAATCTCAAGGCTGCGGCTTCGGAATGGATGGAAGTGGCGGGTGCGGTGTGGGATTTCTGGAAAACGCTGCTTGCTCGGAACAAGCCCCGGGCTCCGGGAGAAAACTGGGCACGCTTCCGAGCAGGATAGTTCGCGGCCGTACGGTGTTCCTTCCAGGTCGGTGCGAGGGTTCTTGACCACGGTTACGCTGTCACGCGGCCCGAGGTAGAGGTATGCATCGCCCATCTGCTCCAAAATGGCCACCGGCCCACCCGCGGGGACAAAAGCATCGGCGACGGCGCTAGGACTGTTGGTGCTCACCTGCGCATTCGCCCTTGAACCACAGCAGCAGCCACCCACGCCGAAGGCGAAACCCGGCATGCGGCGTTCCAGTCTGGTCTCGCCCCATCACGATCTGAATCCCGATCGTCAGATCCGAACCCGGATCAGATGATGCCACAGCCTTGATATCGAAGCCAGACCGTTGCCCTCCATCAGAATTGGTGTCGGCCTGATGCGCGGCCGGATCCCCGCGAGCCGGAATGATCCTTCGTCACGACGACTTCGAATTTCTTGGTTCCCCTGATCCTCCGCCAGGACCTCGACGCATTCCTCGGTCGGGCCGCCCAGGTCGAAAAAAGCGAATCGGCCGCTGCCTTTCAGCTCGATGAGTGACGAGTAGGGAACAGCCTCAAACCGCATGTCGATGTCGTCGTACACGCCAGCCATGGGGCATGCGGAAGATAGACACTACAGGATAGACACTACATAGTTGACGCCCACGCAACACCTCACCAACCTGAGGGGCTTGTCTATGACCACAGTTACACGTATACTGTGTTTGTGAAGAACATCACTTTGAGTGTCAACGAAGAAGTTCTCTCTGCAGTCCGCCGTCACGCCGCCGAGCAGAATTCCAGCGTCAATGCGCTTGTTCGGGACTACCTGAACAATCTGGCTTCACACCATGACCGCGCGGCCCGTGCCCGAGTGCGGCTGCGCGAGTTGAGCAAACAGTCTCACGGCCGGCTTGGGAACAAGAGCTGGACTCGAGACGATTTGCATGACCGCTAAAGTTTTCTTCGATACAAACGTCCTTGTCTATGCGGCGCTGGGGACCGGCAATGACGAACCAAAGAGAAAACGTGCACTTGATCTGATGGACACAGAGAATTTCGGCACCTCGGCACAGGTCCTTCAGGAATTCTACGTCACGGTAGTGAAGAAAGCATCCTGCTGCCTGTCTCCTGTGCAGGCTATGGAGTGGATCGAGCAGCTGGTGGAATTCCCTTGCCAGAGCATTGATCACCGGGTTGTTCAAGTCGCCATTGAGAAATCGGAGAGGTTCTCGATTTCCTATTGGGACGCGGCAATTCTGGCGGCCGCGGAGGCGCTGGGAGCGGGGATAGTCTATTCAGAAGATTTGAACAGCGGGCAGTCTTACGGGCTCGTTCGGGTTGTGAATCCGTTCGTGTGAGGCTCACGGGATCGCGGCGACCACATCGACACCGAAGCTGGCGTCGAGGGACGGCAGGCCCTGGAAGAGGATCATGGTGGAGGCCGGCGGACGGGGGCGGTCATAGAACTCAAAGCGCAGCGTGCGCACCTTTTCCTGCATGGCGCGGGAGAGCGGGTAGATGGAGCTCATTGCGACGTTCTTGATGGATGCTCCGGCTTGTTCGAGGGAATCACGCAGGCGCTCGAAGGCGAGACGCACGTCGGAGTCCTGATAGCGGAAGGCGAGCTGGGTGCCGGAGAGCACCACCTGTTTTGTGGAGACCAGGGCCACTTGGGAGAAGTTCGGCGAGGGGGTGAGTCCCGGCGGGTTGACGAATTGCAGCGAGGTTGGCTGGCGAGTCTTGAGGCGGGCGACGGCTTCGCATTCCACCAGTCCGGCAGTGGGAGACCGCTCGGCTTGGACGATAGAAAGAGCGGCGTTGGGGAACTCGGTGATGAGAAGGCGGCGGACGTCAAAGTAGTCGCTAAGCGAGCTGGTGAAGCAGGTGACGCGAGTCACGTCGGGTGAGGTGAGCTGAATGCCTGTCAGCGCGGTGCGCAAATTGGCCATTGCCTGGGCGGTGAGGCCGGCGACAGCCAACGATGGATTCTCCGGGTCGATGGGCGCCGTGGAGGCCTGCCCGGAGATGAAAGCTACGCCGTGAGGGTTGATCGCTTTGCGTGCCACCGAAGTGGCTTCCAGCTGCACCTGCGCGGCTTCCATAGGAAGCAACCCGACCTGCACGACGCTGACCACCGGAAGCGGCAGGCGCTTTTCGCTGAACATCTCGCTGACGATGGCCTGAACACGGCGCATGTCGCCCGTGCCGGCCACCAGCGCGCGCAGTTTGACGATGGCGCCCTTGTTGTTGATCCGCCAGAGGGCCTTGATCCCGTCGCGCACCTGCTGGGAGAGCAGCCCCCTGCCGCTGAGCGGGGCGACGTGGAAAGCCAGGCGCGCGGTTTCGGCCTTGATGACGGCCGGAGGATCCGGCAGGATCTCGAGCGTCTGCGTGATCTCTTCCTCGGATTTCTTCTTTCGTTGCGGCGCGGCCACCAGCAGGGACACAACCAGCAGCAGCGCTATCCATCGCGGCATTCGTTTTCGATTTTAGCATCCGGCTCAGCGGAAGCCGATAGAGACGAGAATGAAGCCGAGTTCGCGATTGTCGCCGGGAACCTGGAAGGCGCGGTCAATCGTGAGTACGCCAGTTGCGGTTCCCTCCGTGGCTCGGACGGGTGCGGCGGAACGCAGTGTGTAGAGGCCACCGGATTTGTAGCGCTCCTCGGCGGAGGGAACACCATCGAGGAGTAAGCGGAGATGGCGGCCGGGAGAGTTGTCGAGGATGCGGAAGGTGGCTTCCAGGATCGCGGGCTGTGAAGGAGACTTGAGGAGGACAACAGCGCGGGGACCGGCCCAGCGCCAGGTGTTGTCTTCCAACGGGTAGATGCCGGAGACAATCTGTGTTTCGGCATCGGGGGCGTTCATGGGCAGGAAGCTTAGCGAGGGCTTGCGCTCCAGGATCTGTTCGGCGCGCACGATGTCGAAGGGCTTGGTGGAAATGTCGAAGGGGCGCAGGCCGTGCATGGCGTGGGAATAGGCGGAGCGCGACTCGAGACCGATGAGGCGCAGGGGAATGGCGGAGGTCAGCGTGCGCTCGGCCAGCGGAGCCGGGGTGCCGCCCCCTGTGGTTACCGGGATGGGCCAGAGCAGCTTGCTCGAAAGGATAACGTCACCCGGGCGTACCGCCTGACCGCGCAGAATCTGCAATCCGCCTTGCGCGCCCGCGTAGAAACGGAGCCCGAACTCGGTGTTCACCCAGACGCGCCGGTTCTCGAAGGTTTCCCGGGGCAGGGAATCGACGAACTCCTTGTAGCCTTGCCAGTGATCGAGATTGGCGGTGGCCAGGCCGAGCCCGAGAAACAACTGGACAAGAAAGCCCGCGGCAAGCAATTTCGGGCGAGTTGGAAAACGCCTGGTGGTGAGCAGGATCAAGGGCGCCGCCAAGGGCAGGATGTAGCGGGCCGAACCGGCGAAGAAGACAACTAGCGCCAGGCTGAAGAAAAACAGAATCCAAGCCGTCAGGAACTGCTCGTCCGGATCGGCCGAGCGGAGGCAGGAAAGCAGCACCGAGAGGGTCAGAATGCCGATGCCGAAGCTGAGCCAGAAGAGCGGGTGCGGGTCGAGCAGGAGGGCTCCGGCAAGCGCGGCGGCGCCGGAAAGTCCGAGGGCCCAGACTGGTCCGCGGCGCAGCAAGAGGCCAGGAAAAAGGATCCAGGCAAGATGCACGGTGAGGGCGGCGGCGTTGGAGGCCTTGTTCGCCAGCCGCTGCAGGTGATAGGTTTGGAAATATCCGGAAAGCACCGCGGCCGGCAATTGTTGGCTGGTTGCCAGTTCAAACAGTTGCCAGGCGGCCAGTGTCGCGGCGGGGGTGAGAAGCACAACCCAGGCCGGCCTCCATTGGCGGCGGCGTTGCCACAGATAGAGCCCGGCAATGGGAATCAGGGCAACCGACTGATAGGCGGCCAGCGCCGATAGTGCGAAGGCGCCGACCGCCGGAATCAAAGCGGTGAGCCTGCCGGCGTCGACGGCGCGGATCCACAGAGCCATTCCGGCCAACCAGAAGGCGAGGAAGGGCAGATCCGATTCCAGAGAGTTGCCGTTTACCAGGAAGGTTGGCACGGTGATCAGCAGCACGGTGGCCCAAACGGGTTGCGGCGAGAAGCGGCGCGCAAGCGACCACATGGCAACGACAGCGATGAGCGAGAACAGCAGGTAGGCGGCGTGGAAGGGAGCCTCCTTCACGTCGCCGACCAGCGCGAGCAGCGCGGCGAGGTACCAGGCGTTGAGAGGCGGGTGGGGGTGGCCGCGCATGCTGACTTCGGAGCCTTGATACACATAGCGCGCATGCAACGGGTGCAGCGGATCGATCTGCGCGTGCTGAGCGCCCTCCAGGTAATAAACGTCGTCGCCCTGGATGGGATGGTTGAGAAAAGGCAGCCGCAGGGCGAGCAGCAGAGCGATCGCCAGCAGCAGCCCGCGCATCGGGCGGCTCAACCTTCCGCCGGCGGAGTCCAGCGAAGAATGGGTTTGCGCGCCGCGGTGACCTCATCGACGCGCGAAGTGCGAGTCAGGTGCGGAGCCTTGAGAACGGTCTCCGGCTCATTTTCCACTTCCTTGGCGATGGAGATCATGGCGTCGATGAACAGGTCGAGTTCCATCTTGCTTTCGGTCTCGGTGGGCTCAATCATCAGCGCGCCGCGGACGATCAAGGGGAAGCTGACGGTGTAGGGATGGAAGCCGTAATCGATGAGGCGCTTGGCGATGTCGCCGGTGCGCACGCCCTTCGCCGACTGCAGATCGTCGCTGAAGACACACTCATGCATGGAGGGCGACTTGTAAGGGAGGTCGTAGTAAGGCTCCAGCTGCTTGCGGATATAGTTGGCGTTGAGAATGGCGTCGAGCGTGGCGTTGCGCAGGCCGGGGCCTCCGTGAGCAAGGATGTAGGCCAGCGCGCGAACCAGCACGCCGAAGTTGCCGTAGTAGGCGCGCACCTTGCCGATCGATTGTGGCCGGTCGTAGTCGAGCGCGAGAGTTTCGCCAAGGCGCTTCAGCCGCGGCACGGGGAGGAATGCGTCCAGTTCCTTTTTCACCGCCACGGGACCGGCGCCGGGACCTCCTCCGCCGTGCGGTGTCGAGAAGGTCTTGTGCAGGTTGAGGTGCATCACGTCGATGCCGAAATCGCCGGGACGGGCCAAGCCGACCAGAGCGTTCATATTGGCGCCGTCCATGTAAACCAGCGCACCGCGCGAATGGAGAATCTCGGCGGCCTTCATGATGTTCTCTTCAAAGATGCCGAGCGTGGATGGATTGGTGACCATGAGCGCGGCAATTTCGTCGTTGGCGGCGCGGTCAAGCGCTGCCAGATCGATCATGCCGCGATCATTGGAGGCGATGTTTTCCACCGCGTAGCCGGTCATGGCGGCGGTCGCCGGATTGGTGCCGTGGGCGGAATCGGGCACCAGGATGCGCTTGCGCGGGTTGCCGCGGGATTCGAGCAAGGCGCGGATGAGCATGATGCCGGTCCATTCCCCGTGCGCGCCGGCGGCCGGCTGCAGCGTGACCGCATCCATGCCGCAGATTTCGATCAACGCCGATTCCAGTGCTGCCAGCACCTGCAAGCAACCCTGCGCGAGCGATTCGGGCTGGTAGGGATGGGCCCAGGCGATGCCTTCCGTCCGCGCCACCAATTCATTGATGCGCGGGTTGTACTTCATCGTGCAGGAGCCGAGCGGGTACATGCCGTAGTCGATGGCGTAGTTCTGCGTGGAGAGCTTGGTGAAGTGGCGGATCGCTTCCACTTCGCTGACCTCCGGAAAATGCTCGATCTCGGCACGCACATGGGAAGCGCCGAGAGCGGCGGCCGGATCGACATCGGGCACGTCGAGGCCGCGAAGCTGATACGCGCGCTTGCCGGGGGAGGAGCGCTCGAAAAGCAGCGCTTCGTCCTGGTTCAGATGCGGGCGGACTTTCTTGATCATGCGTTGAGCACCTCCGCAACGGCGTCCATGTCCTTGCGTTTTGCCATTTCAGTGGCGCACAACAGCATGTGGCCTTTGAGCTCCGGATAGAAGCGCTCCAGATCCAGGCCGCCGATGATCTTTCGCTCCAGCAGCTTGCTGTTGATTTCGGCGGGCGAGCGTTTGCCGGTGTTGACGACGAATTCGTGGAAAAACGGCGCCGTGAAGCGCGGGTTCAGTTTTCCGGCCAGGTAGTGGGCTTTGCTCAGATTCTGGCGGGCCAGCTCGCGCAGCCCCTCCTTGCCGTAGACGGTCATGAAGACAGTGGCCATCAGAGCGACCAGCGCCTGATTGGTGCAGATGTTGGAGGTGGCCTTTTCGCGGCGGATATGTTGTTCGCGGGTGGAGAGAGTGAGGCAGAAGGCCCGATTGCCGCGGCTGTCCTTGGTCTGGCCCACCAGCCGGCCGGGCATCTGGCGTAGATACTTCTCCTTGGCGGCGATGATGCCCGCGTAAGGTCCACCGTAGCTGGGCGAGATGGCGAACGATTGCAACTCGCCGCAAACGATGTCGGCCTCGCGCGGCGGCTCCAGCAGGCCGAGCGAAACGGCTTCCGTGAAGACGACCGCCAGCATGGCTCCATGTTTGTGGGCGAGTTCGGCGGCTGCCTTCACCTGCTCCAGATTGCCGAAGAAGTTCGGGTTTTGGATGATGACGGCGGCGGTTTCCGCGTTGAGCTTTTTTTCCAGATCCACGAGATCGGAAGCGCCCGTGGCGGCATCATAGCCGAACTCTTCCACCGGCATCTGCTGGTTGCGCGCATGGCATTCCAGCACGGCGCGGTATTCCGGATGCACGGCGCGGGAAATCAGAATACGGCTGCGCCCAGTGATGCGGATGGCCATCATCGCCGCTTCCGGGACGGCGGTGGAGCCGTCGTACATGGAGGCGTTGGCGACGTCCATGCCGGTGAGCTGGCAGATCATGGTCTGGAATTCAAAGATCGTGGTGAGGGTGCCCTGGGCGATTTCGGCCTGGTAGGGCGTGTAGGAGGTGAGGAATTCGCCGCGGGAGGCGACAACATCCACCAACACGGGCCGGTAATGAGAATAGACTCCGGCTCCGAGAAAACTGGCGTAGCCGGCGGCGTTGCGCTCGCCTGCGCCGCGGAAATAATCGACGATTTCGTATTCCGATTTACCGGGGGCAATCGCCAGCGGCCGGTTCAGTCTGGCCGTGGCGGGCAGATGAGCCACGAGCTCATCGAGTGAACCGGCGCCGATCGCATCCAGCATCTGACGGCGCTCGGAATCGGACTTGGGAAGGTATCGCAATGTGTTTCCTTACTAGTTTTTTGACTAGACACGCCGGAGAGCGGACTAGGAGGCCCCAATGTAACTCTGATAGTCGCTGGCGGACATGAGGCCGTTGACCTCATCGGGGCTGGAGAGCTTCACTTTCACCAGCCAGGCCTGTCCGTGGGGGTCTTCATTCAGTTTCTCCGGCGCGGTGACCAGCGCGTTGTTGACTTCCACCACTTCCCCGGTGACCGGGGAGTAGATATCGGAAACCGCTTTTACCGATTCCACGGAGCCCATCGCTTTCCCTTGTGTGACCAGGGCGCCGGCTTTGGGCAGGTCAACATAGACGATGTCACCAAGTTCGCTTTGGGCGTGGTGGGTAATGCCGACGGTTCCGGTGGGGCCATCCACCAGCACCCACTCATGTTCTTTCGTGTAGCGGTATTGATCCGAGTACATTGTCGTTATTTTGCTCTTTTGTAAAATGGCGTGGGGACGGTAACGGCCTCCACGGGCTGGCCGCGCACGATCACGTGAATCGTCCGGCCGATTTCTGCCTGAGAAGCGGGAAGATAGCACATGCCGATGTGGAGATTCAAGGTCGGCGACGGGCTGCCGCTGGTGACCCAGCCTGCCGGGGCGCCATCGATGTGGATTTCATAACCGTCGCGGGCGATGCCGCGGCCGCGCATTTGAAGTCCCATCAGCTTGCGCGTGACGCCTTGTTCCATCTGGCGGCGGCAGGTTTGCTCGCCGTGGAAGCTTTTGGAGAAGTCGACGTTGCGGGCGAGACCGGCTTCGATGGGCGTGATGGTGGCGTCGATTTCATGGCCGTAGAGCGCCATGCCAGCCTCCAACCGCAGCGTGTTGCGCGCGCCCAGCCCGCAGGCCCTGATCTGGAACTCCTCGCCGGCTTGCATCAGCTGGCTCCAAAGCGGGGCCGCGCTTTCCGGCGCCACGAACAGCTCAAAGCAGTCCTCCCCGGTGTAGCCGGTGCGAGCGATGCGGGCCGGGAATCCGCATACGGCGCCGTCGGTGAAGCGGTAGTAGCGGATCGTGGAAAGGTCCACCGAGGTCAGCTTTTGCACGGTGGCGGCGGCTTTCGGACCCTGCACAGCCAGCTGCGCATAGCTGGCGCTTGAGAATGTCACCTCGGCGTCCCAGCGGTTGATGGAGCGGATATGCTCGAAGTCCTTCAACTGATTAGAGGCATTCACGCAAAGAAAGTAGTGATTGTCGGCAACTTTATAGATGAGGATGTCGTCGACGAAGCCGCCGTGCTCATAAAGCAGGCCGGCATACTGTGCCTGGCCGATGGCGATCTTCGAGACGGCGCTGGTGGCGGCGTAGTTGATGAGATCGAAAGCCTGCGGGCCACGGATCTCGATTTCGCCCATGTGCGATACGTCGAACAATCCGACCGCTTTGCGGACGGCATGGTGTTCGTCGATGATGCCGCTGTACTGGACCGGCATCTCCCAGCCGCCGAAGTCGATCAGCTTTGCGCCCAGGTTTTTATGGATTTCGAAGAGAGGGGTTCGCTGAAGCGAGGCCGCAGACATGAAAAGTCCAATCTAGCACAGCGGCGGCGCGGATTAATCGAGCTTGACAGGGCTGGAGAGGATGGAGGGCGCCTGGCCGAGGATCGGCTTTGCGTCCGGGTACGACTGTACCGCCTGCCAGCGGACGTGAACGGTATAAGAGCCGGACGCCACGTCGGCCGGCAGCGCCACGGCTACGATGGGCTGCCAGGGCAGATTTCTTCGTAGGCGCGCGTTCTGCAGTCGAACTTGCGTATGGAGGAGCTTCAGCCGGATCTGGTTTGTCTCGCTGGTAAAACTTTCCACTCTCACCTCATCGGGAGAGTCCAGTTCTGGTCCGGACACAATGAGATATCTTTGTCCATCCGCCGGTGCCGCCTGAGGTTGCAGCAAGGCCACTGCCAAGTCTACAGCGCCGTCCGGAGGATTACGCAACACGGCAACGCTGGCCGGAAGCGGCAGCTTCTTGTCCAAACGTGGGTCGGAAGTGGTCAAGTCAAGACGCGCGACGCGGCTGTTGTCCACGGGCCACTCTTGTCTGGTCTGACCAGGCGAGCATGTAGTCCCGCAAGTCAACATCAGTAACAAGGCTATCGACGCAGCCGCGCGCGCATGCATCCAAACACCATCAGGCCTGTGATGAGAAGTAAGTAGGTTTCCGGTTCCGGCACACGGTCGGCAAAGCCTCCGATGAGGTCGTTGTATTCGGCTTTGGTCGGAGTTGCCTTCAGCATCTTCACGTTGGAAGCGACCGACTTGCCCCCGGCGTTGGTCCAATCCCAGGAAAACCCGCCGTGCCAGGAGTGGAACGATGAGTCTGCGTTCAGGCTAACCAGCCACGTCCGGAACATGAGATTCGTGCCCAGGGCTCCGCCAGGGAAATCCGCGTAATGGAGTGTGTCAGCAGTGGTCTGGGCAGCCAGAGTAAGATTCGGATCGAAATTTGGCGTTCCCCCGGGAGGGGAGTATTCATCCCAATACCATGGCAAATTGTCAGCCCATTGATTGCTGTAGCCGCCCGGCGGAGGGTCGACTTAGGGAAGTGTAAGCGGATTGCCGCCGGCGTCGTTTGGTGGAAAGTTATCCGCGACCACGATCTGGAACCAGTTGAAATGATGTTCCCCGCAATGCGCGGCGGCCGCGGCCAGCGTAGGCGGAGGGCCGCCGAAGACGCTGGTGAATGTGCCCTGAACGCCGGCGCCGCTGGCGCTGACGTCGATGTTGACCGTCCCCACCTGGGTGCCGTTGCATTCCACATTGAACGAGATGGGTGCAGCGAATGCAAGAATCGGCCAGAAACAGATAGCCAGTAGCCGAACCAACATGGCCCCTCCTCTGACTGCGAACTTAACGCAACTGTACTCCTGCTGAAAAGGAAAAGGCCTCTTCCGGGAATTTAGTGGCTAAGGGGTCAGATCGAGACCTCCGCAGTGGAAGTAGATCGCATCAACGAAGTTCTGCTTGTTGCGAAAGCCGCGGGCAGTGTACTTCACCCATTGCACCTTGGCGTTGATGCTCTCGCTGGCCGCATTCGTCAGCCTATGCTTCAGGTAGGTGACGATGTTCTCAAAGCGCCGATGCAGCATCCGGGCGGTCTCTTTCATCGGCCCCAGCCGGCTTCGCACCGCCCAGTTGAACCACCACCGGAAGTGCTTCCGCGCAGGCCGTTCGTAGGTGTAGCTAAAGAAGGCCATCATCGCCTCCTTCAGCGCCCACGCCCGCGCCGTTTTCAGTCCACTGTTGCGCAGTTCGGAAAACTGTCTCCGGTCTTCAGGCTCCATCCCCGCCGGATGCCGCAGCCAGTCATAACGCGTACCCACCAACCGGTCATCCCCGGCCGCCCGCAACGTCTTGTTCTCCCGCCGCCGCACCTTGTCTACAGCCTCTCCCAGGTGCTTGGCGATATGAAACTTGTCGAAAACGATCTTCTTGCCCGCCTCCTTCAGATGCGCCCGCACCGAGTTGATGTACGGGTCCCACATGTCCAGCGCCACCGCTTCGATGCTCTGCAACTGTTCCTGGCTCAGCGTGCTCCAGAACCCGTCCAGGCTCTCCTGGGTTCGATTCTCGGCCACATACAACACCCGCCTCTGCGCCAGATCGTTCACCAGCGTGAAATAGCGGTGTCCTCGCCGAAATGCCTTCTCATCCACCCCCAAAGCGGGAATCGGCTCGGCTTGCCGCCTCCTCAAGCCCCTCTTCACCGCACGCTCCATGATGTGGTGTATCTCATCCCAACTCAGTCCCATCTGCTTGGCCACCGCGCTTTGGCTGGCCTGTTTCAGCCATTCAATGGCCAGGGCCTCAAACAGCGCCGTAAACCGGCTCGATGGTTCCGCCCAGGCCAGCTTCACCACCCGCACGCCGTGCTCGCTGCACTCGCTGCGCGGAGGCCTGGCGTGCAGGATCGTTTGGTACTGGCATGTATCCAGATGCCGCCACTGCCGCTCCGGCTGATGGTCATAGAGCTTACAGCCGGCCCCGCACTCCGCGCACTGCCAGTTCTGCATCTCGTGGTGGTCCAGGTAGACGTGCACCTCGCCGCCATCCAATTTCAACTCCACGCGATCCACAAACCACGGGGCTTCGATCCCCAAAATCCGCCGATACAGTTCTCGATCCTGCATCCCAGGATTGTCGCACCTTCATCGGCGGCCCACTTCAAACCCGGAAGTCCCAGGAAAAGCAAGCCCTGCTAACTACCACTTAAGGCCATCGCGGAGCTCCCCCGCCGACCTTTTGCTGACCACCACTTCCATTCCGTTGGACATGGTAAGCATCCAGCGGCGGCTGGATAGAGGTGCGATGCGGCGGATGTGATCGGTGTTGATGATCGCCTGGCGGTGGATGCGGCGAAAGGGCGGGGAGGGGAGTTGTTGCTGAAGCTCCTTCAGCCGGTAGGTGGAGGAGTGACGATTTTTGCCAGTGATGATGTAGACCGATTCCGCCTCGGCCTGGAAGGCAATCACCTGATCCGGATTCAACACCAGCAGGCCCCCGCCGGCCTGGGCCATGATCTTGCGCAAGCCGCCGGCTTCGGCGGTCCGCGCGGGCTGTCGGCGGACCTTTTCCAGCGCGGCGGCCAGCCGCTCCAAACGGACGGGTTTCAACAGGTAATCAACCGCGCCCACATCGAAGGCGGCCAGGGCATGCTCCTGATAGGCGGTTACGAATATCACGTCTGGGCCCGTTCCCCGCAGCGCGCGGACGGCGTTCAACCCGTCCAGGCCGGGCATTTCGTAGTCCATGAAGACCACTTCGGGTTTGAGGGCGAGCATTTGCTGGATGGCCTCGACGCCGCTGGCGGCCTCGCCGGCCACTTCCACGCCGTCGCACTCCTCCAATAGTTCGCGCAACACCTGGCGCGCCACGGGCTCATCATCGACGATCAAGGCTCTCACCTGACGGCTCCTTGCGGCTGGGCCGCCGGTATGCGGAAACGTACCAGCGTTCCCCCGGTCGAGGGGGTGAACTCCAACGCGGCGTCCTCTCCGTAGTGCAGTCGCAGCCGCTTGCCGACGTTGTCCATGCCTAAGCCTGCTCCCGTGCCATCCTGGGACAGAACTCCCGAGCCGCTGTCATGAACCTCCACAATCAACGCGCCCTCTACCAGCCAGGCGCGCACGACGACGTGTCCCGGCGAAGGGTTTTTGGCGACACCATGCTTGATGGCGTTCTCCACCAGCGGCTGGACCGAGAGGGCGGGGACAGGGACGGCCGCGGCGTCCGGGGCAACATCGATTTCCACGCTTAGCTTGTCGCCCAGACGGAGCTTCTCGATCTCCAGATAAGCCTCTACGATGCGCAATTCCTCCTGCAAGGGGATGAGAGTGCGTTCCGCTTTGAGGAAGTAGCGGAACAGGTCCGAGAGATTGAGAACCATCTGGCGCGCCGTAGCGGACTGTTTAGGGATCACGCCGTAGAGCGTGTTGAGAGCGTTGAACAGGAAGTGCGGATGGATCTGCGCTTGCAGGGCATGCAACTCAGCTTGAGAAACCAAGCGGCGAAGCTCGGCTTCGTGCAACTGGTCGGCAATTTCGACCATACGCGCCGCCTGCCGGGCAAGGGTCTGTAGATCTTCACTGAGGTAGCGGCGTCCGCCTTGCCGTTCTCCCAACCGCAAGCAGTAGGCGGAACCGTTGGAAAGGCGGAGCGGGACCAGGACGCCTTCGCCGTCCGGTTCGGGGAACAACAAGTCTTCAGTGCCTTGTTCCGGCTGGGACAAGCTTCGCAGTGGCGCTCCAATCCATGAGGCCAGAGTGAGTGCGGCGGAGTCCAGGAATGGATCGACCGCGGCGGATTCCCCTGCGATGCGGCGGAATTGCTCGCTCGCCTCGGCTTCGTTTGGACGGCGGAAGACGACGCGGGTGAGCAGATGCTGCAATCTTCCGCGCAGAACGGCGTAGAGGATGAGTATGCAGCAGGCTGCCAGGAGGAGCAGTCCTTGCCCGAAGCCGCCATCCGGCCACCCCTGTTGGACCATTGTCCACAGCGCCACACCGGCGCCGGCGAACAGTCCCGCCAGCAGCACGTTCGCCAGAAAGCGGACAAAGGCATCGGCGAGCACGAAGCGCACGTCCTGCATCAGGATCAGCAAGGCGAGCGGAATGCCGGCGTGGTGTAGTAGCAGCTCAGCGGGCCAGCCTTGTTCGGTGTGAACGCCGAAGTGAGAGACCGACATCGCCAGAAGGAAGAGTGCCATGGCCGCGGCAAGCCGCGACCGGCGCATTTCTCCTGACTTCACCATGCAGTAGGCCGTCAGAACTCCGAATGCGATGGTGACCATCCACAGGCCGGTGCGGTGGATGCCGGTCTCATCCACGAGCAACTCGGCGGCATGCAGGGAGGCGGCCAGCGCGCTTACCAGGTAGCCCGTCCGGGCAGCCGCGGGAAACCGGCGTCCGAGGGAGAGAGACAGCAGAAGCGCCGGCAGCATGCTTAAGGAGGCGAACGCTACCGAATCTGCGGCTGCTTTCCATCGGTCCCAATCGTTCCTCATGCCAAGGGAGATGAGCGAGGAGAGGTTCCAGAGGAGTGCAAGCGCGGCCGCTCCTAAAGCCTCGCGCCCGCTGCGGCGGCGTGCGAGCAGGGCCAGCGCAATGGCGAACAGCAGCACGCCTGCTCCGTGGCCGACGGTGTTTGCCAGAACCTGTCCTTCCGACGTCTCCATCTTCTATCGATTATGCGATGAGAGGCGAAGGAAAACCTACTTGCGCTTGGGCAGCAGGGACTCAATGGAGTTCGACATGACGATGGAGTATTCACCCTTGGCGCCTGTGTTTCGCCAAGATTCGGGGATGAAGTCGGGATCATGCCAGACCCAAACACGGCCAATCATTGACTTCAGAATCCTGCCCTGGGACACGAATTCGTAGCTGTTGTTGCCCCAGGTGAAGACAAGGCGGTTTACGTCCACCCATCCGACGAGTTGAAACGGCGTCGTGGAGGCGCCAGAAAGAAATGTCATCGTCAGAGTCAGGTGGCTTGTACAAGACCACAAGCGGGAACGTGGAAATGGTGTGTTGGTTCCGCGTGAAATGGAGAGAGGGCGCTCTCCGCTAGTGAGCATTCCGCCCTGCGGGCGCGGATTTTCAAGGCATGAGGGTCTACCGATCCGATATCGTTTCTTTGAGGAGCGTAGAAGCGAAGCCGCCGCGCTCCGTTCATCGTCTCGATGAGCCCGCCGGACTATCCCTCAGCATGGTTCGAGTCCCCGCAGTGTCGCTTCCGTTTCGCCCGGCAGATCCACTCTAGCGCCGCCGCCACCGGAGCGGCCAACTTCCGAGTGGCGTAATCAGGGCCCAATCCGGAAATGAACCCGTTGAACACACGGGGATTCCGGTTCTTGTTTCCGTGCGATGGTCCGAAGAAGCCATCCGCAGGCACTGGCCCGCCCTCGGGAGTAGCATTCTGATCAACTCCGGCACCGGAGGGAGGCGTTGGGTGTATACTGTAACGGTCCGGGAAACCCAAGACGGAAATCCCGGTTAGGAGGGAGACCATGGCGACACTCTTTGAGCGGCTCGGTGGGACCGAAGGGATCACAAGGATCGTCAGCGACCTCGTCGACCTGCACCTGACGAATCCCCGCATAGCCACTCGCTTCGCGGGAAGCGACCTTGCCAAATTGAAGCACCGCGCCGCGACTTTCTTCATCGCCGGATCCGGCGGGCCGAACGCTTATGAGGGGAAGGACATGCTTTCGGCCCACAAGGGCATGAATATCGACGACGAAGAATTCAATGCGGTCCTGGACGATGCTCTGGCAGCGCTGAACAAGCACAACGTCGGCCAACCGGAGAAAGAGGAGGTTCTGTTCATCCTTTACAGCATGAAGAAGGATGTCGTGCGCGTTTAGGCGCACCGAGCCGACTCGAGCGTTGCCGGATGGCCGCGCTGGGTGGACACCTTGACCAGTGCGAACGCTGCGGCCATCATACTTGGGGCGATCGTCGACGAAGATCCGAACAACGAAATACTGCCCGCGCACTTGACGTTCCTGCTGCACTTTTTCGACGAACTGCGGCGGAGGGCGCCGGTAGAGGAATAGAACCCAAAGATTGACAGCAGCCGGGTTCCGGGAAAATACCCTAATTCGAAACGTGTTATCCGAATGGGGAACGTATCGTCGGCAACCCTTCCACTACCTTCGCCTGGATGGTCCGACAGCGGGGTTGTGGAAGGATAACGCGTATTCCGGGGTCTATCTCTTCGTCGCCGAAAGCCAGTTCTGCACGACGGTGATGGAACGGTTGCCATCCTTCTCCTCGACCGGCATCGGGATCAGGAACCGGTTCGGCGCCGGTGATCAGCGCAATCTCTTTGATGGACAGTTGCTCGTAGTGGAACAGGATCAGGACCTCGCGCTGGGCCTCGGGAAGGCTTTGAACGGCCATCTGAACCAGAGCAGAACGCTCCTGGGAGAGCATATCCTCCAGTTGCGTGGGCGCGCTTTCCCTCTCCTCGGTATCTTCTGCTTCCCGCTCGCGGCGCCGGCGCTGGCGGTGGAGGTTGAAGATCACGCCGGTAAGAAAAGCGCGCAGGCTTCCGAGCCTTGGATCAAAGCGCAGGCGGCCGCGGGCGATCAGCAGAAATCACTCCTGAACCAGGTCTTCGGCGGCGGAAACGGAGCCGCCCAGCCGGCAGGCGAACCCGAACAGGGTGCGGCTGTAGGTCTGGTAAAGCGCGGCCAGCGCGGGCTCCTCACCGGAGCCTGCCCTACGCAGCAGCGCCATTTCTTCGGCCGCGCTCACGTTATCTATTGACGCACGGGAGCGAGAAGATACGGCGTAAAGCGGAAAAAAGTTTAGTAGCCCTTCTGCTTATCGACGACGTTGAGCAGCGGCTTGCCGTCGACGAATCGGCGGATGTTCTCCTTGATGGTGCCGTTCATGCGGGCCGTGTCCAGGTCGCTGCGGCCGGCGATGTGGGGCGTGATGATGACGTTGGAGAACTTCCACAGGGCGTGGCCCTTGGGCAGCGGTTCCGGATCGGTGACGTCGACGCCGGCGCCGGCCAGATGCTTGGAATCGAGCGCCTTGACCAGCGCGTTCAAGTCGTAGAGGCCGCCACGGCTGACGGCGATGAAGTAGCTTTCCTTCTTCATCAGCTCAAACTGGCGGGAGCCCATCATCTTGTGGCTTTTTTCGGTGTGCGGCGCGGCGACAAAGACGACGTCGGCCGACGGCAGGACTTCATCCAGCTGATCCGGCTTCACCACCTTGCGCAGGAACGGAGAATACGGGATGTCTTCCGGATCCACGCCGGTGACGTTCATGCCGTGGGCCCAGGCCCGCATCGCGATCTGCTGGCCGATGCCGCCGACGCCGATCACCACGGCGTTTTTGGTGCTGAGTTCGATACCGGGATACGGGCGGCCTTGCCAGGTTTCCGACTTCCGGTCCTCGATGAACTTCAGCAGGCCTCGCGACATGGTGAGCAGCATGGCCATGGCGTGATCGGCGATCTCCGGCCCCTGCACGATCTGGTTGTTGGTGAGAATGATGTTGGAATCGCGCAGATCACTGCCGCCGGATAGATGCAGCACGCGTTCCACGCCGGCCGAGCGCGTCTGTACCCATTGCAGCTTTTTGGCGGCGCGGATGTGCTCGGGCCGCGGTTCGCCGATAAGGGCGTCGGCATCGGCGAGTTCTTTCATGACGGTTTCGCCTGTTGCGGCGACGATGCGCGCCTTGTTGGTGACCGCCTGGTAATCGGCAACCTGGTCAGGGGTGCCGCCCAGGAAAACGATCTTCTTCGTTTGTGCCGGAAGCAATGAGACAGCCAGAACCGCCAGTAGGGCGTATCGCATAAGGGGCATCTCCTTCTAGCCGACTGCGTCGGAGTAGCGATTCTATCGCATCTGTTTCGCGCGTTCCAACTGAGACAGCATCTGCACCATGCGGGAGGCGGCCTCGCGGCGGCCGCCGAAGCGGAGTTCGTTGTAGGCCGCTGTGAATTCGCTCACCACGGCCGCGCCTTCGCTCGTTGCCGGCAGCATGGCGGCGAACTCCGCGGGCGTCGTCCAGATGGGCTTTGGGAAGCCGCGCCGTTCCAGCATCGCCAGCAGCCTCTGGTAGAGCAACGTGGCGTCGGTGGCCTCGGCGTTGCCCTGGTGCATCTTGCGGACGCGCTGATGGGAACGCCACCACAGGCTCACAAAAGGCAGCCATTTCAAACTGAGCATGGCGGCGGCAATCGCTCCCACGATGGCCAGCGCCAGCGGCCAGGACCACATCGACGCCGCCTCCGACGCAGCCGACTTCAGGCTCAGCCAGCGGCGCCCCCAATCCAAGGAGAAACGGCGGCCGGATTCGCCCATGGTTTCGGCGAGCTTCAACTGGCGCTCCATGTCATAGGACATAATCCAGTCCTGCCAGAAAACTTCGGCGGCATCCAGGTACATCCCCATTCGCGCGAACAGGGAAAGCTGATCCGGACCTGGGCCGGGAGGAGTGGGATCAAAGGTGACCCATCCGCTGCCATCCAGATATGCCTCTACCCAACTATGCGCATCCGAACTGCGGATTAGGTGCCAGCCGCTCACCGGATTGTAGGTTCCGCTCTGGAACCCGGTGGCTACGCGCGACGGGATTTCCAGCGTGCGCAGCATCACCGCCATGGCGGAGGCGAAGTATTCGCAGTGGCCCTTTTTCCGCTCAAACAGGAAATGACTCACCGGGTCTTCCACGCGTTGCTCCGGCAGCTGGAGTGTATATTGGAATCTCGTCCGCAGGTATTGCTCGATCAACTCGGCCTTCTGCCGTTGCGTAACTGCGGCCTGCGTGAGGGAACGGCTCAGATTGCCGACGCGTTGGTCCAGGCGCGGGAGCAGCAGATGCTCCATGCGGGTGGCCGCCGGAAGCGGAGCGGCGGCGGCCGCGGGTGGACCGTGAGGCTCAAGGTAGCTGTAAGCGGTGTAGCGAATGCCACGCGTCCATGGGTAACCTGTGCGGTAGCCGCCGGAGGAGGTACGGATGAGCTGAGGAGATTCGATTCTCAGGAATTCGGGAGTGCCTGCGAAGAAGAGCGCATCGCCGGTGACGCTCTTCAATTGCACGTCGTAGGCGATGCGGCGGACGTCGCGTCCGTGTGGCTGGGAGGTGGTGAGATGAACCTGCCCGTTTTCGACCTCCAGCCGCTGGCCGCGTTCACTCGAGTTAAACCAGCGTCTGCCATCAAAGTGAGCCAGAGCCGAGCCGCGCCACTTCAGGCTGTCGCGAATGGCCGGCGGCAGATCCTGATCAAAAATGCGGATGTTCATTACAGGAATGCGGGACTGCTGAATTTCGCCGATCTGCCCCAGCCGCACTTCATTTGCGAAGCCGGGCAGGTGAAGCCGCTCAGGTACCAGATGACGCAGCGCGGCGTGGGCCGTGCGCGGCAGCACGACAAACAACGCGCCGGCCACCAATATCGTGCCGCTGAAGACGCACAGCGCCAGCCAGCCCAGCCGCGGCGTCACCGCGGCGAGCCCGGTTCGCGCCACCTTATGCTTGCTCAGATGCGCGCGGATTTCCCCGCTCATCAATGCTCCCGCGCCGCACAGCAGAAATGCCGACAGGAACAGGAGGTAGCCAAGTCCGCTGGAGAGAATACTGGCCGCCAGCACTTCCATCAACGCGATCAGCTTGAGGAAGAAATAGTCGCGCGGCGATTGCGCCTTCAGCAGCAGTAGCGAGCCCAGGAAGAAGATCAGGTGAACCGTGGCGGCGACGAATTCGCCGGAAATGTAATGGTAGTCCACCGGGTAAAAGCCGACATAGGCGATCGCCGTGACGTTGAGGACCCAGTCAGGAATCAGCCTGCCGATGCGAAGGCTGACGGAAACCGTGCGCCCAAGGAGGGCCGCGCCGGCAATCAGGATTGTGGGAAGGTCCAGCGAGCCGGAAGTGGCCACGGCGGCATAACCGCTGGCCACCATCCCGAGGATGGAGTACTGGAAGAAGCGATCGAGCGATGCAGAAGCCGGGCTTTCCGGCATGACTACACGGCGGCCGCGCTCCGCAGAGCGTTGTCGGCGGCCTCCATGTCCTGCTCGGACATGGTGACCAGGGTTTTTTCCAGGTCCTCGCCGGTCTCAATCATGCGCTTGAGATGCAGCGCGGCCAGTTTCATGCACCAGGCGTCGGAGAGCCGCTGCCCGGTCCGCTGGCTCATCTTGAGCAGGAGCGGATGCATCAAGGCGATGACCTTTTCTTCCTTCACCTCGCCATCGTCGATGACGAATTTCACATCGACGGAATCGCTGTGCCGGATGGAGATGCCGGTCTGCTGCCACACGAACGTGACGCGCCAATTGAGGCCGAACGGATCGGGCCCGGCCTGAAACTCGCGGAAATTATCGATCATTCTTTCCTATCGTAGCGTTTAGTGGTTCGATCCGCACAGCGAATCTTGCCGGACCGATTGCTGAAAATCCACCAGCGGGAAACTATCGCTGATGCCCCAGGTTGAGTGGGTCAGCCACGTTTCCATCGAGCCGCAAACTCGGCGGGCGCTATCTCCACATCCCGAAGTATCCCGCGGAGCGTCCCAATCCGCAGGGTATGGGCACCATGAACGGGAACTGTGGTCCGCAGTTCGCCCTTCGTAAGGATTTGAGGCACCCCCAGGGAGATCCGGATCGAATCCGGCGATGATCCGCCGCCGCTTGATCTGTCGATGATGCCGTGGCCAGGGCTGAGTGGTGTGGTGCTCGACCCCGAGCGGCAGCCGGTTGAACGCGTGCGGGTCCGGGCGATCAATCCAGGCAGCGGCGCCGTTCCCGAGGTCACTACCGATGTGGCGGGAGGCTACGCGTTTGAGCGCTTGGCGCCAGGCCAGTACCGTTTCCTGGCCATACCGCCGGCGGCCGGAATTGCCGAGGGGGCTATGGAACGAACGTGACGCGCCGCCGGTGTCCCTTGCACCGGGGGGCGGCCGCACCGGCTTTGACATCATTCTGCTGCTCGTCCCGGTGTTCCGCATTTCGGGAAGAGTGGTGGACGAGCGAGGCGAGCCGGCGGCCGGGGCGACGGTAGAGGCGGGCATGAAGGAGCGGAAAGCAACAACCCGCGAGGATGGAACGTTCGAACTGGAACGAGTTCGGTCGGGAGAGGGGGCGCTGAGGGCGAACTGGCAGCGCGGCAACATGGATCTGCTTGGTTGTGTTCTTCGCACGAACGGAATTCTATCTGGACAATGTCCGCCCGGGCGACTACTACGCATTCGCCCTCCAAGGCAGCTTCAACTCCGACGAGATGCGGAATCCCATGTACGCGCGGCCCTATCTCGAAGGCGCGAAAACCGTGCGGTTGGAGCGCGGCGGCACGGCGGCAATCACCCTAACGTATGTGAAGGCGGCTCCCCCTCACTAGATTCGTGCCCACTATGGACGATCT
>Ga0194128_10002493_pt1 | contig 29670 bp, 23 predicted proteins | sample TA2KigCa65mmetaG_FD_148650 | JGI IMG/M metagenome (GOLD analysis project Ga0194128, IMG submission 148650) | Freshwater microbial communities from Lake Tanganyika, Tanzania - TA2015037 Kigoma Deep Cast 65m | ecosystem: Environmental > Aquatic > Freshwater > Lake | place: Tanzania: Lake...
GCGCGAACTCAACGCACTCCTCGCCGCGCAGGCCCGCCACGAGCTCGAGCGGCGCGGCTTCCGCCACGAGGCGACGGCCGGTTACCAGCTCACGCGGCCGGTGCCCCAACTCGCCCATTGGTCCGACACGCGCCTCGGCGGCGCGCTCTCGCCGCTGCTGCTCGCGTGGAACCGCCTGCGGGCGGGCCCGACGCAGGAACTCGCCGCGTTCGACTCGTGGGTGATGCGCTTCCGCGCCCCGTGAGTCGAGCGCGACTACTTTCCGTCGCTGCGCTTCGCCTTGAGTTCGGCCAGTAGCGTGTCGACGGCCTCGTCGAGCTTTTGCTCGCGCACGTTGATGAAGCGAATCGTGCCCGTCTCATCGAGCACGTAGATCGTCGGCCAGGAGCTGACGCCCCAGCTCGTCGAGATCGGACCGGAGGTGCCCTTCGGGCCGTTCCAGAAGCTGCGCCAGCTGATGTTCTCTTCCTTCAGCGTGCCCTTGAGCTTCCCGAGATCTTCGTCCGAGTTGATACCGATCAGGGCGAAGGGCTCATCCTTGAGGCGTGCCACGAGCGACCGCTCGTGCGGGTACATGGCCCGGCAAGGGCCTCACCAGTTGCCCCAGAAATCGAGCACCACGATCTTGCCGCGGTAGTCGGAAAGCTTGAACGGCGCGTCGTCCAAGTCCTTGCCGTCGATCTCTGGCGCGAGCTTGCCGACCACGAGATCGTTCATTTGGCGCAGCTTGCCTTCGACCACGTCACCGAAGCGCCGTCCCTTGCTGTCGAGCTCGTCCTTGTACTCGCCGCGCAGGAGCGCCATCAGCTCGTCGAGCCGTTTCTGCGCGTCCGCGCCGAGCTTTTCGCGCCGCATCGTCGCGAGGTACCCCGAGGCTTCCCCCCACAGGCACATCGCCTTCACACTCTTCAGAGTCGTGCGCGCGAGCACCGCTTCGCGGGTCTGCGGCGTGAACGACACGCGCAGCAGGTCCCCCATGCGCTTCGCGTCGTCCGCGTAGCGTGCGAGCAGCTCGTCGCGCACCTTGCCGCGCCACTCCTTGCACGCATCCGTCGAGCCGAACTCGGCGACTTGCATCGCGAGCAGCAGCGCAGCGCAGCGCGCGTCGTCGTCCTTCGCTTCGCCCGCCGCCTTCCACAGCGTGTCGAGCCAGTCTCCGGTGAGCGCCGCGTCCGCGCGCGCCGCGGCATCCTGTTGCTTCTTGCGCAGCTCCTCGCGGATGCGCGCCACGTCGGCCGCGCCATCGAATCCGAGCCCGAGCGCCGCGGCCGAAACCCAACCCAAGAACAGTTTGGAGAGCATGTAGCGGTCCTCGATTCAGGCCTTGGCCCGAGGTGTCGGAGCGAGGTTCGCTCCCTTGGTGTAGTCGAGCAGGCGCGCGAGCACCGACTTCATCTCGCCGCGCTTCACGATGCGATCCACCTGCCCCTTTTCGAGCAGGAATTCCGCGCGCTGGAAGCCCGCCGGCAACTCCTGCTTGAGCGTCGTCGCGATCACGCGCGGCCCGGCGAAGCCAATCAGCGCGCCGGGCTCGGCCAGCGTGATGTCGCACACCGATGCGAACGAGGCCGTCACGCCACCGGTCGTGGGATGCGTCATCACGCAGATCGAGAATCCGCCTGCGTCATTGAGCTCCGCGAGCGCCGCGCAGGTCTTGGCCATCTGCATCAGCGACAGCACGCCTTCGTGCATGCGCGCGCCGCCGGAGCCGGTGAAGATCACGAGCGGCTTGGACTCGGCGATCGCGATCTCCGCGGCCAGCGCGATCTTCTCCCCCACCACTTCGCCCATCGAGCCGCCGAGGAAGCTGAAATCGAGCACGGCGAGGACCACTTCGCGCCCGTCGATCTTGCCCGTTCCGCAGATCAGCGCCTCGTTCTGCTTCGTGCGCGCGCGGGCCTTCTCGACCTTCTCCGCGTAGGTCGAGCCGTCCTTGAAGCCGAGTCGGTCGAGGGCGGTCACTTCCGCGAAGCGCTCCCGCCATGTGCCTTCGTCGATCGTCATCGCGACGCGCTCGCGGCCCGGCAGCGTGAAGTGGAACTCGCAGGTCGGGCAAACGCGGCCCTTTTCCTCGAGCTCCTTGCGGTAGAGCATCGCACCGCAGCTCTCGCACTTGAGCCACAGGCCGCCGGGCATGTCCTTCTTCTTGCGCAAGCGCGAGAAACGCGTCTCGCTCAGGCTCGAGTCGGGGATGCGTGCGTCGTCCTTATCGGGTGTGTCTGCCATGGTCCGTCTCGTTCAGGCGCGCTCCGGGGCACGCGCGCGCGCGGCGCTCGCACGCAGTCCTTGGATGGTCGCACGCAGATCGCTGGCGCCGAAGATGGCCGAGCCCGCGACGAAGACATTGGTGCCCGCTTCCGCGCACGCGGGCAGCGTGGCCGCGTTGAGGCCGCCGTCCATCTCGATGTGGCGCTCGAAGCCGCGCTCGCGCAGCGCGCGCACCTTGCCGAGCACCTCGGGCATGAAGCGCTGGCCGCCGAAGCCCGGAAACACGCTCATCACGAGCACGAGGTCGACCTCGTCGACGACATCGAGGACGCGCTCGAGCGGCGTGTCAGGATTGAGCGCGATGCCGACCTGCCGCACGCCCTCGTCACGGAAGGCGCGGATGATGGTGCGGCAGTGGGCGAGCGTTCCTGCGGCCTCCACATGGAAGGTCAGCACATGCGCGCCGGCCTTGGCGTAGTGCGGCGCGTACGCGAGCGGATCGGTGATCATCAAGTGCACATCGAGCGGGCGACGCGCCACCTGCGCGATGGCCTCGACCACCGGGGGACCGATGGTCAAGTTGGGCACGAAGTGGCCGTCCATGACATCGACATGCAGCCAGTCGGCCCCCGCCTCCTCGACTCGCGCCACCTCGGTGGCGAGGCGGGCGAAGTCGCAGGAGAGGAGCGAGGGCGAGATCAGGGACGGCTGCATCAAAGGGCACGCGTGGGCCAATGATGCTACGCCGACCCCCTACCCGCCGGAAAGGTCCCGCAGGAGCGCCTCGACGCGCTCCCGCTCGGCCACGGGAGCGCCGCGCAGAGCCCTGCGCGCGCGCTCCAGGACCTCGATGGCTCCCGGCAGGTCGCGAGCCTCGCGCCGCCAGTGGGCTCGCAGCAGGGCCGTGGGGGCGTGGCCGGGGTCCAGCTCGCCGGAGAGCTCCGTGTGCGCGCGGAACGCGCGCGCGTCCGATGTCTCGACGAGCGCCGCCAAGAGCCGGTGCAGGTCCGCGTTCCAAGGGTCCACGCCGAGCCCGTCGCGCGCCACTCGCAGCGCCGCCTCGCGCTCGCCGCGGCGCAGCAGCACGAAGGCCAGATTGCGCGCCGCCCAAGCCTGATCGGGAGCGCGCTCCCACTCGAGGCGGGCCAGCTCGAGCGCACGATCGGCGTCCCCTTCAGCGCCCGCGAACAGGTCGGCGCGCGCGGGCACGAGCGCCGCGCTGGGCGCGCGCTCGCGCGCGGAGCCGTCCGTCCAGAAGCACGCGTACGAGGCGCAGGCCCAGCCGAGCACGATGCCCTGCACGATCCAGCCCGCGTTCCCCAGGCCCGAGGCGAGCGCGCCGAACCCCAGTCCCGCGCACACGGCCACCGCCGCGATCACGGAGCTCGCGTACACGCTCTTTGCCTGTGCGAAGGTGGGCAAGTCGAGCGTGAGCGAGACGAGCGCGGCCAGCGTGACGCACGCGAGGCCGAAGATCAGGCTCCAGCCGAGCTCGCCATCGCGCATCCAACGCCGCAGCGCGAGTGCGAATCCCAAGAGCAGCACGAGCGAGAACGGCGCGGAGAGCACGGTGAGCGCCGCGAGCCCCGCGTAGTCCCACGGCGGACGCACATCGACGCGCGCGCTTCCTCCGAGCATTCCGTCGTTCCACAAGGTCGAGAAGAGCGCATCCGGCACCGAGTGCAGCGCGCTGAAGAGCGGTCGCGCGAGGCTCTCGCCGAAGCTCGTGTAGTCCGCCACGCTGCGATGGCCCGGATCCTGCCACCACGCGAAGCCCGTCGACTCGTCGAGGTTCCACACGAGCACGGATCCGAAGCGCTCGTGCACATTGGCGTAGTACGGCGCGCACACGGCGAGCGCCACGAGCGCCACGAGCGCGGGGCCTCGCGCGATAGCGCGCAGCTTCGGCCCGGGGCGGAGCGCGGCGCCGACCGCGAGCAGGGACACGACGCCACACGCTACGAGCAGCGCGGAGAACTTGGTCAGCAGCGCGCAGCCGAGCAGCAGTCCGAGGACGGCGTGCGACGCGCTGCGCGTGTCAGCGCGCTTGAGAATCCTCACGGCGCAATAGAGGGCGAGCGAGATCCACATCGCGGCGAGACTCTCGTTCGTCACATACTCGAACAGGTACAGCTGCATCGGGATCGCAGCGGCCAGCAGCAGTCCGCTCGCGAGCTTCTCGCGCTCTTCGAAAAACAGCTCCCACAGCGTGCCTGCGAGCGCCGCGAGCTGCACGCACAGCGCCAGCCAGCCGAACATGCGCAGCGCCGCGAGCGCCGCGGCACTTCCGGGCTCGACACCGAGGAGCTTCCACAGGCCCGCGGCCGCGAAGTAGTACAGCGGCGGCTGGTACATCTCCCAGCCCTGATCGGCGTACGGCACGCTCCAGGTGCGGTACACATGCTCGACATACTCCAGATGCCCGAGCGCATCGAAGCCCTGCTCCGCCCCGAGCGCGCGGTTGTTCCAGAACAGTGCGCCGAGCGCGATCGAGGAGACCAGCACGGCCAGAGCCAGCGAACGCGCACTCCACTTTGCGCCTCGTCTTCGCAGCACGAACGCGAAGAGAAGCGCAGCGACACAGCAAGCCGTCAGGCGTGGCCAGCGCTCGCCCAGTGCGTCCCATGGCCGCGGATTGAGCTCGTCGGAGCGCAGCTCCCCGAGCGCGCTCGCGGCACCCGGGCCGTCCGCACTCCACGCGCTCATCGGCGTCGTGGCCAGCCGTGCCGCGCGCTCGCTCGATCCGGCACAGCTCGCGCTCCAGCTCTCGTCACAGCCGAAGCTGTCGTCGCCGCACTCCAAGCGTGCCCACAAGCACGGCGCGCCGCGCTCGCAGGTCACATCCACCTCGAGCTCGTTGCGTCCCGTGCGCACATGCGCGCTCGCATCCGCTCGACGCGCGTCCTTCCAGGTGCCAGCGCCTTCCAGCGCGAGGGCGACACCGTTGAGCCGGACGCTCGCAGTCTCTCTCGCCCGCACCTCGAGCTCCGCTCGCTCCGACACGCTCGCCAGCTCGAACTCGCGGCGGAAGCTCGTCGTAACCGGAGCCACACGCCGCAGCGCAGCGGTCGGCGCCGACGGAAACGTGATCCACGCAGACCCCGCTCGCTCGCTCAGCCATGGCGTGCGCGGATCGAGCCACACCTTGCGGCCGAGCGCCAGCGCGAAGACGCACAAGAGCCCGAGCGCGAGGGCGATGCGAAAGCGCGGCGTTCCGAGCGCGACCATGGCCGGATGCTAGCCCCACGCCAACACGAGCGCACCCGCGTCGGCGCGAGGCCGGCGCGGGTGCGTATGGAAACAGAGCGGAAAACTCAGCGCCGGACCGAGAGCGCAGTGATGCCCGGCAGGGCCTTGCCTTCGAGCAACTCGAGCGAGGCGCCACCGCCGGTGGAGACATGCTTGACCTTGGCGGAGAGCTTGAGCTGCTCGAGCGCCGCGACGGAGTCCCCGCCGCCGACGACCGTGTAGCCCACGGCGGCCGCGACGGCCTTGCCGACCGCCTTGGTGCCCTCGCAGAACGCCGGCATCTCGAACACGCCCATCGGGCCGTTCCAGACGATCGTCGCGGCCCCCGCGATGCGCTCGGCGAAGAGCTTGCGCGTGTGCGGGCCGATGTCGAGCGCCATCCAGCCGTCCGGTATGGCCTCGACCGTCTTCGCTGCGGCGTCCGCGGCGAAGCGATCGGCGACCACATGGTCGACCGGCAGGAGCAGCTCGACCTTGCGCGCCTTGGCCTTGGCCAGCGCGGCCTTCACGACCTCCATGCGCTCGTCCTCGCACAGCGACTTGCCGATCCCCTGCCCCATGGCCTTGAGGAATGTGTACGCCATGCCGCCGCCGACGAGCAGCGTGTCGCAGCGCTCGAGCAGCGTGTCGATCACGAGCAGCTTGTCGCTCACCTTGGCCCCGCCGAGGATCGCGACCAGCGGCCGCTTCGGCTGCGTCAGCACGCGCGCAAAAGCCTCGATTTCCGCCTGCAGCAGGCGACCGGCGACACTTGGCAGGAGCTTCGCGACCTCGCTCACCGAGCACTCGGCGCGGTGCGAAGTCCCGAAGGCGTCGTTGACGAACACATCACCGAGGCGCGCATAGGCTGCGCTCAGCGCCGGATCCGCCTTCTGCTCGCCCGCGTTGAAGCGCACATTCTCGAGCAGCACGACGCTGCCCGGCGCCGCCTGCGCCACGGCCTTCTCCACCGCGGCCCCCGTGCTCTCCTTGAGCGCGACCACCGGCAGTTGAAGGTGCTTGGAGAGCCGCAGCGCCACGGGAGCGAGGCGCAGCTTCTCGTCGACGCCCTTGGGACGGCCGAGATGGCTCATCAGCACCACGACGCGCGCACCCTTCGCGAGGACCTCACGAATCGTCGGCAACGCCGCGCGAATGCGCGTGTCGTCGGTGATCGCACCGCTCGCGTCCATGGGGACATTGAAGTCCACCCGCATCAGGACGCGCTTGCCTTGTACTTCGAGCGCGTCGAGTCCAGCAGCGCCGGCCCCCGACGCGCTGGTCATTTTCCCGCGGCAGCGGACTCCAGAACAGTGGGCTTGGGCGCGCTCTTGGGCGCCTTGGAGAGCTTCATCTTGTTGGCCAGCCGCATCAGCTCGACCACGCGGTTCGAGTAGCCCCACTCGTTGTCGTACCACGCGACGAGCTTGACCATGCGCTTTTCCATCACCATGGTCGACTGCGCGTCGAAGATCGTGCTGTGCGGGTTGCGCACGATGTCGCTCGAGACGAGCGGGTCGTTCGTGAACTCGAGGATGCCCTTGAGGTCCTTCGACTTGGCGGCCTCGGCGTAGGCCGCGTTGATCGCTTCGATCGTGGCGTCGGTCTTGAGCTCGGCCACGAGGTCGACCACCGAACCGTCCGGCACCGGCACGCGCAGCGCGACGCCGTCGAGCTTGCCCTTGAGCTGCGGCAGCACCTTGCCCACCGCGCGGGCCGCGCCCGTCGTCGTCGGGATGATGTTGCAGGCCGCGGCGCGCGCGCGACGCAGGTCCTTGTGCGGCAGGTCGAGCACCTGCTGGTCGTTCGTGTAGGCATGGACCGTGGTCATCATGCCGCGCACCAGCCCGAACTTGGCGTCGAGCACCTTGGCGAGCGGCGCGAGGCAGTTCGTCGTGCACGAGGCGTTCGAGATGATGCGGTGCTCGGGCTTGAGCGTGTCGTGGTTGACGCCGAGCACGATCATCGCGTCGACCTCGTCCTTCGGCGGCACGGTGAGCAGCACGCGCTTGGCGCCCGCGTCGATGTGCTTCTGGCACGCCTCGCGCGATGTGAAGATGCCGGTCGACTCGACCACGAAGTCGATCGCGTTCGCGGCGTGGGGCAGCTGCGCGGGGTCCTTGATGGCGGTGATCGAGATCTTCTTGCCGTCGACCTTGATGAAGTCCTTGCCGGCTTCGACCTTGCCCGCGAACGGCCCGTGGACCGAGTCGTACTTGAGCAGATGCGCCAGCGTGGCCGGATCCGTCAGGTCGTTGATGTGGACGACCTCGATGTCGGGGTAGCGCGCGGTGATGACGCGGAAGACGTTGCGACCGATGCGACCGAAGCCATTGATCGAGATGCGCATGCCCATGGGGCCAGTATCCAAGATGTTCGGGGACGAGGGGCGGAGGTTGGAGGGAGGGAGGCTACCACGGTGCCTGCCGACCTTGAGCCCAGGGCGCGCGACCACGCGTAAATCGTGGCTCCGACCTGCACTTCCATTGCGGCGGCAGAAAATCCGCGGAAATCGGTGCGCGAGGGTAGCCATCCGCGCCGATTCGATCAACGCAGCACCAAGGCCCATGGCAGCGCTCCCCCACCCCCTCCCGGCCGACTGGAAAGAGCGCTGGCCACGGCTGGCCTCGGCGGTCGGCGTCGAGCCGTCCGAGCCGCTCGTGCTCGGCCTCTCGGGCGGGGCGGACAGCGTGCTGCTCCTGCATTGGCTGTGCGCGAGCGAACCGCGCCCGCCGGTGCTCGCCGTGCATGTCGACCACGGCCTGCGCGGCGCCGAGTCCGATGCCGACCGGGAGTTTTGCGCGCAGTTGTGCCGCGACAATGGAGTGCGCTTTCGTGCGCGGAGGATCGAGCTCGCAGCGGGCTCGAACCTCGAGGCGCGCGCGCGCGAGGCTCGCTACGCCGTGCTCGCCGAAGAGGCCGCGCGGAACCGCGTGCGCGTGCTGCTGACGGGGCACCACTCCGATGACGGGCTCGAGACGCTGCTCCTGCGTTGGATCCGCGGCTCGATGTTGGCGGGGCTGCACGGTCCCGCCGAACGCAGCCGCCTGGGAAACCTGCTGCTCGTGCGGCCCCTGATCGGCATGCGCCGGGCAGAGATCCGCACCTTGCTGCGCGAGGCCGGGCTGCGCTGGCGCGACGACAGCTCCAACGGAGACCTGCGCCACACGCGCAACCGAGTGCGCGAGGAGTTCCTGCCTTCGCTGGAGCAGCTCGGCGGCGCGCAAGCGCTCGAGAGCCTGCGCAAGTTCGCCGGTGCGGTCGAGCACCTCGAGCAGGATCTCTCCCGGCGCACCGCCGACCTCGCCTGGCGTCCGCTGTCGGCGACCCGCGCCACGCGCCGCGCCGCGACCAGCAGCTTGGGCGGGAGCCTGCACCGCGCGCCGCTCGCGCGACTGCCGTCCGCGCTGCAGCGCCGCACGCTCTGGCGCCTGCTGGTCGAGGGCACCGCGCGCGCTCCGAGCCGTCGGCTGCTCGGCAGGGTGCTCGATGACCTCGGGCAGGGGCGTTGCGCGCGCCACGCGCTCTCCGGCGGCTGGACGCTGTGCCTGCGCAGGCGCTCGCTCGAGCTGCATCCGCCGCTCGAGGCGCTGGGCCCGCTGGCGCACGCCCCAGTGCAGTCTCCTTGGCTGCCGTTCGCCGAATTTGCGACGCGCGTGCCCGCCGAGCGCCGCACGACTCCCGGCTGGGTCGAGCGCCTCGCCGCGCCCGAGCGTGGCTTCGTGCTCCCGGTCCCCGGAAGCGCGACCCTGCCGGACGGTCGCCGCATCGTGGCCCAGTGGGTCGAAGTCGGACCTGCGCGCCCCATTCCCCGCGACGCGCACACGGTCGAGCTGGAGGTCCCGTGGGCCGTCGAGGCGTTGCGCGTGCGCTGGCCGCAGGCTCGCGACCGCTTCCAGCCGCTCGGGGCACCGGGTTCGCGCGCGCTGCGACGCTTCCTGTCGGATGCTGGCGTGCCGCGCGGGGAGCGCCGCCTCGTGCCGCTCGTATTCCACGGCAGCGAGCTCCTTTGGGTCGCGGGACTGCGCCCGGCCCATCCCTACCGCGTGCAGCACGGGGCTCCGCGCCGCCTGCGCCTCGAGCTCCACGACACGAGCAATCGCCCTCACGATCCGCGCGCGCGTTCGTACCCAAGGAGCGGCGCACGCACGCCACAGGCCGAGCTCCCCTTCGAGTCCGCCGCGCCGTGACTCGGCCCGCTCGGCCCTGTAACCTGCAAGCTGCGTGTTCGAACCCGTAGCGACCCAGTCCAAGCGAGCCGTGCAGTCCCTGCTTCAGGCGAATCTCGAGCGCGTGCGCGCGCGCATCGCGGCCGCTGCTTCGGCTGCGGGGCGCGCGGGAGACGATGTGACTTTGCTGGCCGTGACCAAGGCGGCTCCGGCGAGTCTGGTCGCGGAGCTCGTGCGGCTGGGACAGCACGACTTGGGAGAGAACCGCGTCGATGTGCTCGCCCCCAAGGCCGCTGCGCTCGGAGAGCTGGGTCTCTCACCCCGCTGGCACATGATCGGCCACTTGCAGCGCAACAAGGCGCGCCGCGCCGTGGAGTTCGCGAGCGTGGTCCACTCGGTCGACACGCTCCAGTTGATCGAGACGCTCTCCCGCCTCGCGGGAGAGCTAGCCCGCGAGGTGGAGGTGTTCCTCGAAGTTCGCGCGGTCGAAGCAGGCGAACGCAGCGGGTTCGTGCCCAACGAGATTCCCGCGGCGGCGCACGCCGTGGCGTCGCTCCCCCACCTGCGCTTGCGAGGGCTGATGGCGATGGCCGCGCCCTGCGAGAGCGCGCGGGCGTTCGATCTCGACTCGCAAGCCCCGGCGCGGCGCACATTCGCCGCCTTGCGTGGCTTGGGCGAGGCGCTTCCCAAGGCGCTGTTTTCAAGGGGCCGCGTCGAGTACTCCATGGGCATGAGCGCTGATCTCGAAGCCGCGGTCGCGGAAGGCTCCACCTGCGTGCGCGTCGGCGCGGCGCTGTTCGAGGACCTCGACCTGCGGGAGGCGCAGCGGTGAGCGAAGCGCGCCTCGCGCTCGAACTGATCGGCGATGCTCGAGCGCCGATCGAGTTGCCGCGTCAGGGCGCGATGACGCTCGGCTCGTCCGCGACCCGTGCGGATGTCGCGCTCGCTGGGCAGGGCGTCGCGGAAGTTCACTGCGCCATCGGCCGCGCCAAGAGCGGAGGCTGGGCGATCAAGGATCTGGGCAGCGATTTTGGCACCTTCGTCAACGGCGAGCGCGTCACCCAGCACAAGCTCGAGCCCGGCGATCTCGTCGTGCTCGGATCGCGGCGCTTGCGCGTGATCGATCCCCAAGCCGCCTTGGCACCCATGGCCGAGACCGTGGCCCTGCCGAGCGTGACGCTCCCGACGCCGGAGCCCTCGATGGACCTCGCGGCGCGCGGACAAGCGCGGCTGCCGCAGGTCAAGGGCTACCGCGTCGAGAGCCTGCTCGGCCGCGGCGGCATGGGCGAGGTGTACCTCGCCGTGCAAGAGAGCCTCGGTCGGCCGGTCGCGCTGAAGGTGCTCGCCGCGCGTCTCGCCGCGGATGCGGAGTTCGTGCGCAAGTTCCAGTCGGAAGCGCGCGCGGCCGCAGCGCTCAACCACCCGAATGTGGTCACCGTCCACGATGTGTGGGAGGAAGGCGGTCGCCACTTCCTCGCCATGGAGTTCATGGACAAGGGCACCTTGGAGCAGCGACTGCAGCGCGACGGCAGGCTCGTGCCCAAGGAAGCGCTCGAGATCCTGAACGACGCCGCGAAGGCGCTCGTGTACGCGGAGCTGCGCGGCATCGTCCACCGCGACATCAAGCCCGCGAACCTGATGCAGAACTCGGTCGGCACGACGAAGCTCGCCGACCTAGGGCTCGCGATGCACCTCGAAGCCGAGGCCACCGAGAGCGACAACAAGAAGATCTTCGGCACGCCGCACTTCATCTCGCCCGAGCAGGCACGCGGCGAGAAGGTCGACATTCGCTCGGATCTGTACTCGCTCGGGGCGACCCTCTACCGCCTGATCGGCGGCCGCACGCCGTTCGAGGGCGCGACGACGCGCGACATCCTGCGCGGCCACTTCCTCGAGGAGCCCAAGCCGCTCCACGAGCTCGCGCCCGGCACTCCGCCCGCGCTCTCGACGATGGTGCAGCGACTACTCAAGAAGAAGCCGGAAGAGCGCTACGCATCGGCCGGAGTGCTGCTGCAGGAAGTCGAGCGCCTGCGCAGCGCGACGCTGCACGGTGCGCCGCTTCCCTCCGGCGTCCCCGCCGCGCCTTCAGCTTCCAAGCTGCCGCTCGTCCTCGGAGCGGTCTCGGTGGTCGCCCTCGGTGCGGCGGCCTTCGTGTTCCTCCGCGGTGACGACCCGACGACGAGCCACACCCCAGATGGCAACTCCAGGGGCGGCACTCCGTCGACTGCGCGTGGCACGCCGCAGGAGGACGACGAGTTCTCCGCCAACCTGGGCGCTCGTACGAATCCCGGCACGACCGACGACGACACGGCTCTCAAGCTGCGCGAGACCGAGGCCGAGAATGCGCTGCTGCGCGTCTCGCGCGAGCTCGACGCGATCGCGCTGCAAGCCGAGTTGCGCGCAGTAGCGCAGAAGTTCTCGGGCACCACCGCCGCGCAGCGCGCGCTCGAGGAGGCCGAGCGTGTGCGCGCGGACGCGCTGCGCGACGCAGCCGTCGTCGGCGCCCACGAGCAGTCGATCCGCGACTTCGTGGAGCGCCTCGAGCTCGCGGGCAAGGCCAACGGACGTCCCAAGCCTCTCGCGGAGGCCCTGCGCGCGATGCTCGCGCAGGAAGTGCCCGCCGCGCTCGCCGGAGACCCCAACGCACTCGCTCGTCGCCGCCAGGCGTTCGCCGCCATGCTCACCGATGCCCTCGAGCGCTCACGCGAGGATGCCGCGCGCGCCGACGAGTACGAACGCGCCGGCCGCTTCGACGAGCTGCTCGGGTTGCTCGCGCCTTCGATCGTGGCCCTCGACCTTCCGGCCATGCCGCCCGAGCTCGGCCCCGATGTCCTGCCCGACCTCGGCGAGGTCGTGCTGCTGCGCGCGTCGATCCAAAAGCGGCTCGACGGTCAGGTCGCGGCGCGCGATCGCTATGCGCGCGGGCTGCAGGATCAAGACGGGCTGGCCATCGCGCGCGCGCTGCGCGGCGAGGGGTTCGAAGCCTCGCTGCGTGCGCTCGACAGCGCGGGCATGGAGCGCAAGCTTGCAGCGCTCGAGTCGTCGCTCGCGACCGAGCCCGCGCGGCTGTGGGCGAACGAATGGCTCGCGGCCGTTCGCGCAACCAAGCCGCTCTTCCCCACGCTCGCAACCGAGTTCGAGCGCGGCGGCTGGCGGCGCAAGGCGTTCTTCGATCCGCGCTCGCGCACGCGCGCGATCCGGGAAGCGGTCGGCGCCAACGCCGAGGGCCTGCTCATCAAGGTCGATGCCACATCCGAGGTGGTGCCGTGGTCGAGCTTCGGCGCCCGCACGACCGACCTGCATCAACTCTTCTACCAACGGCTCGTGCGCGAGTACACGCGCGACGAGCTGTTCGGAATCGACGCGCTGCTGCGCATGAGCGCGGTGCTGCAGGCCGTCGACGAGACGGCCGAGATGCTGCAGACGGACGCGACATCCAATCTCGCCGAGGACGAGGTTCGTACCATCATGGAAGCCTTCGACGCGGCGCGCATCTGGGCTCAGGCCGCCGGAACGCCGCGGTCGTTCGAGCGCGAGGCCGAAGCTGCGAGCGCGTGGGTCGATGGACTGCGCGCTGGGTCCGCTGCCTCGTGGTCGCGCGCCGTCGCGGCGCACGAACGCCTGCTGAGCGAATTCCGCGACACCTTGCTCGTGCGCCTGTTGTCCGACGGTCGTCCGTGATCGAGCCGCCGCGGGACGCGTTCTGCCTGTGTGGCGGCACCCAATCTGCCGCGCGGGAGTGCGGGTTGTTGCTCGCGGCCCTCTCGCAGGCTTGAATCACACGCCATGAATACATGCGCGCTCGATGCATCCGTGGCCAGCGCTCTTTGCACCCTCGAGCGTCGCTCGATCCTGCGTCCCTCAGCGCTGTATCTGCTCTCGACGGGTGTGAGCGTGCTCGCCGGTCGGCTCCAGCGCACCGGTCGACTTCCGCTCGGCAAGCTCGACGGCGCGCCGCGGGCCTGGTCCGACTCACTGCTCCACTTTGGCCTGCTCGAAGGGCTGCCCGTCTGGCTGCTCGAGAACTCGCCGCTCGATCGCGAGCCGCAGGAGCCGGAGTGGCAGCGCGCATGGCCGCTGTGGCTCGCGGCGTCGGCCGGAGCGTCGACCTTCGTCCACACGACGGCGGGCTCGGCGCTCGTGCCCGAGCTCGCGCCCGGCACGATCGCCATGCTGAAGGACCATGTGAATCTCTCCGGAGGCACGCCGCTCGAAGCTCTGGGAGCGAGCCGCCTCGGAGGGCAGTTCCCCGATGTCTCGCGCGTGCACGACAAGGCACTGCGACGCTCGGCGCTGGAGCTCGCGCGCAGCCTCGGGCTCGCAGCGCGCGAGACGGTCGCGGCCTGCGCCGTCGGCCCGGCGCTGGAGACTCCGGCCGAGCGCGGCTGGATGGCGCGCTGCGGCGTGGAGGCCTCCGCGCAGGACCTCGCGCCGACCCTGCTCGCCGCGGCCCATGCCGGGCTGGGCGGACTGTGCATGCTGGTCGTCGTGCACTCCGGCGATGCTGACCTCGACATCGCGCAGGTGGCGGCGCGCGCCGAAGCGATCGCACCCGCGCTCGACGACTTGCTGGCGAAGCTGGCGGTCGCGGTGCAGCGCGAGGCTCGCGATCGACTCGAGGGTCGCGGGGCGTGACGCGTGCGCGCATCGCAGTGCTCGTCTCCGGTGGAGGTCGTTCGCTGGAGAACCTCGCCGAGCGGATACGGGCGGGCGAGCTCGATGCGGAACTCGCGCTCGTGCTCTCGAGCACGGCCACGGCGCTTGCGCTGGAGCGCGCGCGGCGTCTCGACATCCCGGCCTTGACCGTCGATCCCAAGGCCTTCGCGACTCCCGCCGATTTCAGCGCCGCGGCTTGGGCGGCCATCGAGGACGCACGGGTCGATCTCGTGGTGCTCGCGGGCTTCTTGCGGCTCCTGCTCGTGCCCGAGGCTTGGCGCGGCCGCGTGCTCAACATCCATCCTTCGCTCCTGCCGCGCTTCGGTGGCAAGGGGTTCTATGGCGAGCGTGTCCACCGCGCCGTGATCGCTGCTGGCGAGCGCGAGAGTGGCTGCACCGTTCACTATGTCACCAACGAATACGACAAGGGCGATGTGCTCGTTCAGCGGCGCGTGCCGGTGCTGCCTGGGGACGACGAGCACGCGCTCGGAGCGCGCGTGTTCGAGGAAGAGCGCATCGCCTTGCCCGAGGCCATCTCCCTGCACTTGCGTCGTAGATCTGCCCACTCGACCTAGCGGCTCTACGCCCGACTGTCGCACGACGGGAACACTCCACAGGGCATTGCAAGGCGCGCGTGCGTCGCTGCGCCGCGAGGAGGGCACCATGAACGAGAGCGTCACTTCCCCGGTGTCTCAGCGCTTTCTCTGCTGTGTCGCGGAGGGAACGACTTCCGACAGATCGCTCGCCTCGGCCCTGCTCGGCAGCGTGGCGTGGCAGGTGCTGCGCCTCGCGCGCACGCCGGCCCTCACCGTTCGCGCTCCCAAGCGCGAGTTCGCGAACGCCTGAGCGCACGCGACTTGCGGCGCTCGATGCGCGCCGCGAGCTCGCTCGAGCCCAGCACTCGTGCGCGCGCGCAGAGCTCGTCCAACGCCTCGATCTCCCCGCATTCCTCGCACGAGCGCGCGGCGAGCGCCAGGGCCCCTGCGGCCACTTCGGCCGACTCCCCACCGCCGCTCTCGAGTGCCCACCGCGCCCAGCGCCGGCACGCGCGCCAATCCCCAACCCGCTCGGCGCAGCGCGCGAGCGCCAGCGCCCGTGCCGGTGGAACCGCGGCCCGATCGTCAGCGCGCGCGAGATCCGCGAGCGCCGAGGCAATCACGACCAGACTGAGGATGTCGTCGCGGTTGTGCTCGAACACTTCCTCGAGCCGGTGCGAGCGACCAGCGAGATAGTCGTACCACGCCGCGGGCGCGAACGCGCCCGGCAGGTCGTGCGCTCGCGCGACGCCCGCGATGCTCCGCTCCATCGTGGCGAGCCGGCCGTTGCTCAGCTCCGCGCCGAAGAGACGACGGCAGGGGTGGTAGAGGTCGAGGTGCAAGCAGCGCTCGAAGGGTGGCGCGATGCCGTGCACGCGCATCTTGTCCTCGAGCCGATGGCGGTCGAACGACTTGCCGAAGAACGAAACGAGCGCACCGGCCTCCGCCACACGGCGCGCGCACTCGTCGAGCAGCGCGGCTTCGTCTTCCGGTTCGCGCAGGAACCCCTGCCACAGCTCGAAGCCAGCTGCATCGAAGCGTCCGATCCCCACGAGGAACGCCTTGGTTCCGGCACCGCCGGCGAGTCCGGTGGTTTCGATGTCGAGGTAGAGCGCGCGCTCGAGCGAGAGCCCCGCGAGGCGTCGTTCGATGCCGATCAGCGCAAGGTCCGAAGCTCGCGCTCGCAGCGCGCAGCGCAGCTCGACCTCCCCGTGCCGATGGTCGAGCGCAAAGCGCGTCACGCGCGCGCAGGCCGCTCCGCGCGCACCCTCGAAGGCGATGAGCTCGCGCGGGGCGCCGGCGGACGACGCGACGCAGGGAGTGCTCCCCGCGTCGCTCCCGTGCTTGCCCAGCCGTGCGCGCAGCCACTCCGGCAGCTCCCGCGGCTGCGAGGGCGACGACGGCAGCCGGGACTCGGCGTGTTCCGAGCCGGGCTCCCGCCGCAGGCGCCGCAGTCGGTCTGTGAAGCTCTCCGTCACGCCACGCCTTCGGGCTGCACGCGGCGTGCGGCGTTGGCGCTGACGAGGTGTTCGAGCAACCGGCGCGTCGCGAGCTTGCCCTGCTGGCCGCACTCCGCGCGCGGGCCCACGCAGGCCGGACAACCGTGCTTGCACTCGCAGCGTGCCACGACCTCGAGCGCGGCCTCGAAGACATCTCGATGGCTCTCGAACAGCACCTCCGCGAGCCCCACCCCGCCCTGCACGCGGTCGTACAGCACGATCGCGGGTCGCAAGAAGTGCGTGGAGCGTACTTCGGTCGAGAGTCCGAGGTCCTGCGGCTGGCAGCGCAAGAACAGCGGCGCGACACGCCGCAGCAGTCCACCCGCACCGCGCCACGCCGCGCCGCGCTCGGAGCCCGCCAGTCCCAGCGCCTGCGCCGTCTCGTTGGAGATCGTGAGCACAAACGCCTGCGTGTCGAGCTCCTCGGGCGGCAGGTGGATGGCCTCCGTGCCGACATTCTCGCGCGTGTAGAAACGGATCTTCTTGTACTGCGTCGCGACGGTGGTGACATGCACTTCGCCGGTGTGGACGGCGTAGTCCTCGCCTCCGTCCGCGCGCTCGCGCAGCGCCTGCTTCTCCTGACGCAGAACGCGCAGCGTCGTATCCACTTCCGCTTCCGTGAAGTAGTCGCTCTCGACCGCGCGCACATAGGCGCGCCGGTTCTGGTAGTCGAAGCGCTCGACCTTCCAGGTCTCGCCCTGCACCTGATAGATCGCGCCCTCGTGCACGGAGGTGAGCGAGCCCTCGCGGTCGATCTCGCCGATCGCCTTCTTCGTCTCGACATCGAGGATCAGCACATTGTCCGGTCCGCCGCCGGCGAGCGTCACATCCTGCGCAGGGTAGGCGTCCGCCATCCAGTGCCATGTGTCGCCGCGCCGCAGCAGCAGCTTCGATTCCTCCGCGAGGTAGTCGAGGATCTCCGGCACATGCGGCGCGCCGCGGAAGCTGCCGCTCTCCAGTTCGCTCTCGCGGAACGGCAGCTCGAAGGACGCGCACTTCACTTGCTCCGAGAGGATCACGAGGTTGTCGGGGTCGAGCCCGAGGCGCTCGCGCGGCGCGGAGAACAGGTAGTCGGGATGAGCGCAGAGGTATTGGTCGAGCGGGTCGGAGCGCGTGATCAGAACCGTCAGGCTCGGCTGTCCACGGCGTCCCACGCGTCCCGCGCGCTGCCAGAAGGACGCTTGGGAGCCGGGATATCCGACCAGCACCGCCACGTCGAGGCGCCCGATGTCGATCCCGAGCTCGAGCGCGTTGGTCGAGACGACGACCTTGACGCTGCCCTGCCGCAGACCTTCCTCGATTTCGCGCCGGTGCAGCGGCAAGTAGCCGCCCCGATAGCCGCGGATCTCGCCCGACTGCAACCCGAATTCCGCGGCGCTCTCCTTCAGATAGCGCGTGAGCACCTCGACGCCCGTGCGCTGCTGGCAGAAGAAGATCGCTTGGCGCGCAGGGCCACAGAGGTGCTTGGCGATTCGCCGCGCCTCTTCGAGCGCATTGGCACGCAGGCCAGCGACCGCATCGAGCAGCGGCGGGTTGTACACGCCGAACACGCGCTCTCCCGCCGGGGAGCCATCCTCGTCGACGACGGCGACATCGCGCCCCGTGAGCCGCTTGGCGTGCGCAGCCGCGTCGCGCAGCGTCGCCGAGCACAGGATGAAACGCGGGTGGCTGCCGTAGTGCGCCGCGATGCGCAGCAACCGTCGCAGCACATTCGCGACACTCGAACCGAACACGCCCGAGAGCGTGTGCACCTCGTCGATCACGATCGTGCGCAGGTTGGCGAAGAGCTCGGACCACTTGGCGTGGTTGGGGAGGATGCCCGCGTGGAGCATCCACGGGTTCGTCAGCACGATGTGGCCGTCGTCGCGCAAGGTACGGCGCACGCTCGGCGGCGTGTCGCCGTCGTAGGTGAAGCTGTGCCAGTCGAAGCCGAGCGCTCCGATCAGCGCATTGAGTCCGCTCGACTGATCCTGACTCAGAGCCTTGGTCGGGAAGAGCGCGATGGCGCGCGCAGCGCCGTCGGACTCCAACAGTCGCTGCAGCAGCGGCGCGACATAGCACAGGGTCTTGCCCGAGGCCGTCGGTGTCGCGATCAGCACATCGCGGCCTTCGAGCGCGAGCTCGATCGCTCGCGCTTGGTGCTCGTAGAGGCGCGACTGACCGCGCGCGGCGAGCACCTCATGCAGCCGCGGATCGAGCGCGGCGGGCAACTCGCGGCTGCGCTCCGCGCGCGCCGGGACGCGCTGCCAGTGGGAGAAGCGCGGCGCGAGCTCCGGGTCCGCGCGCAGGAGCGCCTCCAACTCGGGCACGGTGCGCCGCGAGCGCGACAGGCGGGCGCCACCTTCCTCGGGCGACGGAACAGCGCTGGACTCGGGCTGCGTCATGGTGCCGAACTCCGCGGCCGCAGGCCCTCTCTAGGGGCCAAGAAGGCCGATCGTTGCCCCAATGTTAGGAGCTCCACCGAGCCCCCGCAAGCGCCGCTCGCGCGCCTACTCCGACTGCAGCAGGGCGCGCAGCGCGCCCAGCAGCTCACCCTTCACCAGCGCCAGCCGCGCGCCGGTGCGATAGGCCGCGGCCACGCTGCCGTCGGGGAGCGAGAGGTCGCCCAGGCTGAACTCCAGCCCGTCACCGCTGTAGCGCACGATCCGAACCGTCACCGCCCCCCGCAGCGTCTCGTCCCCGCGCTGCAGGACCTGCTCCGCGCGCACATTGAGCACCCGGTCGACGAGCTTGGCGAACTCCTTGGCCTCGAGCGTCGTGCCCATGCGGACCCAGCGTCCCTTGTCCTCGCGCCCGTAGGCGCGCGTGGCGGGGCCGTGGAGCAGCTCGATGCGGGCCACTTCGATCTCGGGCACACGATGCAGATCGAGGCTGCGCCACGAGTCCGCTGGCCGGGCGGCGAGTGCGAGCAGGTCGGAGGACACGAGCGAGACCAGCGAGTCACCGTCGCGCCGAAACTCCACGGCCTCGACGCCGTCCGCCGTGCGCACGCTCGGTCCGAACACGCCGCCCTGCACATCGTCGGGCGTGTGCACTCGGATCGCGGCGACCACATCCTGCGAGGCGAGGCTGCGCCCCATCAGAAAATCGTCGATGCGCGCGCGCTCGAGCACGCCGAGAGCGTCCCCCACGAGCTGCGCGTCCGCCACATCGCCCGCGAGCACCAGCTTCCCGCCTTCGCTGGCGCGCACCTGCCAGCCGCGCTCCACCCGCACCAGCGTCGTGGCGCGCTCGCCGTGCGTGAACTCGACCTTCAGCACCGAATCACGCGCCACGCTGGCGAACTCGCGCTGGATCAATCCCGCGGAGGGCGAGGCGATGCTCATCACCGCGTCCGGCCCGATGCGGAACACATAGGGCGCGCCCTCCCTCGCCGCATACCACATCTCGCCGCCGCCTTCGGGTGCGAGCAGGAGCGCTTCGCGCCTGCCGTCGCCCGAGACGAGCTCGACGCGCAGTCGCGCGGGATCGAGGCCGTACTCGCGCAGCGGGCCGGGCGCATCGATGAACGAAAACGCGCGCATCGCACAGGCGCCGACGAGCATGCGCTCGAATGTCTCGCCGTCGAGCGCGGCCTCGAACGGCTCCGCCGCGCGCCAGCCTCCGTCGAGCATCGCCACCAGACCCAAGTCACTCGCTTCCGCCTTGGGATCGAAGAGGATGCTGCCGGTGCGGCGCAGTTCGACGACCTGCCGCGCGGACATGCGCAGCAGGAAGCGCGAGCGCCAGTCCGGAAGGTCGCGCTCCAAGGTCGAGTCCAGCGCACGCTCCGTGCGGAAGATCACGCCGTCGGCGCGCGCGAAGACCCAGTTCTCGTCGAGGTCCACTGCGCCGACCTCGATCCTGCGCTGGAGCAGCCTGCCACCGAGGTCTTCCTCGAGCTCGAGCAGGACGCGCGGAGGATCCAGCGCCACCTTGGCGGGATCGGTGTCCGGCGCCGGCTTGGCATGCTGCGTCGCGAGCGAGTCGAGCAACACCTCGATCACGGCCATCTCCGCCGGGAAATCGACGGGATCGACGATCTGCCACTCGGTCGGCCGGCGCTCGACGCGCAGCTGGAGGCCGCGTTCGAGATTGTCGACGCGGATCGAACGCACGCGCGTGCGGTCGAACCCCGAGAGCAAGGCGGCCTCGGCCCGCGTGCGTAGCGACTGCTGCTCCCCGCGCTGCCAGAGCGCGAGCGCGGCGAGGCCCCCCACCACCAACAGCAAGGTCGCCAGCTTGCGCAAGTGCATGCTCAGCGTCTCCGCGCAAAGGCCACGACGACACCGAGCACCGCGCACAGGCCGGGGAGCACGCCGAAGGAGAGCACATTCAGCAGCGTGAGCGCGTTCGTGTTGGCGAGATCGAGCACGCGACGCTCCACTTCGCGTGGACGGATCACGAGGCGGTAGTCGCGCTGCGCGAGCCAGTTGAACACATTCATCACGAAGTCGCGGTTGCGACCGAGGATGTCGTTGGAGAGCGCGTCGCTCGCTCCGAGCACGATCACGCGCGCCGCGCGTCGCTCGCCCTCCGCGTCCGAGCGCGAGTCCGCGGGTGGAAATGCGAGCGCCATGGCCACGGCGAAGGGGCCCGTCTCCTCGCCGCGCTGGTCGAAGCGCCAGTCGCCCCGACCGCCAGACTGCGGCAGGTCGCGCCACGAGACCTCCGTGCTGCGCAAGAGGTCCACGAGCACCGAGTTCTGCGGGCGGGTGCCCTCGGGCACGAGCGCGCGCGCGTTGGGCAGGCCGACGCGCTCGTCCGCCCGCCACAGCGATTCCGTGACCGGATGACGACGATCGAGTCCCGTGCCCGCGACCACGATCGTGCCGCACTGCTCGAGCCCCATGCGCCAGCCGCCGAAGCCATCCGGAATCGGCTGGGCCACGAAGCCGGCGCGCGCGCCGATTCCGAGTCGACCCGCCAAGGCCTCGGGACTGCCCGCCTGGCCGAACAACGCCGCATTGCCGGTCGTCGTGAGCAGCAGGCGCCCGCCGTCTTCGACGAAGCGCTCGATCACCTCGAGCTCCGCGCTCGAGAACGGCTGCTGGGGATCGACGATGGCGATCACCCGCGCGTCCGCGGGCACCTGCGGATCCGCGCTGGAGTCCCAGCGGTCCGCGCGCAGTCCGTCCGCGACGAGGGCCGAGTGGAGGCGACCGATGGCGAGCGGCTTCTCGACATCGAACAGGTCGCGCTCGCCGTGCCCGACCGTGAACACGATGCGCGGCGTCTCCTCGATCGAGACCCGCAGCAACGCGACGCCGAGCGCCTCTTCGCCACGGAACGCCTCGAGCGTCGGCTCGCTCTCGACCAGCGGGTTGCCGGGGTCGATGCGCGCGACATCGCGCAGCAGGCGCAGCACGACCTTGTGCTTGCCGCGCGTGACGACGACCACATTGTCTTCCTCGAGGCCGAGCTCCTTCATGCGCACCGACACCTTGGCGACATCGGCCAGGTCGTGCTCGCGCACCTTCAGCTTCTCGGGGAACTGGTTGCGGGCCACGTGGAGGAGCTGCGACATGCGCCCCTGCGCCTGCGCCCCGACGCGCGTCAGCGGATAGTCGAAGGGTCGGAAGAACACTTCGACGAGCACCGGCTCGGGCAGCTTCTCCACGAGCTCCGCGAGCCGCTCGTCGAGCGTGTTGCTGCCGACGGCCGTGAGGTCGAAACGCCGCCGCAGGCCGGGCAAAGTGCCCAGATAGGTGACCAGCACGGCGCCGAGGAACACCAGCCCCACGACGCCGAAGACCTGCAGCAAGAGCGAGGAGCGCGACCACGCGAGCGTGCCGCCGCGCCCTGCGCCGGCTGCTTCTCTCACCACCATCGCCGGGCCTCCAGCACGCGCGTCGCGACGAACGAGAAGAAGCCGGTCCAGACGACGAAGAACAGCACGTGCTTGGTGTCGAGCGCGCCGACGACGAAGCTCGCTTGGAACTGCGTGATCACATTGGCGTGCCCGAGCGCCACGCGCAGCGGCGAGCCCGGCGGGAGCGCGAGCAGGGCATCGACGAACGGCAGCGACAGGATGGCGGCGTTCGCGATGGTGGCGAAAAACGCCGCCAGCAAGGGCGTGTTGCACAAAGCGCTGATGGCCAGCCCGACCGAACAGAACAGCGCGGAGACCAGCGTCGCACCACACACGCCCGAGACGAGCGGCGCCCAGTCCGGCGGCGTGCCCAGCGCCGCGAGCGCGAGCCCGTAGAGGAACGCGCTCGACCACAGCACGGCGAGCAGCGTGGTCGCGGCGAGCAGCTTGCCGAGCACGACCGCGAAGTCGCTCACCGGGGCCGTGAGCAGGAACTCGAGCACTCCGGTGCGCGCTTCCTCGCTGAACATGCGCATGGTGAGCAGCGGAGGCAGCAGCACCACGAGCATCCAGAATGTGTAGCTGCCGCCGAGCAAGAAGGACATCGACTGCAGCACGTCGCCGCCGAAACCCTTCACGGAGAGCACGAAGAAGAAGCCGTTGAACGCGAGCGCGATGCACAGCAGCACCCACGCCAAGGGCGAGAGGAACAGCCCCGCGAGCTCGCGGCGGTAGATCGTCCAAGCCCCGCTCACGCGTCCTCCTTCGGCGAAGCGGCAGGCCCGTCGATGGGCTTGGGCTTGGAGAGGTCGCGCGACGCGCCCATGTCGAAGGGGTTCAAGTTGTAGACGATCTTGCTCTGCGCTGGAGCCGCGGCGGGCGCGGGCTCCAACGCCGCAAGTGGCGCGCTCACTTCGAGCTGCACGAGCGCACCCGCTGCGCGGCTTGCACTCGACGCCGACCCGTCAGCCTGCGGCTCTTGGCGCTCCGACTCGGCGCCGGGCGTCTCGTAGGGCAAGTCGAGCGCAATGCGCGCGAACAGCTGCTCGAGGCTCGGACGCTGCCAGGACAGCTCGCGGATCGCCCAGCGCTTCGCATGGGCGAGCGCGCCCACATCCTCGCGCAGGTCCTGCGCGCAGGGCAGGTAGAACACATGGTGAATGCCCAGGCGTCCGCCGTCGCGCACATCCACCACTCCAGGAAGCGCCTTCAAAAGACGCATCGCCGTCGCGACATCGGGGCCGACCAACGCCTCGAGCCGCAGGCGCGCACCGCCGCCGAGCTTGCGCACGAGCTCGTCCTGCGTGCCATCCGCGGCGATATGCCCCTTGGCGAGGATGATCACGCGCGGACAGAGTGCTTCGATCTCCGGGAGGATGTGGCTCGAGAGCAGCACCGTGTGCTCGCGGCCGAGCTCGACGAGCAGCTTGCGCATCTCGAGGCGCTGGATCGGATCGAGGCCGCTGGTGGGCTCGTCGAGGATCAACACCTCAGGATCGGGAAGCAACGCCACCGCGATGCCGACGCGCTGGCGCTGGCCGCGCGAGAGCGCGCCGATGATGGCGCGCGAGCGATCATTGATGCCGGCGCGCTCGAGCACGCGCGGGATGCGGGCGCGGCGCTCCGAGCGCGAGAGCCCGTGCAGCCGACCCTGGAAATCGAGCATCTCCTCGACGCGGTGCTCGGCGTAGAGCGGCACGGACTCCGGCAGGTACCCGATGCGCCGGCGCACCTCGAGGGAGCTGCGCAGCACATCGAAGCCCGCCACCTCGGCCGAGCCGCTCGTCGCGGGCAGGTAGCCCGACAAGATGCGCATCGTGGTCGACTTGCCCGCGCCGTTGGGGCCCAGAAATCCCACCACCTCACCGCGCTCGAGGTGAAACGAGAGGCCCTCGATGGCGGTGTGCGGGCCGAAGCGGCGCGTGAGGTCGCGGACGGTGATCACGGGCGGAGAACAGTAGCGGCAGGGATCGCGGAGGACAACGCGCCCGCGCGGCGGACGCAGGGAAGGACGGGGAGGAGGGCGAACCAAAGGCCTCGCTCCACTCGTACCTTGCGAGCGAGGCTGGCCTACGCAACACGCCCAACTCCCCACAACGGAGAGCCGGGCGTGCGGTTCGAGCCTGCGCGGCGCGCGGCGCCGTCGGTCCTGCTACTGCTTGACCTCGAAGTCGGCGTCGATCGGCTCTTCGCCGCCCGCGCGGGCGCCGGCCTGCGCTCCGCCGCGCGGGCCGGACTGGGCGCCGCCGGCCTGTTCCGCACCGGCTGCGTTCTGGCTCTGCGTGTAGACGATTTCGCCGAGCTTCTGGGCCGCGCGCTGGAAGTCCGCGAGGGCCTTCTCGAGCGCCAGCTTGTCGTCGCCCGCGGCCGCGCTCTTCAGCGCGTCCTTGGCCGACTCGATGGCCTTCACCTCCGCGTCGGAGAGCTTGCTCTTGTGCTCGCCCAGGGACTTTTCCGTCTCGTGCACGAGCGCCTCGGCCTGATTCTTCAGGTCGACGAGCTCGCGCCGGCGCTTGTCCTCGCCCGCGTGCGTCTCGGCGTCGCGGCGCATGCGCTCGACCTCCTCCTTAGAAAGGCCCGAGGACGACTCGATGCGGATCTTCTGCTCCTTGCTGGTGCCGCGATCCTTGGCTTTCACGTTGAGGATGCCGTTGGCATCGATGTCGAAGGTCACTTCGATCTGCGGCATGCCGCGCGGCGCCGGCGGAATGCCGTCCAAGTGGAAGCGGCCGAGCGTGCGGTTGTCCTTGGCGAACTCGCGCTCGCCCTGCAGCGCGTGGATTTCGACCGACGGCTGGCTGTCCGACGCGGTCGAGAACACTTGGCTCTTCGAGGTCGGGATGGTCGTGTTGCGCTCGATCAGCTTGGTGAACACGCCACCGAGCGTCTCGATACCCAGCGAGAGCGGCGTGACATCGAGCAGCACCACATCCTTGACTTCGCCGCCGAGGATGCCGCCCTGAATCGCGGCGCCGACGGCCACCGCCTCATCGGGGTTGACCGACTTGTTGGGATCGCGAACGAAGATCTTCTTCGCCATCGCGGCCACCGCGGGCGTGCGCGTCTGACCGCCGACCAAGATCACATCGTCGATCTTGTCGGGGCTCAAGTTGGCGTCCTTGAGCGCCTGCAGGCAGGGCCCCTTGGTGCGCTCGATCAGAGAGTCGACGAGCTGCTCGAACTTGGCGCGCGTGAGCGTCACATGCAGGTGCTTGGGACCGTTGGCGTCGGCGGTGATGAACGGCAGGTTGACGTCGGTCTGCATGCCGCTGGAGAGCTCGATCTTCGCCTTCTCGCAGGCTTCCTTGAGACGCTGCAGAGCCATCGGATCCTTGCGCACGTCGATCGAGGTCTGCTTCTGGAACTCGCCGGCGACATGCTGGATGAGCGCGTCGTCGAAGTCGTCGCCGCCCAAGTGCGTGTCGCCGTTCGTGGCGAGCACTTCGAACACGCCGTCGCCGATCTCGAGGATCGAAATGTCGAATGTGCCGCCGCCGAGGTCATAGATCGCGACCTTGCCCGACTTCTTCTTGTCGAGGCCGTAGGCGAGCGTCGCCGCGGTGGGCTCGTTGATGATGCGCTCGACCACCAGGCCGGCGATCGTGCCCGCATCCTTGGTCGCCTGACGCTGGGCGTCGTTGAAATAGGCGGGCACCGTGATCACGGCGCGCGTCACCTGCTCGCCCAGGTAGGTCTCGGCCGACTCCTTGAGGGCCGAGAGCACCATGGCGCTGATCTCCGGAGGCGTGAACTGCTTGCCGTCGATGTCGACCTTGACGAGCTCCTCGGAGCCGCCCGAAATCTTGTAGGCGACGCGCTTCTCCTCGCTCGCCACCTCGCGGTGCCGGCGGCCCATGAAGCGCTTGATCGAGGCGATCGTGCGGGTCGGGTTGGTCACCGCCTGGCGCTTGGCGGGCGCACCGACGAGCCGGTTCTCGCCTTGGAACGCCACCACCGACGGCGTCAGTCGGGAGCCTTCCATGTTGGTGATGACGACGGGCTCGCCGCCTTCCATCACGGCCACCACCGAGTTCGTGGTGCCGAGGTCGATGCCGATGATCTTGCCTTGCTGGGCCATGGTGTTCCTGTCGCTTTCGTTGGAGCCGCGGACGCCGGTCCGAATCAAACTCCGTGCCACGCGAGCGCCGCGGCCCGCAGGCTCCCAAATGCCCTCCAGAGCCATGCCAAGGCCGATTTCACTGCCATTGTGACACCCTTGGCGAGGTCGCTGCCAGCCTGGCAGTCGAGGCTGGAGCGCGCTGCGGGAGGCGCTAGAGCTTGTAGTCCTTGATCTTGCGGTACAGGGTGCGCTCGCCCATGCACAGGATGCGCGCCGCCTTCTCACGATTGCCGGCGCACAGCCGCAGATTCGCTTCGATCAGGTCGCGCTCGACCTCGGGCATCGAACGCCCGGCGAGCTCGTAGCCGCCGCCCTTGCGCGGCTCGCGCGCCAACTCGCGCACTTCCGCGGGCACATCCTCGAGCGCGAGGACATCCGCTCCGGCGAGCAGGACCATGTTCTCGATCACATTGCGCAGCTCGCGCACATTGCCGGGCCACGCGTAGCGCAAGAGCGCCGTGCGCGCCTCGGGCGAGATTCCCCGCAGGGTCCGCCCGTGCTGGCGCGAGAGCTCGCCGATGAAGTGGTCGATCAGCAGCGGGATGTCGCCGACGCGATCGCGCAGCGGCGGAAGATCGACCACGACCACCTGCAGCCGGAACAGCAGGTCCTCGCGGAATGTACCTTCCTTGACCATCGCGCGCAGGTCGCGATTCGTGGCCGCCACGAGCCGGACATCCACCTTGCGCGGCGTGTTGCCGCCGACGGGCAGCACCTCGCGCGTCTCGAGCACGCGCAAGAGCTTGGCCTGCGTGAGCAGCGGCATGTCCCCCACTTCGTCGAGGAACAGCGTGCCGCCGTCCGCGTGCACGACACGACCTTCCTTGGCGGACACGGCGCCGGTGAAGGCGCCCTTCACATGGCCGAAGAGCTCCGACTCGATCAGGCCTTCGCTGAGCGCGGCGCAGTTGACGGCCACGAAATTGCGCTCGCGACGCGGCGAATTGCCGTGTACGGCGCGCGCCACGAGTTCCTTGCCCGTCCCGCTCTCTCCGAGCACCAGCACCGTCGCCGTCGTGCCCGCGACTTGCCGCACGATCGCGAACACGCGCTGCATCTGCGGCGAGTGCCCGACCAGGCCGGTGAGGCCGAAGCGCTCGTCGAGCTGCTTGCGCAACTCCAAGTTGTCGCGGCGCAGGTTGCGGGCCTCGATGGCGCGCGCAAGGCGCGTGCGCAGCTCCGCGCCGTTGACCGGTTTCTGCAGGTAGTCCGCGGCGCCGCTGCGCATCGCGTCGACGGCGGTCTCCACCGAACCGTGGCCCGTGATCAGGATCACGGCGGCGTCGGGCTGCAGCGTCTTCGACTCGCGCAGCACATCGAGTCCGCTCTTGTCGCGCATGCGCAGGTCCGTGAGGACCGCGTCGAACGCCTCCTCCGAGAGGCGCGCGATGCCATCCGCCCCGGAGTGCGCCAGCACGCAGGAGTAACCGTCGATCTCGAGCAGGTCGGCGAGCGACTCCGCATGCGCTTCGTCGTCGTCGACGATGAGCACCTTGACCGCGACCCCAGAACTCATCGGCGCTCCTCGTCGCGCACCGTGCGCGCCTCGACCGCGGCTGCGACATCGACCGCGCGCTCGCCCGCCGCGCCGCGCGCGATCTCGACGAGCAACGGCAGATAGATCGAAAACGAGGTGCCGATCCCGCGCTGGCTCACGACATGCACGGTGCCGCCGTGCTCCTCGATGATGCGCCGCGTCGTCGGAAGCCCGAGCCCCGTGCCGCCCTTCTTGTCCGACCAGTACTCGTCGAAGCAGTGCTCGAGCGCATCGGGGCTCATGCCCACTCCGGTGTCCGTGATGAGCACCTCGGCCCAGTTGCCCTCGCGCCGCACGCGCACGAGGAGCTCACCGCCGCTCGGCATCGCCTCGCGCGCGTTCTTCAGCAGGTTCAGCAGCGACTGCTTGATCGCAGTTTCGTCGAGCATCACCAGCGGCATGCCGATCGCGAGGTCCACGACATGGCGAATCCCGGCCTGCACGTTCTCGGGCTCCACGAAGTCGAGCAGCTCGCGCAGGATGGCCGCGAGATCGCGCGGAGCGCGGTTGATCTGCGCTCCGCGCACGAACTGCAGGAAGTCCTCGAGGATGGCCTCCATGCGGCCGACTTCGCGCTGCAGGGTCTTGAGGCGGTGCAGGGAGCGCTGCTCGCGCGGCGTCAGCTCCGGACCGCCGTTGCCGCGCCCCGATCCGGGCTTGCCCCACGCCTCTTCGAGCAGCGCGAGGTTGATCGCGATGGTCGAGAGCGGGTTCTTGATCTCATGGGCGAGGCCGCCGGCGAGTCGGACCATGAAGGCGAGCTGCTCCTGCGACGTGCGCGGACGCGGTGCATGCGAGCTGCTGCGGTTCTCGGGCGTGTCCATGATCCTAGGGCCGCAATAGGCTACAAAGAGCCCCGCCGCGGCACGATGCGGCCCAGATGCAGCAGGAACTGCTCCGCATTCCGATCCGCCCTGACGCTCCGGTGGCCACGCTGGCCCCCGCGCTCGACGCGCTCGCGCGCGGTGCCCTCGTGGCCGTTCCGACCGAGACGCTCTACACCCTCGTCGCTCGCGCCGATCTCGGAGCAGCGGCCGAGCGACTGGCGCAGCTTGGGGGCGAGCCGGCGGCGCGCCTCGTGCGTTGCGTGGATGACCTGCCCAAGCCCACGCCGATCCTGCGCCGCCTCGCCTCCCGCCACTGGCCCGGCCCGCTGGTGTTCGCCCTGCCCGAGCGCTGGCGCGCGCCCGCGCATCCGATCGCAGCCAAGCTGATCGAAGCCGCACCCTTTCCGCTCGCGGGCGTCGAGTGTGCCAGCGATCCGCAGTCCGTGCTGACGCGAGCTCCCGGTCAGGTGGCCTGCTTGCTCGACGCCGGTCCCGCGCCTCTCGCGGAGCGCGCGGCCGTGCTCGAGCATGTGGCGGGCCGCCTGCGACTCGTGCGCGCGGGGCTGTTCGATCTCGCGGCTCTGCGCGCCACCGCAGGCCTGCGCATCGGCTTCGTCTGCACGGGGAACACATGTCGCAGTCCGATGGCGGAGGGGCTCGCGCGCGCTGCGCTCGGAACGCGCCTTGGCGTCGCCCCCAGCCGTATCGGCGAGCTGGGATTCACGGTGCAATCGATGGGCGTGTACGCCACGCCCGGTGAACCTGCATCCGACCACGCGGTCGCGACGCTCGCTGAGCGCGGCATCGATCTCGCGGGCCACCGCGCACACATGGCCCTGCCCGATGTCGTGTCGCGCTTGGATCGCGTCTATGCGCTGATGCGCTCCCACCTGCAAGCGCTGAAGCTGTCCCTGCCGCCGGGCAAGGATCGGCACTGCACACTGCTCGATCCCGATGGACGCGACATCTCCGACCCGATCGGCGGCCCGCGCTCCGCCTACGAGCAGGCCGCGTCTCAGATCGAGCGCGCGATTTCGGCCCGCCTCGATGACTGGGCCTGAGCGCTCAGCGCGCGCCCAGCAGCTCGGGCGGGCCGAAA
>Ga0194128_10002495_pt1 | contig 29651 bp, 24 predicted proteins | sample TA2KigCa65mmetaG_FD_148650 | JGI IMG/M metagenome (GOLD analysis project Ga0194128, IMG submission 148650) | Freshwater microbial communities from Lake Tanganyika, Tanzania - TA2015037 Kigoma Deep Cast 65m | ecosystem: Environmental > Aquatic > Freshwater > Lake | place: Tanzania: Lake...
AATGGTCATCTAGCTCGTGCCCCATGATGACGGCAAGGCTCTGCTCGTCGCCAGCGATTACTTTCTCCATGAATCCCTGGGTGATCAATACGACGGGCCGGATTTTGCCCGCTTTCTCATCATGCTCCGCGCCATGTGCCTTGTGGGCCGATGCGTATGCGTTGAACTCTTTGGCGGAGTTCGGCTTGATGAAGGATCGAGGAGGAAAGACGTACTTTCCTGGGTATTCCTTCACGAAGAGCTCGTTCTTGACTAGACGGTCCATCACTTTGTCGAATAGCTTCTTGTCTGCGACATCGTCGGCCCAGATGAATGAGCCATGAGTCAAGACAACGGCTACGACCAGGACACAGTGCGGCAAAGACAGGCGCATTGGACCCTCCGCAAAAAGAAAGGGGAGATGAGATGAAATAATACTCGCAAAGAGCCCCGACTGCAATGATATTCCAGCCGAATCGTGATATTCGAACTTCCCCTGCGGCGCGCCTTCGTTTATAGTGATACCAACATCTCGGTTGAGGGACGTCTACCATGAGTTTTGCCGGCGAGGACGAAGGGGCTGGCGTCGGGTTTGCCACGGCGCGCGGGCGCGATTGGCCGAGCGTACGGCAGTTCAACGTGTTTCTCGCGAATCGCCTGGGCGCGATGCTCAACGTGGTCCGGCGCTTTGAGACGACCGACATTCGCATCATCGCCCTGACCGTGGTCGATTCCACCGATTGCGCCATCGTTCGGCTCGTCGTCAGCGATCCGGAGCGAGCGTACGAGATCTTCGAGCAGGGCAAGCTGCCGTTCACAGAAAGCGATCTGCTGGTGGTGACGCTGCCGGATGGGCCGCAGCCGCTGGTCAAGATTTGCAAGGCGCTGTTGCAAGCGGAGATCAGCATCCACTACGCCTATCCCTTGGTGGCAGGGCACGGCGACCAAGCGGGTTTGGCGATTCACGTCGAAGACATTGAGACGGCGTCGCAGCATCTGCAACAAGCCGGGTTTACGCTGCTTTCCGAAAATGATCTGAACGAAGGCACAATGTGATGCGTAACGAGTAGGAGCATGAAACGCCAGCAAGTGTTCCCCCGCACTTGCTGGCGCTGCGTGCTCGATTTGTCGTCACACCACCGGCAGACTCAGCAGGCGTTCCGCGTTGCCGCGATACACCAACGATAACACGTCATCAGGCAAACCGAGGCCGTGCAACTTCGGCGTCGTCTGACCGCCCTCAGCCGGCGTGAAGTCGGCGTCGGCGATCGGGCTCGGACCGGTCCAGGTGCTCTCCCAAAGCGTGCGCTGACACCAGTAGCGACTGACATAGTGTTCGCGCGTCAGATGATGCCGAGTCACCAGGTCGGTGCCGAACAGGAAACGGTCGGGGAACCTGCACATCAGCCGGTAGTGCGCCTCGGCTCGTGGCGACACTTCGCGCACCTGCCATTTGGTCGCGCTCGTGTCGATATGGAACTGCGGATACTCCTCCAGCAAGCGGTGCAAATGATCGGGATGCTCCGAATCGCCAGCCATGTGGGCGCCGATCCAGATCAAGTCGGGGAATAAGCTCATCATTTTTTCCAGGCCGACATACTGATCCGCCTTGGTTCCGAACTTTGCCGCGTCGGCATAGACGGTGCGGAACCAGGCGTCGGGGTCGGCGACGTGAACCATGACGATGCGCACGCCGGCCGACCGGGCCCGCCGCACCGCCTCGATGCGCCACGGTGCGTCGATGAACAGGCCTCGCTCCCGGCCACGCGGCGCCGACCAGAGCTTGACGACCTTCGGCCCCAACGCCAGATACCGCTCGAGGTTCGCCAGGGCCGTGTCGTCCGGCTCGTCCACTGTCTTCTTGTTGATCATGGCGTTGAAGACGAGCCGATCGCCGAAGCGCTCGCGCAATGGCTCGACGTCATCGACAGGGCACATCGTTACCGTTTGGATCACACCGAAGTCGCTGCCGACATCAAGCATGGTCTCGGCCTGCTGCAGACTTGCGCCCGGACCCGTTCCGAGCGGAGGCCCCGTCGGCGGGTCGCCCGGCCGGGTGACCATGACGTGAGCGTGAAAGTCGATAATCGGCCCCGGGTAGGCGAAGTGGCGTCGGTCGGCGTAATCGATGCCCGTCACGTTGTATTCCGGCGGATTCGTTGCCATAAGAACCTTCTGCACGATTTCGCACCATCGCAGTGGCAAGCGGCTAGCTTGCGACGGGCCACCAACGGGCACAAGCGGGCAGCTTGTGCCTACGGCCATTTATCGTATCGGCAAGCGCACGCAAACGATCTCGGCCTGGTTGCGGATGAACAACTGATTGCCGGCGAACGCGGGTGTGTTCCAGGTTTTGTCTTTTTCCATCAAAAACGCGGCGCGGCTCAGTTCGCGAAGCTGCGAACCGCTTGCCTCGAACAGCATTACTTCGCCGGTGTGGCCATGGACGACGATGAGCGTGCCGTCCGCCAGAAGGAGCTGTCCGGGGCCGAGGCGATTGCCCTTCCAGCGGACATCGCCGGTGTCGGCGTCGAGGCAGATGATGTTGCCGTCGAAGTGATGCAAGCCGTAGATGAACTTGCCGTCGGTGACGGGGTTGGCGAAGCGTGCGCCGAAGCGTTTGTGCTTCCAGGCGACGTCGACGGTCCAGCCTGCCTTGCCGCCCTTGGGCGCCTTGAGCCGAAGCATGGCAGCGCCGTTTTCAATTTCGGAAGAGATCATCACTCGATCGTTGCCGACGACGACGGGCTGCACGTTGTTCATTTCGAACTTGGTGACCCAGGGGTAGTGCCAAAGTTCCGTGCCGGTCTTGGGGTCGTAGCTGACAAGGCCAGCGCCGTCGAAGAGAAGGATTTGCGACACGCCGTCGAGGGTGGCGAGCTGGGGCGAGCTGTAGCCGGCGGGGCGTTTGCCGACCTGCCAGCGAATTTTCCCCGTAGTCTGCTCGAATGCGATGAGGGCCGATTCGCGTGGCGCCTCCGGATCGATGCCGGCGTGGGCGATGACGAGATCGTCGACGATCAACGGCGAGCCGGTCAGGCCCCATTTGACGTTCTTGGCCTTGGCGATCTCGAGAATGTCGTGGGTCCACTTCAGCTTGCCTTCGACCGTGAGGCACACGAGTTGGCCTGTGGCGCCGATCGTGTAAATGTGGTTGTTGTCAATGGTCGGCGTTGAGCGTGGCCCGTCGCCCATGAGGTTGCCGTCTTTGTAGTAGGCGTCGTAGGGAAACCGCCAGCGGTGGACGCCAGTGGCGCGGTCGTAGCAAACGACGACTTCCTTCTTGATGTCGTCCTGTTGCTGCAGGGTGACGACGATGTTGCCCGCGACGGCCACGCCACTGTACCCACCGGGGCACGACTTGCGCCAGAGCACTTCCGGCGGCTTCTTCGACCAGTCGGGCTCCAGCCTCGCGAACGCGAACGTGACAACGCCGTCCGTGTGCCGACCGCGATATGCCGGGAAGTCGGTCGGCCCAATCGTCGCGTTGATCGGCTCAAGCCTCTCGACTTTTCCCTTCTCGGCATCCAGTTCTTTGGCCAACAGCGTTTCGGCAGTCGTCTCCCAATTGAAATGGAACCGTGGGACGAGTCCGACGGGGCTCATCGTGAACTCTACTTTGCGCACCGCTGCGTAGATCACGCCGGCGCCGATTCCGCCTAGCAGCGCCACCGCGGCGAACCAAACGCCTAGGCGAGCGACCCACTCAATTCCACGGTAGAAGAATACCCACCAGACCGACAGCACCAGAAACAAGAGCATGGGCGAAAAATAGACCGCGGGCATGAAAAACTGTGAAATCGTCTCGTCGTGAACATCGAACGCGAGACATATCCATGGCGTCGCGAAGATGCTGCCGAGAACGATTACGGCCGCGAGCGGAAACCAGAATCTCGCAAGCAAAGACGGCGGGGTCTCGGCCGGCCCTTGTACGTTTGCCGATTCGGAAGCCATGTGCGATTCTCTCGTAGTCTCAAAGAGCCGCGTACGAAGTAAGCGGCGTTCGCAGGGCCGCTTACTTCGAACGCGGCTCCTGACTCGCCTTGCGTCATTTCGGCATTGCATCGAGATGAGCGAGCAGGCGATCGATCTCCTCGACGGTATTGTAGTGCACGAGCCCAAGGCGCAGGAAGCCGGACGGCTCAAGGCCGAGCTGTTCGGAGACTTCGAGGGCGTAGCTATTGCCGGCCCAGGAGTAGATGTGTTTGCTCGCCAGGTATTTTGCCATCTGCTGCGGCGATGCATTCTCAGCCGTGACGGAAACGGTCGGCACGCGTTCATTGAGTCGATCAACGTCGCGAATGCCAAGAACGTGAAAACGGGTGCGAGCGGCCAAGCCGGTTAGCAGATGTCGGCTCAATCTTTGTTCGTAATCTCGAATGGCGGTCATCGCGGTTCGCAATCGCTCACGGCGGCCGCTCACCCCCGGCCCCTCTCCCGAAGGGAGAGGGGAGAGGTCGGCAAGGTACGCAATCGCCGCGGCGACGCCGGCGAGACCTTCATGATTCTGCGTCCCGGTCATCCACTTCCCGGGAAGCGACATCGGCGACGGGCGAACCTTGTAGCACGGCAACGACTCGAGCAACTCGCGCCGGCCCCACAGGATGCCAACGTGCGGGCCGAAGAACTTGTACGCCGAGCAGGCCAGCAAATCGCAGCCGATCGTTTGCACGTCGATGGGCCCGTGTGGAGCGTAATGGACGGCATCGACGAACACCATCGCGCCGGCTCGTTTTGCCTCGCGCGTGATCGTGGCGACATCGTTGATGGTCCCGACGCCGTTCGACGCCAGGCCGACGGCGACCCATTTTGTCTTGTCGCTGAGCTGTTTGCGAAAGCTGTCGAGATCGAGGGTGCAATCGTCGCGACGAATGCTGATCCACCGCACCGTGGCGCCGGCGTCGCGAGCCGCGAGAACCCACGGCGAGACGTTGGCGTCATGATCGAGTCGCGTCACCATCACCTCGTCGCCAGGCTTGAGTACCTTGGCGACCGAGCGACTCAGATGAAACGTCAACGACGTCATGTTGTTGCCGAAGATGATCTCGTCAGGCGACGGCGCATTGAGAAAGTCGGCGACGGCGGCGTGCGCGTCGTCGATGATGCGATCGGATTCGACGCTGGTGGCGAAGGCGCCGCCGTGGTTGGCATTGCAGTGCGTGAGATAGTGCACGATGGCGTCGATGACACGCTGAGGAACCTGTGTGCCGGCGGGGCCGTCGAGGAAGACCGGCGTCACGCCGTCGCGTAGCAGGTGCAGCGCGGGAAATTGCGAGCGGAGGTTAGGAGTTAGCATGATGGACTTTCGTTTAGCCCCGCCTCGTAGAGGCGGGCGGGCGCCGCCACCGCCCGCCTCTACGAGGCGGAGCTAAACGGGGAATCCACGGGTTGTGGTCAACGATCGCTACGCAAATAACATAACCAACGCGTCGTCCAACTTCCACCACGATCGAAACCGCATGTTGCCGATCATTCCCGCGACTGTCATCGGAAGCTGGTCTTTTCCTGGCTGGTACGTCAAGTTCTGCGAGGACGTGAAGGCGCATCCGGAACTTTTCGGCCCGGAGGATCGCGAGGAAGCGGTGCGCGACGCGGTTCGGCTGGCCATCGACGACCAGCGCTGCGCCGGCGCCGACATCATTACCGATGGCGAGATGCAGCGCGTCGATTTCAACCTTGGCTTTTACGATTATCTCGAAGGCCTGGAGCCGTTGCCCGTGGGTCGCAAATGGGGGCCGCCCGCGCACGATCAACGCGACAAGTATCGCTGCCGCACGCGACTGACGGCAAAGCAGGCCCTGGGGCTCGTTGCAGAGTATCGACGCGTGCGCGAATGCACCGACACTCCGGTCAAGGTCGCAGTCCCCGGCGCCTTCACGCTGGCCGGCTGCATCCAGGGCGGCGACGTGTATGCGAACCGCAAGGAAATCACCGAGGCGCTGGTGCCGCTCGTCAATGGCGCCATGTGGCGGCTGCAAGAAGCCGGCGCCGACTTCATTCAGCTTGACGAGCCGAGCTTCGCGTGCCATCCGAGCGAACCGGACTACTTTCTCGACGTGATCGCTCGCACCGTCGGCGATTTGAAGGTGAAGATCGGCCTGCACATGTGCTTCGGCAACTATCGCGGCCGGGCCGTCGGCTGGCGCAGTTACGCGCCGCTTTTTCCACATTTGGCGAAGGCGAAGGTGCGTCAACTCGCTCTGGAGTTTGCCAGCCGAGAGATGGCGGAGATCGAGTTGCTCAAGCAAGTTCCAGCGCCCATGGAAGTCGCCGTCGGTCTGGTCGATGTCAAGAACACCTGGATCGAGCCGGCGGATCTGGTGGCCCAACGCTTGACGCAAACCCTAAAATATGTCGAGCCGGAACGCGTCCATGTGACGCCCGACTGCGGCTTTTCTCAGACCGCGCGCTACATCGCCCAAAAGAAACTGGCGAGCATGGTCGAGGGCGTGCGGATTGTCCGGCGTCGTTTGGGGAAACCTTGAAGCCCGGGGGTGAGCGCAATGAACCCGGGGGTTCACCCTCACCCCCATCCCCTTTCCCAGAAAGAGAGGGGGCATCGTCCCCAGGGGTGAGTGCAGCGAACCCCTGGGCATTGGTAGAAATGCATGAACGAACCCTACGTCGCCATTCGTGTTGTGATGATGCCGCGGGACACGAACCCGCTCGGCTCGATCTTCGGCGGCGTTATCCTGAGCTACATCGACTCGGCCGGCGCGATCGGCGCTCGCCGCGAGGTGGCGAAGGCCGGTGGCGTGTTGCCCTTCTTGGTGACGGTGGCGATGAATCGCGTCGAGTTCAAGAAGCCGGTGATGGTCGGCGATGTCGTCACGTTCAAGACGCGGCTCGTGAAGATGGGCACGACGTCGATCACCATGGATGTGCTGGTCGAGGCGGAGCGCGGGACCGAGCTCTTGCAGGTGACACAGGCCGAGGTGGTGTACGTCGGGATCGACCCGGCGACGCGTGCGCCGTTGCCGCTGTTACCGGGATCCGTTTAGCAGCCGTTCTCCCCTCTCCCTCTGGGAGAGGGGTTGGGGGTGAGGGCTGAACCCACAGAACGCAGAAGTGATTGCCCTTACCCCTGCCCCTCTCCCAGAGGGAGAGGGAGAAGCCTGCTAAACGAGGAGGAAGAACGCATGTCATTCACTGTCGTTCATTTATATTACGACGACGTGCACGTCGGCCAAGAATGGCAATCCGTGGCTCGCACCGTGACGCAGACGGATATTGTCAACTTTGCCGGGCTATCGGGCGACTTCAACCCGATCCACATGGACCACGAGTTTGCCAAGACTACGATGTTCCGCCAGCCGATCGCGCATGGCCTGTTGGTTCTATCGATGGGGAGCGGTCTGGGATTGATGGCCCCGCCGATGCGCACGCTGGCCTTCCTGAGTGTCAAGGAATGGAAGTTCCTCGAACCGGTGTTCATCGGCGACACGATTCACGTCAAGGCGAAGCTCCTGGAGCTTGAGGTCCGAGGCAGGGGCAAACGCGCGGTGCTCACCTGGCAACGGCAGGTGCTCAACCAGCACAACAAGGTCGTTCAGGAAGGCACCGTCGTCACCCTCGTCGAAGGCCGAGGCAAACGCTCCGACTCGGCAAACGCCAAAATCACCACCGAATCCGACAGCCCACAAGCAGGCCCGTCATCATGACCGTACGCACACGCTTCGCTCCCAGTCCCACCGGTTACCTCCACATCGGCGGAGTGCGCACCGCTCTATTCAACTGGCTCTTCGCGCGCCAGCACCAGGGCCAGTTCATCCTGCGCATCGACGACACCGATGCCGAACGCAACCGCCCCGAAGCGCTGCAGCCGATCCTCGACGGCTTCAAGTGGCTTGGCATCCACTGGGATGAAGGCCCCGAGATCGGCGGACCGCTCGGCCCCTATTTCCAGTCGCAGCGCGGCCAGCTCTACCGCGACGCCGCGCTGCGCCTCGTCGAAAGCGGGCACGCCTATCCTTGTTACATGACGAAGGAGGAGATCGACGTCCTCAAGAAAGACGCCGAGGCCAACAAACGCAACTACGTCCATCGCGGCAAGGATCGCGATCTCAGCCCGGCCGAGGCCATGCAGCGCTATCGCGAGAAGCCCACGACGATTCGGCTCAAAGTTCCAGCCGATCGCACGGTCGTCGTGGACGATCAGATCTGCGGCAAAGTCGAAGTGCAAACGAACCTAATGGCTGACGCGGTCATTCTGCGGTCCGACGGCAGCGCGCTTTACAATTTCGCCACGGTTGTCGACGACCTCGGGATGAAGATCACGCATATCGTCCGGGCCAAGGAACATTTGTCAAACACGCCGGTGCAGGTGCTGGCGTACGAGGCAATGGGGGTCGCACCGCCGGTGTTCGCCCATGTGCCGGTGGTCAATGCGCCCAATTCGAGCAAGAAGCTGAGCAAGCGCGACGCCTACAAGTTCGTGACCAATGATGTGATTGCGACGCTCAAGGCGTGCCATGCCGTGCCGGCCGACTGGACAGACGAGCAGATCAAGAAGAACGAGAGCCTTAACCCAGTGATGGTCGAGTACTACCGCGTGCTCGGATATTTGCCGGAAGCCTTGATCAATTATTTCGGGCGACTCGGTTGGTCGCTGGACGACAAGACGGAGATCATGTCGCTGGCCACGATGCAGGCGAGTTTCAGTTTCGATCGCGTCAACATTGCGCCGGCGAGTTTCGATCCGACCAAGCTGCACTGGGTCGCCGGCGAATACATGAAGACGGCGCCCTTGGACCGCAAGATCGACGGCGTCATCCCGGTCCTGCGCCGCGCGGGGCTTGTCGGCGACAGCGTCGACCGCGACAAGATCGCCAAAGTCGTCCTGGCGTGCGGCGACCGGCTCAAGATCTTTGCCGACGTGTTGACGTACGCCGGCTTCTTTTTCCACGAACCAATTTACGATCCCAAGGCAGTCGCCCAGAAGCTGCACAAAAAGGGGCTCGCAGATGCCCTCAACGAGTTCGCCGATGTCTTGCGCTTTACGGAGCCCTTCGATCCTGCAAACATTGAGACGAAGCTGCACGCGTTCGCCGACGCCATTCACGTCGATCGCCGCGACTTGAACCATGCGTTGCGCGTCGCGACGACCGGTGTCATGATCGGCCCCGGCGTCTTCGAATGCGTTGCCATTCTCGGCAAAGACGAGGCGCTCCGCCGCATCGGCCTGGCGATGCAATTGCCGAAAACGGAATGATCTTCGACGCCCAGAGGCGAGCGCAGCGAGCCTCTGGGATTTTGACACCTCGATCCCGGGGGTTCGCTGCGCTCACCCCCGGGCTTCGGAAAAATAACATGCCTCGCGAATTTCAACTGTGCGGCCTGGGCAATGCCATCGTCGATATCTTCCTCGAAGTCACCGAGGACGAGTTTCACCAGCTCGGCTTCGAGCGCGGCAGCATGCGGCTCGTTGATCTCAATGAGCAAAAGCTTCTGTTACAGCGCCATCGCCATGAGGAGCCGAAGCTCGTGTCTGGTGGGTCGGTCGCCAACTCGACGATCGCCTTCTCGCAGCTCGGCGGCAGCTCGGCGTTCATCGGCTGCGTCGGCGATGATCGCTATGGTCTCTTCTACACCAGTGAATTTGAAGAGCTCGGTATCGACATCGGCAACCCGATCATCGTCAACGAAGCAACCGGGACTTGCGTCTGCGTCATCACGCCCGACGCCGAGCGCACCATGCGCACCTGCTTGGCCGTGTCGAGCCACTTGGCAGAGCGGCACGTCGATGAGGAGCGCATCAAGAATTCAGATTGGCTGTTCATCGAGGGATACGTGTTCGCCAATCCAGCGACTGGGCAGACCGCCATCCGCGAAGCGATTAAGCTTGCCAAGAAGCATGGGACCAAGGTCGCCGTCACCTGCTCCGACGCCTTCGTCATCAACGTCTTCGGCGACGCTTTTCGTGATGCCCTGAAGTACACCGACCTGCTCTTTGCCAACGAAACGGAAGCTTGCGCCCTCACCGGGGCAACAACGGCCGAAGACGCTTTTCGCAAGATCAAGAGCGTCGTCCCGTCAGCAGTCGTCACCAACGGCCCGCACGGCGCCTACCTACGGCACAATGGCGTCGAAGCGCATGTACCGGCTGTTCGCTCCGAGCCGAAAGACCTTACCGGCGCCGGCGATATGTTCGCCGGCTCATTCCTCTACGGAATCACGCACGGCATTTCGCCCGAAAAAGCGGGAAAAGCGGCGTGTTTTTTGGCACACAAAGTCATCACGCAAATCGGCGCGCGGCTGCATCACGGCACGAAGCAGTTCTGGGAGCAGAATCTGCAGTAGCCTTATTCCACAGGTTCATTGCGCCCACCTGCGGGCTTCTGGAGCGAGTGCCATGCCCGAACGGTTGCAGATCGTCGAAGGCGACATCACCACGCTCGACGTCGACGCCATCGTCAACGCAGCCAACTCGAGTCTGCTCGGCGGAGGCGGCGTGGACGGCGCCATTCATCGCGCCGCCGGGCGGGAGCTTCTGGCCGAATGCCGAACGCTGGGCGGTTGCGACACCGGGCAAGCCAAGATCACCAAGGGCTACAAGCTCAAAGCACGTCATGTCATCCACACCGTCGGCCCGGTCTGGTATGGCGGGCACGAGAATGAAGACGAACTGCTCGCATCGTGCTATCGCAACTCGTTCAAGCTCGCAATCGAGCATGGAATGAAGAGCATCGCCTTCCCCGCCATCAGCACCGGCGTCTATGGCTTCCCGATGGACCGCGCCGCCCGCATCGCCGTCCGTGAATCACGCACGCTCCTCGCCGTTTATCCCGATTTCGAAAAGGTGTTGCTCGTCTGTTTCGGCGACGAGGCGTTGCGCGTTCATCAGGACGCACTAACGGCGCCTTGAAACAACAGTCGGCCCAGCATCTTCGCGGACGTGCAAACCGGCAGGACCGAATACTCCGAAGCCATGCCGTCGGGAAGTTCGCGCTCCTGATCGGAGTTGAGCAGAATCAACGATGGACAGTCCGCCGTGTCCTTGCCGTGCGAATTGAAGATGACGAAGTTCCCGGCCCGCGCGACCTCGAAGACGAAGGCGGCGAGCTTTCCGCCGATCTCGCGAATGTTAATCGCGCAGCCGATGAAGGGGCGCGCGCCGTCCAGTCCGCGGGCATGGACCTCGACCTCGCCGCCGTCGTCGAAGTCCAGCGTGCAGACGCCGAACTCGTCCGGATCATCACAGCCGTGCTCGGCGAGAACGCGGGAGACAGGCCCGGGCTCCACCGGAGCGGAAGCGCCGGCGGTGAAGTGCTGCAAGTGGAGCGTGTGTCGCATGATGCCCTCGCGTCGATGGGCAGAGGGAAAATGGAAAGATGCGGGGTTGATGTTATCCGCGTCGTGAACCAAACGCAAGCAAAATTTCACGCAAAGGCGCAAAGGTGCGGCGCCGGGGCAGAATGCGAGCTTGGCGGCTCGGTCTGGCGCTGGGGCTTGCCCCTACATTCGTCACGATCGTATTTTTCGTTAAAGTTTGCCAGCGCGGTTAACCGATGTCATTCCCATCGCCAGGCTACGGCCAAGAACCCTTGCTTGCGCTGTTGGCTGGCAACTTTCGGAGAGCGAATCATGAACATGCGACGGCAACTCTTCGCGGCCAGCGTGGTGCTGATCCCGTTCTTTTTGACCGGGTGCTCGCCGCTTTCGATGGGATTTGCCACGCCGATTCCGATGCAGGCGTGGGTTGCCGACCGCACTCAAGAACGGATGGAGAATAAGAACGACCATCGCGTGCCGATCCTCCCCGCGATCCCGCCGGGGTATCGGCCGTATTGTGAAGACCCGCCGGACCAGCAGGAGATCTTGCGTGCCTTGCCCAGAGTGGCGCGCGGGATTCCTTACATCTACGAAGAGTTTCGGGACGATATTGAGTTTACCGTGGAAAAGTTAGTGGATAAGATCGATCCGCCGCGGTTTATCCCGCTCATCGGGCCTGCCCAGTTGCATCATTGTCATTATAAGTGCACGGTGTACTACACCGAGACGATCGACTCGTCCTATCCGTTCCCGTTCCGCACCAAGCGGCGAACCGCCCAGGTGGTGTACATCGACAAGGACCACTATCACCTCTGCGTGAGCGGCCCGGACGCCCAGCAGTCGGTGAACCAGGAGCTCATGAAGATTCGGACAGGATATTAGCCGCTGCTTGCTGGCCGCCCGGCGAAGGAGCCGCGCACGAAGTAAGCGGGGCTGCACCAGCCGCTTACGCCGTGCGCGGCTCTTTTGGCTGAACGAGGGCTACTCCGATGAAACCGCGTGTTTCCGTTGCCGCGCTTGTGTTCTGCCTGAGTTTCTCCTCGGTTGCCGACGCGCAGCTTTTTCCGCGCATTTTCGGCTCAAAATCGTCCGAAAAGAATGCGCCTGCGAAATCCGTGCAGCCAGATCCGCGCCGCATGATCGAAGTCGAGGTCGAAGTTGCCTGGCTCGCCGATCCGGTCACGTTTCCTTACTATCTCGAAGCCCATTCCAACGGCACCCAGCTTGAAGTTCGCGGTTACGTTCCGAACAAGGCTGTCCGCGACCACGCCATGCGCATCGCGCAAGTGTACGCATCGATGCCGGTCGCCGATGCGATGAAAGAACATCCGAGCTTGCTGGTCCGACCGAGTCAGATGTCCGCGCAACAATTGCATGCCAGCGTGATGTCGTCGCTGCGCGTGGCATTGCCGAAGCACCATCAGAATCTTAAAGCCCAGTGCAGCAGCGACGGGAAGGTTTACGTCGTCGGCGCCGTGATGAGCTATGAGGAAAAGCTGGCCGTGAGCCATGCGTTGCGCCGGCTACATGGATGCACGAGCGTGCAGAATCTCACGACCTTGCCTGGCCCGGTTGCGCAGGGGCCGACAAAGGATCGCACGCCCATCGTGAACACGTCGAACAGTTCGCAGAAACCGGTCGTGGCGGTGGACAACAAGACGAAACCGTTCTGGCCGTTCGGGAAAGCGCCGAAGACGAAGCAGTCGGAAGAACCACCGCTAAACGATCAGCGCATGCCGGAGCCGAGATGGCAAGGCGCCGGCGACGTCAAAAAGCCGGGACCGAACGGGCCGATCTTGATCCCCACCGGGCCCGAGCCGAGGAATGAGGTCCCCAAGGTCGAGCCGTCGGCGCCGACGCCGACCGGCGCGCAGCTCAAAAAGCGCATCCTGTCGGTATTCCCGCACGTCAAAGGCGTCGACATTCAGTTTCGATCCGCCCGTGACGTGTTGATCACGCTGGAGATCGCCAACGAAAAGGATCTGAGCGCGACGGCCGAACGCGTGTTCGCGTTGCCGGAGCTTCAGAGCCTTCAGGCCGAGCTACAATTCAAGATTGGCGAGTAGCGCAAACGCTCCGAATGTGCTTTACGAGCCGGCAGCGTAAGCGACGGTCTACGCAAGACCGTCGCTTACACTGCCGGCTCGTGAGTTTGTCGCGGAGATTTGCTTCGTCAGTTATGCCACAAATTGATAACCATCAGGCCGATGGTGAGGCCGAGTTGCGAGCCGCTCGCGATGAGTCCGCCCAATGCGAGTTTGCCGAAGTCGCCGCGCAGACGCATCGCCGAGCATGCGTAGCAAAGAGCGAACGTCCCTGGGATGAAACTGCCGAGGAAGAGCGAATACGTGAGGAACTTGATCATGCCTCCAACCTGGCCTTGATGGAAACCTGAGTACGGCGCGAGCGTTACCAACAGGACCATCCAACCGATCGCCGCCAGCACGACCGCGTACCAGGCGTGTGACATCTGCATTTGCGCTTCCTTCGGGCCCGGCTCGTCGTCGGCGATCGACTCATCGACGCAATGCGGACAGACCGCTTCCTCGTGCCAGCGCGTTCGGCATACCTGGCAGATCGGCCGATCGCAGCGCACACAGCGTGCGATAGCCGGTGTGTCGAGATGCTGATCACAGCGGCCATAGTCCTTGTCCGGCGTCTTGCGCCGTTTAGCCGGGTCTTCGTAGAGCGGCATCTTGCACTTGGGGCAGCGCGCCCCAAGCGTCTCCGGCGCCTGACGAAAGACCCGATAACAGGACGGACATTCGATCATGGACACGACCCATCCGGATTCCTCCCTCCCCCCTTGTGGCGGAGGGTCGAGGTGGGGGTATGAACCATAGGCGAGTCCGCCCCCCCCACCCCAGCCCTCCCCACGAGGGGGGAGGGAGTCGATACTGCAAACGCTAAACGTAAACCAGCGACCTACACCAATCGGTCCGCAAAATAGTTGAGCAAGATCATCAGCACGCACGTCAACGTCGAGGCGGCGACTCCCGTCATCGCGACCCACTGGCCGCCCCCCTTGCGTTCTTTCTCGGCTTCGTATAGCGCCCACACGCCGAGGCCCAGCGCCAGCACCTGAGGCAAGAGCGACAGCCAACTGAGGATGCGCATCGCCGAACTTCCGGGCGACACCAAGAGCAAACACATCAAAAGTGGGCCGGCCACGAGCGAAATGATCAAGCTCACATTCGCCAGCGACGAGGCCGACGGCGGCAGTTCCGTGTGGCGAGCCAGGAAATTCTTGCACGGCCCGCACATCAACTGATCCTGGAACTTCACCAGGCAGTCCTGGCAGAAACTCTCCTGACACTCCGGACACAGGCCGACCTTGGGACGGCGCTGGTGATTGAAGCAATAATCGGGGTCGCGCTTTTCGTGTCGGCCACGGCGCGGTTGGTCGTCCTCGTCGTCATAGGCAGGAGCGGCGGTCGGCGTCGGGCTTGTCGGATACGTGTCCCCCGTCGTCGTCGGCGGCAGCGCGGATGGCGGCGTCGGAATCGTCACCGGATCAAACTGGATCGGCGCCAGGTCCGGCACCTTCGGCGCGGGCGTGGCCACCGGAGGCGACGCCGGCGGCGGCGCCGTGCTTTCCCACGGAACCGTGTTTCCGCCCCCGCACTCGCAGAAAATCATCGTCCCCGCCGAATTCTCCGGCCGGCCGTGCGTCTTGCCGCATTGCTTGCAATTGAACCAGATCATCACGGCTTCTTTGTGTCGAAAGTCTTGCGAAACACGTCGCGCAACCGATCGAAATTGTTAACGCGCGCCGATCCCACCAGAACCGAGACCGGCACGTCCTTGGCGCGATACTGAATCAAGAAACGCCGATCGACGCCCGCCAGGCGAAGGTCGAGCGTCACTTCTTTCTTGGTGTCGTTGTTGACCGACTCGGTCCCGACCACGGTTCCCGTGCCGTCCAGTGGTTTGCCTTGCAGTCGCCCCAGAATGCTCACGAGCTCGCAGCGATAGAATCGCTCGAGCACTTTCTTCTGCCGGTCATCGTCGTTCTCTCCACGTTCGGCGTCAAATGAAAACAACGCAATGTAGGCGTCGTCGCGCGGGTTGATCATGATGATGTCGTCGGGCTCGAGGTTGTTCGGTTGATTGTTGGGCGGAACGTAGGCGCCCCAATCCGCGGAGGGGCGCTTCATCTCGATGCTGACCTCCTGCCCGCGTGTGCTCTCGATGACATCTTTGCTGTCCCAGCGTATGCGGCCTGCGAAAGCGAGTTCTCGCAAAAAGGCGTCGAGCCCGAACACGGTCGGCGATGCCAAGGCGATGAGCGTCAGGAATGTGCCGACGATGCCGACGACGATGCCGGCGCGAGCGTAGGAGAGGCCTTCGAGACGAGTCGGACGCGCCGAGATCTCTTTGACGGCCAGCACGCCGACCACAATGGCAGCAATGGTGCCGACGATCGTGAACATTCCGACGAGCGCAAGCGCCAGGCTCAGGACCGCCAGGCCGCTCGTGCGCCGATAGTCGGGAAGATCGAGCGGCGGAGGCGCGGCGACTACGGGCGGGGCGGCCACGGGCGTCGTTGGCAGAGGTCGATTGCAATCCGGGCAGGGAACTTCCTTGCCGAGAAACTTGTCATCGATCTCCAGGCGCGCGCCGCATTGACAGGTGACCGAAAGAGGCATGCCTGCTTCCATCCCGAATGGTGCGTCATCGTGGGGGCGAATCTCTCATTATTGTAACCGGCATAGCGGCGGAAGGCAAAAGGTTTGACGTGCAGGTGTTCGTTTAGCACCCGAGTAGAAGCCCCGGAGTGAGGAACTCCGAACCCCGGGGTTCCGAATATCTCACCCCGGGGCCCCCACCGCAAATGGGGACATCACGACGCGGCCGGGGTGATCGCGCCCGGTGGGGCGCTGGGCAGCATCGGCGCCGGCGCGCCTGGCGGCTGGGCCGGCACGTCTTGCCGGAAGCTCTGCCACATCTCCAACGGCAAACATCCCAGCCCCGCGATGGCCAAGAAGCCGAGGTCGATCAGAATGAGCGCGGCCATCGCCGCCCCCTTGGCGCCGCCGTAGGCATGCAAGCCCACGCCGAGGAAGTTGGTTCCGAACCATGACCACGACGTGACGATGATGCCCAGGACGCTCAACACCGCGACACCGCGATGCTTGACCATGCCGCCCCAGCGAGCGTGCAGGATGAGCGCGATCCAGATGACGATGAGCAAAGCGCCGTTTTCCTTCGGGTCCCAGCCCCAGAATCGGCCCCACGAGTAGTCGGCCCACAAGCCGCCAAGCACCGTGCCGACGAAGCTGAGGAACATGCCGGCGCACAGGACGCCGTAGGTCATGCGCGTCAGGTTGGCGGAACCGTCGCCGCGCAGCTTGTCGGTGAAGAGGCCCAGGAAGATGTAGGCGATGCCCATGCCGCCCGCGACGAACGCCGTCGTGTAGCCGAGCGTGATGCAAGTGACGTGAGTCGCCAGCCAGAAGTTCGTGTCCAGGACGGCCTGCATCATGATCATGGTGTCGCCGTCGAGGCTCAGGATGTGGGCGATGATCAGCGTGCAAAACCCCGTCGCCGACCCGACGACAATGGCGATGCCGTTGTGGAATATCCATTCGACAATCAGGCAAACGAACACGCAGCCCAGGCCGATGAACACCGCAGACGAATAAAGGTTCGTGACGAAGACGAACATGCGTTCTTGCAGGATCATGCGCAAGATCAGGCCGGCCGTATGGACGACGAAGGTGACACTCATCGCCGCGAAGGCTGAGCGGCGCACCGGATCGGACCAATCGGGAGAAAGCCACGACAGCCCCGTGACCAGGGCGAGAACGACGTACAGCTCCAGGCAATGATAGAACGGCGCGAACTCGTTGAAGAACACTTCGAGATCGACGCGGCCCATGCGTCCCTCAGCTTCGAGATACTTGAGGAACTCGGCGAGCTTGTGGTTGAACGCCGCCTTTTCGCCGCGATCGTAATGCTGCAGGAGCGCGCGATAGTATTCGTAGGTTTTCGCGTCGGGGCCATCGGGCAACTCCGTCGTGCGCGCGCCGAACCGGTTGGCCGCGTCGGCGAACGTCTTCCATTGATCGGTGCCGTCGGCATTCGGAATCACCAACGGCGCCATGTGGGCCGACAGGCGATTCATCAATTGCAAATGATCGTAGAGCTCGACGACTTTCGACTCGAGCAGGTCGTGGTTTTTCGCATCCTTCTGCTTGGCGCGTCTCAGCTCCAACAAGTAGACGCGAAATTGCTGGCGAACGGCTCCCTGGGCATCGAAGACGATCTCATTAAAGGAATAGCGCAGCCCGTCACGCATTTCGAGATTGAGCATGCGCAGGAGTTCATCGTTTTCGATGCGAAAGACCTTATGGCTCCAGGACGGCTGGTCGGCGCCCCTGTTCACGAACAGCACTTCGGGAAACATCTCGCCGGAGGTCGGCGGCGTGATGAGCACGTCAAGGAGCCACTTGGTGGCGGCGTGACGGGTCGGCTTCTTTTCGTCGTAGTCGTAGAACGATTGCCGATGCGTGATGATCATCAGCGTGGAACGAGCGACGGTGTCGATGGGCTTTTGGCGTCCGCCGTCGATGACCGGAATGCGGCCGAAGTTGTAGTAGTCGAATTCGCCCGCGGGTGCACTTTTGCGCGGCCGCGCGGTGTAGGCGTAGAAACCGAAGTAGGCAAGTGCAATGAGCGCTGCCAGATAGGGCATGTACTTCTTGAGGTTGGTCGCGTTCATACGACAGTCCTCCGCTCGAGGAAGCGATACAGGGATAGACCGAAATGCATCAGCAAGCCGACGCCGACGATGCCGCAGGAGATGTACGGCAGCAGCCAGCCGGGATTGCTGACGACTTGCAGGATAGTTCCGTTCGCCTTGCCGGTGCGTTCGTCAGTCGTCCAACTCGATTGGTAGAACGTCAGGCCACGATAATAAAGCGGCGCGTTCATGTAGATTTCCACGGGCCGATCGACGTTATTGGCCGGGTCGATGAGCCGAACGTAGGCGTGAAAGTCTTTCGGCGTTTGCGTTCCGGGAAAGAGATCGTGCTTGAAGTCGTTGAGGTGCAAATCGTAGTCGAGAGATGTCTGCTTGAAACGCAGAATTATCTGATACTTCTTGCCGTCGACTTCGATCCACTGAAGCTGCTCGCCGAATTTGGTCGAGAAAAGCCAGGTGCCGAGCGATTTGCCGTCGCGCGTCGACAGCTTGAGATAAACCGACGGCATATCGACGCGCTGGTTCGGATCGACACCGCTTACTTCCGGCGCGGCCTCCGCCAGGTGCACTCGACCAAAGCCTTTCATGTCCGGTTTCTTGCTCTTGGCGTCGAACAATTTCGTGTTGACCATGAACTCTTCCACATCGATCTTGAACGGAAGTTTGCCATCGTCCACGGTGGCCCCGGTGGCGAGCCGGCGCGCGGGGATGGCGATGACGTCATCCTTCCTGTCGTCGAGATTGCGAATGATGGCGAGTTCGCAAGTGCGATTGTCGACCAGCAAGTTCGACGTTTGGCCGATCATGATCACCATGTTCGCTTCCTGGGCAGCGGCGCCGGTGATGACTTCGCCGATCATCATGACGATGATGCCCGCATGCGTGAGGAGGATGCCGGAACGGGCCCAGGTTAGCTGGAAGCGCACGGCATGTGCCGCGAGCAGGTTGACGAACATCGCTCCGCCGATCAGCCAGCCGCCCGGAAATGGGATCACGGCATCGCTGTTCTCCAGCGTGTTGAAGAATACGACCTTGAGCGGGACGAACACGAACAGGCTGCGGAAATACTTGGCGACGACTGTCCAGACGCCGTTGTCGACTTGCGCGAGTGTGCCCCAGAAAACAAGCAGAAGCGACAAGACGAAAAGGACGACGGTGATGCGCAGGTCGGCGAGCATCACGAGAAGCTTGTACGCCGGATGATCGTCGGCATGTTCAAACGTCGGTTCGGGGAGATCGTCGGGCTCGGTCGACGGCGCCGGGGCGTCGGGCGCAGCGGCAGGGGCGATGACTTTGCCGTTGGTCTCGGCGGGCGGCGCTTCGCTGGTCGGCGCGGGTTGGCCGCTCGCATCGCCGGGAGGCGCCTGGCCGTTGGTATCGGCAGTCTTGGCGACCGCCGCTGCCTGTTTTCGTGACATCGCACGTTTCATGGTGAGATTCCCTACAAGGCTCGCGCACGCAGGGTGGGCTGCGCCCACAACCCAGATAGTTCGAAAGTCCACCGGTCTTCGTCCCGTAGGGACGAAGAAAAGTCGCCTCGCCTTGCGAGGATTTCCTTCAGATATCACTGTAGTAAGCGGCATCGAACGGGCCGCTTACTGCGTGCGCCGCTCTGTTACAAGCGCTTGAACGACTTTAGAAACGCCTCGAAATCTTGTTTGTTCTTGCCGACCGAATCGTGCTGGCCACGCATGACAATGAACCAACGCGAATGTTCGAGCGGCACAATGACGGCGAGGATTCGCGGGCGATCGGGTTTTCCGTCCGGGACATTGATGTCCGCATAGTAACCCCAGCGGTCCGCCACCTTGACGTCGGCCACGCTGTCGGCGACTTCCTTTGGGCTTGCGGGGCCGAGCCCGACCTGTTGACGCCAGCGGATCACGTTATCCGAAAGCCGGCCCGACGCGGGCGAAATCGTGATGTCCACCGACTTGCCCACTCCCGGCGCCTCATAGGCGTCGACGGAAAACTGCGGCAGCTTCGCCTTCTTCGACCAACCGTCCGGAACCTTGTAACGGAACGGCAGCTTGCCCGGGTCATCCTCGAAACCGAGCATGTCGCGATCTTTGGCGGCGCCGGGGGCGGCGGGTGTGCTCACCTTGTGCACGCCGAGCCCCGTCATGTCGATGAACTTGACGGAAATACCACGCTCCGTCTTGTCCATCCTGACGTACTTCATGGCATCGTCGAACTTCTCCGACAGCGGAACATTGACCGCTTGCTGCCAACGATGCATGTTGGACATGAAGTCGAAGTTCTTGCCGCTCATCTGCGTGATCTTGATCTCGAGCTCTTTCGGCTTGGCGGGGATACGATAGGTCGCAAACCGGCCCATGCTCGGCGGGTCTTCTTTCCAGCCGGCGGGAACGGTCCAGGTCATCTCGGTCTCTTTTCGATCGGAGAAGCGCGACGACTTGACGAACGACTCAAAGGCAGCTTCGTGCTGCTTCATGAGGGCTACGGGGCCTTCGATGCGGATGAACCAGGCGATGTCATTGTGCTCGATCATGGCCACGCGCAGGCGAAGTTGCTGGCGATCCTGTTGCGTGACCGTTTCCTGCGTGATGTCGTCATCGCGCAAGCAGCCGAGCGTTGGCAGCGTGATGACCGCGACCGCGATGCCGATCAGCCAGCGCATCGCGGCGTGTCGAATGCCCATGTCTTGCGAAAATCGCACGGGAGTTGTCCTGAATGAATCCGTGCCTGATCCACTGTTGCTAGTAGATTGCGGCACGGGAACTTACGCTGTTATGGTTACATCTCAAAGAATGCCAGTCAAGGCTTTCGGAAGGCGAGGCGAGCCTCGAAGCGGTGGGGGGAACATTCATTCATTTCATCAGAATACGCCGAAATTGCAAGCGGAAATTGGAAACTTCTCGGCCCACGCGACAGAAAAAAGAGCCACGGGGAGCCTGGCGCGGCTGAGCCGCAACTACCAAGAACCAACCACGGATTACCTGATCGCACGGATAGGTGATACGGGAACGGAGTTCCTTGCGAATGATTGTGGGTTTCCGTTTCTGCACAGCCTCCAGCCTTCGGAGGCCCGACCCCAATACGGCGACTGAGCTTGTACGAGCGCCAGGTGAATCGTGTCCCTGTCGAATGGTCTGCCGATCAGGCCACCGCCGCGTATTGTATCACCGCTCTGCGGAGGTAAGTAAGCAAATTACCATACATGACGACGAGGACGATGGCGAGGAGAAGCAAACCAGGGCCGACATAGTACGCCGCGAATGTCATCGCGAGGGCAATCGAGATCAAAACCGAAAACGCGAAAAGAATACCGATCGCAACCGTCACGACGCCGAGAATCAAGACGGTAAGAGCGCGACCCGCGAGATCGGGAGCATTGACGTAAAACGCTAGGTTCCTGAGAAACAACAAGAACAGCACGGACCCGACGCCGGCGAGCGGGGTCTGCAAGAGGTAAACCGCCAGAGGGATGTCCACCAGCGGCAGGTCGCCACCTTGCAAGAAATAAATAGCGTTAGCGAGATTCACCCCAGCGATTGCCAGTGCGCCTAGACTCATGGCAACTGAAACGTAGATGATGACCTTCGTTCCGGCCTGATCGTCGGGCATAGCAAGGCAAAACAAACGCCCGAGCGAATCGAGTAGAATCGCCAAGAGCGCCAAACCAGCCGCCATTGCCATAACATTAATCGGCCCCATGAATAGTCCACCAACGAACGGAAAGAGGATACTCACGATCAGCAGACACAGGCCCGCGTACACAAGCCCCAGCCCCGTTGCTACCGTTTCCAGGGAATTCGTCCGATCACTCATGTGCCGTCTCCAGGTAAAGTGTGTCGAAATTAGCCTTGTCCAAAGTAATCTCAATGTGCCAAGACAAGCTGACCGACAGAGCAACACTTGGCTGAATATTTTAGTCAGAGTCTGTGAATCTGTCCAAATCCCAGGGCAGGTGTCGATTTTTTGTCATCCAGACTCGGCATTACAGCGTCCGGATCACAGCTATTCGCTCGAATCCCCGCCGTCAGATGCGACTCCGAAACCAGGCGATTTGAACGATTCACAAACTCTCAGCAATCGACGTGGCAGAGAAGAAAAGGGGACGCGGACCGTTTCCATTCGCGTGTTTCCACGACGTCGAAGGGCCGGAAATGGTCGCTCATTCGGAAGCTTGCGAAGCGCGTTGGCGTTCCTTGCTCCGAATTGTAATCGCGCCGTGGACACGAAAAAAGGGCCGATCTCGTGGGGAGATCGGCCCTTGATGGTTGTCGGATTCATGTTCGCGCTCGCCAAAAGCGAGCGGCTAAACGGTTATTGGTTGAACACGAACTCTTTCGTGTTGATGAGCGCCCAGAGCAGGTTTTCGTAGGCGATCTTCTTGTTCATCGCGTGGCGGGTGATGTGGTCGAGGGCCACCTGGCGATGCTCGTTGCTCGGACGGCGGCCGAACGCCCACATGAACAGCTCGTCGACCTTCTCGGCATCGGGACGCGGGTCCTTGGCCAACAGGTCGGCTCGGGCGTTGCCGGCGGTCAGCTTGTTCTGAATCTCTTGCGAGTTCAGCAGGTGAAGCGCCTGGGCCAGGTTCGCTTCGCTGACGCGTTCGCATTCGCAGGCGCTGATGCGCTGCGGCCGGCCGAACACGTCGAGGAAGTAGCTCTGGAACGCTTCATCGGGGAGCATGATGGCGCGGTTCGGGCTGTGCTTGTCGGTGGGGAGGCCGCCGAACGCCGCAGGGGTGTTCGTCACCTGGCTCACCGCGTCGTACAGCACTTCGGCCTGCATGCGGCGCGGATAGAAGCGGGCGAAGCTTTGCTTGTCATGCTTGTTGAACTCGTTCGGCGCCGAACTGAGTTGATACGTTCGGCTCTTGACAATCACCTTCACCAGGTGCTTCAGGCTGAACTTGCTATCGATCAACTCCTTGGCGAGGGCGTCGAGCAGTTCCGGATTGGTCGGCGGATTCGTGACGCGCATGTCGTCGATCGGGTCGACGATGCCGCGACCGAAAAAGTGCGACCAATAGCGGTTGGCGACGGCGCGGGCGAAGAACGGGTTGTCCTTGTTCGCCATCCAGTCGACCAGCTTATGGCGTGGGTCTTCGTCGGCCGGGACGTCCATAGGCTGACCGTCGAGCGGCTGAATCTTGGCCGGGGCGTTGGTCCGCTTGTTAGTGACGGCGCCGGTCGGGCGATTGAAGATGACCTGACGCTGCGCTTGCTGATTACCCAGGCCGCCCGGGATCAACGCATTCTTGCGGCCAACGCGTCCGAAGAACGCGGCCATGCCCCAGTAATCGTCCTGGCTCCACTTTTCGTAGGGATGGTGATGGCACTGGGCGCAGGCGATGCGCAGGCCGAGGAATACCTGGGCCACGTCGTCGTTGAACTGTTGCGGGTCTTGCAGTTCCTTGTACCACACGGTCGGCGGGGCCTGCGATTCATCGCCGGTGGCGGCCAGGATTTCACGCACGAATTGATCGTACGGCTTGTCCTTGGCGATCGATTCACGAATCCAGGCGTGAAAGGCGAAAGTCCCGGCCGCGCGATCGGGTTGCCCGCGTCGCTTGACGCGCAACACGTCGGCCCACTTGTTCGCGAAGAGATAGCTGTATTCCGGCGCTTCGAGCAGCCGATCGATCAGTTTGTCGCGCTTGGCCTTGTCCTGATCGGCGAGGAACTCGAGCACTTCCTTCGGCTTGGGCAGCGTGCCGGTGAGATCGAGATAAACGCGGCGGATGAACTGTTCGTCGCCGCTGAGTTCGGAAGGAACGATGCCGAGCTCTTTCCATTTCTTGACGGTGTACTTGTCGACGACCGTGCGTTCTTCGAATTTGTAGTCGGGAATCTTGGCGCCGAGCGGAACCGTGGCGCGGAAGACGGCGACCTGGCCGAGGTAGCGAGCCATGATAGCCGCCTCGCCGCTGAGTTCGAGCGAGCGGACCAACGCGGCGCCTTCGACGACCGCGATTTCCGTGTCGTTGCTTTCGTACTGGGCACGCTGCGTAACGTCTTGAGTTGTGCCGTCGCTATAATGGGCCGTCACGGTGAACTGCTGGCGATTGCTGCGACTGAGGATGCGATGTTCCGGCGACACGGTGATCTTGGTGACGCTGGGGTCCTTTTCATTGCCGTACGGAGTGCCCGAAGCGATCCAACGACGGATAAGCTTGTACTCATCGGAACCTTCGTCCATGCGCTTGCCGCCGGCATGAGCCATGATGCCGGTCGCCTTCAGCAGCAGCAGGCTATTGTCGGGCGAGGCCGGGAAGAGACGCCGGCCACGGTTTTCCTTGACAAGCGTGACAAAGTCCAACTCCGGCACGAAGCCGAGCAGCGACAGGGCGAAGCCGTTCTGCCCGCCGGACTTGCCATGGCAGCCGCCGCCGTTGCAGCCGAGCTTGGTGAAGATCGGGACGATCTGGTTGGCGAAGTTGATCGGCAGGTCGACGTCGCAGCTCTGTGTCTTGAGCGTCACCTTGGCGGTCTTGTCGCCGTAGGTGATGGTGACCTGCGTAGTGCCGTTGACGAGCGGGATGATGCGTCCATTGCTGGAGATGCGGGCGAGCTTGGTGTCGGCGAGTTCATACTTGACGTCGCCGCTGAGGTCTTGCGTTTTGTTTCCGGCGAGGTTGCCGGTCACCACCAGCTGCGCGGAATCGTCGAGGCCTTTGAGCGTGACGCTGGCGGGGAAGACGGCAAGGGTCTGCACCTCTGCCGGTGACGGCAGCGCGACCTGATCGGTCTTCACGGGTTTCTTGTTGTAGTCTTGGGCGGTGGCAAGACTATCAGACGCAATGAACGCCAAAGCTGCGAAAAGGCCAAGCCAAGCCCTGCGAAAACCGTGCATGGAGCGTACCCCCTTGGTGTTGATGGCGGGACGAAGGCGAACAGGTTTTTCGGTGAGCTTCATCGGGCGCGGAAAACCCCAGGTGAAACCGCGCGCAAGGTTTGGATGTATTTTGGACAAAACCAGCAAGGAAAGCAACAGGAAACGCCGATTTTTTTGGCCGACGACCCGTCGCGCGCATTTGCTCTTTCCGCGTGGGGCCGAAGTGCCGCGAGAAATCGCCGCTTACATACACCGACTGCGATGGATTCGGATAGATCACTATCTGATGCTTTTTGACCGTGCGTGATTCGCCTTCAAAGTAGGCTGCGTGAAACGCACCGTTTCGCTGAACGACGTGCTCGGATGGTGCGTTTCACGCACGCTACAGCAGAATCGCGCACGGTGATATAGGCCGGGGACCTCGTCAAACCGGAGTAATGTCGCGATTTCCTGAGAAACGTCCGCGCTCCGCACGATTCGTCTTTTCCGATTTTTCTTGCATTCTCGTGTTTTTCGTATGCTATGCTCCCATTAGGGCAACCTGAAAACGGAGCTTTTCGGCTCTCCGCTTCCCCTGCGGTTACCTCCCCTCAATAGGTTTCGCCTCGTCTTGCTCGGCGCGCTCTTGCGCGGCGGGCTGTGGGTTTTTCTGCGCCGAAGGAGTGTTTCCCCATGCTTTTGCGAACTGACAAACGGCGAGCGACGGCGGCCGTCGAGCTGGCGATCTGCATGCCGTTCTTGCTCATCGTCGTGTTCGGTATCTGGGAAGTCGGACGTATGGTCCAAGCCCAACAGCTCGTGGCTAACGCTGCACGCGATGGCGGACGCCAAGTTGCCTCGGGGCTGGCCGACTCCACCTCCGTGCGGCAATTTGTCGTCAACTATCTGAACATGAACGGTCTGACCGGCGTGTCGCTCAGTGACGTGACGCTGACGAACATCACTAACGCCGCTCGATCCGACCCGATGACGGCCAACCAGCTGGACCAGTTCCGCGTCACCGTGACCGTGTCGTACGCGTCGATCCGCTGGTCGACGGTGGCACAGATCACGCCGACGACGGCAATCACCGCGTCCGCGGACTGGTATTCGATGCGCGACCTGCCCGTCACGGTGTCGTCGACCATCCCCACGAATTGACCGCAAGGAGCTTCCCCATGTTGCTTTCGAACGGGAAACAGGCCAAACGCCGCGGCGCGACAGCCGTCGAATTTGCCGTGGTCAGCATCATCATGTTTCTGATGTTGTTTGGGATTTTGGAGTACTGCTTCATCGTTTACACGTACAACGTGGTCGAAAATGCGGCTCGTGAAGGCGCGCGTTACGGCATCGTGAACGTCACCGACACGACGATGATCAGCGACACCAAGACGGTTACCAAATCCTTTATGGGCGGCTTGGATGCGACGATGAAGAACTACCAGTGCAACGTCTACTTGGCCGACGCCAACGGCAACAACATCGGCCAGGCGACGGACGCTCAGTTCGGCCAGTACATCTGCGTGGATGTTTCAGTGGATTATGTTCCCATGACGCCCGGATTGGGATTTCTCAAGTCATTCACGCTTCGCTCCCGCTGCAGCATGGGGAGCGAAGCGAACTAGGGCGTGATCTTTTTGGAGTACCGAAAATGCGCGTGAACAAACTTCGTCTAAAACGCAGCGGCGCCGTGGTGGTGACGGTCGCCGCTTGCTTGATTGGCTTGATGGGGCTGGTTGCCCTGGCGATCGACATCGGCATGGTGGCGGTGGCGAAATCGCAATGCCAAAACGCGGCCGACGGCGCCGCCATGGTCGGCGTGCGAACGTTCAACCAGCAGTCGGGTTACAACCTCACGTCGGTGCCGAAGAACGCCGTCATGGCCGCCGTCGCCAACAAGCTCTTCAATGCAAACTTTAAGGGCGATCCGAATAACATTCAGAACCCCAGTGCCGACGTGTATACTTCGGGCGACATCAAGGTCGAATGCGGCGGGTACTATTACATCTATAACGACAGCAACGCGTCGGCGGAAGGCTTTCAGATTGTAATCCCGGGCAAGAGCTCGACCGAGCCCTATACCGGCGTCCGCGCGACGGTCACCTCGACCAGCCCCATGTTCTTCGGCTCGGTGTTCGGCGCAAGCCCGTTCAACGTCAAAGCCTCTGCCGTGGCGGCGCATCGGCCTCGTGATGTGGTCATCGTCATGGACCTGTCCGGTTCGATGAATTTTCAAAGCCGGCCCGGTTGCTATGTTTCGGGGGGCAACTACTATCCGCACTGGGGCCCTCGCAACAAGTCGCTCAATCCGGAATCGGTGTTTCCAAAGTTCGGGCACTACTCCGACGTCACCGCAGCCGCATTGCAAGGCACCGCCGACGGCTCGACCGGCGATGAATGGGTAACGCGTAGCAACGTGTCGTCGAACTGGGATCCGGCCGGCCCCTGCGTCATCGATGCCTTCATGTCCAGCGGATCGACACGGGCCTGGGTGCGCGATTCGACCAAGGACTCCTATGCCACAACGCCGGGCGGCGATAACTACCTCTCCGTCAGCGGCAGCTACATCAAAACCGTCAACGAGTACTACGGCGGCAGCCCGACTTCCACGCAAATCGCCACGTGGGAGCGTGGCGGCACCACTCCAAGCGCCACCAGCGCAGGCTACGGCGCCAACTTCAAAGGCTACACCGAGGGGCCCGGCTATTGGGGCAAGACGTTCTTCATTTGGCCCCCCGACCCGCGCGGTTCAGACCTCGACCCGAACGATGCCGCCAATCATGCCAACAACGGTTCCAAGGACTGGCGGCAACGCTTCTTCTTCAAGAAAAACACCAGCACCAACCAGCTCAGCTGGCTCGACCATAATAACATTCTGCTCAATCCCTCCGGCGCTCCCGCCACCAGCAACAACAGCGGCGTCACTCCGATCATCAAAACGCCTCAAACGACGACTACCGTCACCGAGAACGGCGTCAGCGTGACCTATCGCTATTGCATCAATTATGCCGCGATCTTCCATTGGCTGCGCAATCAGGACCCCAAGCCGTTCCCAAGCACGATGATCACGGGGCGTATCCAGTATTACACCACCATCCCCGATCCGACGGGCGACACCAACTTCAACAATCGCTTTTGGACGCAAAGCCCCATGACCGATCTCAACGAGCGGTTTTGGAAGGACTATGTCGATTTCGTCCTCGGCCTCCACGAAACCGGCGCCAACACCTACTCCAACACTGACGGCGAGAATCCGTGGACCTCGTATATCGGCAACGGCGACTTTTACAAGTGGGGTTCCACCGCCGTTCAGATCAAGCCGCGCGCCGACGGCAATTACAAAGGCGCCGTTGCCAACAAAAGCTGGTCCAACGGTTCCGCGACCATCGAGATCAACTCAGTCGTCAATTTCTCCGGCTCGAGTGTTACGCCGGCCGTTGGCGATTTCGTCGAGTTCAAGTATCAATCGACGACCTACAAGATCACCGCCGTCTCCAACCAGGGAAGCTATTACGCGCTCACGCTCGACCAGCCTCTTGCGAATGGCGTGGCTAACGGCGCCACCGCGACCCTCTACAACACCGGCACACCGCGCTACATGGACTATGCCGACAACCCGTACCGTCCTCGACATCAGTTCTGGTTCGGCGCCATGACCTTCGTCGATTGGCTCGGCAACTACAGCGTCTACCACGACGGCACGAACTATACGCTCCGCTGGCCGGGCAACGTCCATGAGGCTCAGGCCTGGACCTGCAAAATGGGCATCTCGGCCTCAATCGACGACATCAAGAACAACCATCCCAATGACTTCGTCGGCTTGACGTTCTTCAGCTCGCCCAACTACAGCACCTCGGGCGGCGGACAACACAACATGGCCGTCATTCCGCTTGGCCGCAACTATCAAGGCCTCAAGGATTCGCTCTGGTTCCCGCCGTCGACCGTCTCCGGCGGCAAAGCAACCATTACGCCGTACGACGCCGATTTTAACAATGTTCCGAGAGCCAAGGGGGGCACCTCACCGGGGATGAGCCTGATGATCACCTACAATCTGCTCAGTTCCAGCACCACGAACCTGCGCAACTACGCGACGCCCAGTTCAACGTACCGCGGCTACGCGGGCGGTCTGGGACGAAAAGGAGCGTCACGCCTGGTGATTTTCGAGACCGACGGCGCTCCGAATACCCGGTCCATCAAGTCCATCGTCAGCAGTGGCGCCAATTCGTATTACCCCATTCGCGTCAAGGATCCGACCACCCCGGCCGGCTCCCAAACAGAATTCCCCAGTAGCGGAACGTATTCGGACGCAGAGGTGTTCGCCATCGTCACGCAGATCTGCGCCCTGGACACCGCGTCGACGCCAGGTTATTCCACCAAGCGTAAGCCCGCCCAGGTCTATGCGCTCGGTTTCGGTTCGCTCTTCGAGCCCTCGAACAGCACTACTGCCAAGACCGATGCGCTGAACTTCTTGCAAAGCGTTCAATATTATGGTAACGTCGCCACCAACACGACCGGGAGCAACTTCCCGGATTGGCAACGCGTTTACGGCGACACGTCGACCAGGCAGCAACGGTTGCGCGACGCGATCACCAAGATCATGCAGTCCGGCGTGCAGGTTTCACTCATCGAATGATCGATCAACAGCCCGTCGCCGAGTTTCAGCAGGTGGTCAAGGACTACCAGCAAGGCCTGTTCGGCCTTGACCGCCTGCGAGCCATCGATGGCGTGAGTCTGCGCATCGAAGCCGGCGAGACCTTTGCCTTGCTCGGGCCTAATCGCGCTGGGAAAACTACCCTCGTCAAGCTCCTTCTCTCGCTGTGCCAGCCGACCGAAGGCGCAATTCTGCGTTTCGGGATGTCCAGCTCGGATCGGAGCACCCTTGCACGCGTTGGTTACGTGCACGAAA
>Ga0194128_10002508_pt1 | contig 29556 bp, 33 predicted proteins | sample TA2KigCa65mmetaG_FD_148650 | JGI IMG/M metagenome (GOLD analysis project Ga0194128, IMG submission 148650) | Freshwater microbial communities from Lake Tanganyika, Tanzania - TA2015037 Kigoma Deep Cast 65m | ecosystem: Environmental > Aquatic > Freshwater > Lake | place: Tanzania: Lake...
CGGCCTGCGCGCCGCCCGCGCCGCCCTGGAGGACTCCCCCGAAGGAGCGCCCTCCGACCTCGCCGAGCGCATCGCCGAGGCCGAGCAGCGCCTCGATCGCTAGTCGGGATCAAGCGACCTCGCGCAGGGAAGCGGCGGCTCGGCTGTCCTGGCTTGGCCCCGACATCCGTGGAAAAGCCAGGACGGCTGGTCGAGGAGAAGGATCGCGCCGCGGGCGCCGATCAGGGCCGCGGGCTCAGCAGGTGCGCTTGCGGCCGCCGATGCACTTGTCCTTGCCCTCGCGGCCGATCAGGAGGTCGAAGCGGTGGCTGGCGATCAGCACGTCGGAGAAGCGCGTCCCCTCGAGCACCTCGTTGTTGCCGCGGATGCGGGTGCCCGGGCAGCCGGCGCCGCGGAGCTTGCTCCGGCCTCCCATGCGAGCGACGATGCCGCGGGTGTCGGTGTGGGCGAAGCCAGCGACGTCCGCCTTGCCGCCGCCGCCGCTGTAGAGATGGGCGCTGCAGGGGTCGTTGGTGACTAGCTGGTCGTTGCCCGAGCCGCCGAAGAGGCGGTCGGCGCCACCCGCGCGCGCGACGAGGGCGTCGTCACCGCCGGCGCCGATCAGCACGTCGGAGCCGCTCTCACCCGCCCAAAGGGTGTCCTCGGACTTGCTGCCGCGCAGGGTGTCGTTGCCGGGGCCGCCGTCGGCCTTCAGCAGCGTCGACTCGGGAAAGCCGTTCCCGATCGAGATCGAGTCGCCGCCCTCGTCCCCCCAGGCGAGCACGTAGCCGACGGGCAGGGCGGCGTTGCAGACGATGGCCCCGCCGCCCGCAGAGCAGCCGTCGCCGGGGGTCGCGTTCGAGCCCTCGATCCGGTAGCCGGAGCCGCTTCGCTGGATCGACCAGTTGTCGCCTCCGCCGCCGCCCATCAGCACCAGGCCGGGGTCGGGGCTATTGCCGTTGGCGATGAAGACCATCGGCCCCGGGGTGCTCTGGTCGTCGCAGTCCTGTACGGCGAAGTCGCCGCACTCGTCAGGGCCGAAGGCGCCGTCTACGCTGCCGCCGCCGGCGCCGTAGAGGCGGTCCTTGAAGAAGGTGCCGACGATGTTCTCGATCCCGAAGATGCGCTCATAGGAGTCGTCGCCGCGGACCCAGCCCGGGCCCAGGTAGAGGTCGACGCCGCCCCGGGTCGGGTGCGGGCCCGGCGGTGTCGCCGAGGCGAAGCTGAGGGTGTCCGCTCCGCTGTCGCCGAAGTAGCGGTCGCGGTTGGAGTCTCCGCGGATCCAGTCCTCTCCGGAGCCTCCGCGCAGACGGTCGATTCCGTGGCCCCCGACCAGCAGGTCGTCGTCGGCGTCGCCGAAGAGGCGGTCATCCTGGATGCCGCCGAAGAGGCGGTCCTGGCCGGATCCGCCCCGGACCTGGTCGCCTCCGGCCGCACCGACGACGGTGTCGATGCCGCCGTTGCCCCAGGCCTTGTCGCGACCGGGGCCGAGGTGGAGGTAGTCGTCGCCGGCGCCGCCGTAGGCCTTGTCGGTGCCGGTGCCGGTGGAGATCACGTCGTCGCCGGGGCCGCCGCAGACGACGTCCTTGCCGCGCTTGGCGATGATCTTGTCGTCCCCCCCGCCCGCGTAGATCACCTGCGGGCCCTTCTTCGGGGCCTTGATCACGTTGTCACCGGGGCCGCCGACGATGTCGGCCTTCTTGCCGCCGCAGCGCGCCGCGTCGGCCGCCGCGGGGGCGGCCGCGAGGGCGAGTGCGGCGAGCACCGCGACGCTCGCCGTCCTGGTCATCCTGCGCCTGCCTGAAGCCATCGTGGGGCCCACCGGTTCCTTTCTAGGGCTCCCTTGGTTAGCAACGGGTAAGGGAGCGAGTTGCGCTACTAGACGAATCGGCCGCTGACGCCTGCTCCCTTACCGATTCGACCCCCCGCGGACACGTGGATCACCCCGCCGGGGGGCGCAGATCTCGCCCGATGGGTGGACTAGGCGAGCGCGGCGAGCACGGCCGGGAGCTCATCGGCGACGTCGCCGTCCAGGCGCACGGCGGCCTCGGAGTCGAAGCCGGTCGGCCCCTGGGTGACGATTGCGACGCGGCCGCCGCTCGCCAACGTCACCGACGGCAGCCCCGCGACCGGGTAGACCTCGAGCGAGCTGCCGACGCAAAGCAGCAGCTCGGCGCGCGAGGCGAGCGCCTCGGCCTCGGCCATCGCCTGCGCCGGCAGGAACTCGCCGAAGAGGACCACGTCGGGCTTGACCAGGCTGGCGCAGGCGGCGCAGATGGCGACCCCGTCCTCGTCGAACAGCTCCTCGACGGCGGCGAGCTCGTAGCGGGCGTCGCAGGCCTGGCAGCTGGCCGAGCGGATCGAGCCGTGGACCTCGACCACGCGCTCGGACCCGGCCTTCGTGTGCAGCATGTCGATGTTCTGGGTGATCACGCCCTCGAGCAGGCCGCGCCGCTCGAGCTCGGCGAGCGCCTCGTGGGCGGGATTCGGCTCGACCCCGCCGAGGCTGTGCAGGCGGGGCCGGTAGAAGCTCCAGAACCTGACCGGGTCGCTGCGGAAGGCGTCGATGTGCGCCACCTCCATCGGGTCAACGTTCTCCCAGATCCCCGTCCCCGGCGTCCTGAAGTCCGGAATCCCCGAAGGCACCGAGATCCCGGCCCCCGTCAGCGCCACCGTGCACCCGCTCTCCCGGACCAGGCGGGCAAGCGTCTCGACGCCGCTGGCTGTGGACGCCGGGGTCACCCCCGAAGACGCTCCCGCAGTTCCGGCGAGCCGAAGGCGAGCGCGGCTGAGGGGGTGACCGCGGCGGCCACCCCCACCCAACCCCGGATCACTTGCCCTGCCACTTCGCCTTGCGCTTGCCGAGGAAGGCCGAGATCCCCTCGCGGCCGTCCTCGGAGAGGAAGACCTCGGCGAAGCCGGCCTTCTCGGCCTCGATGCCATCGTCCAGGTCGCCCTTGTTCGAGACGAGCTTGACCTGCTCGACCGCCAGCGGCGCCTGCGCGGCGAGCTTGCGCCCCCAGGAGACGGCGACGTCGAGCAGCTCCTCGTCGGGCACCAGCGCGTCGGCCAGGCCCCATTCGTTCGCCTCGGGCGCCAGCACGGCGTCGCCGCTCAGGTTCATCTCCAAGGCCTTCGAGGGCCCGACCAGCCGCGGCAGCCGCTGGGTGCCTCCGAAGCCGGGGATGATCCCGAGGTTGATCTCGGGCTGACCGAAGACGGCCGACTCGGCCGCGATGCGGAAGTCACACGCCATCGCGAGCTCGCAGCCGCCGCCGTAGGCGATCGCGTTGACCGCGGCGATCGTGGTCACGCCCGACTGGCCGAGCTCGCGCAGCAGCGCGTGGCCGTTGTCGATCAGCTCGGCGCCCTTCTCGGGGCTGTCCATCTTCGTGAACGCCTTGATGTCGGCCCCGGCCGAGTAGACGACGGGCAGCGAGCTGTAGATCACCAGCGCCCTGATCTCGTCGTCGGCCTTGACCTGCTCCCAGACCTTTCCGAGGTCGCCGATCACGGCCGGCGAGATCGCGTTCATGGGCGGGTTTGCGAGCCAGGCGACGGCGACGCCGTCGCCGCGCTTCTCCAGCCTCACCGAGTCCTCCCCGTCCCCCTGGGGGTAGGCGTAGAAGCCCTGGCCCGACTTCAGCCCCAGGCGGCCCTGAGCCACCAGGCGCTTCAGGATCCGCGGCGGGGCAAAGCGATCCCCGTGGGACTCCTGGTAGCGCTCGAGCTTCTCGAGCGTCGCGTCGAGGCCCTCCAGGTCGGCCTTCCAGAACGGCGGGAACAGGCCCCGGCGCGGATCGAGCCCGGCGCCGGCCATCAGCCCGAGGTCGGTCTCGCGGACGGTGCAGACGCCCTCCTCCAGCACCTTGCAGGCCTCGACCAGCGACTTCAGCACGTAGAGGTCGGCCAGCTCCTCGCCGGTCTTCTCATCGACCTCGCCGTCGCCGGGGACGTTGGGCTCGCCGTCCTTGTAGAAGCCCTCGCCGCCGGACTTGGCGCCGAGCTTGCCCTCGGCGACCAGCTTCTGCATGCCGGTGTGAACGTAGAAGGAGTCGCCGTAGGACTCGTTCAGGTACTCGGCGACATGCAGCACCGTGTCGAGCCCGAGCATGTCGATCAGCACGAACGGGCCCATCGGGCCGACGTTCGAGTTGGCCACCGACTCGTCGATGCTCTTGATGCTCAGGCCCTTCTCCTCCTGCTGGCGCCAGACCTCGCCGGCGGCCGAGTTGAGGATGCGGTTGACGACGAAGCCGGGAACCTCCTTGCAGGTGATCGGCTGCTTGCGGATCGCCTGGGCGAAGTTGAAGGCGGCGGTGACGGTCTCGCGCGAGGTGTCCTCGCCGCTGATGATCTCGACCAGCGGCATCACCGACGCCGGGTAGAAGAAGTGGAATCCGACGACCTTGCCGGGCCGCAGCGTCTGCCGCCCCATCTCGGCGATCGAGAGCGAGGAGGTGTTCGAGGCGAGGATCGCGTGCCCCGGGGTGAGCTCGTCGAGCTCCGCGTAGACGGCCTTCTTGATCTCCATTCTCTCGGGCACGGCCTCGATCACGATGTCGACGTCGCCGAAGCCGTCGTAGCTGGTGGTGCCGGTGATCAGGCCCATCACCTCGTCGAGGCGCGCGTCGGCCTGCTCCTGGGTCAGCTTCTCCTTCTTGACGAGGCCGCCGAGCTGGCTCTCGGTCACGCCCCTGGCCTTCTCGAGCGCGGCGTCGACGAACTTCTGGTCCACGTCCTTGACGATGACGGGGATGTCGGCGGCGGCGATCGTCTGCGCGATCTCGCCCCCCATGGTGCCGCCGCCGAGGACGGCGGCCTTGAAGATGAACATGAAAGGGGTCCTCCGGAGGGTCGGTTGGTCGGTTGGTCGCTTGGCCGGTCGGCCAGGGGAAGGCTAGATGTACGCTCGATTCGATGACTGGCCGTGCCGGGGTCGAACGGGACAACGAGGAGCTGCGGCGCTGCGTCGAGTTCGCGACAGCGATCGAGAGCGATTGCGCCGACCGCGTCGAGCCGATCGAGGGCGGAACCGCTGTGCTGACCCCGAGCCTGCCGTTGGTGTGGAGCCGCAACTACGTCCTCTTCGAGCGTCCCGGGATCGACCCCGGGCAGATGGCCGAGATCTGCGAGCGGGTGCTCGGCGCTCTCGGGCTGGGCCACCGGGCTGTGCACCTGTCCGACCCCGCCGAGGGCGAGCGACTCGTCCCCGAGTTCGAGCGGCTCGGCTGGGAGACCGACCGCGACCTCTACATGGCGCTGCGCTCCCGACCCGCCCAGCCCGCCGTCCCGGGGCCCGAGGTCAGCCGCCAGGGCCTGCCGGCCGAGTTGGTGCGCGAGCTCAGCCGCGAGAACGAGTTCTTGGCGCAGCAGCCGGAGCCGCTCGAGGAGGTGGTCGAGCAACTGCTCGAGCGCGAGCGCCGACGGGGTGAGGCGACCGGGGACCGCTGGTACGTCGCCGAGCTGGAGGGGCGGCCGGCTGCGACTGCGACGCTGCTGGCCCGCGCCGGCGTCGGCCAGATCGAGATGGTGAACACGCTCGAGTCCGCGCGCAAGCGGGGGCTGGCCCGCGCGGTGCTGCTGGCGGCGATCGAGGACTCGCTGGGCGAGGGCAACGAGATCACCTTCCTGATCGCCGATGCCGAGGACTGGCCGCGCGGGTGGTACGAGCGGTTGGGCTTCGCGGGCCTAGGGGTGATGACGCGCTTCCGCAAGCGCGCGTAGCGACCAGGGCCGAGCGGCAATACTGCGGCCATGGCGCCGGCCGAGGTGAGGATCGCCGTAGCGGGGGACGCGGACTCGATCGCCCGCCTGTTCACCGACTTCAACCGGGAGTTCGGCGAGCCGACCCCCGAGCGCGGGCTCGTGGCCGAGCGGATCGCCGACCACATCGAGCGAGCGCACTCGACATTCCTGCTGGCCGGCGAGGGGCCGGACGGGTTCGCGCAGCTCCGCTACCGGGCCTCGCTCTACATAGCGGGGCTCGAGGCCCACCTGCAGGAGCTCTACGTCGTGCCGGCGCTGCGCGGGGAGGGAATCGGCAGAGCCCTGCTCGAGGCCGCGCTGCGCGAGGCGCGCGAGGCGGGCGCCGGCTACATCGACCTAGGCACCGGCGACGACGACACCGCGGCGCGCGCCCTGTACGAGAGCGCCGGCTTCAGCAACTGCGAGGGCGACCCCGGCGGCCCGGTGATGTACGTGTACGAGCGCGAGCTGTGAGCGATGGCCTCAGAGCGTTACGGTCTTCGTCTTCGCTGCGCCGCAGCTGAGCTTGGCGCCCTTGCCGGTGGTCCTGCTCACCTTCGGAATCTGCGCGTAGTAGGAGCCGACGCCGAGCTGCTTGGTGATCTCCCACTCGCCCTTCTTGGTCGTCTGGGTGCTTGCGATCACCTTGTCGCCGGAGGCGATGCGCAGCTTGACCTTGCGCTTGCCCCTGCAGTCGGAGTTCGACTTGATCGCGCCGGAGACGGAGTCGGCGTCGACGAACAGCTCGCCCGCGCCGGTGGAGACCTTCTTCGTCTTCGCGGCCCCGCTCGAGGAAACCGCGAGCGCCATCACCACCACGAGCGCAGCCAGGCAGAGGGCAACTCCGCGCAGTCCCACCCGCTTTCTACCGGAGGCCACGGCCACCACCCTATCCGAACCGACGCGCGATACTCCCGGCATGCCACCCGAGCCGATCGGCAACGGGCCGGATGACTCCGTGCAGCTGCGTACGAGCGGGACCTGTGAGCGATAACCCGGCGCTGCTGCGACGGCTTCGGGACCTGAGCTTCGAGGCCGAACTCGACGACGCCGCGCGCCTGGTCGGGCTGGACGGCGCGACCGCTGTGCTGAGCCCGAGCCTGCCCCTGCTCTGGGACGCGAGCTTCCTGCTGGTCGAGCGCGAGGGCATGGACGCCGCCCGGGTCGAGGCGCTCGCGGCCGAGGCGTTCTCCGGCAGCGGCCTCCCACATCTGGCCGTCACCTTCAGGGCCGAGGGGGAGGGCGCCCGCCTCGCCGGCGACCTCGCCGCCCGAGGCTGGGAGCCCGACGTCGGGCTCTACATGGTCCAGCGCTCTCCCTCCCTCCTGGAGGCGCGCGTCGAGGTCGCCGAGAGGCCGCTGGGTGAGATCCGGGAAGCGGTGCGCGAAGTGATGGCCGAGTGCTTCGCTCCCGGGTACGGCGAGCCCGTCGAAGCCGTCGGCGATCAGCTGCTGGCCGCGGCGACTCCCGGCTCCCAGGACGGCGGCCGGCGCTGGTTCACAGCCGAGCTGCACGGCCGCCCCGCCGCCTGCTGCCGCCTCAGCGACCAGGGTGGGATCGGCGAGATCGAATACGTCGGCACCCTCGGCGCCGCGCGGGGGCACGGGCTGGCGCGCTCGGTCGTGCTGGCGGCGGCCGAGGCTTCCCGGGACCGCGGCGACGAGCTCACCTTCCTGCAGGCCGACCGGGACGATTGGCCCGCGACGGGGCTGTATGAGCGCCTCGGCTTCGAGACGGTCGGCACCGACCACGCCTTTGTCAGGCGCGAGCCGCGGCCGTAGACGCCGGCGCCGGAACGTGATGCCGATCGGGATGCCGGTCACGGGCCAGGGGTAGCCGAGCCCGGACGGGCCTGCAGGACCCGAGCGCTCAGCGCCCGTAGACCTCGTCCTTGATCAGGGTCACCGAGCGGATCACCGAGTCGAGGAACGGCTCGACCTCTGCCAGCAGCCGCTTGTGCTCGCGCCTGCCCTTGGCCGTGATCGAGTAGTAGCGGCGGGTGCGCCTGTCGGGCAGCTCCCAGCGCCCCTCGACCAGGCCCTCGCCCTCCATCGCGCGCAGCAGGGGGTACATCGTGTTCGGGTTGACCGAGATCACGCCCTGGGTCATCTCCTCGATCGACTCGATCAGGCGGTTGCCGTAGGTCGGCTCCTTCGCGACCAGGTGCAGGACCAGCAGCGGGAAGACGTCGCGGCGCCGGATCTCGCCGCCGAACACGTCCGACGGGCGCCCTCCGCGCTTGCCTCCCTTGCGCTCGCGGACCGCCTGCTCGCCCGCCTTCGCCGCCTCGGCGACGGCCTCCGACACCGGCTTGCCCGCGCGCTTGCGCTCCTCCGCCACGGGGCCGAGTTTAGGCAGCTACTTACGGATAAGTGCGCCCGGGTCCTCGGCCCGAGGCGCCAGCTCCATCGCCTCGGCCACCAGCTCGTAGGAGCGCAGGCGGTCGGCGTGGTCGAAGACCATCGTCGTCAGCATCAGCTCGTCGGCCCCGGTGCGCTCGGCGAACTCGAGCAGGCGCTCGCGGACCTTGTCAGGGCCCCCGATCACCGCCGAGCCCTGGACGGCGCTGACGGTCGCCTCCTGCTGGGGCGTGAACTCGTGCTCGGCCGCCTCCTCGGGGGTCGGGAACCGCGTCGGCCGGCCCTCGCGCAGGCGCGCGAACGAGAGCCGCGCGGGCCCGGCGAGCCAGCGCGCCCGCTCGTCGTCCTCGGCGCAGATCACGGCCAGCGCCACCATCGCGCGGGGCTCCTCGAGCCACGCGGAGGGACGGAAGCTGCTGTGGTAGATCTCCAGCGCCGGCATCAGGCTGCGGGGGCTGAAGTGGGCAGCGAAGGCGTAGGGAAGCCCCAGCACCCCCGCCGCCTGGGCGCCGTAGTCGCTCGAGCCCAGCAGCCAGATCTCGGGGCGGTCCCCCTTGCCGGGCGTTGCCGTGATGCGGCCGTAGGGGTGCCCGGGCGGGAACGAGTCGTCGAAGAAGGCAATCAGCTCGGTCAGGTGCCGGGGAAAGTCCTCGACCGAGAGCGGGTCCGCGGTGCGGCGCAGCGCCGCGGCCGTGTGCATGTCGGTCCCGGGCGCCCGGCCGATGCCGAGGTCGATCCTGCCGGGATGGAGCCCCATCAGCGTCCCGAACTGCTCGGCGACGACGAGCGGGGCGTGGTTCGGCAGCATCACCCCGCCGGAGCCGACCCGGATCTCCGACGTCGCCGCCGCCAGCGCCGCCACCAGGACCGCCGGCGCGGAGCTCGCGATTCCGGGCATGTTGTGGTGCTCGGCGACCCAGTGGCGCGTGTAGCCGAGCCGCTCGACGTGGCTGACCAGCTCGACCGAGTTGCGGAGAGCGTCGCCGGGCTCGGAGCCCTCGGAGACGATCGCCAGGTCGAGCACCGAGAGGGGCGGGCGGGAGCCGTCGGCCATCCGGATCGAGTCTAGGACGCGGGGGGAGAGCCAGCGGCCGAGCGTGGTTGACTGAGAGCGATGGGCGAAGCCGAGAGCCTGACCGTGAGCGTGCGCCGAGTCGTCTTCGCCTCGGACGACGGCGAGTTCACGATCCTCGACACCCTCGACGAGGGCTCGGGCGACGACGTCACCGTGGTCGGCGCGCTGGGGCATCTGCAGGTGGGCGATCGCGCCGAGGTCCAGGGGGCCTGGGAGGAGCATCCCCGCTTCGGGCACCAGCTGAAGGCGAGCACGGCGCTGCCGCTGGACCCGACCGACCGCGAGGGCCAGGTCGCCTACCTGACCACGCTGCGCCACATCGGATCCGTCCGCGCCGAGGCGCTGGTGCGCCTGCACGGCGAGGGTGTGCTGGACGCGATCGCGGACGACCCGGCGGGCGTGCTCGGCGCCCTGCCCGGGATGGGCGAGCGCCAGACCGAGGCTGCCGTGGACAGCTGGTACTCGAGCCGCGCGGTGCGCGACCTGCATGTCCAGCTCGCCCCGTACGGCCTCGCCCACCTGGCGCCGAAGCTGTACGCCCGCCACGGGGCCGACTCGATGAGGGTCCTGCACGAGGACCCCTACAGCCTCGTCGAGATCGAGGGGGTCGGGTTCACGCTCGCGGACCGGATCGCGCTGGCGACCGACGTGCCGCCCGACTCCGACCGGCGCGCCCAGGCGGCCGCCTCCTACCTGCTCTCCGAGGCCGAGGCCCAGGGCAGCACCCACCTGCCCTCAGCCGAGCTCTCGCGGCGCGCGGCCGAGCTGCTCGGAGCCCCCGCCGACGCCGCCCTGCTGGGATCGGCGCCCGGCCTGCTGGTCGACGGCGACCGCGTCTACCGGGCGTCGACCCATGCCCGGGAGCTCTGGTGCGCCGAGAGCCTGCGGCTGCGCGCCGGCGCCGAGCCCCACGTCCGCCACGAGGTTGGACCCGACCCGGGCGAGTCCGGGCTCTCCGGGGAGCAGTGGGAGGCGGTCCGCAGCGCCTTCGCCTCGCGGCTCTCGATCATCACCGGCGGACCCGGCGTCGGCAAGACGGTCACCACCCGCGCGATCGTCGAACAGGCTCGCGCCGCCAACGCCCGCGTCGCCCTCTGCGCCCCGACCGGCCGCGCGGCGCGGCGGCTGGAGGAGGCGACCGGCCACGGCGCCGAGACGATCCACCGCATGCTCGAGTGGATCCCGGGCTCGGAGCCCGGCTACGGCCCCGGTCGCGCCCACCCGGCCGACCTGGTGCTGGTGGACGAGGCCTCGATGCTGAACCTGCAGATCCTCGAGGTGCTGCTGGCCGGCATCGACGAGGCGGCCCACCTGATCCTGGTCGGCGACGCCGACCAGCTGCCGCCGATCGGAGCGGGCAAGCCGTTCGCCGACCTGATCGAGTCGGGGATCGCGCCGATCACCCGCCTGCTCCACATCTTCCGCCAGGCGGCGCGCTCGATGATCACCACCGCCGCGCACGCCGTCAACCAGGGCCACGAGCCCGAGCTGCGGCCCGGGCCCGACCAGGACCACGACTTCCACTTCATGGAGCGGCCCGACCAGGGCCGGGCGGTGGAGACGGTGACGGCGCTGGTGGCCGAGCGGGTTCCCGGCGGGCTCGGGCTCGACCCTGTTCGCGACGTGCAGGTGCTGGCCCCGATGTACAGGACGGCGGTCGGGATCGACGCGCTGAACGCGGCCCTGCAGCAGCGCCTGAACCCGGACGGGCCCGCCGCGCTGAACGACCGCTTCCGCGTCGGCGACCGCCTGATCCAGACGCGAAACTCGCACGAGCTGGGGCTGATGAACGGCTCGATCTGCTTCCTGGCCGAGGACGACCCCGACGAGGCCGCGGTCGTGCTCGAGACCGATGACGGGCAGTCCCTCGTCGTCCCCTACGACGAGACGGGGCCCCTCCGCCTGGGATACGCGATCTCGGTCCACAAGGCGCAGGGCTGCGAGGTGCCCGTCGTGGTCTGCGTCTGCCACCGCTCGCACTCGCGGATGCTGACCCGGCCGCTGATCTACACGGCGATCACCCGGGCGCGCAGCAGCTGCGTGCTGGTCGGGGAGCGACGTGCGCTCGCGCTCGCGGTAGGGCGCGACGACGGCGGCCGGCGCCATTCGGCGCTGGCCGAGCGGCTGCACGGTTAGGCCGGGCGGGTCAGGCGGGGGGCGGTTCAGGCGGGGGCGGGTCCCGGCGGGCGCGGCGCAGCTCGAGCACGATCGGGATGAACGAGATCGCGACGATCAGCAGGATGATCGGCTCCAGGTTCTCCTCGATGAATTCGATCTGGCCGAGGAAGTAGCCCAGCGAGGTCAGCCCGACGCCCCAGGCGATGCCGCCGATCACGTTGAAGAACAGGAACCGGCGGTAGTCCATCTTCGACACCCCCGCCATCACCGGGGCGATCGTGCGCACGATCGGCACGAAGCGGGCGATCACGATCGTGCGCCCGCCGTAGTGCTCGAAGTACTGCTGCGAGCGTTCGACGTACTCCTGCTTGAAGAAGCGGCTGTCGGGCCGGCGGAACACGGCCGGGCCGGCCTTGCGGCCGATCACGTAGCCGAGCTGGTCGCCGAGGATCGCGGCGACGGGGATCGAGACGAGCAGCACCCAGAGCGGGGGCAGCACGTCGTTCGCCGAGAGCAGCCCGGCCGTGAACAGGAGCGAGTCACCGGGCAGCATGAAGCCGACGAGCAGCCCGGACTCGATGAAGACGATCGCGAGCACCCCGATCAGCCCGAAGGTCTCGATCAGGAAGTGCGAGTCGAGCCAGCTCGGCCCGAGGGCGAGCAGCGGCCTGATCGGCTGGGCTGGGAGTTGCATCGGTGGGGGTGGGGGTCGGGGTGGGGGTGGCGCGCCGGGGTTAGGCGGTGGCGGCATCCTTGGCGGAGCCGCTGCCGTTCGCCGACGCCTCGGCCTTCTTGGCCTTCGCCTCGGGAGTCTCCTCGTCGGCCTGGCGGCCCATCAGGATCTCCTTGGCGATGACCAGGCGCTGGATCTGCGAGGTGCCCTCATACAGCTGCATGATCTTGGCGTCCCGCATCAGCTTCTCGACCGGGTACTCCTTGATGAAGCCGTAGCCTCCGTAGACCTGCACGGCGTCGACGGTGACCTCCATCGCGGAGTCCGCGGCGAAGCGCTTCGCGTGTGACGCGGCCAGCGTGTTGCGCTTGCCCTGGTCGAGCAGGATGCCCGACTGCCAGACCAGCAGGCGCGCGGCCTCGACCTTGGTCGCCATGTCGGCGATCATGAAGGCGACCGCCTGGTGCATCGCGATCGGGACGCCGAACTGCACGCGCTCCTTCGAGTACTCGGCCGCGTACTCGAACGCGGCGCGGGCGATGCCGACGGCCATCGCCGCGACGCCGGGGCGAGTGCGGTCGAGCGTCATCATCGCGAGCTTGAACCCGTGGTTCTCCTCGCCGAGCAGGTTGCCGGCGGGGATCTCGGTCTCGTTGAAGGTGATCGTGGCGGTGTTGGAGGCGCGCTGTCCGAGCTTGTCCTCCTTCTTGTCCACCGTCACCGTGTCGTCCTTGGGCACGACGAAGGCCGAGATGCCGCGGTGACCCGCGTCCTTGTCGGTCTTGGCGTAGACGGTGAACCAGTCGGCGTAGCCACCGTTGGTGATGAAGCACTTGGAGCCGTTCAGGACCCACTTGTCGCCCTTCTTCACGGCCGTCGTCTTCATCCCGGAGACGTCGGAGCCGGCGTCGGGCTCGGTCAGGCAGAACGAGGCGAGCGCGGGGCCCTCGGTCAGCATCCCGAGGTACTCCTCCTTGACCTCCTCGGAGCCACCGAGTGAGACTGGGGTCGAGGCGAGGCTATTGGCCATCAGCGAGGTGCCGATGCCCGAGCAGCCCCAGCCCATCTCCTCCTCGATCAGGCAGCCGGAGAGGTAGTCGAGCCCGGGGCCGCCGTAGGCCTCGTCGATATGGGTGTTCATGAGGCCGATCTCCCAGGCCTTCTCGACGATCTCCTGCGGCCAGGTGCTGTCCTCGTCGAACTCCCAGGCGACCTTGCGGATGTCCTTCTCGGCGAAGCTGTGGGCCAGCTCGCGAAGGTCCTCTTGCTCATCGGTGAGGGTCAGATCGACCACTGGTAGTGCTCCTTCTGCTCGTTTGAAGTCTCGTCACGGCGCGGATCCGAAGACCGACGGGCGCCGAAACCGATTGACTGGTCAGTCAGCCAGCCGTTGAATCCTAGCGAATGCCGGCCCCAGAGCCGAGGGGTCGGTGGGGGCCTCGCCCCGGGCGGCGGCTCTACCCTGGGTGGATGCCGATCGCCGAGCTCAGCTCCGGCACCGTCCTGATCCTGATCGTGATCGCCGCCCTGCCGATCGGCGCCGTGGTCTTCGCGCTGGGGGCGGGCCGCGCCTTCTCGCAGATCGGCCGTGGGGAGATGTCGATCGGGGACGAGGAGCCGCGCCCCGCGACCGGGATCGGGCTGACCGACTCGGGCATGGGGGCCCAGGGGGACGGGGCCTCCGCCGAGGTCCGCGAGGAGGAGATCCGCCAGATGGTCCAGGCGCGCTCGGACCGCGCCGTCGCCCGCGGCGAGCAGGGGTTCGACGTCGACGCCGAGGTCGAGCGCCTGCTCGAGCCTGCCCCCGGCGCGGCCACGGGAGACAGGGAGCTGCGCGAGGAGGTGCGCCAGCTCGTGGTCGCCCGAAACGAGCGGCGCCTCCGCCAGGGCAAGGAGCCGCTCGGGGTCGAGGCGGAAGTCGAGCGGCAGCTGCGCGATCTCGAGGGGCTCGGCCAGTAGGGAACCGCGGCGGCGCGGCGCACCCGCGCGGACGTTCGGTACGCGGAGCCGCCCTCGGGTATATACATCGGGGCGATGGAGGCCTCCGATCAGAACCGCGAGCGGCTCGAGAGCGACGCGGCCGACGACGTCGTCGAGCTCGACGAGCTGCTGAACCGCCCGGGCACCTACTTCAACCCCCAGACCGAGGTGCTCATCGTCGTCGATGACTCCTCGACCATCGACGAGGAGGTCTTCAACATGGAGGCCTACGAGGGCGCCGAGTGGGTGCGCCTCTCCGACGACGTCGTCGTCGACGAGGCCCAGCGGGACGCCGTCCTGCTGGACTTCCAGACCCACTACCACCCCGGCCTGGCCGACTCCGTCAGCGAGACCGCCCTGGAGCAGGGCGACGAGGAGTACGACGAGGGCGAGGAGGGCCAGGAAGTGGGGCGGGAGGACTGACGCGCGGGGCCCGCTCGTGAGCGAGAGGTCGCTCACCGTGATCGGCGTCCCGATCGACAGCGTCGGCGAGCCGGGCGGCACCGAGCTGGGACCCGACTCGCTGCGCCGGCGCCTGGAGCCCGCGGGCATCCCCGACGACGGCGACACCGAGACCCGCCTGCGCGGGGCGGTTCGCGACCCCGACACCGGCTGGCTCGACTTCGAACAGGTCTGCGAGTTGACCGCCGAGGTGCGCGAGCGTGTCGCCGCTCTCGTCGGCGACGGCCGGGTGCCGGTCGTGCTCGGGGGCTGTTGCACGCTCGTCCCCGGCGCCCTGGCCGGGGCCCGCGACGCTCTCGGGGAGTGCGGGATCGCCTACCTGGACGGTCACTTCGACCTCTATGAGGGCGACACCTCGCCGACGGGCGAGGCCGCCGACTTCCCACTCGCGGCCGCGATCGGGAGGGGCCCGCAGGCGCTGCTGGAGCGGATCGGCGGCGACGGCGTCGTCGACCCCGAGCGCATCGAGTTGCTCGGGCCGCGCGACGAGGCCGAGGCGGTCGGCCTCGGCTCGCCGCTGCCCTCCGAGGTCGGCATCTCCCATTTTCGCGACCGCGACTCGCTGCGGGGCGCGGACCTGGCGACCGTCGGAGGCGAGGCGGCGGAACGCCTCTCGGAGGGCGGTCGCCGCTACTGGCTCCACCTCGACGTCGACGTCTGCGACCAGGACGCCTTCCCGGCCACCGACGTGCTGATGCCCGACGGCCTCAGCGTCGCCGAGCTGCGCGAGCTGATCACGCCACTGCTCGCCAACGAGGCGCTGGCAGGGGTCAATCTCGTCTGCTTCAACCCGGAGAAGGACCCCGGCGGCGCCTGCGGCGATGCCCTCGCCGAGCTCACGCTCGAGGGGCTCGGCGTCGGCAGCGGCGGCTGAGTGACCGCCGCGGGCAGCCTGCGCCTCGAGCCGCTCGACGGGGACTACGCCGTCTGCCGCCTCGATCCCGGAGCCGAGCCCGGCGCGGCGCCCCCGGGGTCCCAGCTCCACAGCGTCACCCGTGCGCGCGCGGAGACCTCGGTCGTCTGCAGGGCCGACCTCGCTCCCGAGAAGGCGCGCGTCGAGGGGCCCTTCGCCGCCCTGCGCGTGGTGGGCACACTCGACTTCTCGCTCACGGGCGTGCTCTCGGGGCTGACCTCGGCCCTGGCGGGCGGCGGGATCAGCGTGTTCGCGATCTCGACCTACGACACCGACTACCTGCTGGTCCCCAGGGACAGCATCGGCCCGGCGACGCGGCGCCTGCGGGAGGCCGGGTACGAGGTCTCCGCATGACGGCTTTCGTATTCTTGCCCGCGTGATCGAGCCCGGCCAGGAGGCGCCCGACTTCACCCTCCCCGACCAGAACGGGGACGAGGTGACGCTGAGCGGTCTGCGCGGGCAGCCCGTCGTCCCATGAGGTCCCGGCCCCGAGCGCTGCCCCCATCAGCCGCAGCGGCTGCGCGCCGCTCCCTGGGCTGCGGGTTGGCGGCCGCTAGGCCGCGACGATGACGATGAAGCTGGCGTACAGCGCCAGCCAGATGATCACCGGGCCCAGCTCGAAGCGGTCGCGCAGGCGCAGGGCCCAGTAGGCGAGCAGGCCGCCGGCGAGGCCGAGGCCCATCGAGATCGCGGCGTTGCCGCTCACCTCCCACTCGGTGAAGATCAGCCCGATCCCGATCGGGATCGTGGACTGGAAGACCATCGCGCCGGTGATGTTGCCGAGCGCCAGCGAGTCCTTGCCCTCGCGCACCCAGAAGAAGCTGTTGACCTTCTCGGGCAGCTCGGTCGCGAGCGGGGCGAGGATCAGCGAGAGCACGATCGCCTCCACCCCGATCGTCTCGGCGACGTGGATCAGCTCCTCGACGAACAGATGCGCGCCTCCGACCATCGCCCCGAGCCCGACGAAGACCTGGACGACGGCGATCCCCATCGAGGGGTTCTCCTGGTGGGTCGGCCGCCGCTCCATGATCAGGTCGTTGAGGGTCTCGTGGCCCTGGATTTCCCCTCCCCCACGCAGCGTCCAGGCGACGTAGACGACGTAGGCGATGAAGAAGACGATCCCCGCGACGGTGCGCAGGCCGTCGGGGGCGCCGAAGCCGAGGGCGAGCGCGAGCCCGAAGAAGACCATGAAGAAGGCGAGGTCGCGGTCGAGCGTGGGGACGTGGGCGTTCAGCTCGATCCCCTGCTTGCGCTTGCCTCTGTAGAGGTATGCGGTGAGCCCGACCAGCCCCATCGCGAGCGTCGCCAGCAGGAACGGCGCCCCCACGATCGCCCCGATCGCGACGTCCTCGCTCTTGGTGGCGCCGACCAGCGCGACGATCGCGATCAGCGTCTCGGGTAGGGCGGTGCCGACGGCGGCCAGCAGGCTGCCCACCGCGCCCTCCCCCAGCCCCAGCCGGTGGCCGATCCACTCGATCGCGTTCGTGAACAGCAGCGCGCCGGCGAGGATGATCGCGAAGCTGACGAACAGCAGCAGCGCCTCCATCAGCAGTCGCCCCTGTGAGCCCGGCCGATCACGCGTAGAAGAAGGCGAGGCCGAGGATCACGTACAGAGCCAGCAGCTGCACGCCCTCGAACCAGGTGGACTCGCCCTCATTGGTGACCTGGTAGGCGACCAGCACGGCCATGATCACCGCCGCGAGCTCGAAGCCGTTGAAGACCAGCGGCATCGGCCCGGGGCCCATGAAGAACGAGCAGATGACGAGCACCGGCGCCACGAACATCGCCACCTGGGCGCTGGACCCGATCGAGATGTTGACCGAGAGGTCCATCTTGTCCTTGACCGCGACCAGGACCGCGACCCAGTGCTCGGCGGCGTTGCCGACGATCGCGACCACGATCACGCCGATGAAGAACTCGCTGAGGCCGATCGAGTCCGAGGCGCCCTCGATCGAGCCGACCAGGATCTCCGACATGCCGCCGACCGCGATCCCGGCGACCGCGAGCGCGATCACCGAGGTGCGGATCGACCAGCCCCAGGTGTCGTCGTGGGCGGGCTCGCCCTCCTCGTGGGGGTTGAACAGCGCGCGGTGCGTGCGCAGGCTGAACAGCAGCCCGATCGCGTAGGTCGCGATGAGGACGATAGCGACCGCGAGTGAAAGGCTCTCGACGGTGCTGTCGAAGTCGATCCTCTCCTGGTCGATCCCGGGCAGGCCCTGGCCCTCGACCAGCTCGAACACGGCCGGCATCACCATCGCGGCCACCGCCAGGAACAGCATCAGGGACTGCACGTTCGCCGCGGTTCGGTTGAAGCTCTGGTGGGTGCGGCCGCCGGCGAGTCCGCCGGCGAGCATCGCGGCCCCCATCACCAGCAGGATGTTGCCCAGGATCGAGCCGATGATCGAGGCCTTGACCACCTCGTGCAGGCCCGCGTTGAGCGCGAACAGCGCGATGATCAGCTCCGGGGCGTTGCCGAAGGTCACGTTCAGGAGGCCGCCGACCCCGGGCCCAGACTTGGCGGCGACCTCCTCGGTCGCCCTGCCCATCAGCGCTGCGGTCGGGATCACACCAGCCGCGGCGGCGGCGAAGATCAGCCCGGCGGAGGCGTGCGTCAGTTCGAGCGCGATCGCGGCCGGGATGAACGGGACCAGCAGGTAGGGCCAGCCCGACGGCGAGAAGAAGAAGCTCGGCCCGAGCGAGGGGCCCTTGCCTGCGGAGCGCTGCCCTGCTGGCTGCACAGGTGGCTTGGCCTACTGCTCCGCGAGACCTTGACACTGCGCCAGCGCGGACGCGTCCTGCGCCTGGGCGATGCAGTCCAGGTAGGCGGTGCCCGCGGCCGAGCCCCCCGACGGACTGCTTCCGCTCGAGCTGCCGCCCCCGATCGCGCCGAGGCCGCCGAGCTGGCTGGGATCGACGCCGAACTGCTCGAGCAGCGTCGAGAGCGGCTGCGCGCCGGGCGGGGCGGAGATCGTCTGGGGCTCGTTCAGCTCGCTCAGCGTGATCGCGAAGTTGATGTCGACCGACTCGGCGCCGCCGGACGCGTCCGGCGGATCCAGCTCGATGTCGGCCTCGAGCTTGCGCAGGATCTCGTCGTCCGCGCCGCTGTAGATGTTGAAGTCAGCCGACTTGATGATCCCGGTGAGCTGCTCGAGCTGGCTCAGGTCGGCCGGGCTCAGCTGCTGGGCGGCCTCGGGGATGTTGTCGGCGATCGTCCGCAGGTCGGCGACGAGGTCGGGCACGTCGGCCTGGCCGCTGATTTGGATCGTCTCGGTGCCCTCGACGTCTTCGGTGCCCTCGTTGGAGAGGTCGGTGAGCCAGCTCGAGGGGTTGACGCCGAGCGAGGGGAGCACGTTGTCTGACTCCTGCTCGTCCTGGGAGTCGAGGAACCCCCGCTCGAACTGGGCGAAGACCTCGGCCGGCAGCTCGTAGTCGCTGCCCTGGAAGCTGACGTAGGCGGTGTCCCCGGTCGAGATGAAGCCCGCATCGCCCTCGAACTGCTGCTCGGTGCTGTCGACGTCGGCTTCGGCGGTGACGTCGAACAGGGGCACGCCGCCTTCACCGCTCTGGAAGGGGCCGCCGATGCTGACCGAGAGGGTGCCGGGGTCGCTCCCTCCTTCGGCCTCCACGTCGAGGCTGACCTCGAAGACGCCGCTGCTGACCTCCGCGTCGTTGTCGAACGTGGCCCTCAGGACCTGCTCGGGATCCTCGTCGCCGCCGCTGTCGCCGCCGCAGGCCGCAAACGCGAATGTCGCCGCGAGCGCGGTCAGGGCTGTGATCGGGACGCGAAGACGATGCAAGTTCGAGGCTCCTTGCCGGCCGGGCAGCCGCAGGTGGGCTGCGTGATGCGCCAGCGTAGCGCACGCCTCCTATCGTTAATCCTGATGGCGAGCACCGCCCGAGCCTGTCCTTCCTGCGCCGCCGAGAACCCCGCGCGGGCCCAGTTCTGCATGTCCTGCGGCACCCCGCTGACCCCTCGCTGCGCCGGCTGCGGAGCCGAGAATCCTGAAGGCGCGCGCTTCTGCATCGAGTGCGGCTCGGCGCTCGCGGAGCCGGGAGCGGCGGCGCCCGCTCCGTCCGCGGTGCAGCCGGCGCCGGCGCCCCAGGCGGACAAGCCCGAGGAGGAGCGGCGCCAGGCGAGCGTCCTATTCGCCGACCTCTCCGGCTACACGGCGGCGGCCGAGCGCATGACCCCGAGGCGGTCAAGGCGCTGGTCGACCGCACCCTGCGCCGCCTCGGCGAGGAGATCGAGCGCTTCGGGGCTCGATCGACAAGTTCATCGGCGACAACGTGATGGGGGTGTTCGGGGCGCCGGTGCCTGGGAGGCGACCGGGGTGGTGGCGGGCCCCGGCCGCGGCGCCCGCCGCCTGCAGACGCCGCTGATCGGTCGCAACGAGGAGGCCGAGCTGCTGGTCTCGCTCGTCCAGCGGATGCAGCGCGAGCAGCGCCCCTACCTCGTCACCGTGATCGGGCAGGCCGGCGTCGGCAAGTCGCGCCTGATGCGGGAGCTGACCGACACGATCGGCGGCTACAAGGACCCGCCGAACATCCGCCGCGGGCAGTGCCCGCCCTACGCGGGGCTCTCCTACCTGGCCCTGGCCGAGGTGCTGCGCGAGGAGTTCGAGCTGCTCGACACCGACACACCCGAGCAGGGCTGGGAGAAGCTGCGCACGGGCGTCGGCGCCCTGATGGAAGAGCTGGACGAGCCCGATGCGGGCGAGCGAAACGCGGCGCTGCTCGCCCAGGTGCTCGGCATCGAGCCGCCGCCCGACAGCGTCCCCGAGGAGGGGGACCCGTAGCGGATGCGCGAGGCGCTGTTCTCGGCCGCGCGGGCGGTGATCGAGGCGCTCAGCCGCCGCCGCCCGATGGTGCTTCGCGATCGACGACATCCACTGGGCCGACGAGGGAATGCTGGATCTGATCGACCACCTGGCGCGCTGGGTCACGGAGGAGAGCCTCGACGGCCGCGGCGCGCCGGCAACCGCGGGCCGGCCACGAGCCGCGAATAGAATCTCGGGCCCGTGGACGAGACCTCGCCCAAGACCTGGATCCTGACCGGGTCGCTGGAGAACTTCCGCATCAACGTCGAGCGCGGCTTCGACGTGATCGGGCTGAAGCAGAAGCGGCGCAACCAGGCGCAGGAGTTCGAGCCGGGCGACGAGGTCGTCTTCTACGTCACCGGCGTCCAGGCCTTCGGCGGCATCGCCCGCGTCACCTCGGAGATGTACGAGGACCGCAACCCGATCTGGCCCCAGGTCAAGAAGGGATCCAGCAAGAAGATCACGGAGCCCTACCCCTGGCGCGTCAGCGCCGAGCCGGTCACGGTGCTCGACGAGGACGACTTCGTCCCGGCCGAGGAGATGGTCGGGCGTCTGGAGCACATTGCCAAGTGGCCCGCCGAGCACTGGCACCTGGCCTTCCAGGGCCAGCTGCGGACGGTCGGCGAGGCCGACGCCCGGCTGCTGCGCGAGCGCATCGAGTCGGCTGCCGCCGGCTCCGCGCCCGCCGCGCGCGCGGCCGCGGCCGGGTGAGCGACGAGGCCCCGCAGCAGGGGCACTCGCGCCACTTCACACGTGAGCAGGCGAACGCCGTGCTCCCGACGCTCGAGCCTCTGCTGCTGTCGCTGCGCGACGCGAAGGACAGGCTGACCGACGACGAGGCCCGCGAGCTGCTCTCCGGCGCGGCGCCCGGGAACGGAGGCGGTGAGCCCGGGCGGCAGGTCGGCGAGGCCTTCCTCGAGGTCCGGCGGCTGCTGGGGACGATCGAAGAGGCGGGCATCGTGCTGCGCGACATCGATCGCGGCCTGATCGACTTCCCCGCCCGCATCGACGGCCGCGAGGTCTACCTGTGCTGGGAGCTCGGCGAGGACGAGGTGGCCTACTGGCACGACCTCGAATCGGGCTACGGTGGCCGCGAGCCGCTGGACTGAGCGCCTGGGCGAGCTGCCACGCGCCGCCTGGCGCGACCTGCGCGGGCTGCGCGGCGATGAGCGCCTCGTCGTCGTCGGTGTCGGCCTGATCGCCGCCAGCCTGCTGTTGCCCTGGTACGGGGTGCCCGTTGCCGGCGACCTCGTTCAGACCGGCCTCGGGGTCTTCGGCTGGGCCCAGGGGGCGCTGTTGCTGATGGCGGGGGCGGCTCTGTTCCTGGCGCTGAAGATCGGCGGCGGCTACGCACCGCCGCGACCTCTGCGCGAATGGGCGCTGCTGCTGGGCGCCGGGCTCTGGTGCGCGGCGATCGTCGCCTATCGCATGATCGACCGCCCCGAGCTCGACTTCGAGTTGGTCGCCCGCGTCAGCCGCGACTACAGCCTCCGCCACGGGATCTTCGTCGCGCTCGCGGGCTCGCTGCTGATCGCGTTCGCCGGCCTGCGCGCCCGCGCCCACGGGACCGGGACGGACCGGCCGTGAGCTGAGCTACTGGATCTGCCTGTCCTTGCCCGCCCCGCCGCGCAGGATGTCGCGGGCGCCGCCGCCGATCAGCTTGTCGCGCCCCTTGCCGCCGCAGATGCGGTCCTTGCCGCCCCCGCCGCGCACGGTGTCGTTGCCGCCGTTGGCCACGATGACGTCGGCGCGCTTGGTTCCCTTCAGCTTCTCTCCGGAGTCCGAGCCGACGATCGTGGCCGCACGCCCCGCGCAACGGAACAGGTGCTCCCAGTCAGTCGGAACCTCGCTCGCAGCGCCGGTCACGATCGGGGCCGCGTCCGAGCCGTCGGCGTTCATCACGAGCACGTCGGTATTGACGCCCGCGCCGGGATCGACGTCGCGTCTGAAGACGATCCTTCTCCCGTCCGGGGAGAACTGCGGTGCCGAGTCGTTGGTGGCATTGGACGCGGTCAGGTTCGCTGCGCTCGAACCGTCCGCGTTGCTGACGAAGACGTCGTTGTTGAGGGCGGGACCGGAGTCGACATCTCGGGTGAAGAGCAGGCGGTCGCCGTCGGGGGAGTAGGAGGCACAACAGCCGGGGCCCAGATCACGCTTGCCCGAGCCGTTCGCGTTCATCGTGAACACATGGCTGATGAAAGTCCCCGCCGCCTAGGCGCGCATCCAGGCCTCGCGGTCGGCGAATCCCTCGACCCGCTCGACCAGCACGCGGCCGTACCAGGAGCGGTCGAGCACCGTCATCCCTCCCCAGCCCGGCAGCACCGGCCAGAAGCGCCAGAGGAAGTGGTGGCGCTTCTCGTCGTGGGTCGGCGCGGCGAACTGCACCACCCGCACGTGCCGGGGGTCCATCTGGGCGACCAGCCGCTTGATCGCGCCGCCCTTGCCCGACGCGTCCCAGCCCTCGAACAGCACGCAGACAGGGGGACCAATCTCGCGATCGCCGATCTGCCCGCCCAGGGTGAGGCGAAGCTGGGTCAGCCGCTCCCACGCGTCCGCGAGACGCTGGGCCTCCTGCTTGCGGTTGAGCTTGGGATAGATCGAGCTCGTCGAGCCTGCCCACGCCTCCGATACTTTCACGACCTCGCCCAGGGCCGCAAAGTGGCGCCCGCCGGCTCGAAGCGGCCGCGACGCCTAGCGCGTCCCCGGCGGCAGTATCTGCGGGCTCGCCTCGGGCTCCTCCTCGGTCGCGATCAGGGCCAGCGGCAGCAGCAGCGTCGCCATGAAGATCATGATGATCCCGGTCGCCACCACCACCTTGCTCCTGTAGAGGTGCCCCAGCGTTCCGACCGCGAACCCGGCCAGCATCAGGATCAGGTACGGGCTGATCGACGTCGGAAGGATCTCGGCGAGCGGCAAGGCCATCTGGCGATTATGCGCGAGCGGGACCCGGGCGCGCATTGCCGCTATCTATGATCAGCGCCGATGGCGGAGGCGAAGCAGCCCGAATCGGTGGCCGAGGTCCGCGAGGGCCTGGCTGAGGCGGGGTACCTGGCCGACGAGTCCTCGGCGCTGGTCTCGTTCCTGGCCCAGCGCCTGGGCAAGCCTGTGCTGGTCGAGGGGCCCGCCGGCGTCGGCAAGACCGAGCTGGCCAAGGCGCTCTCGCGCGACACGGGCCGGAAGCTGATCCGCCTGCAGTGCTACGAGGGGCTGGACGAGGCCAAGGCGCTGTACGAGTGGAACTACCGCAAGCAGCTGCTGCGGATCCAGGCCGAGGCAACCGGTGACCACGCCTCCCCCGGACGCGAAGCGGAGGCGGAAGCGTCCTCATGGGAGTCCACTCGCGGCGACATCTTCTCGGAGGACTTCCTGTTCACCCGGCCGCTGCTCGAGGCGATCAGCGCCACCGAGCCTGTGGTGCTGCTGATCGACGAGATCGACAAGACCGACCAGGAGTTCGAGGCGATGCTGCTCGAGGTCCTCTCGGACTTCCAGATCTCGATCCCCGAGCTGGGCGTGATCGAGGCCCGCACGCGGCCGCTGGTGCTGCTCACCTCCAACAACTCTCGCGAGCTGACCGAGGCGCTGAAGCGCCGCTGCCTCTACCTCTGGCTCGACTATCCCTCGGTCGAGCGCGAGCTGGAGATCGTGCGCCTGCACACCCCCGACCTGGACGAGTCCCTGGCGCGGCGCATGGTCGAGGTGGTCCACATGGTGCGCCAGCTCGACCTGAAGAAGCCGCCCTCGATCGCCGAGTCGATCGACTGGGCGCGAACGCTGCTGCTGATCGGCGCCGACGACATCGACCGGGAGACCTTCGAGCAGTCGATGAGCATCATCGTCAAGCACCGCTCCGACATCGACCTGGTCGCCGAGCGCGTGGCGGTCAAGCTCGGGGACATGACGCCCCCGCCCGCCGGGCAGACCTCGTCGGGATGAGCGCCCCCGGGCGCCCCGCGGCCGGCGGCGTCGTGCCGGGCGCCGCCGGGAGCCTGCTCGCCTTCTTCGAGGAGCTGCGCACGGAGGGCGTCGCGGTCGGCAGCTCGGAGATCCTCGACGCCTTCGCTGCGCTCGACGAGGTCAGCTGGACCGACCAGCGCGACTTCCGCGAGGCGCTCGCCTCGACCATCGCCAAGTCCCAGGAGGACCGCCGCGTGTTCGAGCTGCTCTTCGACCGCCACTTCTTCCGCGCCACCGAGGCCGAGGCGCTGGAGCGGGAGGTGCAGGAGCAGCGCTACGAAGGCTCGGACCGGCTCGACCTGGACGAGCTGCGCGAGGCGATCCGCGAGGCGATCGCGGCCGGCAACGACGGCGAGATGCGCGACCTGGCGCGGCTGGCGATCAGCGCCTTCGGGCGGCGCGGCGAGCGCTCGGGCGTGATCGGTGTGGACGTGCAGCGGATCCGCCGGGCACTCGAGCTGCAGGCGCGGGGCGGCTCCTCGGACGGCGAGCAGCCCGCGCTCGACCCCGACGAGGTGCGCCGCTTCGAGCAGCACCTGCGCCGGGAGCTCGAGCGGGCGACGATCGAGCGCACCGGCAAGCTCCCTCCCTCGCGCCCCCTGGCAGAGCTCGACCGCACCCTCCCCACCAGCCCCACTCAGGACCTGGCCGCGGTCCACCGCGCGGTCGCCCAGATGAAGCGCCGGATCGCGACGCTGGGCCACGAGCAGCGGGGCAGGCGCCGGGGGCGGGTCGTGGACGTGCGGCGCACGATGCGCACCTCGCTGGAGACCGGTGGCGTGCCGCTGCAACTGCGCTACCGGCCCAAGCGCCCCCGCCGCCCCGAGATCTACGTGCTCTGCGACGTCTCCACCAGCGTCAGCAGCGCCAGCGTCTTCTTCCTCTCGGTGCTGCACGCGCTGCACGACTCGTTTCGCAAGCTGCGCAGCTTCGTCTTCATCGAGCGCATCAGCGAGGTCTCGGACATCTTCGAGCACGAGCGCGACTTCCGGGCGATCTCGGAGGCGATCTCCTCCGAGAGGGGTGTCGCCGACGTCTCCGGCTACACCGACTACGGGCGCGTCTGGCTCGAGTTCGGCGAGGAGATCGCCGAGGACCTGGGCCCGCGCTCGACGGCGATCGTGCTCGGGGATGCCCGCACCAACGGCCGCGAGCCCCACGCGCGGATCTTCGGGGACATCGCCGAGCGCTCGGGCCGCACCTTCTGGCTCAACCCCGAGCCGCGCCTGTACTGGAACTACGGCGACTCGGTGATGGCCGCATACGAGCCCTTCTGCGACGGCGCCTTCGAGTGCTGGACGACCAAGCACCTGGAGCAGTTCGTGAACGTGATCGCCGGCGCCCCGGCGCCCGTCGAGTAGTCGGCATAGACTTCAGGCACCGATAACAGGGGTGCTCGCGTGCGAGCGGGCTGAGATAGCGGTAGGCCGCTGACCCTTAGAACCTGTGCGGTAATGCGCGCGGAGGGAGCATGTTGGCGACCACCGGGGCTCCCGATTCAGAGCCCCAAGAGATTCCAGGAGGGCCAGGGCCGGCGGTCTCCGTGCGGGCCGTGGGCCACTCGTTCGGCGAGTTGGTGGCGCTCGAGCGGATCGACCTGGAGCTGCCGGCCGGCGGGGTGCTGGGCATCGTCGGGCCCTCGGGCTGCGGCAAGTCGACGCTGCTGGAGATCGTCTCGGGGCTGACCGAGCCCGATTCGGGCGAGATCTCGATCTTGGGAGCGGCGCCCGGCCCGGACGGGCGCCTGGCCCGCTCGGTGCTGATGCCCCAGCGCGACCTGCTGCTGCCGTGGCTGTCGGCACTCGACAACGCCGCGCTCGGCCTCAGCCTCGGCGGTGCCTCGAGGCAGGATGCGCGCGAGCGCGCGGGCGGCGACTTCGAGCGGCTCGGCCTGGGCGGCTTCGAGCAGGCGCGGCCGCAGGAGCTGTCCGGCGGGATGCGCCAGCGGGTGGCCTTCCTGCGCACGCTCGTCTCGGGCAAGCAGGTGCTGCTGCTGGACGAGCCCTTCGCCTCGCTGGACGCGATCACGCGTGCCGAGACCCAGGCCTGGCTGGCGGGGGTGCTCGCCGCCGACAGCCACACGGTCCTGCTCGTCACACACGACGTCGAGGAGGCGCTCTACCTCTCCGACCGCGTCGCGGTGCTGACCCCGCGCCCGGGCCGGGTGGCGGCGACGATCGAGGTGCCCTCGCCGCGAGCGCCCGACCGGGCCGCCGCGGTCACCTCGACCGGCTTCGTCGAGCTGCGCGAGCGGGCGCTGAGGCTGCTCGCCGGGGAGGCCGCATGAGGCCCGGTCGCCGACGCTCCGGCGCGAGGTCCGGCCTGCGGCGGGCGCTCGCGCCGGCCGCCCTGCTCGTCGGGCTGGTGGCGATCTGGGAGCTGGCGGCCCAGCAGGGGGTGCTGGCCGATCTGCTGCTGACCGACCAGGGCGCTGGAGGGGACGGCGACAGCGCCGATTTCCTCGTCCCCGCTCCCAGCGACATCGCCGGCAAGCTCTGGGCCGAGCGCGGCCTGCTGGCCGGCGACACCTGGGTGACCCTGACCGAGGTGCTGCTGGGGTTCGTGCTGGCGCTTGCGGCGGGGCTTGCGCTCGCCGTGGTCATCCACCTCTCCGAGACGACGCGCCGGGCCGTCTATCCGCTCGTGGTCGCGTCGCAGACGATCCCGATCGTCGTCATCGCCCCGATCCTGGTGGTCTGGTTCGGCTTCGGGATCTTCCCCAAGCTGCTGATCATCTCCCTGATCTGCTTCTTCCCGATCACGGTCAACAGCTATGACGGCCTGCGCTCGGTCGACCCGGACCTGATCAAGATGATGCGGACCCTGGGAGCCAACCGCCTCCAGACCCTGCGGCGCGCGGAGCTGCCCTGGGCCCTGCCGTTCGTCTTCAGCGGCGCCAAGATCGCCGTCGCGGTCGCCGTGATCGGCGCCGTCTTCGCCGAGTGGGCGGGCGCCGACTCCGGGCTGGGCCACCTGATCCTGGTCTCCTCGGGCGAGCTCTCGACCGCGCTCAGCTTCGCCGCGATCCTCGTCCTCGCCGCGATCGCAATCTGCCTGTTCGCGCTGCTCGCACTGCTCGAGCGGCGAATCGTCACCTGGAAGGAGAACCCAGCCGGATGAAGCACCTGACAGCGCTCCTCGCCGCCCTGTTCGCCCTCGGCCTCGCCGCCTGCGGCGAGAAGGAGGAGAACCTGGGCCAGGGCCAGGCCGAGCAACTCGACCTCGCCCTCGACTTCTACGTCAACCCCGACCACGCGGGCATCTACACGGCGCTGGAGCGCGGCTACTTCCAGCAAGCGGGCCTGAACGTCGCGCCCAGGGTCCCATCGGACCCCTCGGCCCCGATCCGCGAGGTGGCCGCCGGGCGAGCCGACCTCGCGGTCAGCTACGAGCCCGAGGTGCTGCTCGCGCGCGACAAGGGCCTGGACGTGGTCGCCGTGGCCGCGCTCGTCGACGAGCCGCTGACCTCGCTGATCTCCCTGCCCGAGGCCGGCATCGAAGGCCGCGGCGATCTCAAGGGCAAGACGATCGCGACGGCCGGCATCCCCTACCAGGCCGACTACCTGGAGACGATCCTCGCGGGCGCCGGGCTGGCTCCGGGCGACGTCGAGCAAGTCGACGTCGGCTTCAACCTGCTGCCGGCGCTGCTGGGCGGGCAGGCCGACGCGATCCTCGGGGGCTTCAAGAACATCGAGGGCGTCGACCTCGAGCGCCGCGGCCTCGATCCCTCGGTGGTCCCGGTCGACCAGCTCGGAGTGCCGACCTATGACGAGCTTGTCCTGGTGGCCAGGGGCGGCCGCGTGGCCGAGGACCCCGAGGCCCTGCGCCTGTTCATCGGCGCGCTCGCCAAGGGGACCAGGGACGCGGTCGCCGACCCCCGCTCGGCGACGCGCGCGATCCTGGCTGCCAACGGGACCCTGGACCCGGAGCTGACCCGGGCCGAGGTCGAGGCGACGCTGCCGCTGCTGGCGGCCTCGCCCGATCAGCCCTTCGGGCAGATGGACGGCGAGGAGTGGTCGCTGTTCGCGAGCTGGATGGCCGAGAACGGCCTGATCGGCGAGGTGCCCGAGAGCGGTGACGTGCTCAGCAACGAGCTGCTGCCGAGCGCGACCGCGGAGTAGGTTCTGCCGGTGACCGCCGAGGAGGTCATCTTCGAGCAGTGGGTGCTGCGCCTGGACGGCAACGTCGTCGAGCTGCTGCACAGCACCGCCTCGCCTGCCGCTTCCACGTCAACCACGTGGCGGTCGAGGTGAAGCGGCGCGACGACGGGCTCTCGCTGCGGATCGGGGTCGACGTCAAGGGGAAGATCGTCGAGGGCGCCAGGCTCGATGTGCCCGCGGCCCACCAGGCCGACGTCGAGGCGCTGTTCGAGCGGGCCCGCGAGCGGCGCATCGCCGCCGGCGGCGCCCCGCTCGGCTGAGCTCTCGCTCAGGCCGCGAGCTGGTCGGGCGCCTGCGGCAGGGGCGGGCCCTGTGCGGCCGAGCGCCCCCATCGCGCCAGCGCGAAGGCTCCGGCCAGGCTTCGGTAGGGGGCGTAGGGGGCGAAGTACTCCTCGACCTCCCGGAGGGTCGCCCTGCGGCCGAGCTGCGCGAGGTGGCCGACGAGCTTCACGTAGGCGAGGTCTCCGGCCGGGAGCGAGTCGAGGTCTCCGCGCCCGCCCTGCCCCAGGCACTGCAGCGTCCAGGGACCGACCTCGCGGATCGCCAGCAGGCGGCGCTCGCAGGCGGGGTCGGCCAGGTCGGCCCTGCCGTCCGAGACCTCGCGGGCGCAGCGGACCAACGCCAGCGCGCGAGCCTCCGTCAGGTCCATCGAGACCAGCTCGGCCGGGGCGCGCCCGGCCAGCACCCGCGGCGAGGGGACGTCCATCAGCGGCCGCTCGGAGCGGTGCCCGGGCGCAACCTTCGGGCCCCAGCGACGTACGATGCGGCGCTGGATCGCCTTGGCCCGGGGGGAATCGATCAGCTGCTCGGTCACCGCCCAGGCCAGTGCCTCCCAGGGCCAGGGCCGGCGCTTGGGGCGGGTCCAGGGCCGGCGGTGAATCGCGGCGCCCAGGAGCGGGTCGCGCTTGAAGGCCTCGAAGAATCCGGACACGTCCTCGTCCAGCCAGAGCGCGAAGCGCATGCGCTCGATCGCCAGCTCGAGGCGGTCGGGGCCGGCCTCGGCGCACTCGGCGCCGTCGAAGTGGATCGCGAGCCGCGGCTCGATCGCCTCCGCGCGCAGCCGCACCCCCGTCCGCGTCTGCCAGCAGCGCACGCGGATCGGGCTGTCCTCGACGTGGAGCAGCCGCTCGACGACCCCCTCGCGCGAGCGCAGGACGCCGTCGCCTCCCCCGCCACGCGGCAGGCGCACCTGGAAGCGCGGGCTCACCTCGACCTCGACCGGACCGCGGACCGCCGCCCGGGCGCCGCGCCCTGCGCTCAAGGCGCTACCGCCCCAGGACGTGGACGTCGACCAGGAACGAGCGCCGCGCGACG